>Ga0164310_10000291_pt1 | contig 25840 bp, 26 predicted proteins | sample GuaBasSedimGuay1_FD_121795 | JGI IMG/M metagenome (GOLD analysis project Ga0164310, IMG submission 121795) | Subseafloor sediment microbial communities from Guaymas Basin, Gulf of California, Mexico - Guay1, Core 4569-9, 0-3 cm | ecosystem: Environmental > Aquatic > Marine > Hydrothermal vents... | reverse complement strand
GGCTGGGGTGGCGAGTCTCGGACGACACTTGTGCGATACACCAAGAAAACGCAAGCGCGCATACTGTCCTAATCTGAGACCACACCCAACCTAAAGTTAGCGCCTATGGGAACCTGCCCTACTAAGTCAGACCGTCAAGAAACTCCCTTGCCTGCGTCAAAACGTCAATGATTTTCGGTCTCATCTCAGGACGTGTCCTAATGTTCTGGGGACTTGGATGAGGACAATCAAAAACCTCAATGTCACTGTATTTTGCTTGGAGAGCGTGGCGTGCCTTCTTGGCCTGATTGCCTAAGAGCACGATCGTACGCAGGTTTGGTAATCGATCTATCAAGCGATAGAGATAGCTCAGCCCGATCTCGATGTCCGTATCGCTGGGGTCTTGTTTCTTCCCCTCCGAGCTTATGTCCCATGGCACAATATTCCATGTGACCGTCTTCTTCCTTGGCATTCCTGCCTCAACATTCATTTCGAGAAAACTCTTGGCAGTATCGTCGTTGTTATTCCGTGATATGAAGCCAGAGCCTGAATTGTTCTTAGTCATTCGGCCTGGTGATTCTAATACGAACAAACATTGCGCTTCTATGCCACCATCGAGTGGGTCAAAATAGGGAACATCCTTGCCGGGTTGTTCCCTATTGATCTCGTCAACAAAGTCTGTCAGTGGCAAGATGTGCTCTTGTCTCAGCATCTGTCTTCTCGCTTCTCGCTCGGCTTTGTGTTTTAAACTCTTTGGGTGATACTTGCAGGCTAGCACCCAATGATGTTTTTCATCACCGCTTTCTACATCGCGACCGAACTCAATCTCAAACCCGGCGTCGGTGATCAGTGATTGTGTTTTGTCCGGCTCGTAGTGGCTCCAGAACATATCCTCTCCCATGTAATCAGCGAATTCTTCCCACGCCCAACTTGCCACCGAGACGAGCATAACGCCCCCTGGCTTGAGGATTCTATGAAAAGACTTGAATATCTCAGCGTGAGTTTCTCTTGGATTGTGAATGATGGCATAACAGGAGATCACACCGTCGAATGAATCCGGTGGGAAGTCAATCTCCGCCATACTCATCTTATGGAAAGTGGCCCCAGGGATGTTCTTGCGGGCGACAGATAACATTTCTTTGGAGATATCGATTCCGACAACATCATAGCCGGACTTAACTAAAAACTCGGTTATTGGGATGCCCGTCCCGGAGCCGGCATCGAGTACACGGGCGTGCACGGGAAGTTGCTCAGTAAACGCTTCCACCTCTCGCCAGTTGACAATACGTCCGCGCTCTTCGGTGTACCGTTCGCCGATTCGGTCGTACCCGGATTCTACTACTTCGAGAGCCTTATTACGAAGATACTTTTTCATAGTAGACTGATAATACGGCTTCTGAATCGGAATCTCAAGCTTCTAGAGGTAGTCCCATAAGGTTGTTTCGAAGGGTCTTGGCCTCGACTCAGTAGAGGGTGTGACCCTGCGATTCTCTGGATGCTATTGTCGTACAGAAGGTTTCTCAACCGGCAGTTCACACGTCTGCCTCCGTCATCCGCAAGAACCGCCGGAACGAACACTCTGGGACAACCTCGTCACATTCACGGGGAATTAGAACTTGACTTTGGATGCGAAACAGGGACACCTTTGACGCATGGATTTATCTCCCGCGTTTAATTTTAGAGACGTCCTGAGAGCTCCGGCCAGGGCACTGTCGGCCAAACAGATTCTGGTCATGACTCTGTTTCTTATGATCGGACTGGCAATTTATGATCTTTTCACATATATGGCGTATGCGATTGATGGTGAATCGTTGAGTCTCGTGTTTTCCACGTACGGGTTCTTTCCATTTGATCAGTTTGCTTTTGGAAGCAAGTGGGCACAGGCGATCTATGTAGCAGGAGCCATGCTCGGTGTTCTGAGCATCATGACGGGATTTCTTGGTGTGGCGGCGATAAATATCGAGGCAGTCCGCGGTAATCGGTTCTTCTCGGCCCGGCAGGCAATCCGATTTGCATTCCGGCGTCTCCCTCAGATTTTCCTGTCTGAATTAGCCATTGTGCTGTTTGTGGCATTCATCATTCTGTTGTTTTTCCTCCTGGGACTTGTCAGTCGTGTTCCCTGGGTCGGTGAATGGGTGTATGTGCTTCTCTTTGCACTGCCGAATTTTGTCATTGCCCTCTTTTCGATATTCATCCTGTTGGTGTTCTCGACGACGATTCTCCTGCTGCCTTCAGCGGCGGCGGCGGACAGACAGGGGGAGACTTTCAACGCGATCCTTGAGACTTTTTCGACAATTCTCCTCCAGCCATTCCGTTGGGCAGGGTACACGCTCTATGCCTTGGTAGCGGCCAAGGTTTTCGGCTTTGTCTTTGCCTATTTCGCGTTCCGCGCCGTTGAGTTCATGACCTGGGCGGCTTCGCTCGGTGGTGGCGAACGCCTTATCCGTTTGGTCAAGTCCGGGTTGGCACACTTGCCGATGGAATCCGATCTCGTGCGTGAGATGTTCAATATCTTTCCGGGTGTCTCTTTCGGCGTCGATCTTCGTGCCTATGTCGGCTACCTATCGAGTGCCGCAGTTTCGTACCTGATGGCATTCATGTTGTTCTTAGTGTTTGCTTCGATTATTGGCTACATGCTGGCTATTGTTGCAGCCGGTCAGGCACGAGGTTACGTGGCGCTGAGATATATCAAGGACGACTATAACATCGCCGAAGAAGAGTCGCTGTTTTTCAAGGAAGAGCCGGTAAACGAAAAAGTGGACGAGACCGACCTTGTCGAGCCGTCTCAGCATACGGAATAGTGATGCTGACCATACATTAATTCTCTGACCGGTTAATCAGCAAGTAGTCACATGCAAACTATCCGCTCAATCAAAAAGATGCAGGCTGTCGCACGAGAAATCGTTGCGAAGGGTAAGACTATCGCTCTTGTGCCGACTATGGGCTATTTGCACGAAGGTCACCTGTCTCTGATCCGCAGGGCCAAGAAAACTGCCGATGTAGTTATCACGACCATTTTCGTGAACCCGGCTCAGTTCGGGCCGCGCGAGGATATCAAGCGCTACCCGCGCGACGAGAAGGGTGATATCAAGAAAATTACCGAAGTCCTCGGCAAGGCAGCAGCCGATGCTGTGGTCTTCATCCCCAGGGGTGAAGATATCTACGCTGATGATTTCCAGTCCTGGGTAACGGTCGAGAAACTTACCAAGACGCTGGAGGGGGCCAAACGTCCGACTCATTTCCGCGGCGTGACCACAGTTGTTGCAAAGCTGTTCAACATCACACGCCCTGACGCAGTAGTGTTTGGTATGAAAGATTTCCAGCAGGCGGTTGTACTGAGGCAGATGACACGGGATTTGGGCTACCCAATCAAGTTCATTGTCGCATCGACGGTGCGAGAGAAGGATGGACTTGCCATGTCTTCACGCAACGCCTATTTGGGTGATATCGAACGATGGGAGGCGGTCTGTCTCTACTATGCCCTTAGCACGGCTAAAGAGATGGTCAAAGCCGGAGTCACCGACACAAAGGTCATCGGGAGTGAAATGCGCGCGGTCATCAAAGCAACCTGCAGGATGGCCAAAGTCGACTACATTGCGTTTACTGAGTTCGATACCCTCAAGCCAGTCAAGACTATCTCGAAGGGGACAAGCTGTTCTCTGGCCGTTCATGTTCGCGGCGTCCGCCTGATTGACAACATGAAGTTGCTGTAGGACACAACACGTTCAGATTTGTAGGTCAGGTTGCAAGCAACCTGACCTACTCACCTTTCTTCTCCATTCTTCCGCAACTTTTGTGTGATTCTCGACGTATGTCCTTAGAAACCGGCTTTTAGGCGTGCATTCGGACCAGTTGGCTTGGCTCCCAATAGGACAGGAGGAGTGTTGTGAGAGAACGGTATGGTGTTGTTCCGGTGGTTCTATTCATAATCATGTTTGTTTATGGAGGGGCAGTATTGGCCAGCGACTCCGCGTCAGTTGAGCGTGTCCCTCCCGAGGTACGTGCGACGCTCATAAACTCTGAGCCGCCCACAATTGACGGCGATCTCAGCGATTCAATCTGGAGTCATCCACAGATGGATTTTGCTGGCGATTTTCGGCAATACCGACCGGATGAGGGAGAGCCTGCCACAGAATCGACACTCGTGGCTGTCGCATATGATGAGGCGGCAATCTACTTTGCTTTCTGGTGTTATGACTCCGAGCCCGAGAAGATTGCTGGCCAGCTCGTCAGAAGGGATCGGCATTCCGAATCCGATCTGATTGCTGTCCGGCTTGACCCCTATCACGACCATCAGACCGGATACGATTTCTATGTCAATGCTGCCGGAGTGCAGTTGGATGCACGGCTCTATAATGAGAATCACAACGACTACGCCTGGGATGGTGTCTGGGAAAGCGCAGTACGAATGCAGCCCTGGGGCTGGTCCGTCGAGATTCGTATACCATTTTATTGCCTTCGGTTCGCCGAGAAGGAAAACCATGTGTGGGGCTGCGATTTTGCCCGCGCAATCAGCCGCAAGGATGAGAGCTTCCGATGGTCTTTTACGCCAATCGCCGAGGGCGGGTTTGTCTCGAATTTCGGTCATCTGACAGGCTTGCGCGGGATCAGTCCGGGCAGCCATATTGAGTTGCTGCCTTACGCTGTCTCCAGTTTCGAAACTGAACCGAAACGGCCCGGTAATCCGAACGGCAAGGACTTTCTGGGAAACGTGGGTTTCGATCTCAAGTATGCTCTGACTTCCAACCTGGTGGTAGATGTGACTATCAACCCTGATTTCGGGCAAGTTGAATTGGATCGTCCTGTCCTGAACCTATCGACTTTTGAAACCCGCTTTGAAGAGAGGCGCCCGTTCTTTCTTGAGGGGGCCGAACTATTCCAGGCTGAATATAGCATGTTCTACTCACGCAGAATCGGCCGACGACCGAACGCGTACATTCAATACCCGGGCTATTACCACTACGATCCTGACTACATGTATAGCATTGACTACCCCAAAGCCACCACGATTCTCGGAGCTGCAAAGATAACTGGAAAGCTTGGGAGCGGCACTTCTATCGCCATCCTTGGTGCGGTAACGGATGAGGAAAAAGCCAGCTATGCCGCGCGTACCAATATCGAGACGGATTCCCTTGGCAACATTGTCGCTTGTGATACTGTGCATCGCGAAGGCATCGTAGAACCGATGGCCGGGTACTCAGTCGTGCGCGTCAAGCAAGACCTGTTCGAGCATTCCAATATCGGTGGTATCCTGACTGTAGCCAGTCGAGATACAGAACATCCCGCCGTCACGGGGGCTGCCGATTGGCGTCTGTTCACAAACGGTGGTGTCTGGTGTTTTCGAGGCCAGTCAGTATTCAGCCGTGTTGATAGCGAGGACATCGGTTTTGCTACAGATGCTACGATTGAGAAGGTAGCCGGTGAACATTTCCACATGGCGATTGGAGCGGTAATCAAGGATCGCTATCTACAAATCAATGATCTGGGCTATACCACGCGTAATAACTGGCGGTCCGGCTGGCTATGGATGCACTACGAGACCCGGGACGACTGGTGGATTATCCGCCGAAGTTGGAACAACTTCAATATGAGCGGGGCGTGGAACTACGACGGAGACAACATCAACAAGAACTGGAACTTTAGCAATACGACGGAGTTCCTTGATAACTCAATGGGCGGATTCGGATTCGCCCGCAACTTCGCCAAATACAGTGATGATGAAACCCGAGGTTACGGTCTCTGGGAGAGGCCCTCTGAGTGGAATGTCTGGGTCTGGTATGACACTGATGAGCGTCGAAAGTTTTCGGTCGAAGGGGATTTCAATTACGGTGACAGTCGTGGCCACCCCTGGTGGGGAGCCCAACTCCTGTTCCGCTACCGTCCGGCAAGTAATATGGAGTTCTGGGTGCACGGCGATTACACACACGACCCAGCGCAACTCGCCTGGATAGACAATCCCGACGATGATGCAGGCAACATCTATGTTCTGTTCGCCGATAGGGACCAGGACATCTTTCATCTCACGGCATCGGCGAGCATCATGTTCAATCGCGATCTATCATTCCAATTATCAGCAAGGGGGTTGATGGCGGGCATCGATCACCACAGGCATCGCGAGTACTTGGGAGGCACTAGTTACGGCGACGTATGGACCCACAGAAGTTCGCCAGCACCTTTTCCCGAAGCAGACTACAATTGGTCGGCGCTGAATTCTACTGCCCTGCTACGCTGGGAGTACAATCCAGGCAGCACTCTCTATCTGGTGTGGACACGATCGCGACCTGAGTATGATCCATCCTGCAATGATCTCAAGTTCAACCGCGACTTTAGTCGCTGGTTCTCTGCCGGGGCCGAGAATGTGTTCCTCATAAAGGCCAGCTACTGGCTGAATGTCTGAGAATAGGTTTTTTTTGGGAAAGCACTGCTATGCCCAGAGTTACAGCGTTGAGCTCAAGCCCTGTGGACCGCTATCTTTGGGCGGTCGCATTGTAATATTGTGGCCTTGCGTAATCCAGCGAATATGCTATATTCGGTTCGCCTTTGGCTGAGCCAGAGAGTGTGAAGCTATGTTGATAAGTATCTGCAAATCAAAGATCCACCGAGCCACGGTGACTGATGCCAACCTTGACTATGTTGGTTCGCTGACTATCGACGAGGACCTGATGAAGCTTGCCGATCTTGTCGAGTACGAGAAGATCATGGTGGTCAATATCAATAACGGTGAACGCTTTGAGACGTACGTCATCAAGGGTGAGGCTGGAAGTGGGACCATTATGCTCAATGGTGCCGCTGCTCGAAAAGGTCATATAGGCGACCTGATTATTATCATTGCTTATGGTTTGATTGAAAAGGACCAGGGGCCGGATTTCAAGCCTGCCGTTGTGCATGTCGATAAGAATAACAAACCGGTTGGCAACTAAGCTGTTGGTTGCTGCCTGACGGTTTATCGGAAACTTCAACTTCAGGGGTTAAATCATTGTCTAAAAGAGCTGCAATTGTCTTAGCTGCCGGTCAGGGCAAGCGGATGAAATCCGACCTGCCTAAAGTGCTCCACACCATCTGCGGTCGCTCAATAATCAAAGTGCTCCTTGATACGTTGACCTTTCTGGACATTGACAGGTTGGTGGTTGTGATCGGGCACAAAGGGGAGATGGTGCAGCAGGAACTGGCCGATTATCCTGCAAAATTCGCCTGGCAGAAGGAGCAGCTTGGAACAGCGCACGCCGTGAAGATGGCTGCTGATGTAATGGCAGATTTCGATGGCACAACGCTTGTTGCGGCCGGTGATGTGCCATTTCTCTCCAGGGGCTCCATCGAACGGCTGTTTGAAGTACACGAGTCAACCGGAGCTGCGGCTACTTGTTTGTCAGCGATTTTCGGTGATCCCAAAGGATATGGCCGGATCGTTCGTGATGGCGACAGCGACATTCTGAAGGCTATTGTTGAACACAAAGACGCGGACGAAGAAACACTCAGTATTGCTGAAATAAATACGGGTACGTTCTGCTTTGACAACAGATTGCTTTTCGAGGCCATTGAACAAGTCGGCAGCGACAACGCACAGCAGGAATTCTACCTAACCGATGCAATTAAGATATTGCACGACAAGGACTTGCGAACCTCAGTGGTCATCGCGGCAGATCCGGATGAAGTACGCGGGATAAACTCTGCCGAACAGTTGAAATTCCTGGAGAAGAAGTTTGCTGACCGAGTAAAATAAGTTTTGTCCAAACCGAAGTGGTCCTTTCACGTTTAAGGTGTATGGACACGTTGATTGAAGCCGATACAGTGATATGGCAACGCCTTTTTTGGTTGACGGATGCTTAGGGACGGCCTAAATTAAAGCCGGAGTTTGGGATAGACAAATGAGAAAAGCTATCATAGTTATCGTAGTAGTGTTTCTGTGGGCTGGCAACGTTTCTGCTCAGCAGGCGGATGTGGTTTCGATTAATCAGGCCACAGCCAGTTCCGGAATTGGAGTGAAACCTGTTTCCTCGCCGTGGTCCCTTCTGGATATGTCGCGCATATCCTGGTCACACAGCTACTCGGTTTCCTTTTTCTCCGGCGGCAGTACTTCCGGATCAGCCGGTCTGCTTCATTCGACGATGTTCTACGAGTTATCACCCAAGCTCTCGCTCAGTTTCTCACTGGGTGTCCTTCATAACTCGAATGCGCTGTGGAACAACGACAGCCACAACGCCAACCTGTTACCCGGTTTTCAACTGGACTACCACCCATCAGACAACTTCAGGATGTCTATCAGTGTTCAGCGGGGCATGGGGTACCATTCACCGTTTGTAGGGAGGAGCTTCGTCTATCCACACAATCCTCGTCTGTCGGAATAGTAATCAGTCCGTACAGACACTGCTTCAACCGTTTTTCTCCAATAATTCAATTGTATGTTCAGAGCCTATCGATCAAATAGGCGCGTGCCTGCGCCTGCGAAAACTCCTTCCAAGTCGTCCCGATATGTGATGTTACGTCGGGCTTGCGATGCGGTTATTGTCCTGTCCCTGGTAGCGGTTACTGTCTACGTGGCTTCACTCGTCATCAAGGTCAACACTGGCTATTCACGTACGGTAGACACTCCAGACAGAATTGTGAGACTTCAGATTGTCAATGGCTCAGGGAATAACAGGCTGGTTGGTCAGATCATGTCGCACACAGAGGACTGGTCGGATCTCGAAATGGCAGTGGAGGTAGTGGAGACTGAAGAGTTTGACCGGAGTGAAATCGTCCACACGTTCGTGATATCGCGTCTCGAGGATTTGTCTGACAGTCGCTTACTGGCCGAGAGGATTGGCCTTGACCCGGACGAAGTCATATTCAAGTCGCTGGAACACAACAGTAAACAGATCGCTGCTACTTTGGTGCTCGGCACCGATGCCGAGGAGTGTCTGCTGAAAAGTAAATCAGAGCAAATAGATTAGAGATAGAAGTTTGAAGAAAAAACAATCGTCGCTTGCGCTTGCCCGTCTGGCCGGTCGTCTGGCCCTTGAGAAGAGAGGTTTTGATGTCAGGATTCTCAAACTCAAGGAAATCTCATCCATCTGTGACTATTTTGTTGTCGCGTCAGGTGGGGCTGATATTCACGTCAAGGCGATTGCCAGTGCGGTGTACGACGGACTGGTAGAAGCCGGTTACAAGCCATACCACCGGGAAGGCGTCAAAGAAGGCAACTGGATACTTCTGGACTATATCGATGTCGTGGTGCACGTGTTCCTTGAATCGACGCGGCAATTCTATGCGTTGGAGAAACTGTGGGGAGACGCACCGGTTGAGGAACTATCGGAAGAATAATGACTGCTCAAAGATGAAAAAGAAATCCAACTAAAGATATGGGAAAACCAATGGAAATCTCAGAACTCAAACAGAAAACAATAGCCGAACTGCTCGAAATTGCAGAGGGAATGGATATCCCTGGTGTGTCGGGGTTGCGGAAATCCGAGCTGATCTATAAAGTCATGGAGAGCAAGTCCGGTGGCGATGCCATAATTTTCGCGGAAGGTGTATTGGAAATCATGGACGAAGGCTACGGCTTCCTTCGTTCCGCGGATTACAACTACCTTCCCGGCCAGGATGACATCTACGTGTCGCCTTCACAGATCAAACGGTTTGATCTGAGGACGGGTGATACTATTTCGGGTCAGGTACGACCTCCAAAGGACAATGAACGCTATTTCGCGCTCCTCAAGATCGAAGCAGTCAACTACGATGACCCGGACTTTGCCAAGCACAAGACACTCTTTGACAACCTGACACCATTGTATCCGGATGATCCCTTCAAGTTGGAAGTCGGAGCCGAGGGGTTGACCACGCGAATTATCGACTTGATGTGCCCCATTGGCAAGGGCCAGCGGGCGCTGATTACTTCGCCGCCAAAAGCCGGTAAAACAATCATTATGCAGAAGATCGCTCAGGCCATCACTACCAACCATCCTTCTGTTAAGTTGATGGTGCTTCTCATCGATGAACGTCCGGAAGAAGTCACAGATATGCGCCGCTCAGTGAATGGTGAAGTTATCTCCTCGACTTTCGATGAACCCGCCACCCGCCACGTACAGGTTGCCAAGATGGTTCTGGAGAAAGCCAAGCGGTTGACGGAACACAAACTCGATGTAGTCATACTGCTTGACTCCATAACGCGCCTGGCCAGGGCACACAACTCCGTAGTACCACACTCCGGCAAGATTCTTTCCGGCGGTGTGGACTCCAACGCCCTTCACATGCCCAAGAGATTCTTCGGTGCTGCTCGTAATATCGAAGAGGGGGGGTCCCTGAGTATTATTGCAACCGCTCTGGTCGAAACCGGCTCACGGATGGACGAGGTCATTTTCGAGGAGTTTAAGGGCACCGGTAACATGGAACTGGTTCTGGATCGACGCATATCCGACCGCCGTATTTTCCCGGCCATGGACATCAATCGCTCGTCAACTCGTAAGGAAGAGCTGTTACTCAGCAAAGACGATCTTACCAAGACCTGGGTTCTTCGCAAGTTCTTAGCTGAGATGAATCCTATCGAGGCAATGGAGTTCCTGATTGACCGCATGAAAAAGACGGCCAGCAACCGCAAGTTCCTCGCATCGATGAAGGACTAACGGGCTCTGAGGCGTTGACAAATACAGCTTTTCGGGAGTACATCAGATGGTAGCCCACCCAGAGGAATCTGTCGAAGCCGGATTCCGTCGGGTGGGTTTCTCTGTTTTTGTTGCTGTCCAATCAGTCAATTGTATAATTGTCAATGGTGTTTTTTATGCGGCTATGGTGGTCGCTGAGTACGCCACGATGAGAGCGCATACGAAAAAGATTGGCCGACAAAGATGACGGACGATTCGATTGAAAAACAACACGTAGTTGAGATTGAGAATGTAAGTCTTCGGACTGACCGCGGGGGGTTGGTATTTCGTGACCTGAATCTCACTATTGATTCAGGTCAGACAGTGATTGTCTCTGGAGCATCCGGTTCCGGCAAAACGCTTTTGGCGGAGTTGCTCGTGGGTTTGCGGTCTGTGGAGAGCGGGCGGGTACGGCTTTTTGGACACGAGGTGCGGCGTCGGCGCAAGCGTATTCTCCGGCGGATACGTCGGCAGATAGGTGGGGTCGGCGGTCCATTCGGATTGTTGCCTTTATTGACTGTGGCGGAGAATATCACTCTGCCGCTGGTGCTGGTTGGGGAGCGGAGAAAACTCCAACAGGAACGGCTTCTCAGGATGCTCTCTGAGTTCTCACTCCTCAAGCTGGCGGGCAAATATCCGCCTAATCTGACGAGAGTGGAGAGTTCACTGGTGCAGTTTGCACGGGCCAGCATTGCGAGTCAGCCGCTTATGATCATAGATGAACCACTGGCCGGACTCGATCCAAGTACATACTGCCGGGTGACGGAGTATCTGATCAAGGTTGCCGTGTCTGGTAGATCCTTGCTAATTCTTGTCTCCGATCTGCCATCAACCAATATCCCTGACGCGATCTCGCTGCGTTTGGAGGATGGGGAACTGGTATGACTCGGATCGCTCATATCTTCCGGGAATTGGTCCGGAATCTCTATCGCAACGCCGGGACTGCGCTGGCTTCGATACTGTCGATGACGTTGCTATTTCTGCTGTTCGATCTCTTCTGGATTGCCGCCGGAACGTCGGACAGGTTTTACCGCGAGCTCTTATCTGAGATCGAAGTCGAGGTGTACATCGACGGGACAGTCGCGGACTCCAGCGTAGCGTTGCTGAGTCGCAGGATTCTCTCAACCGAGGGAGTTTTTACAGCTACGTATGTATCCCGTGAGGATGCACGAGCAAAGCTTGCAGACCTGGTAGACATGGATCTCCTAGTCCGCTACGAAGATAACAACCCGTTGCCGCGCTCGTTCTTAGTCAGGATACAACCCGAATATCTCAATTCGACAGACCTCGCGGCCATGCAATCAGAGTTTCAGAACATGGATGGTATCTCGGAAATCTACTATGGTCGAGAATGGCTGAAAAAAGCCGAGGATACAAAATCGGTATTTTTGGAGATTGGACTGGTTCTTGGTCTGCTGATTCTTGGGACGGTACTGGTCAGTTCCACCAACAGCATTCGACTGATGACCCGTGTGAGGGCAGTCGGGTTCCGCCAGATGATGTTGCTTGGTGCGGGCAGACTTTTTGTGTCCTTTCCGTTCATCATCGAGGGTTTTCTCATCGGTGGCGTTTCGGCGGTTGCCGGGTGGTTAATTGTATTGTACGGCAGTACAAGGATACAATTCAGTCAGATTGAGATTGTGTTTCCCACAACTGACGAGATGGTGATTTTCTGCGCTATTGCGGCCCTGCTGGGTGGGATCAGCGGCTATTTCGGTGTTCGCAAGCTCCTGAAGGAATAGCATGAATATTCGCTGGACATTCGCTGCGGTCATCCTGTTGTTGGCTCTGTATGCTCAGGTTGCCAGGGGTGATGACAGACGGGATATTCTTGATCAGAAGGAAGAATTGGATCAGATGCGCAGAGATGTTGAGCAAGGTCGACAGTTGCTGGATTCTTTGCAATCTGCTGAAAAAGCAGTGCAGTCTCGGATCAGCGGGCACGATCAGAAGATTGAATCCGATCGCAAAGTTATCCGGCGACTTAATAGAGAATTAGGACAGGTGCAATCAGATATCACAAGAGCTGATTCTCTGCTGACCGAGTATCAGGAGTTGCTGGATCGTAATAACCGCAGGTACCTGGGAAATATCCGCTGCTTCTACCTGATTGCTCACATGCCCAAGATATCGTTGACGGAGAACCCCAATCGTGAGCTGGAGCTACACCGCAAGGTTGTATATCTTTCGGCTCTGGCAAACTACGAGCACGCGAATATTGAAGAGGCATCGGGGCTGCTGGGGCAGTCCATTGCCGATCTGGGTGATCTAACAGGTATGCGGAAGACGATCCGAGGGTTGAAAAAAGACAAAGAGACCAGTTTTGCGCTCGGTACGTCTCTGAAACAGAAATCTCAAAAGGATCTGGATCAAATACGTCGAAAGAGCATGACCGAGGCTGATCATGTTATCATGCTGGAGACTGCCGCCGAAGAGATGGCTGACATTATTGCCCGCCTGGAAGAAAAACGAAGACGTGCTTCGGGCAGTAGTCATGCAACCGGTGGGCCATCGGCATTTGCCGGGCTGCAAGGGCATCTGCCCTCTCCTTACCACGGGACGGTGATACTGGGATATGGTGAGCACATTGACGAAATCACCCGGCTGAAATCGTTCTCGCCCGGGATCACGATCCAGGGTCGGTCAGGGCGCAAGGTCGTCACGGTGGCCTCAGGAACAGTTGCTTTCGCCGGGAATTTACGTGGTTATGGCAATTTTGTGATTATCAATCATGATCATCAGTACTACACAACTTACGCCGGTCTCGGTGAAGTGGTCGTGTCAGAGGGACAGTATCTTCAGACTCGCTCTGATCTGGGAAAATCCGGCGAAGATGGTATTGTCAGGTTCGAGTTACGCCGAGGTAGCGAACCGCTTGATCCGGTTGAGTGGATAAACATTGAGTCACTTTAGTATAGCCAGGGCACAGCACAAAGCCTGGTCGATCCTTTCGAGGTCGTTCAGGGCTGGTCGTGTTGCATCAACATACCTGTTTCACGGTCGTGAAGGTGTCGGCGACTGGTCGCTGGCAGTTGAATTTGCGGCGTTGCTCAATTGTGAGCAACCCATTGGCGATGGCGATGATTCCTCAATCAGCTATCCCTGCGGCGAGTGCCGTCAGTGCCGAACGATTCGTGCTCTCAATTTCGAGGGTCTGCAATTCGTAGTGCCAATTCGCTCTCACAAAAACGACTCAGAGGCTATCGACTTTACTAACGAAGTACTGGAGCAGAAGCGGCTTGAGCCGTTCAAGATGCTGGATACATCCTCGCCGATCAATATCCCCATCAGCCTGGCCCGCAGAGTAAAGAGGAGTACTTCTATCCGTCCTGCGGCCGGAGTGACCCGTGTTGTTGTTTTCTACCAGATGGAGAAGATGAGACAGTCCTCTACTGATGCCCTGCTGAAACTTATAGAGGAACCACCCGCTGACACTGTGATAATCTTAACAGCCGAAAAGCCAGATGCGTTGTTGCCGACCATCCAATCCCGCGCTCAGAAGATCCGGCTGGAGAGACTACCTGAGTTGGCCGTCATAGAATATCTTCAGGAAAAGTACGATTTGACTGAAACGCATGCGCAGCTTCTGGCCCGCTTGTCAGAAGGTGTGTTGGGGCGGGCGATTGATATGGCCCAACCTGAAGACGGCGACGAATCCAGCCGTCGCGCAGTCGGGTTACTTCTGTTTAAGTCACTTATCACGGAGCCTGCACCGGCTGCCCTCTCGCAGATATTCGAACTTATGGACTTTCGAGATCGTGGAGCGGCCACAGAGCTTGTGCGCTTGTGGCAGTCATTGATACGTGACTGTGCTATGTACGCTCAGACCGGGGCCGAGGATGATCTCGTCAATGTAGATTTCACCAATGAGATCAAACATCTGGCGGTTCCTTTCGCAAATAGCAATGCAGTGTCGGCAGCGGTAACGACGCTAAAGAAGACACTTGCGGATTTCCCCAGGAACGTCCATATTGCAATTTCGTTACTTGCTCTGGCCCTTAAACTTAGATCAGACCTGGCCGTGCCGGGTGATAGTATCGATCAGGAGGCCACTGGTGGCTGAGATATATCAGGTTGAATTCAAAGGCTCCCGACGGGAGTTGTTCTTCAATAGTTACTACCATTCGTTGAACCTAAATGAGTACGTTATTACTCAGGTGGAGCAGGGGGAGCACATTGGCCGTTTGACGAAGAAGATCGAAGCGGATATGGATTTCTCCGGTTCCAGGAGGCCTCGATCAATTCTGCGTCCTGCTGGAGACGAAGATCAGAGTCGTCTGGAAAGGCTGAGGACCAACGAAGTGGAGTATCAGAAGGAAGTTGTGCAGTTAATCCGCAAGCACGGTCTGAACATGAAGATCATTGATACTGAGTGCCAGTTCGACGGCAACAAGATAACTTTCTTTTTTACAGCCGCCCATCGTGTTGATTTCAGAGCTCTTGTTCGAGATTTGGCGGCTCGATATCGGACCCGAATTGAACTTCGCCAGATAGGTGTGCGAGATGAGGCCCAGCGACTTGACGGTTACGGTGTGTGTGGTCGGCGGCAGTATTGCAACGGCCACTTGCAGGATTTCGCACCAATTTCTACTCAGCATGCACGTATACAGGACCTTTCGCTGAACCCATCAAAGATCTCGGGTAATTGTGGTCGCCTGCTGTGCTGTCTGCGATATGAGCTTGATCTCTACGAAAGCGTGAAAAAGCAGTTTCCGCATGTTGGTGCTACCGTTGAGACAACTAAGGGAACTGGCACGATAGAACGCATAGATGTCTTTGCCGAGGAGGCGCTGCTGCGTTGTGAGGGAGAACCGCCATGCAGGATAAAAGTCGTCGATATCCTCAATTCTGCCGGAAAAGGACCACGTCGTCATTCCGGAAAAGCCGAACCACCCGGCCGGGTAGAGAACAAAGAAGAAATGGAACTCAAGAGGCTAGAAGACTCTTCTGAGGAGACTGAATAACCGTTCATCTGACGGAGAAGTGCTTTGACCAGACCATTCTATATCACAACACCGATTTATTATGTGAACGACATCCCGCATATCGGGCATGCTTATACGACAATCGCCGCCGACACGATAGCACGCTTTCAGAAGCTGGCAGGGAGAGATACACACTTTGTTACCGGAACCGACGAGCATGGCACCAAGGTTGCCGAGGCCGCTCACAAAGCAGGTGTTACTCCCCAGGAATACTGCGATCGCATTGTTGGTAACTTCAAGACGGCATGGAAGAACCTCGATATCAGCAACGACTACTTCATTCGGGCGACATCGAAAAGGCATATGGATGGCGTCCGCAAGATTCTGACAGCACTCAAAGAGGCAAAGACTGACGACGGTCGGGACGTTGTCTACTCTGATTACTACGAAGGATTGTATTGTACCGGCTGCGAGAAATTCATCACGGAGAAAGAGTTAGTAGACGGCGTGTGCCCTGATCATAAGACAGCACCGCAGAAGCTCAAGGAAAAAAACTATTTCTTCCGGCTTACGGCATTTCTTGGCAAAATCAAGGAGAAGATCGAATCGGGAGAGTTGACCATACTTCCCGAAGAGCGCCGTCGTGAAGTGCTTGGCCTGATTGGTCAGGATCTGTCTGATTTTTCCCTGTCACGCGAACGTGTTGAGTGGGGGATTCCACTTCCCTTTGATGAAAACCAGGTCGCTTACGTCTGGGTGGATGCCCTGTCCAATTACATCAATGCCATAGGTTACGGAGACGATCCGGAGTTGTTCGGCAAGTGGTGGAACCAGTCAGAGGTTGTTCACCTCATGGCCAAGGATATTCTGAAATTTCACTGTTTGTACTGGCCAGCGATGTTAATGGCGGCCGGGATCAAGTTGCCGGATACGCTTTTCCTTCATGGTTTCTTCACGGTCGACGGCGACAAGATGTCCAAAACCTTGGGCAACCAGATCGACCCCGGCGATATGGTCAAGGAGTTTGGACCGGACGGGACCCGCTATCTGTTGCTGACGCAGTATCCGTTCGGGATTGATGGCGATATCCAGGCAAAACGGTTCGTGCAGCAGTACAACTCTGACCTTGCCAACGATCTGGGTAATCTCGTCTCGCGAGTCGGCAAGATGGTAATGGTCAATTTCGATGGAAAGTTGCCCGGACCTTTCAAATCAATTGATGGGCTTGATGAGTTGGTTGAGCAGGCTGAGAAACTGCCGGGGCAGGTGTATGAGCATATCAAGCACTTTCGATTGACTCATGCCATTGCAGAAGCCATCAGTCTCGTCAGGGCAGCCAACAAGTTCTTCAATGATACGACACCGTGGCTACTGGCTAAACAGGGAGAGATGGAGAAGCTGGGTGGCATTCTCTATGCGAGTTGTGAAGTCATCCGCATTGTGTCAATTGTACTATACCCGGTTATGCCACGCAAGATGACTGAGATTCGCTCGCTGTTCAGCCTCGATGAATCTACGTTGACCCTGGACCATGCCCTGAAGTTTTTCGAGTTGCAACCCGGAACATTGGTCTCTGTGGACCGCGCAGTGTTTCCGCGGCAGGATGTTAAAGCAAAGGCCGAGAAGAAGGCAGCAGCATCTTCCGTCGGGAAAGCGGATGACCAAGCCGGGCTGCTGGACATCTCGGAATTTGCACGGGCTGATTTGAGAGTAGCCCGGGTATTGGAGGCGGAGCGCGTCGAAGGTGCGGACAAGCTGCTCAAGCTGCAGGTCGATGCAGGCGGCGGCAAGCAACAGATTGTAGCAGGTATTGCCGAGCATTATGAACTCGATGATATAGTAGACAAGAAAGTTATCGTTGTTACGAATCTGAAACCGGCAGTGATTCGTGGCGTGGAGTCCAATGGGATGTTGCTGGCGTGCAAGAAGGGGAAGAAGCTGTTTGTGCTGGTTCCCGACGGTGACCTTCCGCCCGGCGCCAAAGTTTCCTGATGATCGATTCCCATTGTCATCTTGATTTTGACGCCTTCGACGGCATCCGTGAGGATGTCATCGAAGAAGCGCGCACAGCCGGGATTCACACTATCATCAATGTGGGGGCCGACCTTGCCAGTTCAGAACGTTCAGTGAAACTGGCCCAGACGCACGATGCTATCCGGGCGACTGTGGGCATACATCCTCACGACGCCAAAACGCTCACTGACGGTACATTCGCACAACTGAAGAAGTTGGCTGCTACCGACAGGGTAGTGGCAATAGGCGAGATTGGCCTTGACTACTACCGTGATCTTTCTCCGCGACCGGTGCAGAGGAAGACCTTCAATCGGCAGCTACAGTTGGCCGTTGAGATGAAGATGCCGGTTGTTATCCACACGCGAGAGGCTTTCGAGGAGACCATTGAGATCGTGGAAAAGTATGCGCACAACCTGCCCGGCGGCGTGTTTCACTGTTTCTCTGGGGATGCCGGCGATGCTTCCCGTGTGTTTGATCTTGGCTTTATCATTTCCGTGGGGGGGGTGATTACGTACAAGAACTCCGGCATGGCGAGGATGGCCGCTGAAGTTCCCTTGGACAAAATCATGCTTGAGACCGATGCCCCTTACCTGACGCCAGTGCCGCATCGTGGAAAGACAAACCGACCAGCGTATGTTTCACTGGTGTGTGACAAGCTGGCGGAACTGCGAGGTGTGCCTGCCGGTGAAATCGAGAAAGTCACTGATCGCACCTGTCGCAAGCTGTTTCGCCTGGTGGAAACTTTCGGGGGTTGAGTCATGTCCGCTTACCACGCCAAGAAGCGGCTGGGGCAGAACTTTCTGAAATCAGCAGACATAATCCGGCAGATTGTGGTGCTGATCGATCCCGGTGAAGGCCAGCGTATTGTTGAGATTGGCCCTGGGCGGGGAGCGCTTTCTCTCCCGATTGCCGAATCCGGCGCCCGGTTATGGGCGATTGAGTTCGACAGAGACCAGATCGGCTACCTTGAGCGGCTTCTGAGGAAATTCGACAACGCGCGCGTGCTCAACACAGACTTCCTGGCTTTTGAACCGACTGCAGAGCATCTGCCGGATTTCAAGTTAGTTGGCAATTTGCCATTCAACATCACGTCACCGGTGGTGGATTGGTGCTGCAGTCATAGTCGGCATATCCAGTATGCCGTGTTCATGGTTCAGAAGGAGGTTGCTGCCCGTCTTTCAGCGTCACCCGGAAACAAGAATTGGTCGCCGCTTTCGATCATGGTTCAGCTTCAGTTCGAAGTCGAGTACTGCTTTGACGTGCCTTCCGAGGCATTTCACCCGCCGCCAAAAGTAGACGGGGCAGTTATCAAACTGACGCCTTTGGAAGATACCATTGCAGCCACGCCGGAGTTTGAGCGTGTAGTGCGGACCTCATTCCGCCACCGCCGCAAATTTCTGACCAATAACCTTGTTCCCGATATCATCCCTGAGACAGAGCTGGCAGTTGAAATCCTCGAAACAATACTTTTGAGCAGAAACTGTCGGGCCGAGCAGATCACAATCGAGCAGTTTTTCACGTTGACTGAAGAATTGGATCGTCGTAAGCTTCTGTAAACGTAACGTTCTGTCAGCAGAACATATCTCATGGAGATGGAGACGTGGCCCTTTTATCAGTAAACCTGGATGGTGTGGCGGCCCTGCGCGAAGTGCGCAAGCTCAAGGAACCTGATCCGGCTCAGGCAACTGTACTGGCCGAACTTGCCGGTGCCGAAGGCATCGTTATTCAACTGAGGCGTGATCGCAAGTACGTGCGTGACCGCGATCTGTATATCCTTCGTGAGGTCGTCAAATCCAAACTGACAATCGAAATTCCTCCCACCGACGACCTCATAGAGCGTGTGATTGAGGTCAAACCGTCGATGGTGACTTTTGTCGCTGATCATGCAGATAGCGACGCACCGGTGTCCGGAATCGATTTCAATAGTGCCCCGGTTGATTTTTCGAGTATCGCGGTGAGGTTCAAGGGTGTAGGGGTAGGTGTCTGTTTCATGGTGGAACCCGACGCCAATGCCGTCAAGGGAGCCACGCGAGCAGGAGCCGACGCTGTCCTGTTGAGTTGCAGTGCCTTTTCGGAAGCACAGACGCTCGAAGAGGCTCAGCGAGAACTCGATAGGATCGACAGCAGCGCCCAGGCTGCAGCCAAGGCCGGACTCGCCGTGTATGCGGGTCGAGGAATCGACTACAGGAACATCCCGGCTCTGAATGAGCTTAATCTCATCGATGAGTTTTTCATCGGCAACGCCATCATATCCAGAGCCATTCTGTGTGGTTTTGAGCAAGCCGTGAAAGATATGCTTGCCCTGCTACAGACTACTGGCAAGTAGGCTCGTGGATTTTAGATGGCTACCAGTGATCTGACTTCAGGCAGAGAAGTACATATCACTGTGCCGATTGACTCTGCCGGTGAAAGACTGGATAAGTTTTTGGGCGCCAGTTCGGATCTTGATATCTCGCGCTCCCGTGCCCAGAAGCTGATCACGGAGAAACTTGTCACGGTCAATGGTCTTGTCGTTGCCGGCAAGTACAAGCTTTCCGATGGTGAAGCGATTGTTGTCACACTGCCGCCAGCCAGATCTTCAGATATCGTTGGCGAGGATATCCAACTTGACATTATCTACGAAGACGACTACCTGGCAGTCGTAAACAAACCTGCCGGAATGGTTACCCACCCCGCAGTCGGCAACTATTCAGGCACGCTCGTCAACGCGCTGATTCATCACTTCGGACACCTGTCCCAACATTCTGGCACTGACCGGCCCGGAATTGTGCACAGGTTAGACAAGAACACCTCCGGTCTCCTGGTGGTGGCCCGTGATGACCAGACTGCTGTCACACTACAGAAAGCGATCCAGAGCCGTGAGATCAAGCGGACTTACCTGGCTGTCATTTGGGGTCATTTCAAGGAAGAGAGCGGAACCATTGAGTTGCCGATAGGCCGGTCTATGAAAGATCGCACCAGGATGAGTGTTGGAGGTGCTGCTGAGCGCGAAGCAATAACGCACTATCGAGTGCTGGATAGCTTTCGTTCGTACCAGCTTGTTGAAGTCACCCTGGGCACAGGCAGGACTCATCAGATACGAGTGCATTTCTCTCATCTGGGGCATTCTCCGCTGGGCGATCCTGATTACGGCGGTCGAGAGAAACACCTAAAGTCGCTGTTTGGGCCGGAACGCCCGCTTGCCAAGCGTCTTCTGAGTCTCATTCCCAGACAGGTACTCCATGCGATAAGATTGGAGTTTGTGCACCCGGTTGACGGCCGAGAGTTGAGATTCGAAGCTCCAGTTCCGGGGGACTTTCAGGCGGTTCTTGACCTGCTGAACGCAGAGGGCCGATAGAGCGGGCAACATCCTGTCATTGGTATAGCTTTTTTGTTGCCCCCTGTGTGCAAACGGAGTAAACTTATTGCCACAAGGAACGATACAGGGATTAAAGAGTATTGCTGGTTTCCCATACCGGTTCTATTCGACGACGCAATTGGTTGAAGGGATTTGACTTGGGCTTTTTTGACTTTCTCTCAAACGACGTTGGAATCGACCTTGGTACTGCCAACACTCTTGTCTATGTGCGCAATCAGGGTGTGGTCCTCAACGAGCCTTCGGTCGTGGCTATCGAACAGAGCACCGGCAAGATTCTGGCAATTGGTTCTGCGGCGAAAGAAATGACCGGCCGCACGCCGGGTGGAATTGAGGCCATCAGGCCGCTCAAGGACGGCGTGATTGCCGATTTCGAAATGTCGGAGAAACTAATTGCCGACTTCATCCGGCGGGTGGTCAAGCGCAAGTATCTCATGAAGCCTCGTGTTGTCATCTCGGTGCCGTCGGGAATCACAGAAGTTGAAAAGCGGGCCGTGCGTGACTCGGCTGAGAATGCCGGTGCTCGCGAAGTTTACCTGCTTCAGGAGCCGATGGCAGCCGCTATTGGCGTCGGCCTCGCGGTTGACCAGCCCACAGGTATCATGATTATTGACGTTGGTGGGGGTACTTCGGAGATTGCCGTTATCGCTCTCAATGGGATTGTCAATGATACGTCCATTCGCGTAGCCGGAGATGAATTCAGCGAAGCCATTATTAGCTATCTGAAGAAGAACTACAATCTGCTTATAGGCGAGTTGACTGCCGAAGATATCAAGATCCGTGTGGGATCTGCATTCCCGCTTGACAAGGAACTGTCGATGGAAGTCCGGGGCCGTGACCTGGTTGCAGGAGTACCCAAGAACCTGAAGATTTCCTCCGTTCAAATACGTGAAGCTCTATCTGAAACACTTGATATTGTGGTAGAGGCAGTGCGTCAGGCGCTTGAGAGAACACCGCCGGAGTTGGCTTCGGATATACTTGAGCGCGGGATAGTTCTTACCGGTGGTGGCGCGTTGCTGAGAGGGTTTGACAAGAGGCTTCGTCAGGAAACGAACCTGCCGGTGAATGTCGCCGATGATCCCCTGACTTGTGTGGTCCGGGGCACTGGAAAGGTCCTGGAGGACTTCCTGTCATATACAAAAGTCCTGGAGAAAAGTCACCGCGACTAATTTCTGCACACTGTAAGTCGCTGGGCCGGAGGAAATTCCGGCCTTTTTTTCGTATTGTGTTGTACGTCCATTAATCTTCGCAACCAGTTTGGATGTCTTATTTCCAGAACGAGAGAAGATGACAAGGTTTAACGAAGATGAGCTCCAGAGGCTGGTCAAGAAAGCGACCGGCGGTGATCGTGAGGCTTTCTCGGCAATCGTGAGGCAGATGATGCAACCAATTACGGCACTGACATACAGAATGACTGGCGACAGGGATACCGCTCTTGACTTGGCGCAGGAGACTTTCGTGACGGCATGGCAGAATCTGGCCGGTTTCCGAGGCGAGGCGTCTTTTGCCAGTTGGATGTATCGGATTGCTACCAACAAGACATTGAATCATATCAAGGCCGCTCAACGCCACAGCGCTATTGAGCAGTCCGAGATATCCGAACAGACTTCGGCAATTTCGGGAAACCCGGAGCGCGAGTTCGCTCGCAAGGAGTTGGCGACGGATGTTGCCGCGTTCATGACGACACTGCCCCCGGCGCAACGAGCCATCTTCGAATTGCGGTTCTACCGAGAAATGACTTTTGAGGAAATCGCAACGGCAGTTGATCGCGCCGTGGGAACGGTCAAGACCGGTTATCGTGAAGCCGTGAAGAAACTGAGGGTTTTCGCCCGCGAGAAGGAGTGGCATTCATGAACTGTGAACAGGTACAGCAGCAACTTGAATTGCTCTTTGGCTCGTCCGATCTGCCGAAAGACATATTGGCACATGTTGAGGAGTGCTCCGCCTGTCGTGCTTTCAACGACGAACTGGCTGAACTCGGAGGGAGATTCCAAAACGATACAGGGCTGGAACTTTCTGAGATCGAAATTGAGCGAGCTGTTGCAAACGTGGCGGCGAGGATTGAGCCCAGAGACGAACGACGGTTATCCCCGAGATGGCTCACTGGTTTGTCCAGGGTTGCCGCGGCTCTATTTATTGTGACCATATCTTACGGTGCTTACACGATTGGGCAGCAACAGGCTTCCGATGATTGGACGTCCGCTGTTTCAACTGGTCAGCAAACAGGTGACAACCTGGTTTATATCGAAACTGACGAGGAAGCTCAGATGGATAATGAACTGGTCACAGTCCTGATTCAGGATTTCAGTTCGGGACGTAGTTTTGATGCCGGTGAGACGCTGCTGGGTGACATCACCGTTGAGGAAATGGAATACCTCGTGGAAAATATGAATGTGGGAGAGTTGTTATGAAAAGATCAATATCAACGGCGTTTCTTCTGGGCGCAGGTCTGATCGCTTTGTGTGTGCCATCAGGTACAGTTGTAGCGCAAGGACTTGATGACCCTGGAATCTCGTGGTGCGAAGCCCGGACACTTCTGTGGGCTCAGTCCGATCCGCACGATACCGGCGATTTCGGTAAACCTCGTGGTGAAATGCGTGGCAGGGGAGAAGACCGACAGCGCAAGCATCTCGAACAGTTGCGGATGCTTAAGATGCTTGAGCTTCTGGACTTGAACGAAGATCAGGAGATTCAGTTTCTCACAGCTTATCAGTCTGTGAGAAAAGAGCATCGTCGCCTTGAGAAAGAGAAGCGAGAGCTGATTGATGTGCTGGCACAGGAGCTTCATAGCGCAAGCCCCAACAACGACCGCATTGACGAGTTGGTGAGTCTTATCCGGGCTAAGGAGCAAGAGAAGTATCGGCTGACCTATGAATTCATGGATAAAATCCGGAGTGTGCTTTCAAGCGTACAGATAGCCAGGTTGATCATTTTCAACGAACGGTTTGAGGCAGAAATGCTCGAGAGGATCAAATCATTCCGTGAGCATAGACGTCAAGAAGGTCCGCCCAATCCTTTTCCAATGGGCGGATAATATTGAGATGTACAGAACTATTATACAACACTTAAAAGAAGGAGATGTGTAACATGAAGAAAGGAATACTAATCCTGTTGAGTCTGGCCTTGATAGTTCCGGCTGGACTATTCGCGCAGGCCGGACCTCCCGGTGGTGGGCACGGTCAACGTGGGCATCCGGGCTTTCATGGTCAATCAGGCTGTCAGGGATTCGATGGACCGGGAAGTCATCACGGCCAGATGGGCCATCGCGATAGAATGCATGGTCTGTTGGCGCTTGCCGACGAACTTGAGTTGACCCAGGAGCAGAAAGATCAGCTAAAAGAGTTCAGGCTGGACTTCAAGCTGAAGAATGTTGATCGCAAGGCGGAACTTGAGAAAGCCGAGATCATGCTCCGTAAGCTCATGATGGATGATGACGCTTCGGAATCCCAGGTCATGCGAGCGATAGATGAAGTCTCACGTCTCAAGGCAGACATTCACAAGGCACGCTACACACAACGACAGGCTATGAAGAGCGTACTTACTGACGAGCAGCAGGAGAGAGTTAAGGAACTCCGCATGGAACGCCGTGGTGATCGCCAGGATTTCCAGAAGCCTGATCGGCGTCAGAAAAAGCGTCCCGGCCGCGGCTTTGGAGGCTGATCTGCGAGAATGACACTCCCAACCCTTGCGGCCCCTTGGCCGCACCAGAAGGCTCGCCACACGGTGGGCCTTTTGTGTTTACATTCTGCCAAATTGGCGCAAATCTGCCATATTAGCTTGACTCGATTTCAAGTGTCTGGTATTATTGTCGCATGGCAATTACACCTGAATCAATCCTAAGCTTTGTTTCCTCCAAGGCCGACAGGCCGATGCGAATCAAAGAGTTGGCCGCGGCTCTCAAAGTCAAACAGGCTGACTACACACGCTTCCGTAGAAAAATCAAGTTGCTGCTGGACAGCGGCGAGCTCATCAGGCTGAAACGCGGAAGAATAGGCCTTCCGGACCAACTTGGTGTGGCGGTTGGCAAGCTCACAATCACACGCGGTGGCACGGGCTTCCTGATACGAGAAGACTGTCCTGAAGACATCCTGATACCATCCACTGACCTTCACACGGCCTTTGACGGTGACAAGGTCATGATCCGATTTCGTGGGCACGTTCAGGGCCGGGAGGCAGGAACTGTCATCAAGGTATTGGAACGGGCCAGGAGAAACATCGTGGGGGTGTATCAGGAGGGCGGACACTTTTCAACAGTCGTCCCGGACAACCCACGTATTCACAAGAATATCTACATCCCGCCCGAACTCAGTCTTGACGCGCAATACGGTGAGAAAGTAGTCGTGGAGCTTGTCGAGTGGGACGATCCCTTCCGCAATCCGGAAGGCAAAGTTATCGAGCGGCTTGGCCGACCGAACGATCCGGGCGTTGACATGTTGTCGATCATCAAGGGATTCGGCCTCCCGTTGGAATTCCCTGCTGAAATTCTCGATCAGGCTGAGCGGGCGGCGGCGATGTCATACGATGACATCCCGCGCATGGATATCACACGCGACTGTGTCTACACGATTGATCCGGCTGACGCCAAAGACCACGATGACGCGGTATCGGTCGATGAGACCCCCAAAGGGTTCCGGCTGGGAGTGCATATCGCCGACGTTTCGTATTATGTGAGGCCCGGCTCCGCCCTCGACACGGAAGCATTTGAGCGCGGGAACTCGGTCTATCTGCCGGGGTCGGTAATTCCGATGATCCCGGAAGTGCTTTCAAACGATGTCTGCTCCCTGCGACCAAATCGTCGGCGCCCCGCACACTCAGTTTTCATAGATTTTGATCGCAAGGGGAAGATGCTCAAATGGGAGTTGGCTGACACGGTCGTCAAGTCGCGGGCGAAACTGTCTTACGAAGAGGTGCAGGATTTCTTTGACAGCGGGGTGGTGAACAACAAGCTGAAG
>Ga0164310_10000290_pt1 | contig 25914 bp, 25 predicted proteins | sample GuaBasSedimGuay1_FD_121795 | JGI IMG/M metagenome (GOLD analysis project Ga0164310, IMG submission 121795) | Subseafloor sediment microbial communities from Guaymas Basin, Gulf of California, Mexico - Guay1, Core 4569-9, 0-3 cm | ecosystem: Environmental > Aquatic > Marine > Hydrothermal vents... | reverse complement strand
TAAACATTTTTTTTTGCAACCCCTGGATGGACGAAAACGTGAAATCAATATCCAACTGGCTCTGCGCTATTGTTTGAAACATCCTCAATGGCGGCTGAGTTTGCAAACGCATAAATGCTTAGGGATTCCCTAAAATATGTTGTGGAATATCTACTGGTGAAACTTTAACTAACCTCGCCATAAGTATTATTGTAGCATATTAATTAATTTTACTCTCACTGAAATTAACGAACTCGTCCATCAAGCACGACGTGAAAAAAAGGTGACTGAATGAAATCCGCTATTTTGAAAAAGGAGCTGATCCCTGTTGTTTTTGATACGAATATCTGGATTTCCGGTTTACTTTGTGTGCATCGGCATTCAGGGCTTGACAACCATTTTTGAGATTGAAAGGTGGGCAACAACAAGACGTTGCCCACCCTACGCTTGCTCCCGCAATATTCATTGGGTACCCAGTTCTTTTTCTATACGTTCGGCTAAAAAAATTTTCAACAACTCTTGATAAGAGACATTCCATTTATTAGCTATCGTTTTCAGTCCATCAAGTATTGATTCAGGCAATTGAACCGAGAGGGTTTGAACTGACGGTTTTAAATAGGGCATAGAAACCGGTTGGGCTCGATCCCAATCCACGTATTCTGTTGAGTCGTGTGAAGACCAAAAATCACGTTCTTGCTCTTCCGTTTCAAAAGTGGATAAGGTTTTCATAACAGACTATATCTCTTCTTTTCATTCTGAGTCATGTTGCGTGCCGAAATCACACGGATTAAACGATTACGAAGGGAACGAGAAAACTTAACGGCTTACTTTCTCATTCTGTTTTGGGGTTGCATTATGATCAGAATTGGTTTTCAAATTAAGCAATCTTGCTAAATTGTTACGGTATATAACTGTATTAGGGTGTTCATGCCCCAAGACTTTTTCTGCAATGGCTAAGGCGCGGCGGTAAAGCGGTTCGGCTGCCGGATAATAACCGACAGTATAAAAAAACTCAGCTAATTGATTTAGTTCATAAGACAAATCATCAGACGCTTTTTCATATTGAGCCAATGCCTTCTGATAAGCAGCCACCATCTTATCTTGTGTGCCAAGACGCAACCAATAGCCCCACAACTCATATTCTTTATCATCCCGCATCAATTGCAAAAACATCGGTATCTCACTAATACAATCCTGCAATCGCACTTTTTCCCCAGCCTGTTCCAATTGATACGGTAATTCATCCGCTTGACGAGTGTCTAGTGGCAGCGTTTCAAAAAAATCAGCGAGTTGACGATGCACTGCCCTTTTTTTATCAGCGTCAGTTAAATAGCGTTGTTCAACGGCTTGGCGTAAATAGTCGTGGAAAAAGTTTAATAAACCGGCACGGTTGACCAGGGCAGAACTGAGGGCTAAGTATAAGGGGGACCAAACACCTTGTGGAATGTCTAATAAATTCAACAACTCCGATTCACCCAATCCCCGCCGAGTTGCCCATAACAGCCCTAACGCATTACCCACCAAATTTGGGTATTCTGACGGTTGATAGTCTTTTTCCAAACGTGTTAAGACTTTTTGATATAAATCCGGTATCGTTTTTGCCTCAAGGCATTTATCCAAATGCGCGCCTAATTTGCTGAAATTCCCAAATAAACGCAATTCTTCTAAAATCACTTTTAAATACAACGGGTTAGCGGTTTGGGGAGCGGCAACCAGTTTTTGAAGATAGGGTTCATCTAATTGACGACCATATCTGTCTAAATAGTCTGTAATCAGTTGCCCTTGTTCTGGTTCCGGCAGGGGCGCAACCATAAAAGTGTCGCCCTTCATGCCCTGGGTAGATAACGTCGATAAAAACAAACGGATATTCGCCGGCATAAAATCGGGCAACCAATCTTTAGTCTTTGGATTGATTTCCAATTGATTGAGTCCATCGAAAATGATAATCACACGCTGTTGGACTTTCGCTAACCACAGTGGCAACTGCTCAATCACCGTTTCCGTAGTCATTGGAATGTCATCTTCAATTTGAAAACGCAGCTGTAAAGTCTTCATTAAGCGACGTAGCATGGCAATCGGATCCGTACTAGCAGGGCTACTGCCACAAAAATGCCAAAACACCAATTCATCCTGGTGTTTAGCTTGATAATCCCTCGCCCAATTCGCTAACAAAGCCGATTTACCGATCCCCGACTCCCCTAAAATAACTAAGGGCTGCGTCGAATCACCCTCCGCGTGAGCCGTGAGACGCTTAAAATCACTTTGACGCGGGATATAAACCAATTCCCTGCTCAGAGCAAACGCATCCTGTTCCAAATTTTCCTGTTCAAAATCAGTGGGTTGGCTGCCCTCCGGATAGGCTTTATCAATCAAAGCCCAGAGGTGTTCTAACACTAATTCTTTCAAATCAGCCGGTTTTTGATACGCCGTGATGCAGCAGCCCTGGTCACGAATGCGTTGTTTTAACGCCTTTTGCTTTTGAATCTTTTCGGGATTATTTTCTAAATAGTATTTACGCTCTTTTTCCGGTACGGTATCAACATATTTCGGTTCCCGAAAATAAAACAATGCCCGTTCAATCGTTGCTTGCCGATCTGCTTCAGATGTCATTTGCCCGACGGGAAATAGGGCATGTAAAACTTCTAATTCGGTGATGCTGCGCTCCTGGTATTTTTCTACCCAAGGATAGCGATCACAAGCGATGGGGATTTGTTCTGGATACATTGCCGAACCATAACGCTCCCCTAAAAGCCCTAAGAAATAAGGGCGCCCATCATCAATTCGCCCTAAACAAACCGGCAGCGCCGCGCCGCTTTTCACCTGTTCTTTGGGAATACCCCAGCGTAAATCAATTTCGACAAAATCCACTTTTCGCTGCCGACAACGGCGATGGATTTCTGGAAAAACCTGTTTCGCCAAAACATCGCGCTCATCATATAGCCCTTGAAAAGTGGAGGAAATGAAAAGTTTGACTTGGCGTTGTTGAATATCAGTTGACATGTTTAGTTGCCCTTAATAAAAAGATTTGATTATACTACAGTTTCCCAAATGTTTTTTAAAACCTGGATGGGTTGCTTTTTCAGGGGATTTAGTGTATGTTTTACCAAGTGATTTTAGCCCTCTTTGATAGCAATAGCTCAGGATAAATAATGAGTCTAAAAAAAGAACCTTTTGATGAAACCGCAAAAGCTTTTTATCAACGTCTCTTTAAAAGTTGGGGACTCAAGGTAGAAACTGAACGGGAAGTTTTTTCTCGTTCACGAACGATAGATTTGGTCGTTGCTTGTCTTAACGAGACGGATCGTGCTCGACTACAGCATACCGTATTTAGTCATTTCCGGCAACTTAATGCCATTGAACTAAAAGGTTTCCATGATCCACTCACGGTTGATAATCTGAATCGTATTATTATGCGAGCTTGGGGATTGAGTGTAAAAAAAACACCATCAACTTTTACCCTTAGCACGGGGCAAAAAATTAGAAGATTTTATCGCCCTGTGTGTATGCGAGGGCTTGAACGATTATTTACAATTGATCCTGGATGTTGGATTAGCAACGGATCCAGAAGTCATCTGGCGCAAAATTTTGGATGTTAAACAAATGAAATGGTGGGCAACAAAAACACGTTGTCCACCCTACATGATTACATGACTAAATAGGCACTCTTAACGGCGGTTTACGGTGGAGTAATACCCAATCACCATTTTCTGCCAGGGCTTCTTTGCCTAATTCAAATAATAGCTGTTGTTCCGGACTTAATTGATCGGTTTCGGCACTTTGCGGTTGAGATTGTAATTGCTGATCTGCCCTTTTAAATAGGTGAGCCATCCGTTTATATTGTTTGGCTTCTTCTGCAAAAGCCATTGTTTCGAGGTAATGGTGTAGCAATGCGCCGGCGGCGGGAAATAGCGCAATTAATAAAATCAGTAAGTTGTGCCAAACAGGGTGTGTTTGCAGGATGGAGTAATTCCATAACCACATTCCAAAAACATGATCGATCCACAAGCCTACCATACAGACAATGCCGATTCCAAAAAGTCCTTTAATAGTCCAATTTAAACGTTGGCTGCTCTGCTTTTTTTGTTTAGCCGTTTTTGTAAACCACCCGGTTTCAGAAAGTACCCAACGATTACGGACTACATCGGGCGTTTGTTGGTTGGTTACCCAGTCATAGACATTGAGGGCGCGAATGCTACTGCGTATCCAAGCGAGTTCTTGACGTTGTTTACGTAAGTAGTAGTCGGAGACGGAATATTTTAAACCACTTAAATGCCAAAAAATTTGGATGCGTAAGCCCTCAGCAAGGGCACGGTAGTCTAAGGCTTTGTGATGATAGCGTCGCCATTTAACCCAGCTAACTATCAATAAGGCACCAATAAATAAAACCGCATAAATCCCCAAAGTTAAAGGGCGATTATGATCAATATTGGCGTACCAACCATAAAAGCCTACCATCGCAAATGCCATCATTAAAACCGTGAAGCTCAGGTGCTTAATGCGAGTTTGAAAATGTTTAGCGAGGCTATTGGCACTACCATAAACACCCAGCAAATTTGGAAAGCCAGGGACTAAATTGGGCAAATCTTGCCATAATTTTGGAGGAATGAGGTTTTTTTGAGTGGACTCAGTCGTTTTTTGGACTTTGGCGTGATTGGCATAGCGTTTGACATCCTGATTAAATAATTCTATCATGGCTAACTCATCCGACAATAAGTCTTCCAAATTGTCACTATCTTGAGAATGAGGTAATAATATGCGAATATCACCGACTGCAAAAGCCGGTTGCTTAGTTTGCGCCCTGGGCGTGACAACTTGGCAAATGGGTCCCATATCAGGGCTATCCAGAGAACTCGTAGGTGGTTGATAATCGACCGCCAGCCCTTTCATATTGCCAGTACGCTTGAATTTGACAATTTCAGCAGTCCCGGCGATTTTTCCTAAATCAACACCATCCCATAAGGCGATCAAGATATGACTATGTCTCGCCACATACGCGCCCCCCAGTCCATATTGTTGGGTACGATGATGACCATGATTGGCAATATTCTCTTCGGTATTGCCAGCGACTAAGGGCAAGGTAAAAATTTGAGAAGCTTGCTCCAGCAAGGCTTGAAATTCCTTTTGAGAATCAGCATCAAAATCGCTTTCAAACAGGGTTTGTGGCATCGGCAACGGTACGATTAATTGCACCTTTTCTGCCAAGGCGGCTTGCGCGACTAAACGGTCCGCCCCATCAGCAAGCGGTGATAACAATTGTAATGGCGTATGGGGATAATGTTGCTGTAGAAAGCGGAAAATCTTACGCACCGAGGCGCTTAAAATCTCCCAATCTGCCGGACGCGGATCACGGTGCCCCGTGATAGCGAGTGTTAAGGGAATTTTTTGATTGTTCATCAATTTAATTCTGCCTCTAATTGTTCAATCGTTGGTAAACGGCTTTGTAATAATTTGGGCAAGGCTTTCGTTGTATGTCTGCCCGATACTTAATGGCATTAATGTGTTTGCTCCACTGCCATTATGAATCCAGTAAATCTTTCAGTTGATAAATCACGTCTAATACCTGTCTGGCTGTCAAATCTTCTGGCGATAATTCAGTCTTGCCCCTACGTAACCGATTGATTTGTAGGGGCAATCCCTTGTGGTTGCCCTCAGAAAAATCCTTAACTTAGGGTTAGCTGTGTGCCAGTAAACGTGCCATTAATAATTCTTCTACCCCGTTGAGTAATTTACAAATGGTGTCAGTGCTACCGGGGTCAATTCCCTCACCTTGTCGTGCTTCCACTGGGAGGGCATTTCGGAGGGAACGAAATTCAGTGGTTAAGGCTTGTAAACCGTCACCGTCTTGAGGCAGAGCGCGTAAGAAATGGCTTAATTCTTCGAGGGGACCATCGTCTTGGACAGTATGGGTACGGAGGGGATGAGTTTGCAGGCTAATTTTTTCTACCCAGACGTTGCCTACGCCTGCATCATGGGAAGTGGCGCGAATCTCATTAATCCAGCGTTCGGAGTCGCTATGCAATTCATTATGGACTGGACAAGCACCGTCAATCACAAAACGTAAGGCTAATGGTCTTCCATCCGCATTTTGCATGACTTGTGTGACGGCATCATGCGCCCTATCTACAATATCATCTGCTTGAGTGACATCACTGACTTCCAATTGACAGACTTCCCAGCGTAGCACATCTAAGGGAACATGAGTCAGGGCTGTTTTTCCATTTTTAACTTGAACCAGGGTACAACCTTTATCCCCCGTTTCACGCGCATGTCGCCCTTGTAAGTTACCCGAAAACACGACCCAGGGATTTTCATGGAGAACTTCACGTTTATGAATATGCCCCAATGCCCAGTAATTATAACCATGTGATAATAAACCGGGCATCGTACACGGTGCATAATTCGCATGACCTGGGCGACCATTTAAAGACGTGTGGAGCAAGCCAATATTAAAATAGCCTGGCAGGGCATTAGAATAAGTGGCACTGATATCCTCAGTGATAGATTTATTGGCAAAACTTTGTCCATGTATTGCGACTCCTAGATTTTCTAATATTTTCGTTTCCGGTTTGCGGTAACTGAATTCTGTCACATTATCTGGTAAGCGTAATTGTCGGGTGATAGTATTACCCGCATCATGGTTGCCAAGTACCATAAAAACGGGGATATTGGCTTCGCGCAACCGGCTCATTTGTTGATTGAAAAATAACCCTGTGTTATAATCCTTCCAATCAACATCGTATAAGTCACCAGCTAATAATACAAAGTCCACTTCTTGATTACAGGCTAAATCAATCAGATTAATAAAGGCTCTCCGTGTTGCACTTTGCATCTGCTCAACCGGTGCCCCATCATAACGTGCGAGTCCCCGTAGAGGGCTGTCTAAATGAATATCAGCAGCATGAATGAATTTCATATTTCTTATTCCTTATTAAAATGGATTTACAAATAAGAATATATGAATGTCAATTTCAATGCAATAACGAAAACGTGTTAGAAATACTATTTTTTGAAAAAATTTTATTCAAATGATGTTAAACACAAATCCGATTTTTTATAATGTTCAATAAAAACACATTGTAATTGCAAGGGTTTTAGTTTATGGTGGTTTAACAAAAAACTATCTTACCTTTTAGTTCCTTTAGCAAAAGGGGGTAGGGGGTATTTTCCATAAAAAGGAGGAAATGTGATGCCGGTATTAATGGTTTTGTCGTTGCTGATCCAAATTGCTTTTGTTGTGCATGTCATCAAAACGGGACGCGAACAAATGTGGATTTGGATTATTCTTTTTTTTCCGGTAGTAGGTTGTGCCGTTTATTTTTTCTTGGAAGTACTGCCAGACTTGCGCCGCAGTCATATTGGTAAAAATGCCGCGACTAAAGTATTTAAAGCAATTGATCCAAAGCGTGAATTAAAACGTTTGGCAAAAGAATTGGCTATTTCTGATAATGTTGATAATAAGGTTAAATTGGCTGAAAGCTGCGTAGTAGAAGGGTTGTATGATGAAGCTGTTAATTTATATAATAATGCATTAACGGGTGTTTATAAAGATGATCCTGACATCATGTTAGGATTAGCAACGGCTTTGTTTCATCAGGAGAATTATGTACAAGCCAAAGACACGCTCAAGCATTTAATTGAAGTTAATCCTGAGTTTAAATCGCAGACTGGGCATTTATTATTTGCTCGTACCCTTGAAGCTTTGCAAGATTCTGAAGTGGCATTGGAAGAATATAGTATACTGATTTCCTATTATTCTGGTTATGAAGCCAAGTGCCGTTATGCGTTGTTACTGAAAAAATTGGGATATACTGAAAAAGCAAATGATTTGTTTAAGGATATCTTAACCCGTTCTCAACAGGTTCCAAAACAGTTTCGCAAGGCACAAAAGCAGTGGATAGAAATTGCTTCACAACAACTTGATTAGGAATAAAGTTGTCGTTTCCAGCAAAAATTGTTTTTTTGAAGCTTTTTTCGACTCAAAAGCGGTTGCCTAAAATCCGCAAAAATCTGTTTTATATTCCCCGTGAGAGAAGCTAACTAAGTTATTGTTTTTTATCACTTTATTTTTTTTGCGATTTTAAAGAAAATTGGGTGAAAAATTCAAAAAAGTGGCTATTTTGAAAAACGTTTCTTATCTTTTTGAAGGGTTGTGGATGAAAAATAGGATAAAACTGTTTTTTTTACAATTATCGGGTTTAAATTTTGGCAAAAATTAGTGGTATCCAGCCCGGGCAGAGAAGTTAATTAACCTATTGATTATTAAAGAGAATTTTTTTTGTTCAAAAAGTGCCCGTATTCATCAAAAAAAGTTTATCAAAAATAGCAATATTAGAAATCCGATTTTTTGTAAAATCGGATTTGTTATATTCAAAAATTTGCTCCAGCAAGTCAGGTTAGTTACAGTTTTTATCCCACAAATTGACAATAGTACAAAATAACTCTGCGGTACGCTCGGCATCATAAATGGCGGAATGCGCTTCGCTACTATCCCATGCCATGCCAGATTTTTGCACTGCCCGCGCCAGGGCGGTTTGTCCAAAAGCCAGTCCCCCTAAGGTGGCGGTATCAAAGGTGCTAAACCGGTGAAAGGGATTTTTAATACCGGTGCGACAAGTTGCCGCTTTAATAAAGCTTAAATCAAACGAAGCATTATGCCCCACCAAAATAGCCCTGGTGCATTTATGCGCTTTTATCGCCTGGCGTATTGGTTTAAAAATAATCTCTAAGCCCTGAGATTCTGGCACGGCGAAACGAAAGGGGTGATAAGGATCAACCCCAATAAAATCAAGTGCTTTTTGATCAAGATTAGCCCCATCAAAAGGAATCAGATGACAAAAATGGGTTTCATGGCGTTGCCATAAACCCTGGTGATTAATTTGCAATGTCACAGCTGCAATTTCTAATAGGGCATCACGCTCTGGATTAAGCCCCGCCGTTTCTACATCAACCACCACCGGCAAAAATCCCCGAAAACGTTTAGCTATGAGTCGTGTTTTTGTGAAAACTTTCATGTTTGCACCTGTTGCCAATAAATGTTAGCACCGGCTCGCAAGGGTACGACTTTTTCTTTACCAAAAACGAAATCAGGTGGCATTTGCCAAGTCCGTTTTTCTAATGTCACGGTTTCTGTATTACGAGGTAAGCGATAAAAATCGGCACCATAAAAACTGGCGAATCCTTCTAATTTGTCCAATGCTTGTACTTGTTCAAAAGCTTCTGCATATAATTCTAATGCCGCCGGCGCGGTATAAATTCCAGCACAACCACACGCAGATTCCTTAGCCCCCACTGCATGAGGCGCACTATCTGTTCCTAAAAAAAACTTAGGATTGCCACTAGTCGCAGCCATCAACAATGCTTGACGATGCGATTCGCGTTTTAACACGGGCAAGCAATAATGATGGGGGCGAATACCACCATTGAATAATTCATTGCGGTTCATTAATAAATGATGAGCAGTAATGGTTGCCGCTAAATGATGGTTTTTACTAAAAACATATTCAACCGCTTCCAGTGTGGTAATATGTTCTAATACAACCCTGAGTTTGGGAAAATCATCCAATAAAGGATCCAGTATCTGTTCTATAAAGATTTTTTCACGATCAAAAATATCTATACTGGTAGCCGTGACTTCACCATGTATTGATAAGGGCAGCTCATAAGTTTGCATGGCTTCGAGTATGGTCCATACGCGCCGCAAATCAGTGACACCTGCTTCTGAATGAGTCGTTGCACCAGCAGGATAATACTTGACACCCATAATATGTGTGCTATCCTTCGCTTTGGCGATTTCTGCTATAGGTGTATTATCAGTCAGATAAAGTGTCATTAGCGGATTAAAGTGGCTAGTGGGTGCCGTTGCTGCACAAATACGTTTCCGATAATCAAGTGCTTGAGCACAAGTCGTAATTGGCGGCTTTAAATTAGGCATGACTAAGGCACGGGCAAAACAACGACTGGTGGCAGGAATAATAGAAGTCATACTGATGCCATCACGTAGATGTAGGTGCCAATCATCTGGTTGAGTCAAAGTCAGCATTTTAATTAATTGTGAATTGTTAATGACTAATGATTAAGTGTCTCAGAAAAAATAATTTATACAAATGATGCCGTTTAAGCAAAAAGCGACATAAATATTTTTAGTTTGTTATATTTTACCGTTCATTCCATTTCCGAAACAACTATCAAAAACTAACGACGCTGGCGCGTCGAGACTGGATTCCCACGTAGGCGCGTGAGATCCAGAAAAAAATTATTTTTCCTTATTTTAATCGCGCCGCAATACGCATTCGTAACGCATTAAGTTTAATAAATCCTTCCGCATCTTTTTGATTATAGGCACCTTCATCGTCTTCAAAGGTAACAATCGTTGGGTCAAATAAATTGTGACTTTCGGAATGGCGTCCGGTGATAATGATATTGCCCTTATAAACCTTCAAGCGGACTTTGCCATTGACATTGATTTGTGAGTTATTAATCAATGTTTGTAACAATTGACGTTCAGGACTCCACCAGTAGCCGTTATAAATCAAACTCGCATAACGGGGCATCAATTCATCTTTGAGGTGAGCCACTTCACGATCCAATGTAATAGATTCAATGGCGCGGTGTGCCTTCAGCATGACAGTTCCGCCTGGCGTTTCATAACAGCCTCGTGATTTCATTCCCACATAACGGTTTTCGACGAGATCCAATCGTCCAACCCCATTTTCCCCCGCTACCTGATTTAAATAAGCTAAGACTTTGGCAGGTGTCATGGCTTGCCCATTAATAGCAACAATATCGCCTTTCACAAATTCTAATTCCAATGTCGTTGGTTTATTAGGCGCATTTTCGGGTGAAATACTCCAACGCCACATTTCTTCTTCCGGCTCAAGCCATGGGTCTTCAAGGAAACCACCCTCATAAGAAATATGTAGCAAATTCGCATCCATTGAATAGGGAGATTGTTTGCCACGTTTCATTTCAATCGGTATGCTATGTTGCTGTGCATAATCTAAAAGCTTTTTGCGTGAGTTTAAATCCCATTCACGCCAAGGGGCGATGATCTTAATATCTGGTTTTAGGGCATAAGCACCTAATTCAAAACGAACTTGATCATTCCCTTTTCCCGTCGCGCCATGTGAAATAGCATCAGCTCCGGTTTGATGCGTGATTTCAACTAAACGTTTTGCAATCAGGGGACGCGCAATGGAGGTGCCTAATAAATATTCGCCCTCGTAAATAGTATTAGCGCGGAACATGGGGAACACATAGTCGCGAACAAATTCTTCGCGCAAGTCTTCGATATAAATTTCTTTTATACCAAAGGCTTTCGCCTTAGTGCGGGCGGGTTCTAGTTCTTCCCCTTGCCCAATATCAGCCGTAAAGGTAACCACCTCACAGTGATATTCATCTTGTAACCATTTGAGAATAATAGAAGTATCTAAGCCGCCTGAATAGGCGAGTACGACTTTGTTTATTTCATTCATATTTAATTGTGAAATAGTGTCTTTAAAAATTTTTGAAAAAAATAGGATTTATTTACAAATAATGAAATATTTGACATAGGGGTGAACGAAAATGTTCGCCCTTGTGAAACTATTTATCCCAATTCCCAATTCCCATCAGCCTAGTTCAAACGGTTCCACCAACACATCGCTACCCGCCGCTACTTTGCCACATTCTAGCGGCAAAATGATAAAACAATTTGCTTGACTCATTGAACTCAGAATACCTGAACCTTGTTTTCCTGAAGAACGGACCACTAAATGCCCTTGTTCACCAGTTTGGAGAATACCACGTTGAAATTCCATACGCCCAGGGCTTTTTTTCAATGGAGAAATACAAGGTACGGTGAACCGTATCGGTGTCACTGACTCTTGACCCATCATGCGCTGTAAAGCCGATTGTACAAATTGATAAAATGTCACCATAGCAGACACAGGATTACCGGGTAAGCCAAAAAAAACAGCCCCCTGAACTTTGCCATAAGTCAAAGGTTTCCCTGGTTTCATGGCGACTTTCCAAAAATTGACCTCACCAAGGCGGCGCAAAGTATCTGTCACATAATCAGCCTCTCCCACTGAGACACCGCCTGATGTAATAATCGCATCATTGTTACTTGCCGCTAATAAGAAGGCGTTTTCAATGTCTTCAGGTTTATCCAGCACTATGCCCATATCAATGATATCAACCCCTAAACGATTTAACATACCATAGAGTGTGTAACGATTGCTATCATAAATTTGACCAGACTGTGGGACTTCACCAACGGCGCATAATTCATCACCTGTCGAAAAAAAGGCGACTCGTAGGCGGCGTTTCACCTTAACTTCAGGAATCCCCAAAGATGCTAACAAACCAATATCCGCCGGCGATAAGCGTTTACCCGCCTTTAACACCACTTGACCAACCGCGATGTCTTCTCCAAGTGGACGAACATGTTGCCCAGGTTTATGTTCAGCACCGATGATAATGGTATCTCCTTGTTTTTCAACATGTTCTTGCATAATAACCGTATCGGTACCTGCGGGTATGACTGCACCGGTAAATATTCTGGCACATTGTTCTGCCTGAATGGTTTCTGTACAGGGTCGCCCGGCTAATGAGCTCCCAACGAGAGTCAATACCGCCTTGTCCTTCGTGGGTAAATCTACACCACGCACTGCATAACCATCCATTGCAGAATTGTTGTATGGTGGCACATTAATTTGCGATAGCACATCTTCAGCCAAAATACGATCCAATGCGCTGCGAATTGCCAGTTGCTCTTCACCTCGTATCGGTTTTAAATTTTGCTCAATGTTGTGTAAAGCTTCTTCAACCCTTAAAAAATTAGGCTCGTGATTATCGCAAGTTGTTGTTTTCATTCTGGTTTATTGATATTTCTTTTGTTGATATTGATTAAGTAAAATTCTCAGCTCAATAATAGCATTCTTTGTATCCTATCAAACATGGCAGGTTTGGCTTAAAAGTTTTTTCAGTTTTTAAAATCTCATTCCTAAGTACATATTTTAACATTTTTGTTTTATGCTAAAGCATTGATTATTAACGGATTTTAAAAATAGAAAATATTAAAATACTTTTGTATACCTACTTAATTACTAAAAAGTTGACTTTTTATGACGTTTTATGCTATATTCGCCAAATAAATTTAGACTCTGAGTAATCAATTTTTGGGATTTCTGCATTAACCATTAACCATTAAAAATTATGTTTAAACCGCTTGAAATGCAATATGTTTCCCTCAAGCTATTGACTGAGGATGTTCCCTTAGCGGCTGCTGTGTTAGCAAATTACGGTTTGTTTAATCCGGAAGCGACTGAGGCGGTTGCTGAACAATTGCCAACTCGTTTTGGAGAAGATTTTCGCAACCTTTTTAATCAAGCGCGTAGTCGTTTGGATAAAATTTTAGCTCGTATCTCTTTTGCGCCCCCGCCTGACACTGATTCTTATCGCGTCATTGATTTGATGGAATTAAAAAAAGTCAATAATCAGTTAGGTAAAATTTGGCTGCAATTATCTAAACTGGAAGAACAATTACACCACTTTAATGAACAAGGCATTGCTTTACAACAATTACTTGAAACCCTACAAACCTTTGTCTCCTTAGACTTAGATTTAAAATGCTTTCAAGAGCCTAAGCAATTTTTAAATCTACATATTGGCACCGTGCCGGTTGAAAATCTTGAGCATTTGATTGATGCCATTGCCATAGCAGAACATTTTATAGATATTTTCCATCGTGATGAACATACGGCGTATTTTGTCGTGGCAGGTCCTTTAGATCATCAAGATAAAGTCCATGCTATCCTAGAACATGCAGATTTTCAAGCACTGATTATTCCAACACAATTTCACAATCACCCTCAACAAGTCCATGCCGATTTAACCGCACAACTCGCACAATTACAAGAACAAACGGATGCGGTGACAGCCACTATAAAAGAATTGACTGAAGAAAAAAAGGCTATTTTAGATAACGCCTATCAAACGTTAAGTGCGGCTGCTGCCTACGCCCAATTAACGGAAACGTTAAGGGGGCAAGGACAACTTGCTTTAATTGAGGGCTGGATTCCCAGAATTGATTTGCCTAGGTTGGAAATTTCGCTCTTGGAAAAATTGAATTGCCCTTTTGTTCTGAATACTCGTCAACCTTCCCCATCAGAATATCCACAAGTACCTTCTTTGATACGCCATCATAAGCTATTCGCACCGTACATTGCATTAATCAAAAATTATGGCATACCTCGCTATGGTGAATTTGATCCGACATTTTTATTTGCTACCACATTTATACTAATGTTTGGTAGCATGTTTGGCGATGTGGGACATGGGGCATTGATTGCCTTCGCAGGTTGGTATTGGCGTGAAAAATTGAAAAGTTTTACCCCGTTTTTTATTATTGCCGGATTATCATCCATCTTTTTTGGCTTTTTATATGGGAGTATTTTTGGTTTTGAAGAAGTCTTACTGCCGGCTCTGTGGCTTTCACCCATTCACCACCCCATCTTAATGCTAACTATTGCCCTATACTGGGGCATGAGTTTTATTTTAATGGCAACCATTATTACCATTGTGAATCGGTGGCGAGAAAGAAATTATGCTGCTGCCCTGTTTAACCATACCGGCGTTGTAGGTATATTTTTATATTTAGGGGGATTTTATGCCATCTATCAATGGATGACAACGGGTACTTTTGATAACAATCAACAACTGGTAGTATTACTTCCTCTATTTATCATTTTCGCTTATAAATGGTATGAAAATCGACTCCCGTTAACTGAACGTTTCATAGTCACTTTAATTGAAGGGTTAGAATCCATCCTTAATTACCTGGCAAACACGCTATCATTTTTACGTGTAGCGGCATTCAGTCTTAATCATGCAGCCTTAGCAATTGCAGTGTTTACCTTAGCAAATATGATGGAAAGCCCTGCTAATTGGCTAGTCATTATTTTAGGTAACCTTTTTATTATCATATTAGAAGGGGCAATTGTAACTATCCAAATTTTGCGTTTAGAATATTATGAAGGTTTTTCGCGGTTTTTTAGTGGAGATGGACGCGCCTTTCGCCCTTTAATAATGGGCATTAATAAAGTACAACGAATTTCAGAATAGTGGGAAACAATAAAAGTTTAAATTGTGCCCGATAAAAATACCCTTTTTTGAAAAAATGCTATTTTTTTTATTATTTTTGGTGCCTCTAAATATTATAATTAACTGATAATTATATTTTAATTATATAATCCACAATTCGTAATTCACCATTCACAATTATATATAAATGTATCATCAAATTTTGCAGATACTCGCTGATGGGTGTCAATATACAACTGAACAATTGATTAAACAATTGACACTAAGTGCGATAGAGTTAGAACAAGCGATCAAAACCTTAATGGCTTATGGCATTAGGTTACATTCACCAACAGCTAACACCTACCAATTAGCTGAACCGGTAGAATTATTAGATCGCACGACTATTTTAAGCGCACTCCCAGTTGTCACCAGGCAACGATTGAAACGATTGGAAATTCATTCCGTCTTAGATTCGACTAATCATTATGCACTAACACAATATTTTGATGCGGTGCCTTATGCCTGTTTAGCGGAATATCAAACAGCAGGGCGTGGGCGACAAGGGCGGCAATGGATTTCACCTTATGCCAGTGGGCTATGCTTGTCTTTTAAACAACATTATGCTACCCTAGATAAACCCTTATCAGCTTTGAATATTGCCCTGGCAGTGACTGTGGTACGGGTATTACTGATGTTAGGAGCGACTGACATAGGCATTAAGTGGCCTAATGATATTTTATGGCAGGGTCGCAAAGTAGCCGGTCTATTATTAGAAAGTCGTTGTGGAAATGGATGCGATATTGTCTATGGTATAGGCATTAATGTTAAACTATTCGATACCAAAACTATCAATCAACCCTGGATAGATTTATATACAATATTGGAACATTCGTCTATTTCACGCAATACGTTAGCAGCAAAATTAATTGATCAATGTCTGCAAACTTTGTTAATCTATCCACAGGTAGGATTAACGGCTTTTCGAGATGATTGGTATCATTTTGATCTGAGTTATGGGCAACGGGTGACATTAGAAATCCCGCTTCGTTTAAAAAAGAGGGATTTAAATTCCATTATTAAAAATAAGGAATATGTAAAAGGTACGGCTTGTGGGATTGATGAGCAAGGTGCTTTATTATTACAAGTCGGTCATCAAACACGACGTTATGTTTATGGTGAGGTGAGTTTGCGCTTATGATGCTATTGGTTGATATGGGCAATAGTTCAATAAAATGGGCTGTTTTTGATCAAGATAGTTTAGGATCCCAAAAACGCCTATCGTATCAGGATGATAAATTAAATAACCTATTGACACAAGCGTGGCTAATGCTTAATATACCATCAAGTGTTTGGGTATCCAACGTGGCGGGACCACAAAAGGCGGAAATTCTTTCCCACTGGGTTAAATCCCATTGGGGACTGAAACCCACCTTTCTAAAAACAGCCCGTGCAGAATGTGGGGTCAAAAATGGTTATCAAAATCCTGAACAGCTAGGTATTGATCGCTGGTTAGCTTTAATTGGTGGCTACCAATTGGAAACAGGTCCCCTTTGTGTGGTTGATTGTGGAACGGCGGTGACATTGGATGTGCTATCAGCTGATGGTTATCATCAAGGTGGGCTTATTCTGCCAGGGGTGATGACGATGTATAATGCCTTGAAAAGGGATACGTATGCGTTAGAGCCAAAGTTGACAGGTTTTGAAAACCTGTCAGGGAAATTATTTTTAGCACACGATACACAAACGGGTATCACTTTGGGTACTTTATATGCCATCATAGGTTTATTAGAATACGTCATAAATACTTTGGAAAAATCAGGAAAAAAGGTTATATTGATACTCACAGGTGGTAGTGCTTATGCACTGGAGCCATTATTGCGAAGGCCCTATCGGCTGCAATCTGATTTGGTGCTACAGGGCTTATCGGTCGTGGTAAAACAATCGTTATGAGAACTTTGGCTTTATTACTATTATTATTAAATATGGGCGGTTTGATTTGGCAACTTGGGTTGTTACCGATGCTACCATGGCAACCGGAGCAATTTAATCATGTCATTGAGTACTCTAATTCGGACGCAAATGATTTGCCACGATTGGTTTTACTCAATGAACATCAGTCTAATATTGCTGATGCCGAAAATGACCAGGCAACGGTGGCATTAACCCGGCTACCTGCCTCTGGTGGTACAACATCCTCCCCAACTTTTTCAACAAGTATAAACGATATTCAAGCTAAAAAATCCCCCCTGACACCAATACAGGCAATTAATCATTCAACAAAACCGGTAGGAGAAAACCAAGCCACATCGAAAAATACAACCGTGTCATCAACTTTACAACAGGCGGCTGGTTTACCTTTATCTCATTTTGATAAATCAAAGGATAAAGAAATAGCGGTTGCATCAACTACAGAGTTAAAGCAAACTAAAAAATCTCTGGCTTGTTTTCAAATTGGAGCCTATTCTTACTTAAAAGCGACTCAAAAAATCGCTAACTGGCTAAAAAAACAAAAAAATGTCAGTGTAAAGCTACAAAATCGTCAAACGCAAGTGTTAAAATCGACTTGGGTGTATTTGCCATCCTTTGAAAGTCGAACTGCCGCCCGCCGTAATCAACAACGTCTCAATCAACAGGGTATAAAAGATCATGCGATTGTTACAAAAGGCAGATTTAATAACGCTATTTCATTGGGTCTTTATCATCAATCCTTTTATGCTAAACAACGTCTTGAAAAATTAATAGCTTTAGGATACAAAAATGTTAAGAGCCAAAAACGTTATAAAAGTCAGACAAAATACTGGTTAAATGTTAAAATACATTCCGATCAAAGTCAGTTACTCAATACCTTTAAGAAAAAGTTTAAAGGCTCTGAACTTGAATCGGTAACTTGTGAATGAATGACTTTAAATTAATCGCCAATGACTCATAAAGCTTCCCAATTGGCAAAGACAACTGACTATTTTTTTTCATTTTAATTGACGAATAACTATTCTATTCAATCACCCACCGGATAAACAATTGATGGGTTTAATTTTATGACTGATAAAATGCCAACTATTATGGTCGTAGACGACAGTACAACTTCAATTTCTGTGTATCAGTTCAGCGTTGAAGCATTGGCTGTTAATTTTATTGGGTTCAAATCTTCAGCAGAAGCACTCCCTTATTTGCAAGAACATCAACCAGATTTGTTGTTTTTAGACATCATTATGCCTGGGATGGATGGACTGAGCTTACTAAGAAAATTACGGAATCTTGTCCATCAAAAAGATACGCCTGTTATTATGGTGACTTCTAAAGATTATGCACAAGATCGCCAAGTTGCTAAACAATTAGGTGCTATCGATTTTCTGATAAAGCCATTACGTTTTAAAGAAATTCGTGATCTCGTTTGTAAATATGTCGATATTCAACCGAAATGATCAGGCTAAAGACTTATATCCATTACAGCTAGGATTGAAAATGTATTTACTCACATCTGGCGTTAAGGTGATTTCTTATAAAAAATTATCATATCAAGCGTGTAAGAAATACTATTTTTTGAAAAATAGTATTTCTTTAAAACGGGTATATTCTTTCAAAGAATCCACCTAAATTCGATAACTAATAAAAAACGAATCTTGCATGAATTATGAGTGCTAACACATTGAATTATATACGCTTCTGGGGTGTTCGTGGTTCTTACCCAGCCCCGTTTGGAAGCCACATGCGCGTGGGAGGCAATACCTCATGTGTTGAATTGCGAGTAGATAATCATCTACTGATTTGTGATGGTGGCTCCGGGATTATTCCACTTGGGCAAGCATTGATGGCACAACAGGACATCAAAGAACTGACGATTATTTTGACCCATTACCATTGGGATCATATTTCTGGCTTACCTTTTTTTGTACCTGCGTTTATACCGGGGTGGAAGATTAATATTTATGGCCCAGGCGAAAGTCAACAAGAAATAGAAAAACGCATTTCGGGACAAATGATTGACCCCTATTTCCCTGTTGAAGTTGAAACTTGGATGGCCGATATTCGTTATTTGAAGGCGAACTATAGTCAACTAGAATATGGGCCGTTTAAGATAGAAACGTTTAATGTACACCATCCAGGTAGTACATTTGGCTACCGTATTCAGGTACATGATAAAACAATTGTGTATGCTTCCGACAATGAACTTAAGTTTATAGATCAGACTATCGCTGATCGCGAAAAAGATATGTCAGATGAAGAATTACAACTCGTAAAAGCCATGCAGGCGGAGGAATTGGCTAACGCGGTGGATAGCATTAGGGATGCTCATGTTTTTATCCATGATGCACAGTATACACCCGATGATTATGCCAAGAAACGAGGGTGGGGACACTCTTGTTATATTGACACGGCTAATTTTGCCGCTGATGCAAATGTTAAGCAGTTGTATTTATTCCATGTTGATCCTAACTATGATGATATCAAGATAGAAGAACTACACCAATCTGCTGTCAAACTGATTCTTGAACGTCATTCCAATATGGATTGTCATATTGCACGAGAAGGCTTGATTTTAGACATTGATAAATTGTAAATCATTAAAAGTCCAGGCATATTACTAACAGATATTAGCATGAATCTTATCCCAAAAAACGTCAATAAAAAGGTTAATCCTATTGAGTTAAATAGTTCTCAAGAAGAGATTGATCTAAGCCGTCCAGAACTTTATATCAACCGTGAATTAAGCTTATTGGCTTTCCATCATCGTGTATTAGCTCAAGCTAAAGATCAAAGTATGCCCTTGTTGGAGCGATTACGGTTTTTATGTATTGCCAGTACTAACCTTGATGAATTTTTTGAATTACGGGTGGCAGGTTTAAAACAAAAAGTCGTCGCAGGTTCTGTGCAAACTGGACCGGATAATTTATTTCCACAAGAAATACTGAATCGTATTAGTATAGCTGCCCATGAATTTGTAAGAGAGCAATATAGTTTACTGAACGAAAATTTTCTCCCTGCATTGGAACAAGAAGGGATATGCTTTTTCAAACGTGATCAGTGGAGTAAAGCACAAAGCAAATGGGTGCGAGATTTTTTTGAGAATGAACTACAAGCCATTTTAAGCCCCATAGGGCTTGATCCGGCGCATCCTTTTCCTCGTATTCTTAATAAAAGCTTGAATTTTATCATTTCTCTTAAAGGTAAAGATGCCTTTGGGCGTGATAGCAGAATGGCTGTCGTACAAGCACCCCGTTCATTGCCGCGTTTGATTAAATTGCCGCCAGAATTATCCGAACAACCTTATAGTTTTATTTTCTTATCTTCCATTCTTCATGCTTATGTTGAAGATTTATTTCCAGGCATGAAAGTCACTGGGTGTTATCAGTTTCGTGTCACTCGCAATAGTGATTTATTTGTTGATGAAGAAGAAATAGATGACTTGCTACACGCTTTAGAAGGAGAATTGCCAGGGCGACGCTATGGTGATAGTGTGCGTTTAGAGGTTGCTGATAATTGCCCTGAAAAAATGATTAATTTTTTACTCAATCATTTTCATTTAGAACAACTTGATTTATATCAAGTTAATGGGCCGGTCAATCTAAATAGATTATTACCTTTGCCAGATTTAGTGGATCGTCCCGATTTAAAATTTCCGAGTTTTACCCCAGGTGTCTGTACCGGCTTAAGCCACAATTTATTTGCGAGTATTCGTGAAGGTGATATATTACTCCACCATCCTTTTCAATCATTCACCCCGGTTGTTGATTTTGTCCGTCAAGCCGCAACGGATCCCAAAGTTTTAGCCATTAAACAAACTTTATATCGCACAGGTCCGGATTCTGTGTTAGTAGATGCTTTAGTCGAAGCAGCGCGTTCTAATAAAGAAGTCACAGTAATAGTTGAACTGCGTGCCCGTTTTAACGAAGAAGCCAATATTAGTTTAGCCAACCGTTTACAAGAAGCAGGTGCCCATGTTGTTTATGGTGTGGTGGGCTATAAAACTCATGCCAAAATGATTATGGTGGTGCGCCGCGAAGGTAAAAAACTTCAGCGTTATGTACATTTAGGGACCGGTAATTATCATGATCGAACAGCGCGTATTTACACTGATTATGGTTTATTAACTTGTCATAAGGATATTGGTGAAGATGTGCATAAGATGTTCATGCAACTCACCACCTTGGGGCGAGGTACCCAGTTGAAAAAAATGTTGCAAGCACCGTTTAGTTTACATACCGGTTTGATAGAACGCATTGAACGTGAAGCGGATATAGCTCGAAAAGGTAAACCGGCACATATTATGGCTAAAGTTAATGCCCTAACAGAATTGAAAGTCATTCAGGCTTTATACAAAGCTTCAATGGCAGGCGTTAAAATTGATTTGATTATACGGGGTATATGCTGCTTAAAGCCGGGTATTCCTGGTATTTCTGAAAATATTCAAGTACGTTCCATTGTTGGGCGTTTTCTTGAGCACACCCGTTGCTTTTATTTTGAAGGAGGGGGGGAAGTTTTTTGTGCGAGTGCGGATTGGATGGCTCGCAATTTATTGAAGCGGGTAGAAGAATGTTATCCTGTTGAAGAGGTAAACCTCAAAACTCGTGTAATTGAACAAGGTTTAAAGTTGTATATGCAAGATAACACTCAAGCCTGGATACTTGATCAAGAAGGTTATTATACTCGTCTGACCCCCAAAGACGATGAACAGGCGATTTCTGCCCAACAAACTTTATTAGAACTACTCGCTGAAAAGGCTTAAGTATGGCTATAAATGTCATGTAGGGGCAGACCACCGCGAATGCCCTTTCACATAAATGAGGGCGAACACACAGCCAGGTAGGTCGGGTTAGATTTTTTTGCGCAGCAACGTAACCCGACAAAGGGCTATAGCGTTTTCCGATTGCATCAACTACATTTATATAATTTAAGTCTTCGTTGCGAGTTTTAGAAATTGTGCATGTTCCTAATCCCATAGAGCCTACAGGTTGTTTAAAATACCTTTTTAAGCTCCAACTGTTCTAAAAACTTTTCAAATGGGATAGCTTTTCCTGGTACCTTTCCTAATTCATCTGATTTTTTTTGCACTAACCGCGCTTTTTTTTCCAAATTTCTTCTACAAGATCAGAGAATTTTAATCGCTCTTTTAAAAACCATTTTATACAGGCAATTTGTTCACCTTGTTGAAGACTGTCTGCACGAACCACTTCTTCATTGCCCCGGTACATTTCAGTATTATAGCCGTGCTGAATATACTTTTCGACGACGATAGAAAAATAACAAAGTGATTAGCAATAATATCCAAAAAACTATTGGATACACAATACTATAAACAATTGGCGTTAAAATCCACCTTGTTACTATTCTCAGCATTTCATGATTTGAAATGTAATCGGCAATAGGTGGCGATGTTCTATAATAAAACTTTACAAACATCTTGCCTAAAGCATTAGTGAGCAGGTATTCGTTTCTAAAATTTCTCAATACCTTAACATGAGGATGCAAATAAGAACCATAAGCAGCAGTTGCTATAAAACACTGACTATCCTCTTCATCAGGTTTTGGTGGTTCAGGTGGTGGTTCATAGTCATCAATACTTACACAATTGTAGCCCGTGTCAAATGAGTATAGCAATGGATTAGAATCATCACAATCCTTTTGTGCCTGACAAAAAGCGGGACAAGATGTCGGTTTGTCCTTTGAAATTCCCCAATTGCAAAACTTATCGTTGTCTTTATCAACACAATTGATTTGATAAGATTGGGTGCTAATTATTGGAATCCTTATCGCATAACTCCAAAGATTAGAGATATCGGTTTTAATATAAGCGTACCCATTATCACGTTGTTCTCCAATGTAATCACCAAAATTATCATCTAATTTTGCTCCCCAACCTTTACCCCAACTATTTTTAAAAATCCATAAGGTTCGTCCATCTATAGGGTCCGTTTCAAAGCCAACTAAAGTCATAGCATGACGAAGATTTACAACGGCGCCGCTTAAAGTGCCATATTCAAAAAGAAATTTTTCCATCTATTTGGATGGATGGAGAAAGGCATTTTTTACGACATGATTGATCCGTTGCTGTATAAGGAAAACAACTTTCATCTACAATACCGGTTGTGTGAAAATAGTCAAGTGCCTGATACGCAAATCCACCCTCTTCACAATTTCCAGCATGACTACATGAAAGTGCATCTTGTTCAGCCAAATCTAAGTCTAAATGCTGATTGTAATAGAGATTTGTCACAGCTTCAGTTGCACCAGTCGCCGCAAAAGCCCAACAACTCCCACAAGAGGCTTGGTTTTTTACTGAAGTTATCCAATTTTCGCCATGTCGATTTCCCCATGTAAAATTTTTCACTAAAGAACCGTTAGCTTGAACACTCAGGGTCCGACTATCAGTTGAATTTGATTGAAGTTCAAAAACACCACCTCGGTAGTATTCAAAACCTTGTAGATCAAGCACTTGGGGTCCTTCAGCGACTCCTAATAGTCGCTTCTTTTCAGCATAAGTCAAATTTGAAACAGAGGTTTCTCCCGCAACCCATCCTAAATCTTGCTGGTTGAGTTGCTCAATGATTTTTGCGTTCTGCCTTGCTCTTAGTGCGTCAGGATCGCCAGCAACTGGTTTATCAGCATAATGAAATTTTTCAATTTCAAGTTTTCCGCTACCTGTCACTTCAACTCTTAATGAAAAAACAGAAACCAGTGGTAATATACAAGTTTCTTGGCATCTCTCTGAAAAGCGAGTATTGGGCTGCTCCAAACCAGTCGATCTTGAAATAGAGTCTTCAAACACCAAATATTCTCGTTTGTACTGATCAACTAGAATGATTTTAACAGATGAATTTTTAATCGCATCTGGATTAATCTCACTCGCATCACTTCCCGTATAAAGCTCTACATTTCCATCAAGGGCAAGGGCATAGATGTCTTTTAGGCTAGTCGAAAATACACGGCTAGCACCATTGGTTTGAGCAAACCACTCATAACTAATGGTTTGTATCAAACTTTCCGTTTTGATGTTCGGCGATATTGCTATTGAAAAATTAGCAAACGTTTATTTTTTGGGCATTCCAGCGAAACCCACCACATTACCTACCATCCAAATACCTACACAAGCCCCACAATTGGGGGCTTTCGTTCCTAATAGTGCCATCTACTTTTTTAAGAAAATATTGCATAGACACAGTTAAATATGGTACCAGCGAGTATAATTGAGTACAACGAATTTTGGAAATGTCTTTGCCAATAAAAAATTTTTGAACAGGATTAACTTCCTTACGGATTGACAGGATTTTTTAATTTCCGATATTTTCGTTTTTGAATAGAAATTATGAATGAAATCAATCATTTAAAGATAAATTTCAAACAGTAATCATTTTTTAATCCTGTTAATCCTTTAATTCTTTTAATCCTGTTCAAAATATTTTGGCGTATAGCAATTACCATTATTTTATCTGTTTTTCATTTCCTCACTAATCAGCCCTGTATCTGCCAAGGAATCCGCTACAATTACCTGATCTAACCAAATATCCAATTGGTCCATATCGTTTGTGGCTTCGATTTTCTGTATCACACTATCGTCTATTGGTGCAAACTTGTGACGTAATTGACGGATGAGTGTTTTCTGTACGCCCTTACGGAAACATAAAGAGGTAAAATCTTCCAGTTTTTTGCCTCGTGACAATGGCAAAAGGGGGTAATTCTTTTCGATCAATGCCAGCTCTGATGGACAGATAATCCATTGTTGAATTCGTCCATCATAGTAGTATATACCTTTTTCCTTGGTTTTCAAAAATTGAAATTCATCAACTTGTTTGAGAAGCGATATAGGTTTAGTGACGCAAATAATTGTCAGCGTTCTTTGACTGGGAAGAGGACTAAGTTGTCCCTCATCACTGCTTTCTTCCCGTTCATCATTTTCTTCCAATTCTGTCTTTAAGCCACCCAGTCCCCAAACTCGCATCATAATCCGATTGTAGTCTTTTATCGTCAACGGATCATGGATACCTTTCAATTCAATAGCATTTACTTGGCGAAAATGGGAAAACACTGTATTTTGCAATCTATCTTGATCGGTACCTGTGACGATAAGATCAATGCTTCGCCCTTTAAAAAATATTTCTCGTTCGCTACAACCATTCCCCAATCTTCAAACAACTTACGATAGAATGCTTTAGCACTATTATCAAACGGTTCATGCGATGCCATTTTTACCTCTTTAGTCTGATTAAAACAATTTAAAATTGAGCACTGTGCCCTAATATTGGTAACAGGTTCATAAAAATATATTTACCCATAAACGGGCAAGTTTCACAGGGCGAACACAGAAGTATCACAGGGCGAACAATCAAAAGAAGCGCATCCCAAAATGACACTAATATTTACCGTTGAAAATTCCATACCTTGTTTTTCAAATGCTGTTGCTTGATCTTTAAACATTTCATTTGGTTTTTTCGGTTTGAAAAAATCACGAGGAAATAAAATTTGCATTGTTTTCTTTGGATATAGTTAACGCCAACCATAAGGAAACTGTTCAAGCGGTTTGGGTTCCGCAATAATTCTTCGATTATATGTTGAAGGCATTCCCACCCCCTGATCTACTCTATGCACACATCCTTCAAATGCCCCTATCCGCCTTAGAATTTATTCTAAGGCGGATGATGTGTGCATAGAGTAGCCCCCTGATGAGAAGCAGAACGTGCTTCAAATGCGAGTTTTGACATAAGATGACTCCGTTATTTTCTGGTTTTTAGTGTCTCCTTCGTTTTTTTTGATGTAAAATTATAACAAATTAGTCACGCGATAAAAAGTTGAAACCTGTTTACAAAAACGTCAAATTGAGTACAACGGATTTAGGAAAATAGCGGATTGGTAATATGTAATCAATTAAGAATTAAGAAT
>Ga0164310_10000289_pt1 | contig 25921 bp, 25 predicted proteins | sample GuaBasSedimGuay1_FD_121795 | JGI IMG/M metagenome (GOLD analysis project Ga0164310, IMG submission 121795) | Subseafloor sediment microbial communities from Guaymas Basin, Gulf of California, Mexico - Guay1, Core 4569-9, 0-3 cm | ecosystem: Environmental > Aquatic > Marine > Hydrothermal vents... | reverse complement strand
TCCCTTAGGTGGACTCGTTTATGGATTAGTGCGTTATAGCCAGAAAATCAATTCCTTGGAGAGAGAAAGGGAAGCTTGAGGGTCTTTAAAGAAGAATAGCAAGTTTGAGCGTAAATTAAATAAAGTACCTCTTGAAATAATTGTCCAAGGCAATCTGATAATCAGTCTTTATTGATAGGAGGAGAATCTGCCTGATGAAAATAGGTCTAAATGGTACTGGTTTGACAGCTAGAGCAATATTAAAATTGGCCATGACTATTGACGAATTCAAAGAGATAGAGATTGTCCATGTAAATGGTCGAGGGATGTCTCTTTCTGCATTAAGGGACCGCATGCTTTATTCGACTTCGCAACGACATTCTGGCATTTCAGCCGAAATTGATGAGAAGGGGGGTGAGCTGATCCTCAATGGTCATCGAATTAAATATTCACGGGAATCCGCTCCTGAACAAATTCCCTGGGTTAATGGCATTGAGCTTGTCATTGACTCTACCGGCATTTTCCGCGACAAAAGCAAAGAGAACAAAAACCCTTACCGGCATTTTAAAGGAACGGCGAAAGGTCTTCGCGGTGTTGTTATCTCTGCCCCAGGGAAGGGGGGAATTGATGACTTTATGTGGGTTGCCTCACCAACCCTCAAGGAAGATCTTCAAGCGCTCGTCGTTAAAGAAGAGCCTTTTGTCATCGGTGGTGCGAGTTGCACAACTACCGCTACCGTGCCCATAATTGATACACTTGATGAAGCCTTTGGTGTGGAATCGTGCTTTTTGACAACAATTCACGCAGCCACACGTTCACAAGATTTACTTGATGGCTCGAAGGGCTGGAGCGCTTTTGACACGCAATTACATACAACCGGTGCTACGAAATCGACTAATCGTGTGTTAAAGAAGAAGATTCCCATGGATGGCATTGCTTACCGAACGTCCGATAAGGATGGGAGTTTTGTTCAAATTGACTGTCTCTTGAAGCAAGAGGCCACCAAAGAAGCCATCCTCGCTGCTTTTAAAGAGTCAAAATACGCTCCGTACATTAGCTATCCGAAGGTTTCTTCACCGCCCTCAAGTTACATTCGGGGAGACCACAATATGGTGATGCTTCTTCCGGATGAAATTGTTATTATTAATAAGAAGCGTGCCATTGTCAAAGGACTTTACGACAATGAAGAAGGCTATGCTGCCCATTTTCTGCGCTTAGTAAAATATCTCGCATCAATAATGTAATTAAAAAAAAATGTGGTAAAAAGCTGAAGTTGTAATTAGCTCAAATTACACTTCAAGCTTTTTTTCTTCTTCCTTCTGTTTTCTTATCGTAAGAATAAGAAAGCTAAAAGCAAACCAGCTGTAGTTATCATAGTTGCCAGGAATGTAAGCCCGATGATTAACAATGCTTTCCGGAAGTCTGCTTTGATCATTTCAGGGAAGTCAATTTCTCCTTCAATAATTTCTGGTTTTTCTATTTTTGAATGACGCTTCTTAAACAACTTGCTTGTCCTCCTAATGCATATCGTATTTCTTTGTCAGACCGTTAATGGCACAGAACTTGAAGAAATATTGAAACAAACCAAAAAAGCCCATGGCAATTGGGAGCATCAGCAAGAATCCATAATAAGCATTAATTGTTGGGATGAAAAAGATGGTCATAGCCCCAATTATTGCTATAGCAAAAGAGATTATTCCCATAATGAGCCGTTTCTGCCGTTCTGCTTTTCCAATATTACATTGCCCAGATTTGTAGCCAATGGCATTAAAGATGAACTTTTGCATCATACTTCTCGACTCTTTCGGGTCAAACGGTCGGTCATCTTCCACCAAATTAATCTCTTTGAGATACTCTCCAAACTCATAAGCAACTTTGTCGATAATATCGATGGAAGGATTCGGCGCAATTTTGAGCTGATATTTATTGAACAGCTGATTGAGATAATTTGCTGCTTTTTTCAAGTCCTCTTTCACACTCGAGAGAACTTCTGCTGATAGTTTCTCTTTCTGCCCGAAAATGAGGAGAACATCAGAAAGTTCATCCAAAGCATAGAGCTTGTTTTCCAAGATAACATATCGCAGTTTATCGTTGCTCATCTCATTTGCAAAATGTGTTAGCGCGACAAAAAAGCCTGATTGAAGAATATAGTAATTGTCAGATAATGCTTTGTCTGGATCCTTATTATAGTAAAAGATTGGAATGCTTTCGCGTATAACTAAAATTTCTTCTAACAAATCAAATCCTCATATAGTTCGTGTTTTTTTTAACTATGGTGACAAGGGAGTTTAAGATTTAAACTGCTTCTCTTCAGAAATTAAGCCATTTTTCCTGTTCTTTCTCATTTTTTTTCCCAACATTAATCTTTAATATCAGTAATCCCTCTAATATTAACACAACTTCCAAATGGGTTTTGTAATGGATTCTGGAGACGAACTACTGGTAGGTGGAGATGAGCTCTTCTTCACCGAACGCTTTATAGCCCACTATAACTTTATGCTAGAAGACTATGTCCCAAATTACGATAAACCAATTGCTTTTTTTCTTAGTTGTTCCAAACACAAACCCTATAACCGGTCGCCCTATCGGCGCGTTCTAAATGCCATGCTTGAGAAAAAAATTGGCATTCGAGATTTAAGCCAATTTTATACCATCAGCGAACCTGCTATTGTTGTCCCAGAAGAGTTGGATGAAACAAATATCACGCAGTATGATTTCCCTCCAGACTTAATGAAAGCGGAAGGACGAGAGATTTTTGTCAACCGGTTAGCTAATCTTTTACCAAAATTGCTTGCAGCTCACAAGATACTTTTTTATATTCTCCCCCGGCATCATCGAGGAATTTTCGAAGAAGCACTTGCAAAAGCGAGAACCGGACCCAATGCAAAGCTTCTGACCCGCAAATTAGTTTATGCTCCTCCTCTTACCTATAATCTCCCCAAAGCCCGGAAAATCATTGAAGAAACACTGCTGGAGAACAGCTTCAAGATTGAAAGTAGGTGAAATGTTCCGTTGGCACAAATAGTGGTTGATCCAAATGGCTTGGCGCGTGAAAAAGTCACGCAGATCAATGGTAAAAAATTTCATACGCCAACCATGATGCTCACTTATTCTTTTCGCGACAACAATCCCCGTCCTTGGCTGTCTATTCCGAATTGCTCGATAATGACCAATGCTTTTGACATTCTACGGAACAAACGATTGGCTAAACGCATTGCTACCAATGGCATCCATTCTGAATTGGGATTAACAAATGAAATCTGTGCGATGGATTCTGGTGGTTTTCAATTCATCTCGAAAGGTGAGGAAGAGGCCATCAATCCCGAAGAAGTAATTGATTTGCAGATCGCTTCCGGCGTGGACATTGCCGTTGGCTTGGATTATCCTCTTTTACCAAACTTTTCAGAGGAGAAAGCAGCCATTCTTGCGAAGAAATCCATTGCCAATATTCAAATGGCAGTTAAGCGAATTAAAAATGGCACTGAAGTTATGCCTGTTTTGCATGGGAATTCGGTGGCAGAAATATCTAACTATTTTACAAAGGTTAAGAAGCTGGGTGAGTTTAAAATATGGGGTATTGGAGGTCTTGTCCCACAGATGAAGCAATCTTTTCCATCCCACAAACGGTATTTTAAAATCATCGACAAGGTAATCCGGGCACGCGAATTATTGGACTCTCTAGAGGGAAATCCTTTACTTCATATTTTCGGTGTTGGGAGTCCCTTAGCGGGGTTGCTCTTCCTTCTTGCAGGAGCGGATAGTATTGAGAGCATCAGTTGGATTATGAACGCCAAATACTTTCTGGTCTATCAAGACAAAATCGGAGCCCGTAAGGTCAGCAAGCAAACGACGATGTGTACCACGAGTGTTCAATGGGATTCTTATTCTTGCTCTTGTCCTGTATGTAAAGGCCTCCCTATCGACCAAGTCGAGGAAAAAATGAAGCTTCGTGGCAATGAAGGGTTTAGGAATCGCGCTTTACACAATGCCTTTATCTACCAGCAGATCGCCGCTGAGGCAACAAAAGCCATCGAAGAAAATACACTCCTTTCTCTTTGTCGGGAGAAATTAGAGAACCACCGGTTTTTCAAAGGGATTCTTCACTACACTATTGACAAGCTCCAAAAATGCCGCTAACTAAAGGTATTTTTAAACTGCCGACAAAAAGCTCTTTGTAATTATACAATTACTCTTTCCCTTTAAAATTTGCATTTAAAAATAATTGCAGGTGAGAATCTTTTGCTTAAAAAGAGAACTGTGACATATTTGACAATAGTTATTGCTTTACTGACTTTGTTCCCCCTCTTTACTTCTCAAGCTCTTGCCTTCCCATGGGGCGTAGAGGCCGGGGAAACTTTTGTCTTTGATGTTAATCAAGTGGATATCGCTTATTCTATCCCTCCAGATAACTATAGCGCCACCGGCATAACCTTTGGCGGTGGGATGTTGGAAGAAGGGTCCACTTTTACTCTTAATATTACCTCTCTCTCTGAGAGCAATATTTCCTACACCATAAACTCAGGTTTGCTCCTCGAGAGTCATATCCTATTAAATAACAGTTATCAGGATAGCCTGTTTGACTTGCTAACTCTCCCACTTAAGTTTGCAACTAATGATATTACTCTCGAGGAAATTCGTCGTGGTTTTACAGGTGTTGACTACCTGCTTACCCCCAAACTCAGCTCGACTTGGGAGACTATTGACTCCTATGACAATCCGATTTTTATTGCTACCATTCAAAAGCTGTTTTCGAGTGGCTCTGATCTCGGGGTTCAAGCTGTAGCAGAAGTCAATAGCACCGTTGATAAATGCCTTTTCGACTGGTTCGTTAATGGCACTTATTTTGGCAATGATTCCGCCACTTATTTTGACATTTACTACAACCTTAAATTTGCTTACGAGATGTCCAGGGGTCTTTTGCTTGGGATGCGGATGATTCTCACCATTGATGGTATGGCCGATGGCGGGAATTACTCTCTAGCCATCTCTTCCGAAGTAGAAAGGGAAGGATACAATCTCCCTGATTTCCGTTTGCCTTCAGGTGACTTCATCAATCTCGAGGACCTACTTTCAAACCTTTTCCCAGGATTGCAGTGGTTCCTTATCCCCGGCGCTTTTGGGGCACTTGTTCTTTTTAGAATATTAAGAAAGAGAAATTTCTAGTTGCTTTTTTTATTCTTCTCTTTCCTTTTACCTTTTTTTTTCTACATTTGTAGTTTTATGACTTCCTTTTTGAATTCCTGCGGGTCTAACTCGAGGGGGATGTCAATTGTTCCTCTAGAACCAACAGCGAAAATACGTTTCTTGAGTCCATTAACAATTACCTTTTGTTTGCCGAAATTTGCGATCATCGAGTTCTGACAATCAGTATAGGATAAGAGCTCCGGTAATGAAAACACAACGTTACCATGTTCATCTTTGGGGAAGAGGGGTGAATTATAGACCTTTTGCCAATCGCCAAGATCGTCCCATTCTTCTTGATATTTGACAACAGCAAAAGTCATGTCGGGTATTAGCAACCGATGGATAACTTTTGAGAAGTCACAGAAGGGGCATTGTTTTAAATAGCTTTCATGCTCTTTGCAGTTTTCGATTAGTTCTCCAATTTGCTTTAGTTGTGTTTGAATTTTCTTGATTGTTGATTCATCAAAGGGGTATGTTTCTTTGAGCCTTTGCAAGGAAGCATCTTTCATCTCAAGTATCTGTTTTTTCAAGAACCCTGCACGAACACAAACAATCATTGTTTCAGCAATCATGTCATCTTTTGGGATTGTGCCTTTGAGAATAAATTCTATTGCTCTATCATCTTTTACTCGCAGATAACTGAAGGCGGGATTTCTTGTTCCTGTTGTTAACACAGTTCCACTCTGATAGCCTTTTTCAACCATTTTAGAGACAATCTCATTCACTGCTTTTGTTATTGCTTGGCTGTGGTACTGGTCGCAAGGAGCAAGGATGAGGATTTCATCCTCTGGTGCGGCAATTGCTGCGGCAATTAGTGGATTGGCTGTCCCCTTGCCCGGATCAAGAACCATTTCCTGTGGTTGTACCGTTTGCTTCTTCATCATCTCGAGAATGGAGGGCGTGCCAAAAAGAACAGATGTTTCATGCGGCACGAATAAAAGTGGCATCATAAGCATTGGTGTTCCTTCGAACGGATTAATGGGGATTGCCGGTTTGAACAATTTTTTCTCTTTTATTGGCAAATAGAGGTCCAGTGTTTTAAATATTGGTGAGAGCCTTGTCCCACTTCTTTCTGTTCCAATGCCCAGTGCGATTTCTTTGGCAGTAATTTCTCTTGCTATCATCACGAGCTTCAAATTTCTGGCCACCAGCCTACTTGTTAGACTAATTTACTATTACTGTTTTATTTAATTTTGGTTTTAAAGGTGACTTTTCTTTTTCTGGTTGTTTTTCGATTCTCCATTTTCCACCTCGGCGTTTGCTCGAGACATTTATCCTTGAATATACAAAGATTTTAAAATAGCTTGTGAGCGAAAGCGGATGAGAAGAAAAAGGGCTAACAAAGTGAAATAGAAAGAAGATTGAAATTTGGTGAACGATATTTTGGACAACTACTCTCGCGAAGTGATGACTGCACTCACCTCAGAAACCTTTGAGATAAATGTGGAGAAATTTCTTCTGTCTTATGATATGGAGAACTGGAAAATCTTCACCGACAATTTCCACAAGTTGACGTCGTTTGAGGCTGAGAGAATCATTCAAGTAATCGAGAAAAAGTTGGACCTTCATCTCATTATTGACATCTTATCATTAGCACATATTATTGGCCAATCAATCGCTTTGTCCAACATGCTTATTTCCCGTTTCCCCAAAGTCAATCTTGGCGAGCAGATGCACATAATTAACGAGCGATTGGCAGAACTCTTGAAATCGCCTATTGCCGAGGAGCGACGAATCGGATTATTTCTTGCCGGGTATTATGATAAAAGTGAATTTTTTGACGAAATCGAAAAAATGTCAAATTACGATGTTCTATTTGAAGACGCCTATTTTGCTCTCGGGTTGATGTCCGACCCTAAAGTAGTGGAATTGTTAGGGACAAAATTCATGTTAAATTCAAAAAACCAGTTGCAAAGAAAAGCCATAGCGAGGATTCTCATCCAGAAGGGCAACCCCTTAGCAGCGCTTTGGCTCTACCGGTCGAAAGGATTTGATTTCACCATTTCACAGACCAAAGCGACTTTTCTTGCGCGTGAACTCGCCTGGGAAGGTCTGAAGCCGGCAAATTTTATCAACTCTAATGATGACTTTCTTCAACCCATAACAATTCGTTTTGTAGAGGTTATTGCTCCTCTTTTGCGTTATGATCTTTTGTTGATTGAGGAAATCGAATTAGTAAAGGTTGTAAAAGAATTACTAAAATTAGCGAAACTTGAGCCAAGTATTGATAACATCAAAGCTTTACATGTTCTGAAACTGGTTATAGAAGAGATTTACCTTAATGTCGACCCATATGTCATTACAAAAGCAACACGAAAACACATTCAGCAGTCCTGGAAATTACTCCAAGAATTTCCCAATGAAACTATCATTAATTATCTCAATACTTTTATAAAGCTTAACCTCAACCCGGACTTGAGTGACTTTTACTTGGCATTGCGTTTTATCCGAAACTTCAAATTAGACGAGTATGAAGAACGCGTTCTGGAACTTGCCAAGCAAGAGAAACTCTCGAAAGAGCAAATGTTCGAAATTATTTGCTGCCTTGGAGCAATTGGAAAAGAAAAATCGCTCGATTTTCTCCTAGAATATTTACAGAACAATTTTGACATCTCTAAACGGAAAGTGGTTCTCCCCAAAAGTAGAGAAATCTTTTCAGATATTGATTACATCGATGATTTTGACAATGAGTTTCTCGAAGATATTAATACCAGCTTTAATTTTGAGACCCTGAAATTCATGGAAGCTGACTTCGATGAAATCTTTTACTGGAACATTATTTATCTCTTGGGCAACTTCTCACAACCACAAGTCACCTCCGTACTAATAGATAGTTTGAATGATTACGACCCAAAAATTAGGTATCAGGCGATTCTTAGCTTACAAAAGCAACAAACCTTCACGCTGGAACTTGAAAAGAAACTCTTACAATTGGCAACGACTGACCCATTTATGAGTGTCCAAAGAGAGGCATTGTTGGCTCTGGGAAAGTTTAATTCACAAAAAGCTATCCCGATTTTCATTCACAATATCTTGGACGCTATTCAAAATGGTGTCTTAGAATTTGCAAACGAGATCGAGCAAATTGTCGACAACCGGTGGGAAGTAGATGAACAAGACCCCAAGATGGAAGAAGACATTGGAGCTAAACAAAAGATTCGCGAACAATTGAAAAACAGCGAGAAAACACTCGTTGACAAGGATATTGCCCGGTGGTTAAAAAGATTCAACAATACCTCATCGCATAAGCTAGAGCTCCGAGAAGATCAATTTGCCATTTTGGAGAACAACGAGTTAGACTTCACAGATGAATCTGAAATGCCAACTCTCATCGAACGAACAAATGACTTAGAAGACACTGAAGAAGAATGGTTTGATGATAATGAGGAAAACGAATGGATTGCCGAGCTTGGCGAGCAATTCAAAAAACTAACCATTGTTGAATACTCATTAGATGCCTTAAAAACCACTAAAGCAAAAGTTCCTCTCTCAGAATTGAAAGAACTTATCAAGCATCCTTTAGACGAAGAATTATACAAAGATTTACTGATCATCCTCGCAAAAAATGATGTTCCTTTTGCTTTGAATGAATTACTTGCTCTTTTTAACCCCTTTGATGTCTATCGCGCACGAGAAATTGCCCTTACTATCCTTCAGATACATGACTCCCATCGCAATGCACTTCTGGAAAAAGACAAAGAAGGGATCGATTGGATTTTAAAAGGGATTTTAGCCGGTGAAAAATTCGACGGCGTAGCAACTTAAAAGTCGTTCTTTTCTACTCTTGCAATTAATTCCTCTACTCTTCTTTTTATTTCATCTCTTATCTTACGGTACAATGGAAGATCTTGCTCACGAGGGTCGTCGAGGGCCCAATTCTCACTTTTACTAACCAGCCAAGCAGGGCACATTCTCTCAGCCCCACAGCCCATAATCACTACCAAGTCCGCATTTCTGGCATATTCAAAATCTAATTGTTTTGGAAATTGGTCCGAGATATCTAGACCCAATTCTTTCATAACAGCAATAGCATTCCTACTTACTTTTGGAGCTGGCTTTGTTCCACCACTGCGCGCCTCAAGTAAGCCTTGTGCCAAATGTTTAACAAACGCTTCAGCCATTTGACTTCTAGCAGAGTTGCCAATGCAGATAAAATATACCTTCTTCATTCATGATCAACTGTGTGTTATTAGTGATAGACAAAAAGTGCTGTTCTTCATTTTCACCTCAAATTTTAAGGGGCGGTATAAAAATACCACTAAATTCCTCACCAATCATTCTTCTATGCTATCCTGTAAAATCCTTCGAAAAACAATTGCTTCTGGGCACTTTTTGAATATTCTTCTGGGCGATAGCGGTTTAGAAGAAGAAGAGCCATGGTTTCAAAAGCTTCTGAAACACCTTCTCCGGTGAGTGAGGAAGTATCAAAATACGCGTCTATTCTCAAGATACCTTTTAATGCTTCGATATCTTCCTTCCAAACTTCGGCTTCTGTATTTAAGTCACTCTTTGTTGCAATGAGAATTTTTGGTGCTCGGGGGTCCAGACCGTCTTTTACAGACTCGTACCAATCCTCTAAATTGTAGAAACTATCCCGGCGTGTCACATCGAACGCTAGAAAGATTCCTTTTGCACCATCAGCAAAAATAGGGCGCATTTTTGCGAAATGATCTTGTCCTCCTACATCAAAAATTTGCAAAGTAACGCTCACATTATTTACGTAAATTTTCTTAATGAAAAAATCGCATCCTACTGTAAGATTGTAATCCGCAAAAAATTCTTGCGTGGTTATGTGTGTACAAATGCTTGTTTTACCAACTGCGCCATCACCAATAATGATGACTTTAAAGAACGCGCCTTGTTCGTTTGTCACTATTTCTATCCACCATACTAGAAACTAAGTCAGTTCCTTGACTTTTTTCTTCCTTGTATCGATTGTTTTTGCCATATTTCAAGGCAAATTAGTATTTAAAAGTATTATTTATTCGGAAAAGTATTAGTAAAGAGATTTTTTTACTCCCTCAGCAGATTTTATGGCTAAAAATCTCAGCACGGATAACTTCACTGGGATGTACTAGCTGGTGTTGTGTTAGTTTTGAGACCAATGAGTTTTCCGGAGCAACTTGTAAAGCTCTTTTAAAATACTTGAGTGATTTTTCATTTTCACCTAACAAACGAGCTATTTCTCCTGCTAAATAACAATAATATTCTTCTGATTGAAAGGTAAACTCTTTTTTCTCTATGATTTTTTCCAGAAGCTCAAGAACAATTGTTCGTGCTTTTTGAAGCAAAGGATCTTTTAACTCTCGATAGGCGTAAGAAGCTTGCAAGTATAATGAGACTTGCTCCTCTAAAGAGTGACTCTCACTATATTTGGCGACAACGATAAACCCATCACCCTGGTTAAATCCCCGGGCTTTTTTTCCAGTAAAATCCTCTGCAGCTTTTATTGCTGCAGCCATTTCCTCTTCTTCCAAGCTGAGCATCCGATATTCATCTGTGAAGCCTGCAAAGCCACATTTTGGGCATTTACAGATTTGGTATAAAATTGGTTGTGGATCATCTTCACTTGCAATGTAGAGGTCGCTGTAGCGCTTACCAAATGTGTTATAGCAACCCAAGATTTTTGTCTGAAATATAATGCCACAGTTATGGCAAGTAAACATTTCATCATACAGAAGGGGCATTTTAATTTTTCATCTCGATTAATCCTTGTAGGGGTTGTCCGGTTTTTCCATTAACAGCCTCTTACTTTGGATTTGGCCTTTATAATGATGTGGTTGTCGTTTCACTTTATTTATACTCTTTTCGATTTCTCTGGCCTCTCCGGCAAGTTTTGCGGCTGTTTGCATCATTTCATGAGCAGTGGCCACTTGATGGAGATATTGTTGTCGTTCTTGCAGTTTGAAACATGCTTCACTATTTACTTTTGCCACTTTCTCGGCTATTTCTAGAGCGGCCCGTGCTTTTGCTTTAGCATAAGGATTGAAGAAATCTGCTGCCTTTACTGCTTTTTTTGCGGTTATAACTACTTGTGGGAGATAGTTTTCAGTGTTCTTCTTAACAATACTTTCTAATGCCCGGTTAATTTCGCTATAAAGAATTGTAAATGCACCGCCGATTGCCAATACTTTCAATAAATCACTGTTGTATAGTGCCATTTCAATGGGGTCTAAAAATTCTCGTCGAGCGCCAATCATCGCATCTGCTTTTACAACAAGGAAGCCAATTTTCTCAGAAACAAACTCTTCTTTCGTTTCTTTTTTCAAGTGGTCGGTTATGACAATTACTGGTTGGCCTTTTTCATGTATTTTCTTAATAATTTGCTTGGGAATTTTCAAGGAAGCATTAGGAGTGGCAATGATAACCAAGTCAAAAACTTCTTTTGATAACAACTCAAATGCTTCGTTTGTAGCGGTTTCGGTCAGTTTCGCTCCAGAAGAAATTGTTCGGACTTGAATGTCTTCTCTATCAGCCCGTTCATCTAGAAGCATCTCCAAGAGAATGCTACTGGCGATGTTGCCTAATTTCAGGATCCCCACTTTCTTTATACGGGGTTGTGTGTCGGTTTTTAGATTCACTTTTACTCGCCTGTAAAATTCTTTTTATGCGTTTTTCTAATATCATTGGAAAGGCTCCTTTGCTAAAAGTTTTATTATTAACTTTCAATTAGTGCGAATCATCCCCTCAAAAAAATTCCAGCAAAAAAAAAGCCTTAATAGTTAGTATACCGTAGTTTAAATGATTATCTGGGGATATACCGCCAATGACAGATAAAACTGAACATAACATAACCTCAACTATTGAAGATTACCTCGAGACAATTCTAGTACTTAGTGAGAAAAAAGATTATGCCAAGGTTACCGAAATCGCCGAGTTCCATAATATTAGCAAGGCAAGTGTCACAGAAATGATCGCCAAATTAAAGAAAATGGGTTTTGTTAACTCGGAAAAATATGGCACAATTTCTCTCACACCAAAAGGAAAAGAAATAGCTCAGAAAGTTAAAAACAAGCATGAAATTCTTCTGGTATTTCTCCTATTAATAGGTGTAAAACCAGAAAATGCCAATCTCGATTGCTGTGTTATGGAACACAATTTAACGAAAGAAACAATTGAAAAACTCGGACTTTTCATCAATTTCTTGCAGACAGAGGAACAAAAAGACATATTGGAACGATTTCGTAAATTTATGAAAGAACAGTCTAAATAACGTTTAAAGAAATCGCTGTAGATAATCAATGCTCGAAATGATTTTTTTCTTTGAATTTAACTCAAGAATCAATGCTTTCTGATAGTCTATTGTTGACATTAAATCGAAGAATTTTTCCCAGGGTGTCGTTCCCTCTCCCACTGCTAAATGCTGGTCCAACCATCCTTCTCCACCGCCCTTATTATCATGGAGATGTATATTTACAAGATGGTTTTTGAAATGTTTAAAGAACTCTTCCATGGGGATATTCGTTGTATTGGAATGGCCAACGTCCCAAGTAATTCCCAAAGCATTATTATTTATTCGTTCCACAAACTCCTGAATCTCTTTGGGCTTAAAGCTCTCATCAAACAACTGCCAAGGAACGATCGGAAAGTTTTCGTAGCCTAATTGAATTTTTTTCTTTGCAGAAAAAGCCGCCAACTCCTGTACGGCTTTGAAATTGTAGATTTTTGTTTTCTCAGGGAAAGCGATCCCATTTGCTCCAAAAGCTCCGGGATGGATTGTTACTACTTTTGCACCTATTTCCGCACTAAAAGCAATACTACTTTTAACGATGTCTAGACAAGCACTCCGGATAGTTGGGTTTAGCGCTGCAATATTTATATCCGAAAAACAAGAATGCACTGTCAAACTTAGACCTCGTTCTTTTGCCAAATCTTTAATATGTTTTCGCTTTTCTGGAGAAAGCTCTGCAAGGCAGCACCATGGTGGTTCTGTTATTAGCTCCACTGTTTGTACAGCCATTTCCTGAGCAAAATTAAAGAAGGACTCTATTGAAGAAATATCTAAAAAATTGGGTAAAAGTGATATGCCAAGGTTCATTTGTTCTGCTTCCGCAATGCTTTTTCTTCTTTTAACTTGTAAATACCTATTAATAAAACATCTTAATAAATTAGTCTTAACTAGTCCTAATACGAAAGATTTCCTTATCAGGTGTGAGTATTGCCATCCAACAACTATCATAACCTCATCATCAAGATAGAACCTGTGCTGCGAGGACTTTTTGAGGTTGATCAAGGCATCCGTTTTTCACGGGAAGGAGCTAAAACAGTCAATGATTTGTTTTCTTTTCAAATTGGTAATAAAAAGTACCTTCTCAAAATTCTCACAAGACCGCCCCGTGTTAAAAGTGATTATTTTCGTTTTGAAAAAGAAGTTGCCCTTATAGCGCGCCTTCAACAAAAAAATGAACTTGCACAAAAAGCCAACGATGTAAAGGGCATTATCCCCCTTCAAAAAGTCGTTCACCTCGAGAGAAGTGAGGAAAGAGCCGGTTATAAATTCATTGTTTTCGAATATATTGATGGTATTCCCTTAGCTAGTTGTTGGCACGACTTAACCAAAGAGGTAAAACTGTCATTAGTTAGAGAGCTTGCCCGTATTCTCAAGAACCTTCACAGCCTTACTTTCGATATGTTTGGCGAGATAGAAGACTATGACTGTCCCCGACGGTTTTATTCGTTTCAAAGTTTTTTAAAAGCCAATCTCCATCGTGATATTCTTCTTTTGGGGAAAAGGCGGATATTTCCACCTAAATTACTCACAGACATACAGCTATTTTTCGAAGATAAACTGCGAGAAACAAACTTTTCTGAACAACCACAGCTGGTCCACGCAGATCTCAATTTGACCAATATCCTTGTTGCTTCCAATGATAGCCAAAAAATACAAGCACTTATCGACTTTGAATGGGCTTTTGCTGGCGACCCACTCTTCGACCTCTTTGCTATTGAAGATGGGTGGCTCTGCGAACCTGAACTCAAGAAAACCTTCTATGCCGTTTATGCTGAAGATGAAAACTTTTCACTGACAAACTTTCCTCTTGAGCGAAAAATCTTTGATATTTTTTCCTTAATTGAAACAGTTTCCATTGGTTGGCTCTTCTTCCATCCTACAAAAGATTCTCATGTCATATTGCAAAAGCAATTACAAAAACTCTTACAAGAATAGTAGTGGAGTCTAATTCATTTATTAACAGCTAATTAATAAATTCCTATGAGCAATTTCTATGAGAATAGACTTGTCCGGCGTTACCGATGAAACGAACGATTAATCTTAAGGGCACAGCAAAAGAACTTGCTCAACAACTTTCCGAAGAATCTTGCAAGAAAACAATTGTTATTTTTGGCTTTTGCAAAGCCATTTTTGATGGTAGAATTAAATCCTTTCTCCCGGGTGGTGACAGGCTTCTAATTGTCAAAAAAGATGAATCGTTAATTCTTCATGGTTCAAAAGGAGTGAAACCCCTTAACTGGCAAAAAAGTGGCGCTGGGAAGATTAATTATTCTGCAAAAGGTTCCACGCTCGTTGTTTCAACATTTCGGCCAAAAACCAAAGAGACCCTTGAAATATTATTTACTCGAGTTTATCAAACAACGACTTTTGACGACCACGATTCCGCCACTTTAAATATCTTTGGTTCTGAAAGTGACCTCTCTGACTATTTATTTGACCATCCTGAAATTATTGGCCCGGATTTCCAGCCAACAACACGTGAATATGAAACCCCTTTTGGTTTTATTGATCTTCGTGGTGTGGACAAGCATGGGAATATTATCATTGTTGAAGTAAAAAAGCAGAGCGCCACTCCAGCTGATGCTCACCAATTAAAACGCTATGTTGACTACTTTCAGGATGTCGAAAAGGTCTCAGTTAGAGGTGTGCTTGTTGCCGCCGGATTCAGTGAGAAGGTTTTAAGCCTTTTACGAACTTATGATTTTAAGCCTGTCGTTGTTTTTTGGCAAGAAATTTTCCCCTCAAAAGCTACTCTGAACATGTCTCACACGTTAGATGACTTTTATAATAATAACCCTAAGTAAGGTTTCCTTCCTTTTATTCTATGATTATTTTATTTTTCTCTGTGAGCTTTTGCTCTCTTTCCTTTTCTCTTTACTAAGAAAAGGGATGAGCTTTTCACTAAACCCAATCTATGACTTTGAAGAACACATAAAGTAATACTGTGAAGAAGGTACTTATGGCCAAAATAATCCAAAAGGCATATTGTGAGCTTGCAAATGGAAGGGCAATGTTCATTCCATAAAAACTGGCGATAAGTGTTGGAACCATGAGAATTAAAGAAATGCTAGTAAGGATTTTAATCAAATCATTTTGGTTGTTTGAAATAACTGAAGCATAAGCATCCAAACTATTTTCCAGCAGCTCCCGGTAGATCATAATTAATTCCACTTGTTGGTCTAAATCAATGGTCAGATCTTCAAGTTGGTCGAGTGAGTTTGTGAAAAGTTGTTGCGTCTTGACATATTTGAGACGGTTAAAGACTCGAATGTTCCCTTTAAGGCTTGCCTCTAAGTAAATGGAATCTTTTGAGAGTCGAAATACTTGCCAAATAGATTTCGGTTTAATTGTCTTCAGGATATTAAGTTCAGCTTCGTGAATTTTGTGGTCCAGAATATCAAGTCGATGCTCAAACGATCTTATGATTTGTTGTAAAAACTCAAAAAAAGCCACTAATGGGGTTCTTTGTACTTCATTCATCTTACTTTGCCGCAATTTTTTGAAGGACATTTTTCGAAGTAAGACTCTAATAATGACATCCTTTGAGAGGAAAACGAAAACTGGTGTGGTAGTTGCTTCTGTGACTTCCCCATCTTCAAAAGTGATTGGAACTCGAAAAATGATTTTCAAATACCCTTCAATCTCTTCGATACGGGGGCGTTCGTCTTCATCTAAAGCGTCTTCTAGTTCCTCAAATGGAATTGCCAGTTTTTCTCCCAGTTGTCGCAGCTCTTCCCGTCTTGGTTCGGTAACAACTATCTCTAAAGGCCCATTGCTTCTTTCAGGAAGTGTGTCCAGAGCTTTATTGTCCCTTAAATCAGTAATTTCAACAGTCATAATTCATCGCCCAAAAAAAAGTCAACTTTAACTTTCTTAATAAAAGTATTGATGCTTTAAAGAAAGAGTGGACTTTTTTTTATTTTCTAACTTTCGGTATAAAGAACCTTTATTTCGTGCTTCTTTTCATTCGTAAGCCAGCACTTCTTTTCTCTTTTTCTTTCTTAAGCAGAAAGGTTATATAAATTTCCGCGTATCTTTAGCTATGACTTTTTCTACAATCAAAAACAAGATCTTTCTATTGTTCTTTGTACCTGTAGCCGGGCAAGGAATTAAAACGGTCGAACAGTTTTTAACACATGTTTTTCATCAAGCTGGCTACTACATTGCTGCTACAAAAGAATACATGTCTCGAGTTCGTGGGGGACAAACTCAACGGAGCTTCGTATCTCCTCTGAGCGGGTTCGTGCTTTTATTGACCGAATTGATCTCTTCATTCCTTTAAAAAAAACTGCTATTGCTCACTAACAAAAAACGCATTTCAAAAGAGATTATTATTATTGGCTAGCTTGAAAACATTCATACTAACCTGACTCTTCCCGAAGCAAAAATTATCGAGGTTCCTTGGACACAAGTTGCAGAGGAAATTGGGAACAAAATTTATTCCAATGTCGTTGCTGCAGGTGTCATTGCGCATTTATTCGATATTGATGATACTATTGCAAAAGACTATCTTCAGAAACGTTTTGCTCGAAAGTGGCGATGGTTGTATGTTTGGAGAAGGAGGAAACCACTTTATCCACACTATTAGAAGAAATCCTAACATCACTAATATCATTCACGATAATTTTGTTTATGGGTTAACGAAGGGGCAAGCATCTCCAACTTCACGCCCCGGATTTATGACACCCGTTCAAGTAGATGGGGTAATACTCGATCCTTTTAACCCACTGGCAATAGCGATTGGACTTGGAGCATCTTTTGTTGCACGAACATTCGCTGGAGATCAAGAACATATGAAAACAATGATGAAAAAAGCAATGAAACACAAAAGGGTATGCTTTGCTCTATATTCTTCAACCTTGTGTCTCCTTCAATAAAGTAAACACTTACAAATGGTTCAAGAAGCGTATCTATTACCTCTCCAAGGAGCATGACCAGACTGATAAAAGCGCAGCGATCAAATTGAGTTCTGATCCGGAAAAATTCGCCTAGAAATTCTTCTAGGCACTGATTTTTCAAAAGTTAGCTTTTCTTACGCTCTTTTTCTCTCTTTTTTTATCCACCAGGTGTTCCATGGAAGGGAGAGAATTTATAGAGCCAATCTTCTAACAACTCTTGTGTTAAAGTTTCTTTATCAATAATGGCTTGTAACAAACGCCTTAAAAAGCTATGGTGTCTAAGTTCGTCCTTACGTATCTCACTAATAACCATTTGAACCCGTGAATCATCAGGATATTTATCGAGGAGCTCCTGATAGGTTTCGATGGCTTTTGCTTCTAATTCGATATGTTTTTCGATTGTCTTTTTAATCTCGTTAAAATCTTCTGCTTCAATGAGTGGCGTTGGTCCGACAAGCATCCCTTTAAGTGCAGTCAATAATAAGGCATGCTTTTTAGAATCCATGGCAATACCCCGAATCAACTCACGAACAAGAATATTATTTATGTCTTCCACACTTTTATTCGAAATATCTACAATTTCATCTTCGAGCTTAATTTGCTCTTCTAAAAATGCTAGCAATTCTTTTTCATCTATCATTTTTTGCATCATCCTTCTTTGCATTTCATCATTATATTGATTAAACGTTTTTTCTTTAAAAAAAGTTGTTAATGAAAAATTAAAGAAAATAAGACGAAAACTTTACTTTTTTCCCGATAGTTTTATTGACTGGAACTAAGGCTACCATTACCAATAACTCCAGAGTTGGTTAAAATGTTAGATGAAGTAGCTTTTTTTATCTTCATTAGTGCCTTTCTCCTATCACTGCTTTCCTTATTTTCCTTAACCTGCGAAGAGAGAAAACAAAGAAAAGCTTACGGCATAAAATTCTCAAGAATTGGATTGAATTCAATTTGCAAAAAAGTAATGCTGCAACAGTCCAACACGCTTTATGAAATCATATTTTGATTAATAGTGCTTTTATTTCTGGCCTTCTCGCTCTTATCGGTTTGATTGTAGGTTTTTCTTCGAACATTTTCACAGACAATGATCGTTTTTTTTATGGGAAATAAGTTCATTATTAACTGTCGGATTCGCTCAGATGGCAATGCTAATATTAATTATCATCATTGCCTTGTTTAGTTTTGTGAATGCTAATCGCATGTTAGCAAACCTCTCTTATTTGCTTACAAGCGACATTCAACCGGAGGAGAGTGGGAAGGATACTATTAATTATATTAAGAACATTTTCCGGCTATCCCAGCGTTCGTGGATGATTGGCATCCGGGCCATATTCTTTATAGTTATTGCTTTTTTGTGGCTATTAAACAATATTCTCTTTCTTGTAGCGACGATCAGTTTGTTACTTTATCTTGTTAGTATTCAAGACTTGAACTTTTGGGACTTCGTTAAAAGGAGAGAGAAAAAGAGCATCTAACTGATCCATAATATAGAAGAACCTGGCAAAGAGGAAAAAACCCTTCTTAAAAGTGTTTTTCTTAGAAAAAGAACAGTCTCTTTTTTTCTTAATGGATTTGTTAATCAAGAATGATTAATCACTAGCCGATAATCATTCTTATGGCGAAAACAATAACATTATATAATAGAATAACGGTTATTGTATATATAACAAAAAAAATACAGAATCACTAAAAAATGGTGAAATATTTTGAGGGTGAAAAATACTATTTTAATCCTAAGCTTAATGCTAATATTCTCTCCAATATTAGCTGTTGTGGGAACAACACCGGTTAATGAACCAGTTGTTGTTGCTCCTCAAGATTTTGACAGCGATTTTTTGGTCCCCGAAGGTGCAACGCTTTACTATGATATTCTTCAAGCAACTTTCCCCGACATTCCCAATGTTACACTCCCTGATCTCGCTGGTAATTCTTTATATGTAAAAGTCAACCATGTGGAAACTGACCACGAGTTTGATAGCGGAGTAATCGGCACAGTCGTTTGGTACACAATAGGATTGATTTTCGAACAAGATGAAACCTTCACTATCGGTGAAGGCGTCGATGCCATTAATGTTGTTATTCCCAAGGGTGCTGCTACTCCAGGACCTATGATTAAAAGCATTCCCCATTTCAATGACTCAGATTATGCTCCTGCCATCTTCTTCGTAAATGATGACTGGGCAGACCATGCTACAAAACTGGACTATTTGAACTTCACTATTGATGTTAATGATGCTACAACCTTCAAAGCTTCCTACTCTGATGCCTATGGCGAGGCAGAAGTACAATATCGTAAGTCTGATGGTATTGCTGAATATATTTTACTCGATAACTTAACCTTCCTCGAAGTTCCAGGCTTATCCTTCGAACTCTCATTAAATCATGTTGAAAACCGTCCATTAGCTCTAAATGTTGGTGACGACATTAGTTTCTACCTTGACACCTTTAACGTCGATATAACTGCTAACGGTGACTTTAGTTCCATGATTGATACTGCCAATATTACAGATACGTTAAACACTTATGAATCCCATGAGGGTGTTGTCTTTTCAAAATTCGTGGTAAAAGGTATCTATGGAGACTTTGTCCTCTGCGACAGTTACTTCTACAATTTTGAGACTGAACAACTTGAGAAAACTGATGGCGGTGTTGTCTTTAACGCTTTTGCCGCAGCAATTAAAACATCTGGCGATCCTTTCAGCTACAAATATTACGAACAACAATATCCCAAAATTGAACCCGATTGGGAATTTGTTGAATCATTTGCCCCATGGGTTACCCCTGACTGGGACATTTACAAAGGAATTATGATTCTCGCCAACACTGCATTTGGAACATATTTTGATGAAATCATGTCTGCCATTGAAATTCCCGCTGATGAAGTGACCATTAATACCATGACCTCTAGTACGGAGCTTGTTAACAAACGAAGTTTCTATTACTTCAAGATCGCTGCTACTGCAGATGTGGAAATAAATACCACAAGCTACTCTCCTGATCTGTTCTCAATAAATGCAGTTTACGACGAAGAAGCTCATCTTACCTTTGATTTCCAAGCCTACTTAGCCTATCATAAAAGTGGTGCTGGTGCAGTAATAAGATTACAAGCCGATTTAACAGCCGATCATGTTAATGGCACTGGACATGACATGGGTGATTTCTCAGTTAGTATTGACTTTAAATTACGCAACCATGACTACAATCCACCTGACATTATTCGTGGCGGCTTTATTCCAGGCTTTACTTGGTTAATTGCAATTCCCACACTCTTAGGCCTTGCGGCTCTTGGTTTAATCAGTCGTAGGAAATAATCTATTTGACAATCTTTAATTGAGTGCTTTTTTCAGCACTCGCTTTCCCTCTTTTTTTCTCCCGTTGAAAGGAACAATTAAAAATCCTTCTTTCTATTAAAAAGTTAAGAGACAAACACTTTCAGGAGTTAACTACGGAGCTATGTCTACTAATCTTAGTCCGGAAGCTAAATTAGCAGAACAAGAATACAATGAAGCCAATACCCTTGAAGATAAGATAGTTAAGCTTGAAAAATTTATTTCCTTAATCCCCAAACACAAGGCAACAGAAAAAATGGTCGCCCGTTTGCGAAGTCGATTAGTAAAATTCAAGGCAGAATTGATTGAACGAAAACAACGGCAAAAAGCAATTACGAAAGGACCAATGTGGGTGATTCCAAAAGAAGGAGATGCCCAAGTTGTTCTTATTGGTGTCCCAAACGCCGGGAAATCGCAGATCTTGAAAGAGCTTACCGGCGCCAATACGAAAATTAGTTCTCACCCTTTTGGCACTGAAAAACCTATTCCAGGCGTCCTTGATTGCAAAGGAGCCATTGTCCAATTAATCGACTTGCCAAGTGTCTTTCAAAATATTAAAAATGAATCGAAAAATGGTCCTAAATTGTTCTCGCAAATACGCGCCGCAGATTTACTTCTTTTTATTATTGATTTGTCCTCCGATCCAGTTGAACAGATGTCATTATTAATCGAAGAATTGTATACCGGTGGTATCATAGTTAATAAGGAAAAACCTCCTATCGAGTTGAAAAAAACAGGCTCTGGAGGAGCAATTATAATCGGTGAAGATAAGATAGATGCCACTCGAGAAGAAATTATCGAAATCCTCAATGACCAGGGGTTGTATAATTTCTCACTCAAGATCTTGAAGAAAATGACTCTTTCAGATTTAGTTCAAGCTTTGGATTACAGTTTAGTATACAAAAACGGCATAGTAATTGCAAATAAAGGCGACATTCCAGGCTCCAAAGAGAATTATGAAAAACTAGTAAACACCTTTGCGCAACAATTTGAGATTATCCCCATTAGTGCCTTAAAAGGAGAAAATTTGAAGCAACTTCCGGAACAGATTTTTTCTAAGCTAGGGTTGATAAGAGTTCGCAGTAAAGAACCAAATGGTACTATTGCTGAAAAACCGATTGTTATTAAGAAAGGTTCAACAGTAGGAGATGTTGCAAAGATCATTCACTCGCGATTCTTTGAACACTTTAAGAATGCAAAGATTTATGGCCCCAGTGCGAAATTTGATGGACAATCTGTAGGTATAAATCACGTGCTTCAAGATGGCGACATTGTTGAGATTTTTGCAGATTAACCTATAAAAGGTATGCAAAGCAACCAAAACCAAATGCTAATAAACCAGCAATGAAAGACGACCAGAAGTTCACGTGGTCATTTCTGAAATTTTTCGACCCGCGAATTAGCTTTGTCGGTTGTGAGCAATGGATTTTCTTCTCGGTTCCTTTTTGACATACCGTGCACTCAAAGAACCCTTGAATAGTAGCACCAAAGAAACTATCAATAATTGACCCTAAAAAACCGCAAACTATTGCAACAGCGATGAAAAGAAGGAGTTGCCAGGAGCTCTCAGAGTGAATGGGATTATGCCAAAAACTTTCAACAAGAAGAATCAGAGAACCAATCACTAGTGAACCGAGAAAGGCAGCAGCTGTTCCTTTAGCTGAAACACCTCCGGAGGTCCCCCGTTCTACCTTCTTTTTAAGATTTAAAATCCAATAAGGCTGATCCTTTGAAACTATGCCAATTTCTGTAGCCCAAGTATCAGCATTAACAGTTCCAATTGCAGCTATAAATCCATATATAAAAGCATTTGAAATCAGAAAATTGTTAGAAAAAAGTATGGTCAACAAATAACCCACAATAAAAAGAAAACCTGCTAATCCATTCGCTAAAACCTGAGAGGCATCCCGTTCCCCACCTTTCTCAAATTTATCCAAGAAGGGTTCTTTTACACTTTTGTGATATCTCGTTAAAAAACTACTTGAGATGAAAAAGGTAAACAACCCGAGATAGAACACCGGATTGATTAGCCAATAACTAATCCCAAAAAAGCCGGCAACAATGCTCCCCCATAAAGTCAGGTGATGTTTTAAACGCGCCCAAATAAAAATAGGGAGATTTATTATCAATGCAAGTGCTAATGCAATTAAGCACCCCCATTGTCCGAAGAGTTCTTGAAACCAAATTGTTGTTGCCATTTTAACTTGAAAACCTTAACTTTTCGCTGATTAATTCGCCTTAAAAATTTAATATGGCTTCAAAAGGGTTTCGATAAGATGTTACAAAAAGGTTTGTTTAAGAAAAGTAATTTGTTGTTTTAAAAAATGAAAAGACACTGTAAATCTTCAACTCCAATTTCTATAACACATATGGAACTAATAAAAAGTACTTTAGATAATAGTCTAGTTTATTAAGAAACGGTAAGGAGGTTTATATAAAAAAAGGGAAAAAAGTAAGGGGTTTTATTTGTTAGCAGTCATTAGTTTAACAACTAACTCTTCTCCTTCTTGAAAAACAATTAAGTTAATATGTAATGGTTGGGCTATCAAGTCTTTATAAGGTGTTAACTTAGCGATCATCTCTTTTGGTAAAGTAATTGTTACTTTATTCAAAGGTTGATTTAGAGCAATTCGTTGCGCTGCTTTTTGTTGTCTTATCTGAGCAATTATTTTAATTAATTCCTCACCTATCGCTACTTTTTCTTTGTTAAATCGTCGTGAATCTTTTTCCGGCCAGCTGGTGGCATGTATCGACAATTTACCTATGGACTCTTTAAACATTTTCAAGTAGATCTCTTCTGTGATGTGGGGGCAGAATGGTGCAAGCATACGCAAGACAGTCCAGAGAGTATCACGAAGAATGAGTCTGACTGTGATTGCCCGTTTTTCGTCATTCGACCGAAGAATTGGTTTTACACTTTCGAGATAATTGTCGCACAATTTATTCCAAGTGAATTCATACAGAATTTTCAAACTAGTATGAAATTCATACTCATCCATTGTTTTCGTGATTTCCTTTCGAGCGGCTTCAAGCTCTGAGAGGAGCCACAGGTCAATAGGTGAGTATTTCAGTTTGAAATCCCTGGGGAGGTCATCGATATACATGCTAATGAATCTTGAGACTGACCAGAGTTTCTGGAGGAAGGATTTACCATATTGCGCTGTGTCCCAGAGGAATGGAAAGTCAGTTCCAACTTTCCTGCTCAAAATTGTCTGACGAATCGCATCTGCCCCATATTTTTCTATGCCATCACGAGGATCAACAACATTTCCACGTGATTTGGACATTTTAAGGGAATCCGGTCCGAGAACGTGGCCATTTATTAAAACATTACCAAAAGGCAACAAGCCATCTGTTAATCTCATTGTTCGGAACGTTGTATAAGTATACCATGTTCGAATGATATCATGCCCTTGTAATCGAATGATGTTTTTCGAATCCTTTGTGATCCATTTTTTAGCAAATTCAGGGTCGGTATACCAACGTGAAATTATTAATGCTGTGAGACTCGAGTCTACCCAACAATCACAAACATCTGTTGTTCCATGGATGTTTGTTGAACCACATTTTGGGCATTTCTCCACTGGTGGGGGGGTTATTGATGTATCAATTGGTAACTTTGTCTCTTCAGAAGGGGGAATAACTGCATTACAATCTGCGCATGTCCAAAAGGGTATTGGCGTGCCAAAAACTCGTTGGCGCGAAATGATCCAATCCCATTCTAAAGCACTGATCCAATCTGTTGCCCTTCGCAAATAAAAACTTGGATACCACTTCATGCGTTTTGCAGCCTCAAGTAATTTGGGAGCATAATCTTTAATTTTGACCATGAACTGCTTAGTAGTTAAGAATTCCATAGGAGTTTCACAGTCACCTCGTTCTGTATGGCAGAGAACACGATGTTTTATTCGTTCTTGCTTAAGCATAAACCCTTCTTTGTTCAAATCGATTGCAATTTCGCGTTGAGCATCCTTTATAAGCATGCCATCATACCGGAGGCCTGTGTTCACAATTTTTCCATCAGGTGAGATAATTTGCTTGATTGGTAATTTATGTCTTTGTTGCCATTTAATGTCTTGTTCATCACCAAACGTACAATTCATGACTGCCCCAGTTCCAAATTCCATATCAACCTCATCGTCAGTAATGATTGGAATCTTTCGATTGACAATCGGGATGATAGCTTCTTTCCCGTGGTATTTCCTAAAACGTTTATCTTTTGGATGAACCAGGATAGCTTGGCAAGCTGGGAGGAGCTCCGGTCGAGTGGTTGCGATCTCTATGAACTCATCTTTTTCTCCTACAATGGGGAATTTTACCCAATTCATAAAGCCCTTTTTCTCAAGATAGCCTGTTTCAGCCTGGGCAATGCTGGTCCCACAATAAGTACACCACATATTTGGAAAACTATCAACATAAACATCTCCATCCTTGAACATTTTAATCAAAGATTTCTGAACAATCGTTTGATATTCAAGGTCCATAGTGCGATACTCAAAGGCTTCCCAATCAGGCCGATAGCCGATTTGATAGATAACATCTTTCATATCCTTAATCATCAGTTCAGTCCATTCCCGGCATTTCTTCTTGAAAAGTTGCCGGTTATCTCGGGAGATGTTCCATTTGTATTGCACTTTCAATTCTGTTGGTAGCCCTTGTGTGTCCCATCCTTGCGGGAGGAGAACATTGTATCCACGCATTCGCTTATACCTGCCAATTAAGTCGGAAATAGAACACCAATAGGCATGCCCCATGTGTAAAATACCGCTTGTAAATGGTGGGGGAGTATCAATAGCAAAAAGTGGGCGTTCTGTATCATCAAATTTGAAGCTGTATACTTCTTTGTAATGTTCTTCTGATGCCCAAAGTTTTTGCATTCTTTGTTCTGTTTCATGAATATTGTAATGTTTCTCCAATTTAGATTGCAGTTTTGACTTTTCATTTGGCTTTGAACTATTCATTTTTATGGCTCCGTTCTATTTGAAGGAGGATTGATATTAGAGTTTCTAAAGGGCAAGTTGTTTTGCTCTCTAAAAGAGCGTGCAAAGGAAATACTCTTCCGTAGTTTCGTCAAACAATTGTAATTAAAAGCTTTTTTGCGGGTTTCAAGAAAAAGCTCTTGAAAGTTTGAGTGAAAAGAATTTGAAAAGTACCCAACATTAAAAGAAAAGTAACAAAGGCAAAATCTAGTTTGACCACTAATGCTACACCGAAAAGTTTGTTTGGTTTTGAGCGATGACCCAACATCGCCTCCAATTAGTCACATAAGATCCTCCGTTCTACGCATTTAATATATC
>Ga0164310_10000288_pt1 | contig 25959 bp, 21 predicted proteins | sample GuaBasSedimGuay1_FD_121795 | JGI IMG/M metagenome (GOLD analysis project Ga0164310, IMG submission 121795) | Subseafloor sediment microbial communities from Guaymas Basin, Gulf of California, Mexico - Guay1, Core 4569-9, 0-3 cm | ecosystem: Environmental > Aquatic > Marine > Hydrothermal vents... | reverse complement strand
TTGAACTGTTGTGGTAGGGCCCAATGAGCAGTGGTGTTTGTGTCGCTCTTCATGTAATTGAGACTGTAACCATATAATGAGAGATGTTTAATGAAAATGCAATGATACACGCCGGTAGAATCGCGGCGAATAATATATTCTCCATGCTCCAATGCCGGAAACGTCACCTGTTGAGGTTGGCTCCAAACGGAGTTTTCTGAGAAGGCTTTTGTAACGTTCATTGTTATTTGGTGAGTTTTTCCTTCAAGCTCCGGCTGTGAGTTTGATTTCAAGTGAAAATTATTAATTGGACCGTTATACCAAAAGCTATTAACAATAAGTAAAGATAGGAGTATCGTTAAAAGAAGTTTGGAATACTTCATGTTATGGTTGGATGCTTTTGGGTTCATTTTCCTAACTAATTATTCATTCTTTTTTTGCTATTACAATTTAATGGTAAATCTTATTCCTTTTCAGAATTATTTTTGAAAAATTCCTCGTACGCCTTTAATCAAACGATTCATCGATAATTTTTATGCGATTCATCCTTCCCCAGCGTTCACGCTGTATGACCCCCTTCTCTTCTAACTGAGAAAGGTAGTAAGAGACTTTTGCCTTTGAAAACCCACTTATAGAACCAATTTTACTTTGTGTTGTAACGCCGTTTTCTCGTTTAATTATTTCCAAAATTTCTCTCTCGGGCTCTGAAAGTAATGTTTCAACTATTTCTTTTTTCTCGAATTCTGCCTTTGACTTTAAATAGAAATACGTTGAAAGGCTCCCTACAATACCACCTAGAAGAAATGTTACAATTAAAAATGCCCAAAATTTCATATTGAAAGTATTGATATTGTCGGTTGATGGATATTCTTGGAAACGAACGATCCATGTTTGGGTGTCATCCATTTTGATATTATTGTAATTCCACTCGAGTCGCCTGCCATCGCTGGATTGGAAATTTGGTGCAGGCTCGATATTTGTTTTATTATATAGCTTAAATGGTGTTGGTAGTGTTAATGTTAGGGAAAATTGTTCCACATCTTCGTCGTGAGTAATCGACCATTCAAAAATGTATAATTTATTTAATTCTGCCTGAAAAACAATGGAATTTTCTAAAATGTATGAAACTGTGAAGGAATAGAAACCAAATGGTTCCAGGGGTTCCCGTAAAGAAATATTGATTAAATGATAATTTGTGAAAATTTCCCATTGATAATACAAATTGCCTTTCGAGTCATAAACAGTAATAGAAGACAATCGATTATTTGTCAAAATAGTGACAATATCGAGGCGATGTATAATGTAACTGACATTTGCATATCCGGTATTCTGATACGTAAATTGGGTGCTAAATTCTGCATCATTGCCGTTCTCATCAACATTCACAGATAGCTTGTAAAGCAATCTTGAAAGATTCTTATTGAGGTCTCTAATTGTAAATAGTCTGGCTTGTTTTATTGCTACTCCTTGACTGATCGGTCTCTCTTGAGGGAGAGACAACTCGTTTTTTTCTCCTACAATATTGATAATGATTATTGCATTAAAAATAAAGCTGAGAATTAAAATGTGAGTAAAGAATCTTCTTATTCTTTTATTCATTGCGCACCCCTCTTTTCCTTCTTTGGTTTAACCATTTTTTAGAATAGAGCATTGTTGCTAAGGAAATTATAATGGCTATCATAGTAAACCCATTTGTAGATGCTGTTTGTTGGGGAATAATTGTACAAACAAATGTTAGGATGATTTTTCTGATGTCACCTCGAGAAGGGATTGATACCCAAAAGTCTGCTGGTGCATGCTCTTTTGTAGCAATGTTGTAATTGACAAAAAACATTGAAAAGTACGATTCTTCTTTTTGTTTGTCTGTGAGAATCGTCAAAAACTGGTTAAAACGTAGCTCGAAGATGTACTGCGCTCCCAGAATCTGGACAACATATTGATCATTCTCAATGTCTACAAAAGGTCCAAGGCGTTCATAATAATTCGGCTCTTCTAAGAAGGTTACAATTCTAAATACTAAACCATTTGTGCCAGCAGAAAAGGTCCAATTAGTTAATGTTAATTCCAAAAAAGTGGATTCCAAAGGAGTAATCTTGTATCCATTGATGGATTTATTTGTATCTAACGACACAATAGAAAATGTGAGAGAAGCATTGTGGTCAAGTGCACCTCGAGACATGTTCACATATGCTCGTGTCGGTTCTGAAACACCAAAAGCTTCCCATAAAAGATAATTGAGGTTGTAAGCTTTTCCTGTCAAGTGTTCCATCGAACTTAGATAGGTGGAAGGCGAAAAGTATTCTGAGAGATAGCTAAACTTGAGCTTCAACTCACCAAAATTCGTTTTCTCGAATGAAATTTCCGGCCCTTTGTTTTTAGGAATTATTATATTATAATTTTCGCCTGAGTAGATTCTAAAGAGATCCTCTTCCTCCACTAAATTCACTTGTCCAAAAACAGGAGTAAATAATTGAAAAAAAGGCGAGAGAAATAGCAGTAAAATGCTTAACCCCAATAACATGTTCTTTTTAGGTAATATCATTTTTCTCCTCAAACTCATGAATATAGCTTGTTTTTTCTATATTTCAAATGCTTTCCTACCTTAAAAAGCTATTTGCTATTGTTCAGATATTTTTGAACAGTTCATGAACAAAAAGTTTTTCAAACTTAAGGGACTCTTTTTGAAAGGTTGTGGGATTTTCAAGTGATTTTTTAAAAAAAGGATTAAAGAATTTCCTAGGAATACAGTGTATAAATTAGGTTGGGAAAAACGTTAAAAAATGGTTCAGCATAGTTCACAAAAGTTTAGAAAAGTACTGAACAGTTCATAGATTGTCATAAAGGAGTATTTAATTATTTTCAAAACAATAATGTAACTATCTTTGGCACTCTTGCAATTGCTTTAGTAGCTGATAAGAAAGCAAAATGCGAAGGAAGGCCGAAAATCCCTCTTGATTAATGCCTGGTCGGGGAGCAATTCCCCGCCACCATTTTTATTCTTCTTGTAATTTCTCTACGGGCGAAAGGGGTTCTTCTTCTGTTTCCTCCGTTGCAGCTTCTTCTATAGGTGGTTCTTCTAAACCAAGTTCGATCCTGCTTTTGCGTAGTTCTGCTATCAAAGCTTCATCACTTTCCCGGGGAATAGAACTATCTCCAATCCTTCGATAGATCCCTCTTATTCTTGCCAAAGTATATGTTAAGGCAATTTCCAACAGATAGAAAACAATAGGTATAGCGATCACGGTATAAACATTAAATTCAAATGGTTGGGGAATACCCAACGTTACCTCGACAATAATATAGACAACTAAAGAACTGATTATTGCACTGGCACCAACAATGGCACTTACACCAACAGCTTCTTTCTTATTCTCAACAAGATAGGATATTGCTAAACCTGTAAAAGGGGCAAAAATAAAGATGCCAAAGTCAAATAAACCTTGTTCATATCTATTTAGAAATCCATAGGTAAAAGCGAGTATCCCAGCAATTTGTAAAACGCTGAAAACAATCGTTAAAATTATGAATCGTTTTTTATTTGGAACAAATTCCAAGTCTGCCCATTTTGGGAGCATGGACTTTTCTTTCTCAGCTTCTGGAACTTCGGGCTCCAAAGTTACATTGGAGGTGTCGTTAGTAGTTTCATCCGGCATAGAAAAACACCGACTTCAATAATTACTTTGATGCTTTAAACAAAAAATTTCCCCTATTATACTTTTAGATAAATCTTTATTGCTCTCCTCAAAATACTACTTGCTAATTAATGAAAAAAAAGGTTACTGCCAATGGAAAAATTACTTCTACAATTAGTAAAAAAATGGGGCGTAGATTGCATTATTTTCGACTTAGATGGCACTTTAGTTGACACGCTCGAATTTCACATCAAAGCTTTTCAACAATTGTTCGCTGAAAAAGGATTAAAAATTTCGTATGATAAAATAGCTGAAAACATGGGTCGAACACCAAAAGATACCCTTCTAACTTTACTCTCTAATTTGGTTGATGCTCCGAAAAAACTTGAAATGCTCACACAGGAAAAAGAGCAAAAACTCAGCAAACTTTTAACTACTGTTTATAAAATGCCTGGGGCTGAAGAGATCCTCAAGCTCTTAAAAGCAAACCATAAAACACTTTGTTTGGCTTCCTCAACACCAAGCTATAATGTTAAAAAAATCCTCGAAGCAACTACCCTGGAAGTTTATTTTGATGCCATTGTGACCGAGGAAGATATCTCAGTTGGAAAACCAAATCCTGAAGTTTTTCTTGTTGCAGCAAAAAAGGGCCGTTGTTCAATAGACAGCTGTTTAGTAATAGGCGACTCGACACATGATATTAAAGCAGCAAAAAATGCGGGCATGAAAGTTATTGCTGTAGCAAGCGGAAAACATTCGAAAGTAGAGCTGGAGCAAGAACAACCTGACTTTCTCGTACAAACATTAAAAACCCTTATAACATAATCACTCGAGATAAACTGGTGGAATTAGTAATAGTGAAAAATCTTTTAAGTAAACGAAAAATTAGAATAATAAAAACTATGATGGTGTATTAAATGGCAGGTACTCCGACTATTGGATGGGCGATATTTGGAACGTTTTTATGTGGACTAGTTCTGACAATTCCGGTTATTATCGTTTATTACATTGTAAGAATGGTTCAAAATCAAATTAAGAAAAGAAAAGAACGAATCGAAAAAGAATCAACCATTATTTAAACACCCTATTTTTTCTTTGATTCTTACTTTTCACTTTAGAGAAGCATAATTGAGATTAGTTGTTCTTTTCATCATTATTTAAATACCCACTAAGTTTTGTTTGTTTTGATCTTTTTCTCCGAGAATGGGTGTAACTGTTTTCTTCCTCCTTTTTGGCAGGAAGTCTCTTTAAAATCTCATCGATGGGTTCACACGAAAAAGCCATTTTTATTTCTCTCACTGATAATTTTATGCCAAACCCTCTGGATGCTCGTAGAATCTCGGAGAGATAATATTCGCGATCGATTTCTTTGGCATATTTTGGGTGTCGCGCTCGATCGCTAATTATTCCTTTGCCGGGGGTAATTACCCAAGGAAATTTATCAAATTCTTGCCAAGCGGTGTCAGGGTTAAGCCCTTCTCTTTTCACATAATCAAGAAACGCTTGGATTACTGGAACTTTAGTTTTGTATTCCTTTGGATTTTTTCTTAGTGGAGAACGAATCAGTGTTTTAGGGAGCAATTCTTCGAAAGGCATTGTTAAAATTTGCTCGACCAAGTTTAGTAAGTATTCTTTTGCTTTCTGTACTCCTGTATCTTTTTCAATTTTATTCGAGGATGTTGTTAGAAGGGATTTTTCATCAACCACAGGTTCAGTCAGAATGTATTTTAAAACCTTTTTTTGTGATTCGCGCGCCAATAAGGACCAATCGGATCTTATAGCTTCAAAGCCGGTGATTTTCAATTCATTTTTGAGAATGCTGAAGTAACTATATGCTTTGGCTCGGCCTGGTTTAAAGATCAATTTATAAGCGATGTCTTCAAGAGTGAGCTCCATTGCTGAAGGGAATTGTTTGTTTAAAACGGCAAGAATTTTAGCAACTTGTTGGTGAAGCTGATGAAGGTAGCGCTCTTTGGTTGCTGGATTTTTTTCAGTATAAACTTTCACTACCAATAATGGGTCCTGCATTTTAATAAAGGCAGAGTCTGTGTCTCCATAAATTATTTCAACTGGGGTGACTTTTTTTGAAACTGTTTTGAGGTACTCTTCCATTCGTAAAATATATGTTCGAGCGATATTGGTTATTGCATTTCCTAAAGTGATGGAATAAAAACGACTTCGAATGTAATTATGTGCTCCATACATACTATTAGCAACAATTTTCAAAGAATATTGCTCTTTATCAAGGATTTCCAGCTCTTCTTGAAGTTGTCGTAATTTCGAAGGGCTTTTTTCTTGAGCAATTTTATGTTCAAGGCTTTTAATGCGTTGTTTTGTTTCTTGCCGGCGATTAATGAGTGTCTCTTCCATTAATGACAGGCAAGATTGCGGTTTTGAGCGAAAAAGCTCCAAAGGATTGGCATTTCGGACTTCCTTTAATCGTTTTAAAGTTTCACCACCAATATTATGAGCGACACAAACGCTGGGATACATGCTTCGGAAATCACTGATAATCACCGCTAAATGGAGCCTCCCTTTTGGAACAAGAACGGTTCCGCCGGCATGAGGATTCTTTCGATGTTCTTCTCTTCGTCGGACAATTTCGTCATCAGAGGGGGCCATCGGAATTAGCACCCCTTTCTTCTTTGCAAAACGCATTAATTCAAATTCGCCCTGGATCCGTTCGGTGCTTCCGGGCGCTTCACCAGGTGGGTAGCCGGTTAATCGTATTATCTCGAGCCAACCATTAATTCCAAGTTTCCAAAAAAGATCATATGTTAATTGACTATCCATTAAGGAGTAGTGATAGAGTTTTTCTTTAGCTGCACTATCACCATTTAAAAAGGCTTTTCGCCATAACTCGCCAGTTGGCTGAGAAATTTCTACCTTTGTTCTCCCGAGAAGTGTTTCAGCAATATCACCCAAACCTTTTTTCCCAGAGATGGGATGAATCCCCCAAGTACGGGGAGAAAGATCATAAGAGATACGTCCCTTAATACGGTAACAGCGATAACGACTCGAGTAAAAGACTTGATCTTCTTGAAAAAGGGATAAGCGCCGAGAAGGAATGTTTAATTTCTCCATTCGGGAAAGCAAATAGGGCAAGTCAAATTTATCCCCGTTGAATGTCGTTAAAACATCAGGTTGAATGATTTCAAGCTCGTGTAGGAAATCTTCTAAAAGTGTTCTTTCAGCATCGTTAGTCAATTTCTCTAATAGGAAAACTTTAGAGTGCTTTTCTTGACTGGTTGTGCCCCAAACAATAGAAATAACGGTAATTCTTTTGTCTTTTTTCTTGAGTAATTGTTGGATAGTCTCATTTTGCTGGTCAACTTCAATATCAAAAGCCAAAATTTTCAATTTATAAAAAAAATCCGCTGAAGGTATTTCTGTTTTAGAAGTGGCTCTCAAATGGCGATAACTGCCTTCACCTACTATTTTATTCTGAAATTTCTCAAGCTTGTCTAATCCCATTGTTAAAACGTTTAAACCACCAACGGCAGTATCAAGGAGGAAGCGTTTCACAAATGGAATATCGGCTTCATGTATTTCAAAGCCGGCTCGTTGGATGCGCTCACGAATTTGTGGTGTTCTTTCTGGGTGAGAGCCATAAACTTTCAAGAGTGAAAGAATCTCTCCTCCAAAATAGCGCTTTTTTTTCACTTCTTCAATTTTTTGAAGCCATTGTTTCACTTGCAGATCTTGCGTTAAAAATTCTCGTAGCCCGGCTTTTTTCGTAATAAAAAAATAGGGTAAGAAATCTTTAATCTTGATAAGAACAAGTTCCTTCTTTGTCTTGCCAAATAGCCGTATCGCCGGAGCAGTATCTGATTCATCAATAATATAATCAATGTCGAGTAAAATGAACGTTAGTTCTTTTTGGTCTAGCATAAACTTACCACGCAGAAGGACTTGTTGTTGTTTGTACTCTTTAAAATGACCCTTTATTATTTTTTATTAATAAAAGAAAAATTATTTGAAAGTTTTTTGCAAACGTTTAACTTCTTCTTCATTTAAAATCGTCTCTGGAGCAAGGATGATCTTGTAAAGACATTCTCGACAAATATCGGTACCAATTTTTCGTCCATAGATTTGTGAAAGAATCAGTGCGTCTTCATACCTTTTTACGCTGCACTTAATTCCGCGTGTTTCAATTATTTTCTTTGTCACCGGGCAGCGAAGATATTTCTCATTATTGATAACAATACAGAAGTCAGGGCAAATATCTATTCCAACTGTTTCGAATGATTCTTTTTGAAGTTCTGGGATAGCTTTAAGAACCATCTGGTTTACTTCCTCATGAAACCCAAAAATTAATCTTTGTGTTTCGATAAACTCATTTTGATTCAAGCAAAAAGTTGCGCCATCAGGCATTTCTTTTAACATCGGACAGGGATAGTGAAAAGTATATCTGTCTTCTTTTTTTCGTGGAATTTCAAATTTGTAAGTTTCGCCTATTGTTTCTTCCAGGATCCAATCATAAAGTTCCTTCAACCCCTCAAGAGTCACAGCACTACTACTAATCACCTTCCAATGGCGATTTATTACGCGTTTTAGTCCTAATTTTGAGATGATAACATTCGTTTTCATGACTTTTTTTAAATCCGACTTGTGGCGAAGGACACAGATGGGCGTTAGTTTTTTCTTGCTGTTTTTCAAGATGCGTTGGAATTCATTCTGCACTTCTTTAAATCGTTTCACATCTGCACCATCGATAACAAAGACAATCGCATCGGCAAAAGGCAATAAAGGGATGATCTCTTCCCGGAATTTCTCCTGTCCACCCAGATCAAAAATGCGAAAATTCATATCTTTTACTTTAAAGGTACTCAGTGAAATGCCTAAAGTAGGAGCCGTTTTATAGACATCACCTTTGGTGAAGATATTTAAGATGGTTGTTTTTCCGGCATTGGAAAGTCCGCAAAAAAGAATTACCTGCGATTTTTCCTTTCCTACTAAGGACATATCTTTACTAATTTAATTTATGAGTAAAATATATTTCGATTGGTAATAACGTCACTTTTTTCATTGGATAATGTCTCGCCGTTTTCTACTCAGAAAAGCTTGGTAGAGCTCCGGGGAATCGTCGAGAACACTTTCAATAATTAAATTAACTAATCGTTCTCCTAATTGTGGAGACATATGCGCGCGTTTATGTGTTAAATAGGGAGGAGTGATAAAGCCATTGTCATCATGATAAGTTACCATCATTTCTTGAATGTCCTTTAGTTTGTCTTTTTGTGGGAGCAAAGAATCAACCCGGATAGGAATAGCATTCTCTTTCAGAATAAAATAAGTTAAATAATAGCTTTGTAATTTTTCATTGGTAAAAACATTGGCAGCTTCCCAGATGCGTTTACGAATGTCACGAATTCGCGGTTTAAAATCAATTGGTGTGGTAAAGCCTGTTTTTCCCCCTTCTTTTAAACGAATCAATGATGTGTCGCTAATTGCAGGTATCTTTTTTTTACCATAAAGTTTTTTCACTAAGACATTTGCTCTCGAGTCTTTTGAAACACCAATGAGAATGACGTCATTAGCAATGCAGGTCTCAATCAGTTCGTAAGCTTTTCGTAGATATTTCAGAAACAATTTGTGAAAGCGCGATCCAATACCCTCTTCTGAAAGCTCCTTTTTTTCCTCGAGTAAGAACTGAAGGCTCCGAGGAATCCCTTTATAGCCAAGATTTGTTATCGAACCATCAAGAAGGAGAAAGTCGGGTTTATGTTGGGCTAATTCTATTGCTACTTCAACTTCTAAAATGTCACGCAGTAATGAGCCGAAGTTTTTCGGGTCCTCCTCGATAGTCAATATATCAACGTTATTTTTCTCAATCCAAAGTGGCTCTTTCCCTTCCTCGAAAACGGCACCCGCAGCCCTTACAGGAAAAATCGTAACACCAAATAATTCTGCAGAATACCCGCCACCATCTAAAGCAGCAATTCTCTTGGAAGTAACTGGAGCAGGCAAAGGCGCAAGAGCGAGTTCCAATGTTTTTACTTCTTCTGTTAAAGCTTTTAGCTTTGCTTTTGCAAGGGAGATTTTCGAAGAAATTTCTATGTCAAAACCATTGATTTGTTTTTCAGACATGGTAATTCCCGGAATCCAAACTCTTTTATCAGTTCTATATTAAAAAAGAAGGTTATAAACTTCTCCTAAATAGTTCTTCGAGGAAAAGCGGTTCTCACTTCTCAGCTCTTCTTAAAGCGAGCTTCATAAACTCTTTAGCTTCTTGTTGCCGGTTGAGGGACTTTAAAACAAGTGCTTTGTTAAAAAGTACATCGCGATTCGTTGGGTCAAGAGCAAGGAGCTCATCAAATACCGGTAACGCTTCAGTATATTTACCACACTCAAACATAACGATCCCTTTCATAAATTTATATTCAAAGTTTTCAGGATAGAGTGTGATTAATTGTTCATGCACTTTCAGTGCCTCTTCGTAATTGTTAAGATGACGAAGGCAAGAAGAAATTTCTAAGAGTACATCTGCTCTTGTCGGTTCTTTCTCTAAAAGCTCTTGAAGCCTTTGCAACTCCTTCTTAATCTCTTCAGGGTTTTTCTCATGAATATCTTCCAACAAAGAAGTCATCTCGGAATGTTGTTTTTATCAAGGAATTTTTCTGTGAGCTTTTAAGGCTTCTTTTTAGTAAGAAAATGCCCAGCTTGAAGCCTATGAAAAGGTAAAAATGGTATAAAGAATTAAAATCTCCACAAAGGAAAGATTATCATAACCAAAAATACAAGATGATTTTTCATGCCTTCTCAATATAAAACCAAGAAAAAGAAAGCAATCCTTACAGAGGTAGTTTTCAATAGACGAGAAGGTGACCATCTTGCAGAATTATCCGAATTAGCCCATGTTGCCGGATATGAAGTCGTTGATAGAATAACCCAAAAATTAGACGCTCCAACAGCCCCCTACCTTTTCGGGAAGGGTAAAGCCAAAGAAATAAAGGGACGCATTAAAGAACTTGAAGCAGATGTGGTGATAATTGAAAATAAAATCGATGCCATTCAACGGAAAAATCTCCAGGCTATGTGGCATGCCCCCATAATTGACCGGTTCGAATTAATACTCGAGATTTTCATAAACCGAGCCGGCACACAAGAAGCAATAACACAAATCCGTTTAGCAGCGTTAAAAAAGGAAGGAGGAGCAAGGTCTGAGAGTCATCGCACAGTTACTTCGCGTCATGCTCTAATAAAAAAACTTGAAAAAAAACTCGATTTGATCCGAAAGTCAAAAGATGTCCGCCGAAAAAGGCGATTACTATCAGGCTTTGATTTAGTGGCAATAGCTGGCTATACTAATGCCGGGAAAAGCACTTTAATGAATTGTTTAACTAGCGCAGGCGTCGAAGTAAGTGGAAGAATGTTTACAACCCTTGATACTACTACAAGAAGTTTTGATGCTTTAGGTAGAAAAATTCTCATTACCGATACTGTTGGGTTGATATCAAGGCTACCCCATGCATTAATCGAAGCTTTTTATGCTACCCTCAAAGAAATCAATGAGGCTGATCTGATACTCCTACTTATTGATGCGAATGATTCTATTGAGAATATCAAGAAGAAAGTCTTGGCTTCCATCAATACTTTAACTGCAATTGAGGCAGAACAAATTCCCCTCCTCCCGGTTCTAAACAAAATAGATATCGCTCAAAAAGTAGAGGAGAAAGCAGCTGTTGTCGAAACACTGACAGGGAAAAAGGCTGTTTGTATAAGCGCTAAAAAAGGGCTTCATTTAGATTTGCTGGTTAATCGGATCCTCAAAATTTTAAAAACCTATTGTTTTCATTTGATTCTCCCAAACACCCCGGAAGGCATGTCGTTGTTTTCACGAATTCATGATAAGACAAGGCTAACTGAGAAAACATATCATCCGAGAAGCATTGAAATTCGATTCGAAACAAATGAACGAATTGCACGTTACCTTTTCAATATTATTAAAAAAAGCAAACTACCAATTGACTTTGTGAATTGTGAAGAAATCGAAAAACAATTATTAAAGACGAAAGAATCGCAAACTGGTGACAACTATAGTGTTTTCACAACTGATGAGGGTGAAGAATTCATTGTTTTTAATATTATCGAAGATGATACGGAAAAGACGAATGCCTCTGAAAAAGAAGGGGCAACAACACTCAGCAAAAAATGGGGCTCAAAAACAACGATGGGTGAGAAATAACTTGGTGATAAATATAACGCGTTTTTGGAAGAGTAACCAGCTTGTTTTCATAGGCATTCTCATAATCTTAGGAATAACTTCTGTACAAATAACAACAGCTTCTTACACCAAACAGAATTTTATAATCAATCAAGACAGCAAGGTTTTTTTGGACCTTCATTCTGACAAAAATTACAATGGAAGTATTACAGTTACTGTCACAACAGGTGCTGTAAATGCAACTGTTAATGGTAAAACAAAAGAAGTAGTAGCAAGCTCTTCTCAGACTTTTCTAATCGTGAATACAAGCACCATTTATTTTGCCTTGGCTTCGACAGGTTATGCAGAAGGGTATTTTGAAATAGAATTGAATTTAGCAATCAATGGTTCAGGAAGAAATCCAATCACAATTACTATTGGAATACTTGCAGCATTTCTAGTGGTATTATCTATGGTAACTTATTACATCCGCGCAAAACGTATGGAGCCAAAACCCGGCGAAGAAAAGGATGAATTCTTGGATGAAGAAACTTTGCGACGGCGTAAGGAAGCAGCAGGAGCAGAAAAACGCTATTTAGGCTTAGATGATAAGATTTAAGGAGAAGAAAATACAAGGAAAACGCCCCAACAAAGGAAGGATTGGATTGAGCTTTACAATATTTGTCATTCGAGATGGAGAACTATTTGGCTCTGAACTCCCACAAACAGCAGAAGACTTTGAAAAGATTAAAGCATTGAGAATTAAAGTAATCATTTCCCTAGCAGAAGAGATCAACATTGTTAAATCCCAGATAAATTTCACGAAAGATTTCGAACATTATGAACTTTTTATTGAGGATTATACCACACCAACACCAGCACAAGTGAAACGTTTTTTGGAGATTCTGAAAGAAAAAAAACGAGAGCAGAAAGCTGTGCTTGTACATTGCATTGGCGGATGTGGGCGCACCGGTTTAATGCTCGCTCTTGCAGAGAGATTTCTATATAATGTTTTTGATGGAAAAAAGTCCATTGCAAAAATAAGAGAAATACGCTCCTGTGCACTAGAAACACCGGAGCAGGAAGAATTTGTCATAAATTTCGATCTTGATGGTTTCTCTTAAAGCTCCTCCAGTTCCTCAGAAATGACAATTTGACGTTTTCGTAATTCTTCGAGCATTTTCCCGGATGGGATGTTGAACTCTTGAACAATCACACCCTTTTTGGTTATCTCCCCCTTAGTAATCATCCTGGCAATAATGGCTACCGGGAATGCAGTCATTCGCATCATAGATGTTAGGTTAGTTTGTTCATCAAAATAATCGATTATCTGTAGTGTGAATCGTTTTCGGTTGTTCTTTTGTTTACCAATAACCCACAAGCGAAGTAAAGTAACATCTTTTGTGTCTTTATGGGTGAGCGACTTAACAAGCATGAATTCTAGAAACTCTCGTGGGGAAATTTTACACCCTTTAAAGTTAATTTTTTGTTCTTCTCTAAAGCCTAAGTCGAAAATCGTTTTGATTCTCTCACAATGTCCCTTATACCGAATGGTTTTATAATCTAATTCTCGAACTTTTCCAAGAAAGGTTTTTGGGAGTGTGGAAGTTCCTCCGGAGGTCTGGAACGCCTCAAGTTTTCCAAATGGTGAGGGAAAAGTAATTTCTTCAATTTCCGTAAGAGATTCGACTTTCATTAACTTGCCATCATGAATGATTTCTGCCGGCTCGAGATATTCGTTTGTTAGCCCTTTCACATTAAAAATTAATGAATAGTTTAAAGGTGGTTTGGGGTTTTGTGGCAAACCGCCAACACGAATATGTATTTCTTCTAGCGTATCAAATTTCTCTGTGGCATAGGCAGTAAGGATACTTGCAACGCCGGGAGCAAGCCCACAATCAGGTATAATCGTTATCCCTGCTTTTTTTGCTTCTTCATGTAGAGAGAATTGTTGTGAAACAACAGTATTATTTCCCCCTAGATCACAATAGTTTGTTTTAGTTTCAATGGCAGTTTTCGAAAGTTCATAATTAAACTGATACGAAACACAACCAATGGCTGTATCTACCTGTTCCATTGCCTTTCTAACATGCTCTTTTTTGGTGACATCTAAGGTTAGAGGTTTCACACGTGGGTCATTTATCCATTGAGCTACTTTCTTTGCTTGTTCAAAGTTAATATCTGCAAGCAAAATTGTTTTTGTGTCTTCATGCCGTAATAAATCAAATGCTGCTGCGCGACCCATTAGTCCTGCGCCTAAGATAAGATAGTTCATATTTCTCACACAGAAATTCTTCCCATAAATAGTCTTAAAAGTATTTTTAAGCTCTTTGTTCAGACTTTTTTGGTAAAATGAAACTTTTTGAGTTCTTTTTCTTCACTTATGGCTTGAATGAAAAATTAAAATATATAAAAGAACTTCTTTTTAGCTACTTGATTTTGGAATAGAAGAATTCCAGTTAAAATCAAACTAGATAAAAGCTTATTTGGAGAAATTAATATTGAACAAGAAAGTGGTTTTTTCAATTGCAGTAATTGCTTTGATGCTATTTCTTCCTATGTTCTCAGGGCAAGCAGTAGTCACACCTGACGATTTAAATGATTCTTCCCTTATAACTTCAGCAGGTGACGGTTCGACGGAGATCGCCCAACCAGATGGAACATATGTTGTGAATGGGACAACAATTGAGGTAAATAGCATTAATAGCGATGAAACAGAAGTAATCTTAAACAACACTTACAAAGTACATATAACCCAAGCACCAAATGTGTTTCAAGCAGACTTCTATGAAATGTCCGGTGGTGGAGGACCACATATCGAAGCTGACACTCGAATATTGGGCGTCACAGTCGCAACATATGAGACAAATACAACAGTATCGGTCTATATCTCATCTTTTGGAGAAATAAAAATCATCAATAAGGGTCCTGACACGTGGATGGTTGAACTTCCAGATCTCGTCGTTCATTATGATGGTACAGTAAATTCACTTGTGATATTAACACCAGACTATGTGATAATTGTTGACGAACATCTCATAACGATAAATTCTCCTTCCTATATGCCTATTGCTTTGGAAAAGTATGAAGAGCGTTTCTGGAGAATTCATGTTTTGGCCGGAATAATGAATGTCACATATTTCCCAACACGTTATTTTGCTCCCAATGACAATCTCACTGTTACAGACGATCTTGGTAACGTTATTTTTGGTCCTGCAAAACCTGTGCCTTTTAACATCGTTAATCCAACAGGTGTAACCTTCACATTTCAAGATGAAGTGTTGGTTATTTCATACCTCTATTGGACCGTTTCGTTCTATCCTGATTTCATCGTTCTTCAATACTTTGACATAGCAATTACTTTATACTTCGACTATTATGGCATCCTTGAGCGAGTTATAATTCTTATTCTAGACTTTACCTTTGTTTTCTACTACATCAATGTCCTCATTGAACTTTATTTTGTCATCATTTACTATGACTTCGAAATAAAATTCTATTACACACAGGTCGTAATAGTATACCAAACGATAGAAATAGTGATCGTTTTTATCTCAATTACATTGTGGGAAATAACTATCATCTGGCATATTGATGTCTGGCTCATTCAAATTGTCATCCTTATCCAACTAAATGTTGTCATCGTTCAACCTGTGAGACTTATCTTTATCCCCGTAATAGTCCCAATATTCATTCCAATTGTATATTATGTCCCTGTCTTTATCACAAACATAATTCAAGTGTACATACCCTATGCTGCTTTACAAGTCTATATTGATGTCTATTCTCAAGAATTACGAAAACCAACGCACACTATTCAATACTTTGTCTATGATCAAACTGGTGCGCCAATCAATGATGCAACAGTAACAGTAGCTTACAATGGCACTGTTTATCCTGCGGCCTTCATTGCAAATGGTATTTATGAAGTCAACCTTCCAGCATCTGACAAGAAAGAAACAATCACTGTTACAGCTATGAAAGATTGGTATCCTGATGGCATTCTCACTTATGACTTGAATGTTACATGGGTAACTGAGGTCGTTACACAAAATACCCCCTTATACATCCTTCCAATAATCGCCTCGCTTGCATTCTTGGCAGTTGGTACAACCATTATCCGGAAAAGAAAGAGGTAAAACTCTTTTCTCCCTTTTTTTTCTTTTTTACTTTCTTACTTTAAAAAGAGCAAGCTTTTAATTTGAGCAGAGGAATGTGACAGCTTAAAAGAACAATGCTCGTGAGAAAAATGCAAGTCAGACAACCAACAGTTTTTATTGATAAAGCAAAAGTTTTGGCCAATATCGAACGAATGTGTAAAAAAGCTCAAAACAACAAAGTGCTTTTGCGCCCTCATTTTAAAACCCATCAATCAGCAACTATTGGTGAGTGGTTCAGGAAAGCAGGTGTCAAAGCAATAACTGTTTCTTCCGTTGAGATGGCTGAGTACTTTGCCGAACATGGTTGGAACGACATTACAATTGCTTTCATTGTTAATGTCCAGCAAATCGAACAAATCAATGCTCTGGCAAACAAAATCACTTTGAATCTACTAGTTGATTCTTTTAATACGGTGGAGTTTTTAGACAAACACTTAACTGCGAATGTAAACCTCTGGATAAAAGTTGATACCGGTTACCATCGAACAGGCATTAATTGGGATGACGAGGCAACATTATCACATCTCATTCGCCGGATTAAGAACTGTGAGAAAATGCATTTCGAGGGGTTATTGACCCATAATGGGTTAACTTACAATGCTAAATCTCGCGAGGAAATAAAAGACTTGCATGAAGATTCTATCATTAAATTAAAAGATATCCAAGAACGGTTGTTTTTGCAAGGTTTTTCCATCGTTAAACTATCTATTGGTGACACTCCGGCTTGCAGTGTGGTTGAAGATTTTAAAGGTATCAATGAAATACGTCCTGGTAATTTCGTTTTTTATGATGTTATGCAATTAAGATTAGGTTCCTGCACAGAAGAACAAATTGCTATGGCAGTAGCTTGCCCAGTTGTGGGAAAATACCCGGAACGGAACGAATTGGTAATCTATGGAGGAGCAGTTCATCTTTCAAAAGAGTATGTTAGTGGTTTTTTTGGTAATGAGATTAATTATGGATTAATAGCTTTTCCGAAAGAGAAAGGCTGGGGAAAAATCGAACAAAACGTCTACCTTGCAAAGCTTTCACAAGAACATGGCATTATTTCTGCTCCAAAAGATTTTATTGAAAAAATTCATGTTGGCGACATTCTTTTTGTTTTACCAATTCATTCTTGTCTTACAGGTAATCTCCATCAGCATTATTTTACTTTAGATTCAAAGGAAATTACAACAATTAAAAGAAATAAGAGAAACCAAGTATAAGAAATGCTTGGCGTTATTTAATATCAATTTGTGCTTTACAAATTGGACAATGTTGCTTGGAAGAAAGCCATTCGATTAAATGGTCGTCATGGAAGAGAGTATAGCAATTGGGGCACTGGAGGACGAGGTCATCTTTTGTTAAGATTAGTTTGCAAATGCCACAAGTCTGTTCTTCCAATGTTCCTCTGTAAATTAACGGGGCAATTTTCTGCCAATCGACTTCGTAGGTTTCAGCTTGTTCCTGCAAGCGTATTTGTGAATTCTCTTCAACCTGTTTTGGTATCTTTAATGGTGAGTCATCAATTGCTTCTGAGGATTGATACGGTGCTGCTAATTTGGTAGAAGAAACTCTCTCTCCGGATGGCGTTTGTTTCTTTAAAGCACTGAATGCTCCTGTAAAAGTCGCTATTGTGGTAAATATTACGACTATGATAAATACAGACATGCCAATGCCACCAACTATCACAAATGGTAAATACGTTTTAAAATCCATTAAGCGATTAAAATCTCCGCCAATTAATCCAACTCTAATTACCAATGCAATTCCTGATAAGATAACAAGCCCAAAACTGATAAAACCAATAATTAACGGAATTGAAAAACGTACAGTTTTTTTTGTCTTCAATTTAGTTCCTATTGATGATTATTTTTTAATTATTAAAACCTTTGTAAAAATAACATAGGCATAAAAATAGAAGAATTAAAAGTAGTCAAAAAAGGCGTTTAAAATTTTGTCGAAAGAAATTTCAATAAAAAAGAAAAAAAAAGAAGTTATTATTCGCTAACTTCTTGTACCTGAATGGCTGCTTTTTTAATATCATGAGAAGAACTGAAGGAATAAATAATATGCATGCCTTCTCGTTCTTTCATGGTTCGTACAATCCAGGCTTTTCCGCGAATTCTTTTCTTTAACCAATCTGGTAAGATCCAACCGAGATAGCCAAAGATCAGCCGTAAAATTGTTGCCGCTAATCGCAAGGCTTGTAAGAAAAGCATTGCTTTTGAATTCGAATAAATACTTGGGAGGTAAAACAGCACGAGTACAACGGTACTTCCTATCAGAGAAACAATACTTATGTCAATGTACAATATTCCTCTTTTTGGCACCGGTTCGGTTATTTTCCTATCAATAATAACAACATTGTAGCTAATTCTTAGCAAGACAAAGATAAGTAATGGAATAAACAATACGAGTGAAAGAGCTGCTACCGGCGCAAAAATCTCAATGTTCGTATTTGGCAATAAGAAGAGGTCACTTGTATTAATATACAAGTCCTCTCCAAGTAATAACTCTGAAAACATGGTAGTAGTAACTACTGCGATTGTTTCACTGAGGAACACACCCATGAGTGATTTGACAAAGTCATTGTCCTTGAGAATATGTCGTGTGGAAAAGAAATAGAAGAATAAGATACTTAAGGCATACAAGTTCAAGAATAGTATTTGGAAAATTCCTGAGAGATTTTTTGAACTAATATTAAAAGCCTCAAACCAATAGGATAGTGTATTTGCACCCTCTCCTAAACCGAGTAAAGTAAAAGTGAACAATAAAAATGCTGTACCAAGAGTCTTTTTCTTGATAAAAGCATAAAGCAAGAATAATGCATAACTAATTGCGAAAATCCCAAGAAACAAAGAGGTAATGAGATAAAACCATGTTTGACCTGTAAGTGCCATTTTTTCATTCTCCTAAAATTTTTATGAACCAAGACATTGATTCAAAAATACCTTCACATGTTTTAGCTGAAGTTTCAAAGACTGCCCACGTGATTTTTAAATTTGGGTCCATTAAACCAAAATCGCCGACAAATTATACACGTTCCATCCTATCGGGCAGATTAATTTTACTAAGAATTATCAACAATACCGGAATTTCAGGATTGATTTGGTTTTTAATTATGTTGTGGAAAATTTCCTTTGTCTCTTCAAACCAGAGATAATCTGTGCTATCTACAACATAAATAAGTGCATTTGTTTTTTCATTGATATCTGTTCATAGAGGCCGAAAATCTTCTCCTCCCAAATCAAAAATATGGATGTCTAAATTTGGAAAGCTAATTGTTTTACGATTCAATCCCATTGTTGGTGCTGTTTCTTTGAATTCTTCTTCGATTAAATAGTTTAAATAAGTAGTTTTCACTGCTTTGTCCAAGCCGCAAATTGTTAGATTAACTGGTTTCGACTTGCGTCTGAAGAGCCTGCGGAGAAATACCATTTGTCTCTTGCCCCCTCCTCTTACTTGCTATCTCCAAATGTCGTCTTTAACAGACTCGAGAAATTCTTCACCTCGATCTTTCTTTTTCTTTTTTGAATCGTCATCAAAGTTGAATTCTAAGGTGACAACAGAACTGATTTTAATCTTAACTTTCCCTTTTTTGAGACCTTCCAACATACTTGACAGAATCTTAGAGAAGGTATTGGTATCGCTCATGTTGTATCTTTGAAGTTCCATGATCGTGGAGAAGAATTTCCGAACAGTATCACGGTCATAATTTGGATTGTCGTAGATAGCCACTAAGGAGGCAATGTTCTGCCGTTCATCACTGGGAACCGAGAAAATAAAGCACTCTATTTGATAGCCTTCTACTGTACTAGAGGCAAAATCACCTGCTTTGGCACTAAGGGGCATACTCTTCAAGACAATTTCATTCAAAATAATATTGGGTATGGTATCAGGGACAACTGTGACAAGTTCAAGCCCAGACTTTCCAATGCTCGTTAAACAAAGGTTTGTTGGTTTCAAAAAACCCCTTACAAAATGATTTTCTTGTAAAACACTCGTTTTTAAGTTTTAAAGGAAATTGTTTAGGCAAATGAAAAGCATTTTAAGCAAGTTATTTAGTAGAAAAAGAATAAATGTACTTCAAAACAGCAACTTTTCTTTGACTTTTTTTTGGGAAAAATACGTTTTTTTAATGATTTTAGTTTCAAAACTATTTTGAAACAATTATTAGAGAATATTCATTTATTTTTTTGACCTTATTTAATGTGAACACTGGAGATAGTAAGTAAAAAGGAGGAAAAGAAATGGTCAAACAAAAACAAACAATCCTTTTGGTAAGTCTAATAGTCATTTCAAGTTTTTTTTTGTGTTTTAGTATACAGAGAAATTCCAGTGGGGTATCTGCTTTTGACTATCCTGTTACTCGCAGCCAGGAAGACCTTACAATTGAGTTCACCACAAACCAATCTGGCATTGGAAAAGACAGTGGTGCTTTAGGAACCTTGGTCCTAAGAAATAATGGTGCAAATGCCATTGGGAACATCGCTATTGACTTTGGTCTTAATGGGAAATACGTAGAAATAACTACTAGTTATGCTCAGCATCAAGAGCTAAGCCTGTTAAACCCCGGCTATTCTGAAACATTCAATATCGAAGTTGGATTAAACAAGTCAGAATTTACCGGTGAGGAACCATTAAACATGGTAGATCTTTGTCTCGTCTTTGATAGTAGCGGTTCAATGGGTGAGGAAATCGAGGCTGTAAAAAATGCGTTCTTAGACATTGTAAGCAATTTAACTGAACAGATCGATTCTCTCCAAATTGGTGCTATTGCCTATGGTTGGGCGAAATACTCGGAATATCCACAAGAAAGTCCAAACAATTACGTTCCCTTTACCGAAGACTTTGATTGGGTGAATGATTTTATTAATAGCCTTTATCCTGCAGGAGGGACCGAACCGTGGGGAGACGCTCTCTACCTGGCAAATAGCTGGAATTGGCGCCCGGATGCAAACAAACTTCTCATAATTGTTGGAGATGAGGATTGCGACCCGGGTAAAATTGTTGGGGCCGGTTCTTCCGGTTCTTATTATAATGGTTCACAATTGGTGGAGGTCGTTGAAAACCTGAAGGCAAAAGAGGTCAAGATTAATTCAGTTCGTACAGGAAATGAAGCAATTTTCGTTAATCAATTCACATGGATAGCTGAAGCCACAGAAGGTATAAGTGTAGATCTTGAGGAGCTTCAAAATGGCGATCCACCGATCACTCTGCCTGAGCTAATTGAATCATGGACCTTGGAACTCAAGCGAGAATACTATATCTATCTTTATGCTAATATTACTTGGACAGAATTTGATGTGGGAGGAGATATTACTTATTCCACCCAAAAAGGACTTTATTTGTTATTTGATGTTGCGCCACCCTTTATTAGCGTTTCAACATTAGTAATAGCAAATCCTGATTCCACATTTACATTTCAAATCTATGCAACAGTCAAAGATTTATCAGGCATCGCTACGACCAGTATTTACTGGACCTTTGATGACCTAGACGGTGGGTCCGAACCTCTCTGGCATTTTGAGATTTTAAGTAATATTTCCAATCATGTCTATTTGAAAGAATTAACAGGGTTAGCTCTCGGGGAAAACCTTTCGTTTTATTTTGTTGCATTTGATTCATTATACAATCGCGGAGAAAGCCAGATATACAACTGCACAGTGGAAATTCAAAAAAATGTCTTTGGGACAACAACAACAGTCTTCTTTCCGGCTAATAATACAATGGTCGCCCTCTATTTCGACTTAGCGAAAAAGTCGTATGGGTATTTGAGACTTGATAATTTTATTGGTAGCTATTCACTTTTGCCAAATTCAAACTTCACTCTTGAAACCAAATTTGTCAGTGAAGATAAGCAAATCGTTCGTGTGATTAAAACGGGTTTAGAGGATTTCGCAGTAATCACCTTTGTTGGCAATACAACAACTGACCCAACAATAATCTTCTGGAACTTCGATATTTTCTTAATAGAGGAAGAATTAAATGGCTATAGTTCCTATTTCGATGCTAAAAGAACAAACCTTTTGATTCGTGTTGAAATTAGCAATGAAAATCAACTCTGCTTGGTTAGAATTGATCCAGAGCTCATAGCAGTTGTCAAAGTCTTCGATGAAAATTGGAATTACATCGGAAAAGCCAGTTTCACAGAAGCGTTAACACTAGTAGAAGGGACTTATTATCTTTGGGCGTATAATGTCTTACGAGATGGATCCTTTAAATTCTATTTCGGGAATGATCCCCCCCTAGAAACAGATAACTATTATAACCAGGTGCCAATTCCATTCCCGATACTTCTTCTTATCGTTATTCTCACACTAAGTGGGTTTTCCCTCTTTAATCGAAGAAAGAAGCACCGGGGAAAATATAAACAAAGGATTTAGGAGGAACAAAAGTGTTACGTCGGAAATTGCAGCGATATGTCATAATAACCAGCACTATCTTAGTCATCCTATTAGTTGCAACAATAACAACTTATGCGTTTCAAAAGGACCAAAAATTAACGAATCCACAATTAGTGGAAGATTATTCGTATACATTAATTGACAACACTTCTTTCAATTTTTCTACCATTGAATTTGAGAGCATTAATTATAATAGTTCAATGACTGTTGTTGATGTTCTCTCGATTGATGATTCTCTAACTAGCCCTCCGAATCTAATCATGGTTTATGGTTCAAAAGAAAATACTACAGGGTATCAGCATGGATTCATTGAGCTTTATGCTGTAAGCCAAGTTGGCTACCAAGCGGCGCTCCAAAAAGTGGCGGGATTCCTTGATGCTTCCCTAGACAATGAGACAGTATTCCAAAAAGGATGTTATTTTATCAATAACATTAATGACCTTTTCTTCTATATGTTAAAGCAGAAAGGTCCGGATTATTTTATTGATATATTGGCTTATCAGAATCAGCACTTGGAATTAAACGCCTCCATCCCAATTAACTCTTTACTGTTAGAAGAAACATGGGATTTTGCTGTCATGGATAAAGAACCGGACAAACTTGTCAATCTCTTTCTGGTCGGGCAAAATCAAACCACACATAAAATTTCCTTAGTAGAGTTTCAGTTAAATGTGACAACCACAAACATGAATTATATTCAATCATTTTCTTGGGATTTTCAAGGAAAAACCTTTGTTGATTTACAGACAACCTTGGAAGCTGACGCTGCGTACTTCTATCTTTGTAGCGTGGGAACGAGTCCAGCTTTATATACTTCCATGACTGTTTTTTCAGTTCAAAAAACCCTAGAAAGCTCCCTCACACTGGTAAGTAATAACAGCTATACTTATGGGGGCAATTCTTTCAGAGCTTACTCAACAAAATTCTTGTCAAGAGCTAACACCGGGCACAAACAGCTAGCATTGTTTGGAACATTAATTATCGATGGTGTAGATAGCTATCCTTATTGTCTAATTCTCTCCTATACAAATGGCGTTCCAACAGCAGCGGAGGGAATACAACTGGAGCAAACGCCTAGTTGGTGTTTAACAGGTTTTATTGCTGATTTAAACTATGACAGCGAAAGAGAACTTGTGCTTTTCACATATGACTTTGTTTATCATCAGCGAAGTGAGTTTACACTTCTTTCTAACACCACTAAGCAAGAACTTACTAGCGGTTTGTACTCTTTTTCACAAGTCAAAAGCAGCGCTTTGTTAACAATTGAGGGGTTGAGTATAAGCGCCATCTTAGCTAAAGACTCGAGTCAAAACGATGTTTTAGTTTTTCACAAACTCGGGTTTACACCCTTTAAATTACGAGCAAATTCTGAATTATTGCAAATTAATGCTCTAAACAGTTTACTCTTAGAAAGCTATGGCATAAATGGTACACCTATTACGGTCTCAAATGCAATTACTAATTTTGCTGTACATGGGGTGGTGAATTTAGACACAACTATAACAATAATGCCTTCAATAATAACCTTAGAAATACCTAGCGTTGCTCACTCGAGTGATCTTTTACAGTTCTCTATTGATATCTTTCAAAATTCGTTCGTTATTTACAGTAAAACATTTTATGTGTCGTTGGGATATGTGCCAAAGATAACTGTGATTGCCCCAGGGTCACCAATAGCAATCCGTTTGAATGAGTCTAAAACCGAGATTTTTGAATTTTTAGTAAACAATCAACTGCCGGTTACTTTAATCGGTGAAATTTCTATTATTAGTTCGCAAAGAACAAAGACTACCCAAATCAATTGTTTGCCAGCCGAAGAGACCGAAATAGGCATCAACTTCAATTTTGCAAAGCCTGTCGGAACAAAACAAGCAGTTGAGAATCTATCAATTCTAATTAAAACTCAAATTGGAACTTTCAGATTCCAATATGCTGTAGTAGTTTCAACTGGTTTGACAATTGGCTATATGGATCTAACAGCAATAACGGTTACTTTACTCCTTATAACAACGATAGGTTATTTAGCTTTTGTTTTTGCCATCTCTCGAGAGACAGAAGAAAGTCTCGAAGCCTATTACTTGTTAAAGGAACCCAAGAAGCTGGAGTTCAAAAGATTTGAAAAACAAGCACAAAGACATTTGCTTCAAAAATGCCTTCAGAATAAAAACTGGCAAGTGGGGTTGGAATTAGCAAAGGCTCGTTACCCCGAGTACGTTGCGAAATTCCTAAAGTTCAAAGCAGACGAACAATTACTCATGGCTCAAAAGCTTCTCCAGAATGGAGAATTTATCAAAGGTTTATCCCATTTGGAATCTGCTCGCGAAGCTCTAGAAATGATCCGTTCCAAACCAATCGTTGAGCTCCTTGATGGGTTCATTATACCCTTAAAGAAGCTCTTAGATGCTATAGAACATATGAAAGGGTTAGAGAAAGTTGCCATGCTCAAAGATGCTTTTCAGAAGTTGCTGCGATTACGTAAAAAGAAAGAAGAAGAGAAAAAAGGAGAAGAGGAAGCGTTTTCCTTAAAAGAATTCCCATTCTATCTTATCGCCAAAGAATTAGCTGTTGCTTTCAAAGAAAATGGTGACTTGGAAAATGCATTGAATTTCTTGCAAATCGCATATCAGGACGCTCCCAATGGGAAGAAAAATGACATCGTGCTGGAAATCACAGACCTTATTCGCCTCGGATTAAAGCCGAAAGAACTAACAATTCCAGATGATTTTGAGGTAATAAAAGAGCGGTTAAAGAATAAAAAAATAATGTGCTTTAATTGCGGGTTCAAATACTTTGACTCTGAACCAACTTGTCCGCAGTGTGGTACCGGAACAGTTAAATGTTCTGTTTGTAAACTGCCGATTTCTTTTGGTTCTTTAACACTCGAGTGCCCTCATTGTCATACCATTGCTCACCAAGAACATCTCCTCGAGTGGATAAAAGTCAAAGGCACCTGTCCGGTCTGCCAGCAAAAATTGAAGCTTGATGAGTTTTCTCCAATAACTCAAATATAGAGACTTTCCAAAGGGGGACCATTGACTATCCCTCACAAATGCGTGGGGGATAGTCGCTATTTTTTTATTTGAAACAATGGCGATTAATTGATTCGTTGAAGTAACAGGTCGCTGTAAGAATAGCTTTGGATTTCTTCTTTCTTAATGGCAAATTTTTCTATGAATGTTTGCACCTTTTCTTTAAGCTCAGCAAACTCATGGGGCGTTTCTGTCATAGCTTCAATTTCAATGAATGTCCCTAACCCCTCCACATTGTCCAGATTAAATTTAATATTTTGGATCCAGACAACTTCTCGAATTTTTTTTACTTCCACTAAGACTTCAAAAGCTGCTCGTAATACTTTCTCAAGTTTCGCTGGTGTGGCAGTGGGATAGAGTTCAAAATGACTTGGCCTAATCTCCTGGAGATCCTCTCGTTTGTAATATATCAAATAACTTTGTTTTGCTCCCTTGCGTAACTTTAACCGCCCTTTCGTTATTTTAAAATAAATATCCGTTTGCTCTTCTTGCCCTAGAAAAATTCCTCCTTCCTTTTCAAGAATAGCTTTTATCATAGAGAGGTCTTGGCATTTTGCTTTTATTTCAACAGTAAACATCTCTTCATCCTCAATCAATAAATACCTTCTCACTAACAACTTC
>Ga0164310_10000287_pt1 | contig 26063 bp, 30 predicted proteins | sample GuaBasSedimGuay1_FD_121795 | JGI IMG/M metagenome (GOLD analysis project Ga0164310, IMG submission 121795) | Subseafloor sediment microbial communities from Guaymas Basin, Gulf of California, Mexico - Guay1, Core 4569-9, 0-3 cm | ecosystem: Environmental > Aquatic > Marine > Hydrothermal vents... | reverse complement strand
CTTCCTTCAACTATTCTGAATTCAACTTCTCCCATTCTGTCTATAATTTCCGCTTTTTTTATCTCTGGAATGGAAACATCGAAAATGGCATTATGTAATCCCTTAATGATGTCCTCGCCAGATAGTCCGTCTTCAATAAACATCTTATCCAAAATTTCTCTTGCTTTCAAAAAATCGCCTTTTAAGGCAGTTTCAAGCAACTCTTTTGCTATTTCTGGCTTAGCAACAGCAGCCATTTTGTAAACAACCTCAGCATCAATTTTTTTTGTTAAGCTTGCTGCTACCTGCAAAGCGTTTATTGCTTTTCTCATATCCCCATTGGCAACGTAAAGCAAAGATTTCATTCCATCCTCTGTTATCTCAAGCCCCTCTTTCTCTGCAATTTTCAGCAAATATTTCTTCATATCCTCCTCGCTTATAGGAGAGAAACGGAAGACAACGCATCTTGACTGTATTGGTTCTATTATTTTGCTGCTGTAATTACATGATAAAATGAAACGGCAGGTTGCTGTATAACGCTCCATCGTTCTCCTTAAAGCCGCCTGAGCATCTGGCGTTAATGCATCGGCTTCATCAAGAAATATTATTTTAAATGGGGCTCCTCCTATTGGAGCTGTTCTTGCAAAATTTTTTATTCTACCCCTAACAACATCTAAGCCTCGTTCATCACTTGCATTCAACTCTTCAAAATTTTCCCGCCATTTATCTCCATAAAATTCCTTTGCCAAAGCTATGGCACATGTTGTCTTGCCAGTGCCAGCTGGCCCTGCAAAAAGCATGTGAGGAATGCTGCCTGACTTAATATATGCCTTCAAACTTTTAACAACATGCTCCTGCCCTACAACATCATCTAATTTTGATGGCCTATATTTCTCAGTCCATATCTCCATCATTGTACCGCCCTCTTCTTTGATTCAATGGTAGCATCTTTATCAAGGCGATGATCGATGCGAAGATCAATGTGTATTCTTTTAACTCCCATTTCCACCATTGCCTCATGTGCTTTTTTGATAACTTCAAATATTTCATCCAAACTTTTTGCTTCTATTGTTGTTGCCATTGCTCCTGTTTCATGTTTCAATCCAGATTTCTTTATTTCTTCTATTGCCTTCTTAACATATTTGCTAACTGATGCTCCTTCAGATGTAGGAAATATTGCAAATTCTGCTATAATCATGACTTTTAATAAGTGCATCCTTTAAAAATTTTGAGATGCATAATCCTAAAAATTATAAATTCTTTTCCAATTCATTAACAATGTATGTGAAAGCTATTCCTGAAAAATGTTCTGGATGTATGGTTTGTGAAATTGTTTGTTCAATGAAACACTGGAATGTTGTCAACAGGCTTAAATCTGGAATCAGAGTGGAAAGAAAAAGTGTCGTCGATGACATCCCTCATGTTTGTAGCCATGGCAACGAATGCAATTTTGAATGCATAGAAGCTTGCCAATTTGATGCAATGAAGAAGAAAGATGGCATTGTATATGTTGATTATGAGAATTGCATCGGATGTAAAGCATGCGAGAAGGCATGTCCATTAAATGCGGTATGGATTCATGAAAAGAAGGCATATAAATGTGATTTGTGTGATGGCGAGCCGCAATGTATTAAATTCTGCTCTCAGGAAGCATTGGTTTTGGAGGTGTGAAAATGTTTAGTTATGGTGGAAATATTTTAACTGTTGATTTGTCTACGGGAGAAGGAGTGAAAAAGTCACTGGATGAAAAACTTGCTTTAAAATATCTTGGAGGAGATGGATTTGGCGCCTATTTCATGAACAAGGTGGTTGATGCCTCGAAAGATGCTTTCTCTCCAGATAATGCCATTATAATTGCGCCTGGCTTACTTACAGGTACTGCAGCCCCCACAGCAGGCAAAACTTCATTTTTTGCAAAATCAGCACTGAACAATGGATGGAACGAAAGCGTCGTGGGGGGAGGAATAGGAGTTGCTTTAAAGCAGGCAGGATATGATGTGTTGATAATAAAAGGAAAGGCAGAAAAGCTCTCTTATCTGGTTATAAAAGATAATGAGGTTGCAATTAAGTCAGCAGAACATTTAAAGGGCAAGACAACAAGGGAAACAGCAGAGGAGATAAAGAAAGACGAGGGAGATGTTGTTGTAGCTACCATAGGCATAGCTGGGGAGAAACTTGTGAGATTTGCATGCATTGATTGTGAAGAAAGGCAGGCAGGAAGAGGAGGCATGGGAGCAGTAATGGGAAGCAAAAATCTAAAGGCCATAGCTGTTTATGGCAGCAAAGACATTGAAGTGGCCAAGCCAGAGAAAATGTATGAACTTCTTGAAAAATACTATGAGGAAATGATCAAACATCCATCTTTTGAGGCAGATGGAAAATATGGAACAGGAGAATTTCTGGAATGGATGAATAGCGAGCGTGGAACATTTCCAACAAGAAACTGGAGAGAAGGAGTTTTTGATGAAAGGAAAGAAATTGATCCATACTACTGGGCTCCTCGATATGCAGTAAAAAATAAAGCATGCATACAGTGTGTTAAGCCATGTGGCAAAGCATTTGTTCTGAAAAAATTTGAAGGCATGTTGGATGGCGTTGAATATGAAACTTTATTTGCACTGGGCTCAAATTGTGGAGTGGCAAGCATAGAATATGTCGCCAAAGCAAATGAACTTTGCGACTTATATGGAATAGATACCATCTCAACAGGAGGTGTAATAGGCTTCGTCATGGACTTATATGAAAATGGATTAGTGAGTAAAGAAGAAGTGGGCTTAGAGGCAAGATTTGGAAATGGAGAAGCATTACTTGAATTGATAGAAAAAATAGCACATAGAGAAGGCATAGGCGACATACTGGCAGAAGGAGTTAAAAAGGCGGCAGAAAAGATAGGCAAAGATGCTGAAAAATACGCAGTTCATGTGCGTGGCATGGAACCTCCTGCCTATGATGTTCGAGGTATAAAAGGAATGGCTCTCGCTTTTATGTCTTCGCCGCGTGGAGCATGCCATCTCCGCTCTGGAGCATATGCCTTAGAGCTTACTGGCAAATTCTGGAAATTCGAGGGCGTTGATAGATTCAGCAGCGATAATAAAGGCAAGGAAATAGCTGAGATGGAGAACTTCATGGCAATTTATGATGCTTTAGGGGTGTGCAAATTCAGCAGAGGTATTTATCTGCTCAATTTTGAAGACATGCTTGATGCAGCCATAGGAAAGCCATTGAAAGAGGAAGATTTGCTTGTCATCGGAGAGAGAATATGCAATTTGAAGCATATATTCAACATTAAATCAGGATGGAAGAAGGAAGATTGCAAACTTCCAGAAAAAATACATAAACCTATTCCAGAAGGTGTGTCAAAAGGGAGCTATGTGAGCAAAGAGGAGGAAAAGAAAATGCTTGATGATTACTTTGCAGCAAGAGGATGGGATAAGAATGGCATGCCCACGAAGAAAAAGCTTGAAGAACTCGATATAGAGGAATTCATGAAATGAAATTTGTTGCTCTTTTTCTCTTTTTTATTTTAATTACAGGTGTTATAGGAAGCAATTATGAAAATATGAATAAGAGTGAGCCCAAAGCTGATTCTATTTTTAATAAGAAAAGCACTATCTCCACTATTTTCTATGATAAAAATGATGCTGCTCATTTTAAGGATTATGAGAATGAGAGTCATATTTTGCAATGGTATGAGTGGTGGTACGCAAATTTGAAGGGAGAAGATGGAAAAGGGATCGTGGCAATATTTTTTACTCTCGGAGATTTAAATAATCCTCTCCTTAGCACAGCTGGAGTATTTATTGCCTTCTTAGATGAAAAGGAAAGCATTGAAAAAGTCACATGCTATCCTTTCATCGATTATAGCCTAGATTACGAAAAATGCAATGTTAGTATAGCAGGTAATAGATTTTATGAAGAAAATGGAGCATTCATCATAGAATATGAAGAAAAGGGTTTCAGCGTTTTTATGAAACTTTATCCTGAAGGAAAAGCTTTTGGAAATGCTACAAAAATAAAGGACTGGCAGTGGGCTGCATGGTATGTGGCAATGCCATATGGAAAGGGAGAAGTTCGGGTAAAATACAAAGGTAGAGAATACTACATAAAAGGAAATGCATATCATGACCACAACTGGGGAATTTCAAAGAAAATGGATTTTAAGTGGGACTGGGGAGAATTCAATGTAAATAATGAGTTTGCAATAATTTATGGATTTGCTGGAAATGGAGAAAGAAAAGGAGGAATTCATTTTGTAAATGGAAGTGACCATATCTTCATCCCATATGGAGAAGCAAAAATAGAATATATAGAATGGAAGAGAATTTGCGGTTTCAAGGAGCCAACAAAAATGCATTTGTATGGAAAAAAAGAGAACATAAGCATTGACTTTTATGTTGAGCTACATGAAGCATACATACTAGGCTACAAGAGTATTGGCAAGCCCTATTTACTTGGAAAGGCATATGGTAGCATAAAAATAAATGGAAAAGAAATGCAATTCAGCAGCATTGGATTTTATGAACATCATGAAATAATGCCGTGGTAAATTTATTCTGCCTTTTCTATTCTTATTTTCTCTCCATCTTTTATTTCTATTTTGCCTTCCAGTTTTGCAAATAAATTTACTGGAGAAATAGCAACAGGTTTATCACCGCTGCTTACAGGCGTGGGCCCAAGGAAAATACAAATTGCCTTTCCTTCAGGCCAGTAAGCTATATCTCCTATTTCCATTTCTGTCTGGCCGCTCTCCTCTTCAACCTCAATATCTGTGTAAAAATAATACTCATCACCCCACTTTATGGCTGTACCTTCTATTGGCAGGTTTTTCAGTATTGTTTCTGCTGTCTTGGGGTTTTTATCTAGGATTTTCGCTTCTGCTTGGCTGCCTCCGCATATAATGCATATTTTTTGCATGATGATAATAGCAACTATTTTCTTAAAGGTTCTTATTAAGAGGATAAAAATGAAATGGTTGTTTTGTAACAAGTGCTGATGAACTTTTCTTTATTTATCATTTGCTTCTTTATTCCCCATATTCTTTCCATAACACATTTCTTTTTGCCTCCAGCATATTATTTTTCTTTCCGTTCCATTCCGCAAATGTCTTTATTCTATCGCCATATTGCTCATACAAATTCTTCATTCTTTCCTTGTATTTTATATCTCTAAGCAAATGATGGTCTAAAATGAGTTTGCAATCTGTCTTTTCCATTATTTCAATTAAGTTTTTCTCTGCTTTTTCCAAGTTATCCTGAGAGAAACGCCATCCAAGGAAATATGAAGGAGGACCATCCATTATGAGCAAATCTGGCATTTCTTCTATGATATAATCCTTTGCTTTTTCATATACTGGCCCTTGCACATCTGATGCAAAGAGCATCTTCTCTTTGTTTTCAATACTCACCATTATCACATACCCTAACCTTATTCCATGTGGTCCATGAGGAAAAGGAGGAGAAAATTTAATTTTATAGCCATCCACCTCATATTCTTCTCCATCACAATAAATTATCTCTGCCTTGTCTTCAAATATTTCTTTAAAGTATAATCCTCTTTCCTGCTGGCTTCTGTTGATATGGCTATCGATTCTTTTCGCAAAAATTTTCTTGCCAATGTAAAAACTCTCATCAGGGTCATGGTGATCGTAATGATAATGAGTTATAACATGATATTTGCAATCTTTTGCCAGCTCCGCTATTTTTTTCTTCGCATTCTGCAATGCCTCTATTTCTAAAGGATGAGGAGGCAAACCGTAACGAGATGGTCCTAGGGCGGCGGAAGCATCAATAAATATTTTTTCCTTATCAAGCTCAACCAACGTTGCCATAGATCGCACACCAAGCGAATCTGAGAATAAAGGCAACACTTTCATTGTATAAAAATATGCGGAGAATATATAATGTTTAAGAACAGATGAAAGAGAAAAAGTAAGATAGAAATGGCTGGATGCTTCATCTATTTTCCGGAGGTAAGAACGGAACATTATGCATATTTTTCTATAAAGAAAGATTCAATACTGCAGCATTAACCATTTCATTCAATGCTATAATTTATCCTTCAATCTTTCAATTTGCTTTTCTACAGCCATTATTGCTTTTTTCATTGCCTGCCTGAAGCCCCAGCCATCATCATCTGCAATAAAGAAACCTTTTGGTGAGGAAAGCCTTATTTTGCAATATACCAACGGCAACCCATGCTTCTTTTCCTTATGCTGTTTCAGATAAGCGCATAAATAGCCAGTTTCTAGAAATTCCTCATGCTTCCTTATAAATTCTTTAAGCTGTGACATCGCCTCCTCTTTGTCAAAACCTTCTATTTTGTTCATCTCTCCGCATAGCTGAACGAATATTTTTTCCTCTTTTCTATGACTTGCTATTGGTTCTAGCAAATCTTTCTTCGTAACTATCCCAACAAGTTTTTCATTTTCGGCGATTAGCATTCCTCCGATATTATTTTTCAGCATTTCTTCAATTACGTCTTTCACTTTTGCATCTGGTGACATAACAATTGGTTTCTCCGTCATTACACCTTTCACAGGAATTTTGAGATATCTTTTCTTTTCTGCTATGAATTCTCCATATTCTGGCTTTTCTTCAGGATGAATAACTTTTTCAAGCAAATCTCTCACAGTAATGATTCCTACAATTTTGCCATCCTCAACCACTGGCAATCTCGATATATCCTTTTCTTTGAATAATTTAACAACCTTGCCAATATTATCATCTGGGCTTATTGTTATTGGTTGGGAACTCATGAAATTGCTCACTTGCTCATTACCTAATTGCTCCTCCACAATCCTCTTCAGTAAATCATCATCCCTTACTATACCAACAAGCTTGTCACCCTGAAAGACTGGCAAATGATATATATCACTTTCAAGCATCAAACGGGCTATTTCTTCTATTGGTGTATCTGGTTCAATTTTTGGAGCATGTTTTACAAAACTTTTTACTTTTGCATTTGGTGGTATCTTCGCTCTTATAATATCCTTCTCTGTTATTATGCCTCGATATTCTTTTCCTTTCATTACAACAAGGGCATCCGTATTTTCAAGCATGGAAAGTGCCCTAGATATTGTCTCATCTTCATTTATCACTGCAAAATCTTTAGTCATTAACTGCTGGGCATATACAAACATCATTTCACCTCTCTCTCAAATCTCTCTGCTATATCAACGTACCTCTTCAGCTCTTCTTCTGTCATTGGCTTCACATTTTTCAATGCCTCCTCAAAATGTCTTTTATGAATCTTTAACTTCTTCATCTCCTCTTTATCCATTTTTCCCCCTTTCTCAATATATTCTCTTATCGCCGCCATCACTGCTTCATTACATACTGCTGCTATATCTGCGCCAGTATAACCTTCCGTTTTCTCTGCCAGCTCATCGAGATTGACATCATCTGCTAGAGGTTTCTTCCTTGTATGTATGCGGAAAATTTCCTTCCTTGCTTCTTTGTCTGGAGGAGGAATGTAAATAAGGCGATCGAATCTTCCAGGGCGCAATAAAGCAGGATCGATGATATCTGGCCTGTTGGTTGCAGCTATTACAGTGACATCCCTTAATTCCTCCAAGCCATCTAACTCAGTTAACAGCTGACTTATTACTCGCTCTGTTACATGGCTATCGGCTGAGGTGCCTCTAGCAGGAGCTATGGCATCTATTTCATCGAAGAAAATTATACATGGGGCTGCCTGCCTTGCCTTGCGAAATGTCTCTCTAACTGCCTTTTCGCTCTCTCCAACCCATTTTGAAAGGAACTCTGGCCCCTTAACGCTTATGAAGTTTGCCTCGCTTTCTGTGGCTACAGCTTTAGCAAGCAATGTTTTACCAGTGCCTGGTGGGCCGTATAGCAAAATGCCCTTCGGTGGCTTCGCATCCATGTGGCTGAAGAGTTCGTTGTACTTCATAGGCCATTCCACCGCTTCTCTCAGCTTCTGCTTTACATCATGCAAACCGCCAATATCATCCCAATGCACGTTAGGTGTTTCTATAACAACTTCTCTTAAAGCGGAAGGAGTCATTGATTTGAATGCTTCATAGAAGTCCTTCTCTGTAACTTCAAGTTTTTCAAGAATTTCTGCAGGAATTTCTTCTGCCTCTAAATCAATCTCTGGCAGTATTCTGCGTAGAGCTCTCATTGCCGCCTCTTTGCATAAAGCTGCTAAATCAGCGCCGGAATAGCCGTGTGTCATCTCAGCAAGTTTGTCAAGATTAACGTCTTTGGCAAGTGGCATTCCACGGGTATGTATTTCTAAAATTTCTCTTCTACCTTTCTTATCTGGTATGCCTATTTCTATTTCTCTGTCAAATCTTCCTGGCCTCCTTAAAGCTGGGTCGATGGCATTTATTCTATTTGTTGCCCCTATAACAACAACCTTGCCTCTCTCTTCCAACCCATCCATTAAAGCTAGAAGTTGAGCAACCACTCTTCTCTCCACCTCTCCTGTCACTTCTTCCCTCTTGGGGGCTATTGAATCAATCTCATCAATGAATATGATAGAAGGAGCATTCTCTATAGCCTCTTTGAAAATCTTTCTCAAATTCTCCTCACTCTCTCCATAATATTTGCTCATTATCTCTGGCCCGCTTAAGGAATAAAAGTTTGCATTTGTTTCATTTGCTACTGCTTTAGCAAGCAATGTTTTACCTGTGCCAGGAGGACCATGAAGCAACACACCTTTAGGGGCTTCTATACCCAATCTCTCGAATAGCTCCGGATGTTTCAATGGGAGTTCAATCATCTCTCTAACCTGCTTTATTGCCTCCTCAAGCCCTCCTATATCCTCATATGTAACTCGTGGAATCTTCAATTCTTCTGCTTTTGCAACTTTCTCACTTATTTTAACTTCTGTTGTGACACCTATTATTACGGCTTCTGAAGGAGGAGAGATTGAGGTAACAACAAAATCAATTTTTCTCCCCATTATGTTAATAGTAATGCTATCCCCCTTCGTGACAACATGACCCTCAAGAATGTGAGCCAGATAATCTTCAATACCTATTATGCGTAATTCTTCAGTAGGAGCAAACACAACCTTTTCAGCAGTTTTTGCCTGTATTTTTCTGACTTTAACCTTATCATCTATACCAACACCTGCATTTCTCCTCGTTATACCATCTATTCTTATAATTTTCTTTCCAGTATCTTCAGTATAACCCGGCCAGTATATAGAAGCTGTTTTCTTTTTCCCTTCTATCAAAACAACATCTCCAGGTACAAGTCCTATTTCTTCTGCCACCTCTGGATCTATTCTTGCTATCCCTCTACCAACATCTCTTGCTTTTGCTTCTTCAACCTTCAAAATCCACTCTTTTTTTTCATTTTTCATTTAAATCACCTCTAAAAAATTAAAAAGGAAGAGAATCAGCTTATTTTGATTTTCTTGCCTTTCTTCTTTGGCTTCAGTTTCTTTAGCTCCACGTCAAGCACTCCATTCTGGTATGTTGCCTTTGCTGAATTTGGGTCCACCTCTGCTGGCAGCTCGACTTCCTTGTAATACTTCCTGTCCTTGGTATCCACTTTTATTTTGAGTGTATTATCTGTAATCTCCAGATCAATGTCCTCCTTTTTCACCCCTGGAACCTCTGCTGTCACACTAATTTTATCATCACCCTCAATAACATCTACTAATGGCTCCCTGACTTCCTCTGTTATTCCTGGCCTTGTTGGCACATTGCCGAATTCTCTTACCTCTGGTTTGCCATCTGGGCCAATTCTTATGCTCCATCCATAGATGTATGGCTTGCCCTCCATGCCACTTATTTTGCCCTCCATTGCATCCCTGATTAATTTATTCATGTACTGCTGCATTCTGCGGAATCTCTCATCAAATTCTTCGAAGATATCCTCGAAACCCCACTCGCCAAACCAATCAAATGGATCCTTACTTTTATCCTTATCTCTATCTCTCCTGATCACCATTTTTATCACCTCGAAATGATATATTTATTCTTATATAAATATTTTACGGTCATTTTATAGGAAGAGTAGCTCCTGCCAAGAAGGCAAATAAGCCGAATATCATTGCAAGAAGTGTGAGCTTCCTGCATTTCTCATATTCATCTTTGTACAGGAAATAGATAGAATAAATGAAAAGAGAGTCGGAGAGGAAAAGCACGATAAGAAAGAAAGGATTCAAATAAAATCTTTTATCCACATTTACTAGGAAAGGTAGGAAACTGAGTATGACAGCAGATATTATGAAAATAGATGCCACCAGATTTGCTTTTTTTATTCCCAGATAGGTAGGAAATGACTTTGTTTTTCTGAGCTTATCCCCTTCAAAATCCATAACATCCTTTATTATTTCTCTGCCAACCCCTGAAAAAAATGCCAGAAATGCAAAGAAATATATTATTACAGGCACTTCTTTCCTAACTGCCACTGCCCCAAATATAAAAGGGATGGCCATCATAAAAGCGATATAAAAATTACCAACTATTTTAATTTCCTTCAGTTTTACATCATAAAGAGTTGCAAAAATGAGGCTTATTAAAGCAATTATAAAGCACGTTTTATTCACCATCAAACTACTTACTATACCAACAGGCGATGCAATGAAATAAATGGCGAGAGCAGTTGTTGGCGAGATGTCCCCTCTTACTAGCGGGCGATCCATTCTTTTATTTTTTTTATCAACCTCATAATCAAAATAATCATTTAATGAAAAAGTGCCTATTTCCAGCATTAATGCAGTTAAAAAGGCAAATATATATTTCTCTATATCAATTGCTCCTCCAGATATTAGGGAGCCGATTAAGATAGCGATGCACAGCATTATGCCATGGTCAATTCTTGTTAAATCAATTATTGCCTTTAGCTTCCTCACACTAGAAATTAACTTTATGATAAAAAATACTTTTCATTTTATTTTTGGAAGGTATTTTTTATAATTTTGGTAAGCTTATTTTATCTTTATGAACCATATTTACAAATTTTTTGAAAATTTGCATTATAAGTGCAAAAATTAATATAGGCGTTTATATATATCAGATAAATGAGATATGTAAAAATCAAAGATGAAAAAGTTTATGAATTCTTGGAGGGACTGAAAAATTATGGTAAGTTATATGCGCCCGTTAAAATATCAGATAAATTTTATGATAGAAAGGAAATAGATGATGTAAAAAAAATCGCATTTGATTATATCCGCACCATTATGCCGGCAAAAAAATTTTTCATTCCTCCAAAGGAAGAGATGTTTGAAATTGACATTGAAAATGGCGAATATAAGGAAAAACTAGAGGAAGTTGAACCCTTTGTTTTATTTGGTATGCACCCGTGCGAAATTGTAGCTTTACGTATTTTAGATGGAATTTATATGGATGAGTATGCCGACATATATTATACAAGGAGGAGAAAAGCTGGAATAATAATAGGGTTAAGCTGCCTGCCTGATGAATATTGTTTCTGCAATTTGAGGAGAACCGACTTCGTTGACATTGGCTTTGATTTATTTTTTCATGAATTGCCGGATGGCTACCTCATAAGAGTTGGTAGCCCCAATGGACACAAAATAATAGATGAAAATCTGGATTTATTTGCAGAAGTGAATCAACAAGACATAGACGCATTCAGAGAATTTGAAGAAAAGAGGCAAAGAATGTTCAGATGCTATGGAAGTTTTGATAACATTCGCTATCTACTGGAATTAACAATGCAGGATAAATTATGGGATGAAGAATCAGAGAAATGTTTTGGCTGTGGAAACTGCACCAATACATGTCCAACGTGCAGATGCTATGATGTGCAGGACATTCCAAATATAGATGGTAAAACAGGAAAAAGAATAAGATTCTGGGATTCCTGCCAGTTTAGGAGTCATGGGCTGGTGGCGGGAGGCCATAATTTCAGACCGACAAAAAAAGATAGATTTCTCAACAGATATATATGTAAAAATTCTTATTTCTATCCGCTTGGCACCTCATACTGTGTTGGTTGTGGAAACTGTACATATTTCTGCCCTGCAAACATTGATTTTCTAGGCAATTTGCTTAAAGTAAGAAGTACTGCTGAAGAGGTGAAAAATGCATAATGTCTATGCCTTATATAAATGCAGGGTTCTTAGGATATATGACTTAACTGATGATGTTAAACTATTTTTATTCAGATTCGAGAATCCGAGCATAGCAGAATCATGGACCTTCGTTCCAGGCCAGTTTGTTCAGCTTAGCATACCAGGTGTTGGAGAAGTGCCAATTTCAATTTGCTCTTCCCCTATGAAACGTGGATTTTTCGAATTATGCATCAAAAAGGCTGGGAGGGTTACAAGCAAAATTTTTGATTTGAAACCAGGAGATAGTGTCGGGGTAAGAGGACCCTATGGCAATGGATTTCCTGTGAAAGATTTTGAAGAAAATGATTTATTGCTTATTGCAGCAGGTATTGGCATGGCGCCCCTTCGTTCCGTCTTTATGTATGCTCTGGATAATAGATGGAAGTTTGGAAACATTACAGTTATAAACAGCGCACGCTATGGAAAAAGGCTCCTCTTCCAGAAGGAACTGGAAGCAATGAGAGATGTAGCAGAAGCAGAGAATATCAGAATAATTCAGACTGTTACACGCGATCCTGACTGGCCTGGGAGAATAGGAAGAGCACAGGAACACATAAAATATGCCAATACTAGGCCAGATAAATCATATGTTTGTGTGTGTGGTCCTCCTCAAATATATAATGATGTTTTCAATAAGCTGATTGAACATGGCTATGATCCAAAGAAAATTTATGTTACTCTGGAAAGAAGAATGAAATGTGGCGTGGGTAAATGCGGGCATTGCATAGCTGGCTCTTCAACATTCCTTAAATACATATGTATAGATGGTCCTGTCTTTGGATATTATGATATAATTTCCACTCCTGGCTTAATATGAGGGATAAAATGAAATTGAGAATAGGCATACACGGACTGACTTCCTGTTATGGATGCCAGCTTAGAATGGCAAGCGTAAGGGAATTGCTGGAAGTTGCAGAGAATTTCGAGATTGCATACTGGTATATGGTTTCCAGTAAGGGGGAGATAAGTCATGTTGATATTGCCTTTGTAGAGGGTAGTGTAAGCACCGCGAAGGATGAAGAAGAACTGAAGAAAATAAGGGAAAATGCAGATGTGCTTGTTGCAGTTGGTTCATGTGCAATTTATGGTGGGGTACAGGGAATGCTTTTCGGAAAAGAATATGAGGAAATATTCAAAGAAGTTTATGGAGACAACAAAATAGAATTTGAAGGAAGAATAGGAGAGCCATTAAAGAAATATGTAAAAGTTGATTATAACTTGCCTGGATGTCCTCCCGAAGAGGAGGAAATCATTTATTATCTTGCCACCTTTGCTATTGGAAGTTATCCAGAGGAAAAAGATTATCCTGTATGTACAGAATGCAGAAGGAAAGGGTATCCATGTGTTTTGATAGAGAAGAATGAGCCGTGCCTTGGCCCATTAACTGTAGCAGGATGTGATGCAAGATGTCCTGGCTATAATGTTGCATGCATTGGTTGCCGTGGCCCCTTGCCTCATGGCATAGCATGGTTTGATTCGCTTGCAAAAACGTTTAAGGAAAAGGGGATGAGCAAAGAATACATAAAGGCAAGAATGGAAATATTTGGCAAGCAATATGAGAAAATGGATGAGATGATAGAGAAGGTGTTTGAAGATGAAGATTGAAAGAGAAATTAAAAATGACCATCTTGCTAGAATTGAAGGCAAAGCAGGGGTTGTGGTAGAAATAGGAGATGAAATCAGAGCAAGAATAAATGTAACAGAAGGGCCAAGATTTTTTGAAATATTAACGAAAGAGAAAAATTATGAGGAGGCAGCAGCTATTTGCCCCCGTATCTGCAGCTTTTGTTCCATACCCCATAAGCTCACGCCCTTGGAAGCGATAGAAAATGCTTTGGATGTTGAGGTTACCGAGCAGACAAAGTTGCTGAGGCAAATGCTTTATTTTGGCAACATGGTGGAAAGCCATGCATTACATCTTTACCTTTTTGCCATACCCGATTATCTTGGTTACCATGATGCACTCTCAATGGCAAAGGAATACCCAGATTTGATGAAGAATGGGATGGATTTGAAAAATTTTGGAGCAATGGTGCAGAACATAATTGGCAGCAGGGAAATACATCCAGAGAATGCAGTTGTTGGCGGCTTTGGCAAATTGCCGGAGCAGCATGAAATTGAAAAAATAAAGAAGATGGCTTATAATGTTATAGATGCTGCAGTTGCTACAGTCGAATTCTTTCTAGACTATGAATATCCCTCCTATGTAAATTTGGAGAGAAATCATCTGGCAATAAAACCACACAATGGTTATGGCGTTTATGGAGATGAAATAGTTGCATCAGATGGTTTTTATTTCAGCGTTGATAAATATAAAGAGTATATTGGAGAAGATATAGCTCCATATTCTTTTGCAAAGAGAGGAAAATATAAAGGGGAGCCATTTATGGTGGGAGCTTTATCAAGAATTGTCAACAATCACAATCTCTTGGAAGGAAAGGCAAAAGAGTTGCTCAACAGCCATAGCGAATTTGTCAAGGCAGAGAATAGCTTCTCCAATAATTTCTGCCAAGCATTGGAAATAGTGTATTTCATTGAAAAAATTGCAGAAATGGCTGAGAATATTAAGATAAGGAAAGAGGAGAGAGTAAAGCCAGATAAAAAGGATGGCAAAGGATATGCTGTAACTGAAGCTCCCAGAGGTTTACTCATATATGAGGTAGAAATAGAAAATGATATTATAAAATACATGAATGTGATTACCCCCACTGCAATGTTCCTTCCCATGATGGAAATCGATGCCCGGAATATGGCAGAGGGCATGTGGAAAAATGGCTATAAAGACATTGATTTGATTGGCAAAAAAGTTGAAATGGTTATAAGAGCCTATGACCCCTGCATTTCATGCAGTGTTCATGTAATAAGATTATGAAATATCTCATTGTATTTCTCGGCAGCAGCATTGCAGGAGACGATGCAGCAGGGTATGATGTATATATGCGCATCAAAAACAAAACAAAAGCAAGAATAGCCTATCTTGGAACAGATTTATTCAAACTGTATGGCATATACGAGGGGGAAGAAAAACTAATCATAGTTGATGCCGTTTATGGTATAGAAGATGTGATACATCTAAAAAATGAGGAAATTTTTAGCATAGATGATAAGAGCGAAGGAATGCATTTTTTATCTGCCATTGAAGCGCTGAAGATTTTGAAAACGGTAATGAAAAAATTTCCTGAGGAAATACATCTTATTGGATTACCTGCTAAAAGTTTTGAGAAAATAACTTATGATGAAAAAGTAATAAATAAGGCAATAAAGGAGCTAAAAAAGCTTATTGAATGAGGGGAGCTGCCTCATTTTCTTTTTGCTCATTTTCCTTTTGGAAGGATAATGGCAATATTTCCCTGCCCCAAATTAATAATTTTTCATCGCTGATTTTTATGAAGCTATTTTCGGTATTTGATATTGAAAAGGATTTTCTGCCCTGGAGATTGCATTTGAGAATAAACGCATCTTTGCCGCCTTCTCCATAACTTGTTGTATAGCCAACAATGTATATCAAATTGTTATCCACATCAATATCATATGCTACCTCTTCATTTCTTCCGCCCCATGCTTTCGCCCACGCCAGGGTGCCATCGAGAGAATATTTGAGGAGGAAAGCATCATCTCCTGTTTTTCCGACAGTGTAAACTGCATCACCATACACCCTTATACTCATTGCCTCATCATTCTCATTATCGCCCCATCGCCTCTCAAACAGCATATTCCCATTTGGGTCATATTTAAGGATTAAAGCATGTGGGGAATATGAAGCAGTGTATCCGGTAACATACGCACTGCCCTGTGAGTAATCTACTCCTGCTGCTATGTCATCGTCGTCGCCGCCCCAAGTTTTTGCCCATAATTTGTTTCCATCGAGATCGTATTTAAGCAATGCAACGTCTTTGCCTCCAACTCCATAACTTGTTGTATATCCAGCAATGTATATTCCATCAGTTGTCGCCACCACATCATTTCCTTTTTCATTACCACTTTTACCCCAGAGTTTTTGCCATATGAAATTTCCATCTGCATCGTATTTAAGTAAAAATGCGTCTCCTCCAAGAGCACCGAAACTTTTTGTGAGTCCGCAGACATAAATATTGTTACCATATGCTGCTATTCCTCCTGCCATATCATCGCTACTTCCTCCCCAGGTTTTATACCATAAAAGATTGCCCTCTGAATCATATTTGGAAATGAATATGTCTGAATTTCCGCCGTTTTCAGTTGTTCCAACAACATATATGTTGCCATTAGCTACAACAACCTCACTTGCTTCAGCAGTGCCTTCTCCACTCCATGTTTTCTCCCATACTAACTTGCCTTTTTCATCATATTTTAATAGAAATGCGATGCCTTCTCCAGTATATCCAGTAACATATATGTAGCCACCATCAGCATCCACAGCAGTGGCTACTTCATCCCCACTGCTACCCCAAGTTTTAACCCAGTAAGGCCATATTCTACCAGGAGATGATAAAGGCTCTGTTTCACTCTCGCCAGAATAAACACTGGGCAACACAAGATTTATGAAAATGAATACAGCTGTAAGGAATGTTACCATTATCTTCTTTTCCTCTGTCATATTTTCCCCAGTTTATAAATCTAAAGAATATTTAAATTTGTTTATGCTAAAAAATTAAAAATTTGAAAAAGGAATATTTTTCATTTTCAGAAAAAGCGTGATGTGCTTCCTTTTTCAAACAAGGGAAAACATTCAATTTCAATCTTGTTTCTCCTCTTCTTTTTTTATCCTCTCAACAATTTCATTTATATCGATGCCTGCCATTCTGCTTAATTTCTCATGCAACTCTATAAGTTTTTTAGCTGCTTTTTCTCCAGCCTTTCTTTTAAATTCTCTCAAAACATCTTCAAATTTTCTGTATCTATAACCAGTAAGATTGTCAGCATGCGCAACAATCATCTCCTCTATGCTTCTTGGCGTGTAATCATCTGGCGGCAATCCAAGTTTTTTCGCCTCTTCCTTATCTATTCCAGCACCCCCATGATGCTTTATTATATCCAGTATTTTCTTTGAGAATCCGTATTTTGCTGCAATGTTTGCCCCTTCAACTATATGCATTATTCCATGTGTTTTTGCCCTTCCCACATCATGAAGCATTGCCCCCACCTCCACAGCATCAAAATCAATTTTTATGCCATTTTCAGCAATTCTTTTTGCAATTTCCATTGCAAGCTTTTTTACTCTTTTGCAGTGTTCTATAACTGCCTTGCTGCATCCCTCTAGCTGTAGAATTTTTTCATAATTGTATTTAACATTCTTTCCTTTTTTACTCGGCACTATTTTTACGATTCCGTCAAACTCCTTTTCAATCCATTTGCCATCTGTAAGAAAATGCATGAATATGGCTAAAGCAGCTACTTCAGAATGGGGTTGATTTCCTATGGCAACATTGTAATCGGCAATTTCATAAAATTCTGGTGGCACTTTTTCTGCTCCTACTATAACAAGCAAATCTTTGCATTCCTTAATTTCGTCTATAACCTTATCCACTCTTTCCCCATACATTGTCAAATGCACTATCTTTCCATTCCATTTTTTGATATATTTCTTCCATTCTATACCACTTTCTATAAAAAAGTTGCCGCCAAACTTTTCAACTACTTTCTTAACACTCTGCTCAACTCCCTCATCTTTGGTATCAATGATTACACCATCTGCTCCAAAAGCCCTTGCCACTAATGCAACATGGGTTGTTATTCTCTTATCTCTCGCTATTCTGTGCCCGTATCTGAAAACAACGACTACCATCTCTCTTCCTTACTCTCCTCAGGCCATATAAGTAACATGGTGCATGCTGCTGCAAGGAAAAATGTTACAAGAGGATGGATTTTATCTGCTAAGCCAAGCCCTTTCATTAAGCCCAAGCTCTCTGCTCTGAAAGAAAGAATCATGAGTATTATTGCGATCATTGTCAATATCCCTCCAATGAATCCACCTATTGTAGTATCTATCTGCAATCTTGTTTGAGTAAATCTAAAGGCGACTGCCAAAAAGTAAACAACAATACATGCCAGAATGGCTGTTAAAATCGAGAAAAGGAGAATATAATTGCCAATAATCTTATAATCCATATCAATAAATCCAAAGAATACTATGTAAAACCCAAGCCCCATGAAGCCAAGACCGGACAAGAAGGAAAGTAACCCCTTGCTTACTTTAATCATAAGAGGAGAATTACAACCTCTTAATAAAATTTTTTAAAAGTTTTGGAGTGCTTCAATCCTCATCAAATTTAAATATAGCGGATAAATTTGGTTATGATGAAAAGGGCGGTTTCGCTCCTCATCGTAATTTCCTTTTTTCTCCTGAGCGCTCATTCCGCCGCATGCGCAAGTGAAAGTTCTATCGAAAAAAATGATGAACCACACAATGTGGATGAATGGGAAAAAGTAAATCATGATTGTCTTGTTTATGGAATAGGATATATTGCAGATTTCAACAGTTATGAGGATGCACTTTTCTGGAAAATAGTGTGGTTATTAGAACATTTTATGCGTATGACAGATGTGGCATTTATGACGGTACTCATAGCTTACGCGCTGATCATTAATAACATCCCTGGGATATCATTCCCTTATACCCCTTCAATCTTTGCAATGGGTTTAAACGTAGGATATGTGGCGACGATTGGAAAAAATGGGAGCTGGGAAGCAGGGCATTTAAATGAATTCGCTTATTTTAATATTCTGGAAATAAAAGGTTTTGCAGGCTTGTGGATGCAGATTCCCATCATAGTTTATCCTAAAGGATATCCATTCTGCTTGGACGTTTTTGTAGGATACGCAAAGAAAGTTCGCATTGGATACACAGAATGGACCCGATGATCCCTCGTTTAATACTCTTTTCTCAGATATTTTGCCTTTTCTAGAAGCTCTTTTGCCATAGCTTTTGTTTTCTCTATTTCTTCTTTGCTCGCATCTCTTATTTTCTTTGCGGGCACACCAGCAACCATACTGCCTTCTTCAACATCTCTTGTAACAACAGCTCCAGCGGCAACAATGCTATTTTTGCCAACATTTACTTCTAAAACAATTGCTCCTATGCCAACAAGCACGTTTTCTTCTATGACTGAGCCGTGAATTATGGCTCCATGAGATATTATGCTGCCCTTACCAATAACAACTTCTTTCGGTGCTTCAATGAAAGCTTTATCAAGTATTGCTGCTCCTTCTTTTATTATAATTTTGGCATCATCAGCCCTTACAACGGCATGAGGCCATATACTCGCATTTTCTTCAACAATAACATTTCCCATAATTACGGCTGAATCATCTATGAATGCCCTATCACTTACTACCGGCTTTTTTCCTTTAAATTCTCTTATCATTTTTAATAAGCTCTGCTATTTCGTGAGGGAATTTTGCCACTTTCACGCCTGCTTCTTCAAAAGCCTTTATTTTTGATTCTGCCGTTCCCTTTCCACCGCTTATAATGGCGCCGGCATGACCCATTCTCTTGCCTGGAGGAGCTGTCCTTCCTGCTATATATGCATATACTGGCTTTGTTACATTAGCAGCAATATATTCTGCCGCTTCTTCTTCAGCTGTCCCTCCTATCTCTCCAACTAGGACAATGGCCTCTGTTTGCGGATCTTTTTCAAATGCTTTCAATGCATCTATAAAAGTTGAGCCTATGATTGGATCCCCTCCTAAGCCCACGCATGTCGATTGGCCAAAGCCTGCCTGGCTTAATGCATTGACTATCTCATAAGTTAGCGTGCCGGAGCGAGATGCAACGCCTATGCCCCCTTCCTTAAAGATAACATTTGGCAAAATGCCTATTTTTGTTTTTCCAGGGGATGCAATGCCAGGGCAATTAGGTCCTATTATCCTTGCCCCCTTATATTTTGCGTAATGAACAAATTGCATGGCATCATGAAATGGAATGTTTTCTGTTATTACAACAACAAGCTTTATTCCCGCATCTAATGCTTCTATGACTGCATCTTTGGCGAATGGAGCTGGAACAAATACTATACTTGCATTTGGCTCTCTTTCCATTGCCTCCTCAACAGTATTATAGACAGGTACACCATGTACTTCCATGCCTCCTTTGCCAGGTGTTACTCCAGCCACTATTTTCGTTCCAAATTCCATCATCGCTTTAGTGTGAAACTGGCCCTGATGGCCTGTTATACCCTGCACAAGCAACCTTATATTTTCGTCTGCCCATATTGCCATTTTAATCTCCTCCTAACTCAGCTGCCTTTTTAGCAGCTTCTTGAAATGACTCAACGGCTATAACATAATCCTTGAGCATTTCTCTTGCAATATCTTCATTCATTCCCTTTATTCTGGCCACAACTGGACATTCTAGTTTATGTTTTTCCATAAATTCTATTATGCCCTTAGCCACGGTATCACATTTTGTAATGCCGCCAAATAAATTGAGTAATATAACTTTTGGCTTTGCCTTAGCCATTAATTCAAAAGCCTGCTTTACTTTTTCTGGATCATCTGTTCCTCCTAAATCTAAAAACACGCCTCCCTTTCCATTGAATTCATTTAATGCATCCAATGTTGCCATCGTCAAGCCAGCTCCATTGGCAATAACACCTATATTGCCATCGAGTTGAACAAAAGCAATATTCTTTTCTCTCGCTTCCTTTTCTAATGGCGTGAGTTCAACATCTTCTTTTGGTAGTTCCGGATGGCGGTATAAGGCATTGTTATCAATAATTATCTTTGAATCAGCGGCCATTACATTACCATCTACAACCACGAGAGGATTTATCTCAGCCAGCTCACAATCATTTTCAATGAAAAGTTTGAATAAATTGGCTGCTATTTGGCGAACTTCTTTAGGAAGGCGTCTTAAATGATATGGCTGTATGCCTATCAATGGATTTATATGTGTTTTTATCACTTTTTCAGCCATCGCCTCTATATCTACGCCTCCTTCATAAGAAAACATCATTAAATATTCTCTGCTACTTCTGTCTAAAAAGAAACTGAGATAATATTCTTTTTCAATGTTCAGCTTTTTCTCCACCAGCACTTTCCTTACCTTCTCGCCTTTTATTTCCATAGCCATTAGTTCATCAAAGATTTTCTCTGCCTCTTCCATATTATTTGCGAATTTTATTCCTCCTGCTTTGCCCCGTCCTCCAACTAGAACTTGTGCTTTCATAACCCAAGGAAAAGGAATGGAAATATTCTTCAATTCCTCCTTTCTTTCAACAACCTTTCCCTCTGGCACAGGAATGCCATATCTGCTGAATAATTCCTTACCTGCATGTTCAAGCAATTTCATGCTGTGGAAATGCTTTCATATTTTTATAATTTTGTCTGAATCTCACATAAAAGTAGAAAACTTGTATTCAATGCGAAATAAATTACAAATCCATTATTTTCATTATTGTTTAAAATCTTAAAATTCATAACATCCTGCTTCTAAAGGCGAAAGCTTTAAGAATAAAAGGTATATTTGGGGTAAAATGTTGAATGATCCACTTGCAGACGCTTTGGCAACAATCAAAAATGCAGAAAGAGTGGGCAAGAGAGAGTGTATAGTAAAGCCTGCTTCAAAGTTAATTGGTAGAGTGCTCAAGGTTATGCAAGAATATGGTTACATTGAGGCATTTGAATGGATAGATGATGGAAAAGGAGGAAAATTCAAGGTGAGACTCAAGGGAAATATAAATAACTGCAATGTAATAAAACCCAGGCATGCAATCAAGAAGGGAGAATTTGAAAAATGGGAAGCTCGCTATTTGCCAGCAGAAAACTTTGGCGTGCTCATATTAAGCACAAATAAAGGAGTTATTTCACAATATGAAGCTAAAAAGGAGGGTATTGGAGGCAGGCTATTGGCTTATGTCTATTAGGTGCTAAGATGGTGCCAGTTGCTATAAGAGAGGTTGAATTGCCAGATGGCGTGAAGGCAGAAATTAAAGAAGGCGTTGTAGTTATAGAAGGACCGAAAGGAAAACTGGAAAGGAAATTATATCACCCAAAAATTAGTATTGAAAAGGTTGATAATAAAATAGTTGTGAAATGCGAGTTTGCAAGGCGAAAGGAAAAAGCTCTAGTTGGAACATTTGCAGCCCATATAAGAAATATGATTAAAGGCGTTACAGAAGGCTTTGTTTATAAAATGAAGATTGTTTATTCTCACTTCCCAATGAAAGTAAGCGTTAAAGGAGATGAAGTAATCATTGAAAACTTCCTTGGAGAAAAGCATCCTAGAAAAGCAAAGATATTCGGAAATGTTAAAGTTACGGTTAAGGGAGACGAGGTCACCATAGAAGGAATTAACAGAGAAGAAGTAGGACAAACAGCAGCAAATATAGAATTTGCCACAAAAGTTAAAGACAGGGACATAAGGGTGTTCCAGGATGGCATATATATAGTGAGCAAAGGTGCATAAAATGGGAGAGGAAGAAGAGGTTAAAATAGTGGAAGAAGGCAAGATACAAAAAATAAAGGCAAAGCTAGATGATGAAATACGCCGCCTAATGGAAGAAAGGAAGAAAAAACCTCGCTTCATACGCCAGCAATTATGGCAATTCAAAAAGCTGGATGATAAATGGCGTCGCCCCCGGGGCAGGCATTCCAAGCAGCGCCGCCATTATAAATATCGCCCACCTGTGCCACGTATTGGCTACGGTTCACCTAAAAAAGTGAGGGGCTTACATCCTTCCGGCTTTAAGGAAAGGCTTGTGCATAATGTTAAAGATTTGGAAGGTATAGATGGCAGCAAGGAGGCAATAAGAATTGCTGCCACAGTTGGAAGAAAGAAGAGGGAAGAAATTATTGCAAAAGCAGATGAAATGGGTATAAGAGTATTGAACAGGGTGTTGTAAATGGATCTGAGAAATCAACGCAGATTGGCTGCCGAGCTGCTCAAATGCGGTGAAAATCGTGTATGGATGGATCCCGAGCAGTTAGAGGAAATAGAAAAGGCAGTCACAAGGCGTGACATTCAAAATCTTATAAAGCAGGGAATAATAAAGGCAAGAAAAATAAGGGGGAATTCAAGAGGAAGGATAAGGAAAAGGATGCTGCAGAAGAAAAAGGGGCGCCGAAAAGGACACGGTTCAAGAAAAGGGAAGGCAACGGCAAGATTACCCAAGAAGAGAGCATGGATTAAGACAATACGCCCCATAAGAGCTTATTTAAGGGAGCTAAGAGACAAAGGTTTAATAGATAGAAAGACATATCGCCTGTATTATAGGCGGGCAAAGGGAGGGCAATTCAGGAGTAAGGCTCACGTTCGCCTTCATTTAGAGACAGAAGGATTGCTCAAGGTTGAGAAAAATGAATAGACTGCCATTTAGGAGGAGAAGGGAAGGAAAGACAGATTACAGGAAGAGGTTAGCTTTACTTAAATCAGGAAGGCCGCGTGTAGTTGTAAGAAAATCAAATAAAAATATCAGGGTGCAGTTTGCAGTTTATGATGTGACAGGAGATAAAATAGTCACCTCCGCTATAGGAAGTGAATTGAAAAAATATGGCTGGGATTACAGCCTTTCCAATACTCCTGCTGCTTATCTCACTGGCTTGCTTGCTGGCAAAAAAGCTCTGAAAAAAGGTATAAAGGAAGGAGTGCTCGATATTGGCTTATATACCCCAAGAAAAGGGGCAAGGATATTTGCCGCCCTGAAAGGAGTTGTTGATGCTGGCATTGAAGTTCCTTATGGTGAAGAAATAGTGCCATCTGAAGATAGATTATATGGAAAGCATATAAGCGAGGAAATAGCTGAAAAAGTAGAGGAAATAAAAAGTAAGATAGAGGAAGAATATGAATGAGGAATGGATCCCGAAAACAAGGCTGGGTAAGCTGGTAGTGGAAGGCAAGATAACTTCAATGGGACAGGCATTGAAGAGTGGATTACCACTGCGAGAGGTAGAAATAGTTGACATGCTGTTGCCAGATTTAGAAGATGAAGTAATAGACGTAAACATGGTGCAGCGTATGACCGACTCTGGCAGAAGAACAAAGTTCAGAGTAGTGGTTGTAGTGGGCAATAAAAATGGCTATGTCGGCATAGGACAGGCTAAGGACAGAGAAGTAGGAATGGCAATAAGGAAAGCTGTAGAAAAAGCAAAACTGAATATAATAGAAGTTAATAGAGGATGTGGCTCATGGGAATGTGGATGCGGCACACCTCATTCATTGCCGTTTAAAGTTACTGGCAAATGCGGCTCGGTTCGCATCACGCTCAAGCCGGCGCCCCGTGGCGTTGGGCTGGCAGTGGGAAATGTTGCTAAAGTTGTTTTGAGGCTTGCTGGAATAAAAGATGTGTGGGGCTTTACTAAAGGGGAGACAAGAACAACCATAAATTTTGCCAAGGCAGTATATGATGCCTTGAAGAATACAGCCATTCATAAGGCTCCTGAAGAGCTAAAGAAGAAGCTGAATATTGTATCAGGGGCTGTGGGAACATGATAGCTGTAATAAGGATAAGAAGTACAATAGATGCAAATAGAGAGGTGAGAGATACACTCAAGATGCTAAATTTACATAAAATAAACAGTTGCACAATCATTCACCCCAATCCAAGTTATAAGGGGATGTTGCAAAAAGTTAAGGACTATGTTACATGGGGAGAAATTGATGATGAAACTCTCAAGCTTCTGTTACAGAGAGCTAGGGTAGAAAATGTGGATGAAGCAGTTGAAAAATTGAAAGGTGGGGCAAGATTAAAGGATATTACAAATCCATGCATAGGACTTCATCCCCCAAGAAAAGGGTATAAAAGCATAAAAAAGCCTTATAAGCTTGGAGGTTCAGCTGGTTATAGAGGAAAAGATATAAACGAGTTGATAAGGAGGATGCTATGAGAAAGAAAACAAAAAAGTTACGAGGTTCAAAAACATTCGGATATGGTAGCAAAAAGAAACATCGTGGCAGAGGACATAAAGGAGGGCACGGATTTGCTGGAGGATGCAAACATAAGCATTTAGAATGGCGATTTGGGAGACATGGATTTACAAGACATGGAGTTATAAAAGAAAAGAAAACAATAAATGTTGAGGAATTAAATAAATTTGAGGGAGAAGTTAATTTAAAAGAATTGGGATATGATAAATTACTTGGCTCAGGATATATAAACAAGCCTTTGAAAGTTATAGTTAAGGAGGCGACACCAAAGGCAATTGAAAAAATAGAGGCAGCTGGTGGAGAAGTAATAATGGGATAAAATGGCTGAGAAAAGTAGATTATACGCTCTTAAGCCCCTCGTTGAAAGATGGCCTGCAATTAAAAAGCCAAAGGGGCATGTACCTTTCAGAACCAAACTACTTTGGACTGCAACATGTCTTGTGATATACTATATTCTCACACAAATTTTGATATATGGGCTACATCCAGAAAGCATAGATATGTTTGCAGCTTTCAGAGCGATATTTGCTGGAGCGAGCGGCAGCCTAGTTCATCTCGGTATAGGGCCAATAGTAACAGCATCCATCATATTGCAGCTTTTTGTTGGAGCTAAATTAATAAATTTGGATTTGCAGAATGATGAAGACAGAGCATTATATCAGGGATTTCAGAAAGTTTTAGTTGTTGTAATGATTTTAATAGAGGCAATACCTCAAGTCTTTGGTTATTTAAGACCCAGCGATGGACTCATCGAAATGGCTGGCTTTGGGGGAGCAAGAGCTATAATAATCCTTCAGCTGTTTGTGGGGGGCATGCTCGTTTTCTGGATGGATGAGGTTATATCAAAATGGGGTATAGGTTCTGGCGTTTCATTATTCATAGCTGCAGGCGTTTCCAATGCTTTAGTCACAGGCTTATTCAGCTGGCTTCCTTCCAATAGAGGTTTGCCCATGGGCATAGATAATCCTCCAGCAGGGACTATTCCGAAGACTATCTATTTGACTACCCACATGTCACTTGGCGAATTAGTAAATGGAGGTGGTTTCGAGAAAATTTTCATCTCCCCCCCAAATCCTGTCGTCGCCTTACTTGGCACCATAATAATTTTCCTTTTTGTCGTATATGCTGAATCATCCCGTGTGGAATTACCATTGGCACACGGAAGAGTGAGGGGGGCAAGAGGTAG
>Ga0164310_10000286_pt1 | contig 26103 bp, 21 predicted proteins | sample GuaBasSedimGuay1_FD_121795 | JGI IMG/M metagenome (GOLD analysis project Ga0164310, IMG submission 121795) | Subseafloor sediment microbial communities from Guaymas Basin, Gulf of California, Mexico - Guay1, Core 4569-9, 0-3 cm | ecosystem: Environmental > Aquatic > Marine > Hydrothermal vents... | reverse complement strand
GTTCTAGATCTAATTCCGGGCATTAAGGAGCTCATGGCAAGGCATCCCGGAAAGATCAGAGTACCAGTAGATGTTGCAATCGATATTGAAGGGATAAGAAAGGAGATTTCAATTCGAGATCTTCCAACGGAATATTCAATACTTGATATAGGAGCAAAGACCATCAAAGAATATTGTGAGATAATAAGGAAGGCGAAGTCAATAGTAGTAAGCGGCCCGCCCGGAGTATATGAAAGGAAGGAATTCTCGAAGGGTACAAAGGAGATTTTTGAGGCTGTAGCCGAGTCGGAAGCGTTCTCACTTGTCGGAGGAGGACATACAGTAGCAGCGGTTCAAGAGCTAGGGCTAGGTGATAAGGTATCATATATAAGCATGGCTGGAGGGGCGCTTATAGAATTCCTGACGGGAAGCAAATTGCCTGCTGTTGCAGCTCTTGAGAAGGCCGCGGAGAAAAAATCGGTATAACGAGTTGTCTTCTAGATTTGCAGATTATTAATTTTGGGGATATCATTTAAACGAGACTGTTAGAATTCGAATGTAATCTCCTGTGTCTGCGCATCTATCAGTCGCCTCTTCCATCGAGTCAAGTAGATCCTTTAGAAGTATCAAGGAAGCTGGATTTAACTTGTCTCCATAACTCAGTAGTAAAGATTTTATCTCTAGAAATTTCTTATCGACTTTATTCTCTTCCTCCTCAACTCTTTCAGACATAACTCTTGCCCTTGAATTGTCCTCTCCTAAGCTTTTTAGGCTCTCCCTTAACGCTCCAGCTGTGCTAACTATCCCATGTGCCATTTCATGGTATGCATCCCATATCTCTTTAGGAATCTCCATGTCGAGAAGAATGAGCACGTTTCTAGCCGCATCTTTAACGTGGTCAGCTACTTTATCAAGGTTTGTAACAAGCTTCATTATGTCCTCGCGGTCTCTTGGAGATATCGTTCCCTTGGTGAGTTCCTCGAAGACTACTCTTCTTAAGTCATCTACTTCCTCTTCGGTTTTGAAGAGTCTAGCTATCGTGGTCTTTGAGGAATCCTTCCTTCTCTGCGTAGCTAGATCTATCGCTCTTTCAAGATCGTTAATTGTGTCTAAGGCAACAGCCATTTGTCGATAAGCTATCTCTAAAACCTTATTTACTCTTCTCTTTTCAAACCAACGTTCCATGGATTAATCTCCCGCATTATCGTTACGCTCAGATTTTTGAACTAAGCTATATTTTAAGATTTACTCTCTATCCGGAAAACTCCGTTATTATACCCTTATCCATCGTCACCTTTAGATATAACTCTAATATGCAGAATCATTCTGTCTAACCTAATTAAGTAATTAAGGCATAGAAATTGTCTTTCAGGCATATAATTTTAGGAAAAGCTGGATGGTCTTAAGATTCTTCGTTGTCGAAAGGTACAAATCTACCTTTACGGTTTCAAGGACTTATGAAAGTTATATTTCTATTTTAGCTTTATGAAAGAGCCGGTCTAAAGGATCATTCTAGACTTAATTCCTTATGTAATCCCGCTTCCGGATACGGGTATACCAGTACATTCTCTGGCGGAATGCTAAATGTTAGTTTTTCGCCGGTCTCCGGAGGAGGCTCACCGAATTTTAGGGGATTCTTAATGAGAATCTCATCTCCGCTCGCCGTCTCTACGGTTATACGCACTAAACTTCCAGAGTAAACAATTCTAGTTATCTCTCCAAAGAATGCGTTTTCATCATTTTTCTCTTTTAGTATGACGAATTCCGGCCTAAAAGCAACCACAACTCTGTCGCCAATATTTCCCTTAGATTCCGTGCTGAATACTTTTAATCCGTTTCCAATATCTATAAGTAAGCCTTTTTCAGAAACTTTTTCGATTTTTCCGACAAGAAAGTTAGCTTCACCTACAAAATTTGCAGTGAATAAATTCTTTGGCTTCATGTACAGCTGGAGTGGCTTGCCAGATTCAACTATTCTTCCCTTCCTCATGACGACGATCCTATCAGAAATCGACATGGCTTCTTCTTGGTCGTGGGTAACGTGGAGAACGGTTATCCCTAAGGCCTTAGCTATTCTCCTGAGCTCATACCGTAAAACTGATCTGACTTTGAGATCTAGAGCTCCCAGCGGCTCGTCGAGGAGCATTAGGCTTGAACGTGACATCAGCGCCCTAGCAACCGCGATTTTCTGCTGTGTTCCACCACTCAGCTCATCCGGATAGGCATCAATCCTCGCTGAGACCTTTATCATCTCAATCATCTCTCGAGCAATCGTCTTAGTCTCTTCAGGTAAGAATCCTTTAACATCCGGCCCGTAAGTGATATTCTCCCAGACGTTCATATGAGGGAATAACGCTATATTTTGAAAGACATATCCGATTCCTCGATCCTCTATTGGAATGTTGTTAACTATCTTTCCGTCAATGTATATTTCACCTTCATCTGGCTCGATTATTCCAGCTATGCTCTTTATGAGTGTGGATTTGCCGCATCCGCTTGGACCTATCACAGAGATGTATTCTCCATCTCTTATTGTCAGGTTTACGTGATCATTAGCTAGTATTCTTCCATACCTTTTCGTGACATTCACGAGTCTAACTTCCGGCATTCATATCGCCTCTATCTCCTTAAGAAGCCCTCTTCTAGGATATTCAAAGATGCGGCACTCCCTTGGATGAAAAGAGATTATCACAATTTCTCCTCTGCGAAGCGGCGTTGAGGAGCCTTTAAGAAGAATCCTAGAGAATAGAGTCATATCATTCTCTAGTTTAATCATGTACTCCATCGAGCCGCCTACGAACATGACATCCTCTATCTCTCCTAAGAGATTATTGAATCCCCTTCTGCGGCTTTTCCCCAGAGAGATATGTTCACGCCTAACGGCGACCACAACTCTCTCGCCCACATTCCTTGATCGGTCAGACACATGGATGCGGAGACCGCCTCGAAGCTCTATTTCAGAACCGAATTCATTCACTCTTGAAACTACTCCTTCGAAGAAGTTTGCCCCTCCAACGAAGCTTATAGTGAATATCGACTTTGGATTGGTATAGATCTCTTGTGGAGAGCCTATTTGTTCTATTCTTCCCTCTCGAAGGATGGCTATTCTATCAGATACCATTAAGGCCTCTTCTTGGTCATGTGTGACGTGGATCGCTGTTAATCTCTGATCCTTAACAAGGCTTTTCAGATGTGTTCTAAGATTAACCCTGAGCCTTGCATCCAATGCGCCGAACGGCTCATCTAACAGTAGTATTCTAGCCCCTGAAGCTATTCCCCTTGCAAGTGCTACTCTCTGCTGCATTCCTCCACTTAGCTCATGTGGGTAGGCATTTTTTCTTTCTCCAAGTCTAACCATCTCTAAAACTTCAGATGTAACGTCATTTATTCTCTTCTGATTCCACTCCTTTATGATCGGACCGAAGGAAACGTTCCTCCAGACGTTCATATGAGGGAATAGAGCATAGTTCTGGAACATATAAGCAGCATTTCGTTCTTCTGGAGGGACTTTATTTACTTTCCTCCCTTCAATGTATATTTCACCTTCATCTGGCTCTAAAAGTCCAGCGATCAAACGCAGAAGTGTTGTCTTACCTGCCCCAGTCGGTCCGAGGATGCATAGATATTCTCCATCCTCAACTGAAAGGTTTATGCGATTCAAAGCGGTGATCTTACCAAATCTCTTGGTTACGTTAACGAGCTCGACTAGAGGCAACACGGTCACCTCTGAGTGAGAATTCTGATTATTACGAGCATGACCAGTGAGAGGACTATTAGGTATGTTGAAGTGAATAGAGCTGCTGGTATCGCAAGCGCCTCAACCATATTCACAACTAAGACTGGAATAGTTGTATCCCTCCCCATTACTATAAGGGTTGCACCCGTCTCTCCAAGTGAATGTGTGAATGAAAGTATGAACCCCGTAAAGATTCCTCCCTTTATAAGTGGTAAGGAAACAGCTTCGATGGCGCTGTACGCATTTGCACCCAACGTTCGAGCTGTTTCTTCATACATTTGCATTCCGGAACCCTCATATGCTGCTATAATCGACTCAACGATAACTGGAACGGAGAAGACTATATGCGTGAGAATTATCATCCATATTCCAGAATTGACGAGGCAAAGCCCAGAGGATCCCCAGAGAAGCAAAACTGAGAGACCTAAAGACGATGTTGGAATTATCAATGGAACCTTAAGCATCGTTCTAAGTATATGCCCATATCTTCTTCTCTCGATTATAAATGAGAGAGGAATCGATATGCACGTTGCGATATAAGTTGAGATGGAAGCAACAATCACGGAAGTTAGGGTTGCTCTGAGGATCAGATCCAAGTAACGTGACGGCCCAAAGAGTTGATAGACAACTCCTCCCTCAACTCTTCCTGTATAAGGATCCGCTGACCAGTATAGCGTGACGGAGCTTATGACAACCACTACCGGAATTATTATAAGTATCACCACGATGATTAATGGGACCGTATCCTTCACTATAGAGAGTTTCCTAGAAAGAAATCTCTCAAACTTTATGATCTTCATTGAAAGATTTGTTGGAATGTGGAGGTGTCTCCACGAAGAGCGTCGGTTCTTGCTAACGTAGATTTCAACTGGCAGAATCATTATCCAAGCTATTAAAACGAGAAGGCTTCCCATAAATGCGGCTGTAGAGAGCTTAAATTCAGAAGCCCATCTGACAATCGCTATCGAAGCAGTTGTGCTCACTCCCGAAACTATAATGGTTGCACCCGTCTCTCCAAGTGAACGTGCAAAAGCTAAGACAGAACCAGAAAAGATCCCAGGTATTGAAAGCGGGAGAAGAACCTTTCTGAAAGTTGTTAAGGAGCTTGCTCCAAGAGTTCTAGAGGCTATCTCATAAGTTTCCTCTATTGATTGTATCTTCGTCTCTACTGTTCGAACAAGATAGGGGAAAGTTAAGGCAACATGAACAATAAAGAGGATGAATGGAACATTAATGAGTGGAATCGCTGTATTCATTGATAGGAGCCTAGTGGATCCGAATAGTCTACCCAAACCGGATGAGGAAGTCCACGTTATTAGCGTCGCAAAGCCGAAGCCGGATGTGGGGATCACTAATGGAAGAGTTACGAGATCCTCTAAAAGATTCTTTCCGGGAAACTTTTTCCTCGCAAGCACATATGCTAGCGGAACTCCGAAGACGAGGTCGAAAGCGACAGCTGATAGAGAGAGCTTGAATGAGAATAGAAGAATCCTAATGATTTGTCTCCAATTTTCATCTCCAGTAATCGGATTTGCGAAGACCTCATACCAGACTTCATCCCATCTCAAAAAGATATACGATATCAGATAGAATGATGGAAGAACAACGAAGATTAAGAAAGCAATAAGGGTGCATGAGATAACTATCCCGGAGAGATTAATGCCAATATTTTTCCAAGCCATCTCCTCTTCTCCTACAGTCCTATATTCCTTACGCGAATCCAAGCTTTAAAGATGGCCTCCATAACTTCTCCCTTCGGAGCCTTCAAAATAGGCACGTCTATCTCGTATTTTACGCCATTCAACTGATTGAATATCTCCTCATCGAGGGGAACACTTGAGATTGCTGGTCTGAAACCATGTTTCTCAGCTAATTCTTGATTCTCCAGCAAAAGTAGGAAGAAAAGATATTGTCCAGCTGCAAATCTCTGCCACGAGGTCACCCAGCTTCCATTCAGTATCACAAAAGGATGATCAGCCATTAGTGTCCCCATTTCAGGATATATGGCAACTATAGAATCGTTCCATTTTTTAAGAGCCTTCAATGAGTTCTCAAGAACCACACTTTCATATATCCCAAAGAAGTTAATTTCATTCGGGCCATTCTCAGCGGCATATGCGCCGAAGAAACCCGTGCTCTTCCCATAATAAACGGCTTTAGACTCGATTGCCTTAACTATCTGTATAACAGTCTTATTTTTCAGATCTTCGATTGTTAGATCTTCCGGTCGCTTTCCAGCTGCTTCAGCAAACTCGAGTATAACGGTCATAATTCCCCCATTACTCAGCTGAGGATCAGGATGTCCATATTTGAAGTCGACTCCTTTCTGGATCAGCCTGTATAGATCTATAAATCCCTTCACTTGATAATGTTCAGAAATTGATCTCCATCCAGCAAGCACTAGAGGCGATAAAACTATGGGAGTCCATTCAACTGCGATATCATAGTTACTACCTGTTATATTGCGCCACTTCGCATTTAAGTATGGTATCCATATGCTTGAGGCTGGACTCCAGACAGTCGGCCTCGTGCTTCCGTCAAGTATTCGATTGACGGTGTCATGTGACCCCGTCACTATTTGGTTAACATGAATCTCTATTCCAAATCTTTGCTTAAACCACCTTTCGAATTTCGGGGTTACCTCTTTGATCCATCCCTGCTTCTCGCTTGTGTACAGGAAGTCTATTTCGATTCTGCTCGGCATTCCGCTTATCTTCTGAGGCTGTCTTATTCCTGAATAAAGTAGGGAGATTACCGAAAAGCATAAGAAGCCTATCAATGTTCCCGTGAGTAACAGTAGATAGCCACGCTTTATAAAGAGCATTTATATCCCTCAGTAACAATCGCATTATCATCCAAAGTAATCTTTTTCTTTTTTTAGAAGCGAAGAATATATATTTATCTAAAGCCGCGTCCAGTGGATCCTAGGGTTCTTAATAATGAAGAATGCCAAAAGATTTAAGGATTAGCGATTAAAACCTAAGTGGTGCTTTATCCTTGGATATTTTTAAGGCTATCAAGACTAGGAGAAGCATACGCGTCTTCACAAAAGAGGAAGTTTCAGAAGAAGAGATCGAGGAGATTATTGATGCAGCTAGATGGGCCCCCTCAGCCGGAAATATTCAACCATGGATATTCATTGTTGTTAGAGATCCGAAAAGAAAAGAAAGGCTAAGCAAAGCAGCTTTAAACCAGCTGTTCATAGAGAAGGCTCCAGTCATCATCGTTGTCTGCGCAGATCAGGAAAGATCCAAGAAGGTTTATGGAAGACGTGGAGTTAACCTCTACTGTATCCAAGACACGGCGGCGGCTATCCAGAACCTTCTCCTCGCAGCTCATGCTCTGAGGCTGGGAGCATGCTGGGTTGGGGCATTTGATGAAGAAGCAGTGAGGCATGCATTGAATATTCCGTCTGGAGTGAGGCCTGTAGCAATCATCCCGATAGGCCGCCCAGCAGTAAAGCCTGGAGCAGTTTTTAAGCGTTCGCTTAACGAGATTGTTCATTACGAATCGTTTTAGAAAAGTGAAGGTCCTCTGTCTTCTGTTCCATGCGTGGATGCCATGATCTATACGTTCCAGTTAAAGATTTAAGATGCGGAGTATAGACTGATACGTCTTCACAGCGGAGAATCTTTCAAATTAATGTGTGAGGCTTAGAAAGGAAATGCCGGAGCTCTATGAGTTAGCTCCATTAGCCATCGTGATTATTCTTCTAGGAGCTTCAATTCTCTACTCTATTCTTTCACGTAGACGTGCAGTGAAGAGATACTTGTACTACTCAACCTTTGATCCTATTCTCGCAAATCTAGGTTTTCTCTTTCAATTACTAGGTTTTCTCTTAACTCCAGCCGTCGCTTACGCGTATTATCTTCAAGAATACACTGGGGGAGTAGCGATCTCGCTTTCATGCGCTATACTTCTACTCTTAGGGCTTTTGTTAACGTTATTCTTTGAGCCGAAGATGCTTGATCTAAAGCAGTCATGTGTACTGCTCGTCTTATACTACATCAGCGTTCCGTTCATTATTTCCCTCCAATTTCTACAACTCGGAGTCTTTGAGGGAAGTTTTTCCGAACGATTTCTGAGCAGTCTCTTTGAAGCTGCTTCAGCAATCTCAACCACAGGCTTCACGCTTCTTAAAGGTCACATTCTCCCCAGATCCATAATCCTTGCAAGAGCGATAGCTGAATGGAACGGAGGAGTAGGCATAATCTTTCTTCTACTTTCTTCTTTCTATCCTAGTTTATCGCTTTCTTCATATGGTAAGGCCTTGGGAATAGAGCGGATCGGCGGTGACTACAAGATTTCATTCGCGGTCGTTCTCTTAATTTACACTTTTTATACCATTGTCTTCTCCGTTCTTCTGCTTCTTCTCGGAATGTCTCCCTTTGAAGCTATTCACACAACTCTGTCTGTATACTCAACGACTGGCCTCACAATAGTTAACGTTAGGATGCTTCCCTTAGCTCAACGGATAATCATTGTATTCATGATGCTTATCTCAGCTTTCAGTTTTTCATTTCACTTGAAGATTCTGTCGATCATACTGGGCATCAATTGGAATATGCTGATTAAAAGAAGATGGAAGGAATTCCTTTCTTCTATTTTAAAGATTAAGTGGAGATCTATCTTAACTGGCGAGACTAAGCTCCACATACTCATCATCCTAATCTTTACAATCATTTATTATTTGGCGACTCACATCGATCCATTTGATTCTTTCATGCATGTCCTTAGTTCATCAGCGTCGGTTGGGCTGAACATAATTGATCCTAAAGAGGCTAGTGAGGCTGGAAAAGTAGTGCTGATAATAGTGATGCTGATAGGCGCATCCTCCTTCTCCGTAGGAGGAGGCATAAGAGTCTATCGCTTCTATATTCTCGGGAAGACTTTGCTTAAGGCGCCTCAAATGTTTGCATCAGGCGGAGAACCTGAAATTAAGATCGACGATAGGCTCGTTGGTTTTTCAGAAATACTAATGAACTTCCTTATTATCTTCCTCTTTGTAGCGTTCTCAGCGGTGTCAGCCTTAATCTTTTGTGTTCTAGGAGTCTCCTTTTCAGATGCATTATTTGAGAGCGTCTCAGCGATCTCGACTACGGGAAGCATGCTAATAGACCTAACCCAAGCGATCTCTTCGATTCATAAATTCTTGCTGATTATTCTCATGCTTCTCGGAAGAATTGAGATTCTGCCAGCTTTTATAGCTCTTTCAAGCATATTGATGTCTGAGGAGCGATCTTAGATTTGTCTCTCAGAAAGAATTATAATCACGTGAAACAAAGGATTTTTTAAGAGTTGAGAAAAAGATTTAAGAATCGCTTATCTAACTATGAAAAAGATCTGGTGTCCTTGTGATGAGCATAACTAATACAGTGTTCCCCTTCACGATCCCATCAGAGGATAGGAAGGTTCCATTAAAGAGAAGAGTGGAGCTAGCCGCGGTTTTTTCATTAGCCGAGCTCACTAGAGATAAGGGTGGAGGTTTAATCTCGAAAAAGCCTGCAGAGGAAATGTTATTCATTTCAGAGCTCCACTATCCCTTCTGGTTTGTTCCGTGGAGGGGGAGAACGCTTCTATTTGACGGATTCGATCTCAAAAGCCATACAATTTCATTCAGCATTCTTCCCGACTCAAATGTCTTCATTCAAGAGATGAAGGGAAGCTCTAGAAAGTTAGAGACATACTCCGCTTTTCTCTCTCATAACTCAAACTACTTCGAGAAGTTTTCAGGGGAATCTCAGAAGCTTATTAAAGGGCTCATAATGGATAAAGATCTTATGAGTGATATTTTCTCCATTCTCCCAAGAGCGAAGCGCGCTAAGGATCTCTCGAAGAAAGTGACGTTGCCACTGGTTATGGACTATTCGGCTGTTAAGTCGTCCATCGGGGAGCTCCAAAGATTCGAAAAGGCTCTGGAGAATGATGTTAAGAGACTAAGCCGGATAGCAAAGATGCTGATGAAGACAACCGAGAGACACATCAGTGCAGTTAAGCTTGAGGTTGAAAAGATTAAGCGACAGAGTGATGCTGAAGTCAGCAATCTGACGTCGAAGATAGTGAAGAAGACGGAGGAGATAAGGAAGACCTATGACGAGAAGATCCTTAAGGTATCTGAGGAGACTGATCTGAAGATACAGACTCTCTCAGGAGAGGGTGCTGAGCTCCAAGCTGAGAGAGATAGACTAAAGACTTACATAGAGGAATGTAAGAGTCAGGCTTCCATGGCTCATAAAAGAAGGGATGAAAAGCAAGAGGAGTATTGGAACCGCGAGATCAAAGCTTCCCGGCTGAGGCTTTTACAGATCGGTAAAAGGCTTAAGGAGATAGAGGGCAAGATTAAAGAAATAAACTCCATGCTGAGATCTGAGATCTCCCGTTTTAAGTCTGAATATGCTTCTGAGGCTGAGAAGTATATGGCGGAGGTTAAGAGGCTTGAAGCTACACGTGACGCAAAGATAAGGATAAGGCAGGAGGCTATAGAATCGCTTGAGAAGCTAACTTCGAGGATAATCAGGCAGATAAACGGGATGATAGAGGCAAGGAATCTAGCTCTGAAAGAAATAAGAGAGATGGGATATCCGCTTCGAAAGAGGAGGATAACGCTAGCGCGCATGCCATTCTTCCTTGTATGTTATACTCGGGACTTAAAGAAGAGATATGTAGTCTTTCCGTCTTCAACCGCAAATACAATGGGAGGAGTGAGCAAGATAAAAAGTGCATTACGTCCTTACGCCGTAAGATCTATGTTGCAAGAATATTCCGTATCAATCACGAATCTGCTGAACGAGTTTGTAAATTCAATACAACGGAATTCCATGCTGGAAGATAGGGTTTTGAAGATATGTGTGAAGACGAATGTGCTTAAGAAGAGGTTTTTCCGTCGAGAAGTTGAAAAGGGCTTGCAGGAGCTATCGGAAGAAGGATGGCTTTCCAGCGAGGAGCTACAAACGTTAGTTTCTCGCCTGAATGAAATAGCGCGTTAAAATATATGAAAGACATTATTTTGTAGATTTCGGAGGATTGCGAATTGAGGAAAGAAATAGATATTTCGAGAGAAGCGGACAAGAAAAATTTCATGAGCTAAAGATTAAGGAGATAATTGCCAAGCCTAGAGAACCTTAAATCTCTGATGAGCCTCATGAATCTTTAAAAGTATCTTCTAATCTTTTTCTCAATCTGGGATTTAGAGAGGGAGTTGGATGAGTGGTAGCCGCCGAATACCAGTTGAGGAGGTTAGACATATCGCCGAGCTCGCACATATAGAACTTACTAAGGAAGAGGAAATGATCTTCGCTGAACAGTTTAATCGCATTCTAGAATACTTCAGCATGATAGATGAAGCTGATACTGAAGATGTTCCACCGACGTTTCATGTTCTTGACTTAGTTAATGTTTACCGGGAAGACGAGGTTTATGAATCTGTGAAAGGAAATGAGCCATTAAGGAACGCGCCGAAAAAGGAAGGCAGGTTCTTCAAGTCTCCAAGAATAGTTTGAGGATGGAGGAGTTCTCATTGTCTAGGATTTACGAGATGACAGCCGCAGAGCTTCCGGATAAGGTTAGAAACCAAGAGATATCCGCCCAGGAATATTTACACTCTATCCTTGAAAGGATAGGTTATGTGGACGAAAAGGTTCACGCTTACGTGACAATAGCTAGAGAAGAAGCAGTAGCAGGAGCTAGGGAGATAGATGAAAAGGCGAGAAGAGGAGAGAAGCTTGGACCGTTAGCGGGAGTAGTGGTGGCGGTAAAGGATAATATATGCACAAAGGGCATACGGACAACATGTTCATCGCGCATGCTTGAAAATTTTGTTCCCCCATATGATGCAACCGTTATTGAGAGGCTTAAGGCATCTGATGCGATAATCATTGGGAAGACAAATATGGATGAGTTTGCGATGGGTTCGACGACGGAGACAAGCTACTTTGGAGCTACCCGTAATCCGTGGAACCTTGATAAGGTGCCCGGAGGCTCATCGGGGGGAAGCGCCGCAGCCGTGATAGCCGAAGAAGCCACTGTGGCTCTGGGCTCGGATACAGGCGGCTCGATAAGGTGCCCGGCGAGTTACTGTTCAGACGTTGGATTAAAGCCTACTTATGGACTTGTCAGCCGATATGGATTAATATCATACGCTAACAGCCTCGAACAGATAGGACCCATAACTAGGACTGTCCGTGACTGTGCTTTGCTTCTCTCAGTTATAAGTGGACATGACAGCAGAGACAGTACCTCTTTGAGAATTCCACGTAAAAATTACTTGAAATATCTAATAGGCGATATTAAGGGCTTAAGAATAGGGTTGCCGAAGGAGTTCTTTGGAGAAGGTGTGGAGGAAGATGTGAAAGAACCCGTGCTGGAAGCCGTTGGCAAGCTTGAGGAGCTCGGCGCATCATGCTACGAGGCTTCAATTCCAGCGATGAGATACGTTCTCCCAGCATATTACATAATTGCAATGTCGGAGGCTAGCTCAAACCTTGCCAGATATGACGGTTTACGCTACGGATACCGCGACGAGAACGATGAAGGAAACTTTGATGAGGTTTTCTCAAGGAATAGGAGAATAGGCTTCGGAGCCGAGGTTAGGAGAAGGATAATCCTCGGCACATACGCTCTCTCAGCTGGATACTTCGAACAGTACTACTTGAAGGCCCTTAAAATAAGAACGTTGATTCGTAGAGACTTTGAGAGGGTCTTCAAAGATGCGGATGTCGTAATAGGGCCTACTATGCCTCTTCTGCCATTCAATATAGGTGAACGAATAGATGACCCTCTGAAGCTTTACATGTGTGACATCCTAACAGTTCCAGCTAACTTAACAGGTTACCCAGCGTTATCTGTGCCCTCCGGGTTCAGAAGAGGTCTCCCGGTTGGGATGCAGATCATAGGCAAGCCCTTTGATGAGGGAACTCTCCTAAGGGTTGCATATACGTTCGAGCAGAATACTAGATATAATGAGTTTAGGCCGCCTCTATAAGATATTCAATACTGCAAATTAATGGTGAGGTTTAATGAAGAGTTACATCTTACGGATCGTTAAGAAAGAGTGGTGTCGGCAGGTTTTTTCAACAAAGAGATATTTTCCTGGGGTTCCGAGAAGATGGAACTCAGGCGACATAGTTTTTTTGGTTCATAAAACAGAGGAAGTCGATTCATTGGTGGGATACGGAATTATTAAGGAGTTTGTGGAGAAAAAAGAATTGCCGGAGGATGAGCGAAGAATATGTGAGGAGATGAGGTGGAGGGGCATCCTAATCTTCAATAAACTCTATAGAATAGATCCTCCAGTTCCAGTTAAAGACACCATATTATCAGCTGTTGAAGCTAGAGGAAAGTATCTCCATGGATATCCCCTAACAGATGAGCAGGTGAAGTCTATATTGAGGGCCGTGAAGGCGAAGGCCTCACTCAGAGAGGCTAAATGATCTATTACGGCCTCTACCCTCAAAGCGGAGAAATCAGCGCCACTTATAGGCTAAGTGGCTTTATTTTTTTATTTCTTTGACCTCGAAGAGAATCCTGATTAGTATGGAGGAAATCTACATCCGCAGAATCTATAAGATCGCTTCCTCCTAATCCTAATTCTCCTAGTATCTAATTTCTCCTTAAGTATCAACGAAGCTAGGAATAAGCTTAGCATGATGGGAAAAGTTATGGATAGAGAATGAGATAATCATACAGTCAGAGGGGAAGGAGTACACATTAAGGATCTTCATTGTGAATAGAGATGGAAGACTCAGTTCACGTCTATCCTTTTCCGGTGAAAGACGCAGATCTCATATTTAGTGAATTTATCTACAAGAGTTTCTTCTTACATTTGTAAATGAGCAATAAAGCATGCAGACATGAAGACCAATCAATATACTGATAATCTTTGGGAAAGAATTCGTCTCATCTGAGAGTAAAAAGACAGTGGTTATGTGGGAAAATGAAGCTTCGTTTATCTTATATACTTATAGTAGCGGTATCCATAATCGGTATCTGTCTTCCCGAATGAGACAAGCGCAAACTCGTTCTTTGGAGAAGTCACGCTCTCATGGAACTTAAGCCTCTCCTCATGTAAATCCTCATATACATCGATGGATATTCGTTTTCTTTCTTTCAACATCTGCATTAAGTTAAACTTCTTAACTACTTCCTTATACTTGGGCTGAATGATGAAGCTACAGACGACAGCGCTGCTTCCGCTTCCGTAAGAGCCTATCCCAAACCTTTTTCCGGCGAGGTCATCATTTCTCATCTCGAAGTGGCTGTTAACTCCAAGCCAGACTGAGGCAGTATATGCGTTCCCGATTTGTCTGAGAGCCTCAAGCGAGTCTTTTATCTTGACCTCGTATTCTCTTCTAAACTCCTCAGTTTTAGCGAATCTTCTCCTGAATTCCCTATACTTCTCGGAGATGTAGAATTCAACATCCGTTAATCCTTCCCTGCTCGGTTCGGGTCCTATAGCCTCCATTATCTTCTTCCATTTCGGAAGATTTCTCCAATCATGGATTAGGAAGGATGCGAAGGCGTATTGAACCATCTTCGGGAATGGAGAATGAAACGAGGCCAGATCGATCTTTTCTGATAGGCTTCCTCCTAGAGGATTAAGAATCCCAAGCTTCATCATGTTTCGCCGGTAAGCATCCGTAGCGATCCGCATGTCCCTTAAATAGCAACCTATAGAGTACCGACCGTTAACAACGGCCGTCTTACGCTCCACAGGCCTAAAGAAGTCTCTATCATCAATTGTTCCGAAGCCCGTGAATTCAGATTCATATGCCAACAGACGAGGATCCTTCTTCAAGAGCAAAGCGATCGCCGCCGCTCCCTGAGTCGGCTCCCCGGAGGAGTTAAGATCATATTTTGCAATATCCGTTGCAACCACAATTGAATATTCAGCTTTATTCCAGCCCGAAGCTATATATGCTAGGCGGTCTATAAGAGCATATGTGGCACCTATGCATGCAAATTTTGTCTCGGGAGCACCTATATGGTTGAAGCTTCCTTTACCATAAACCTGTTCAAGCATGCCTTGAACATAGCATGATATGGGTTTAGAAGCATCTGGACTCGTTTCAGTCGCCACCTCGATGAAGTCTATATCTCTTGGTGAAAGATCATTTTTCTCCATTAGCTTAAGCGTTGCCATAGCCGCCATCGTTGCAGCATCCTCATGCGCATCTGGGATGGATAGATTCTCTATGCCTAATCCCTTCGTAATTTTGTCTGGAGGTATTCCCCTAGCCTCAGCTAGATCCTTAGCGTCTACATAGAGCTTTGGAACGTAGGCGGCTATATCATCTATTCCGACTATTGTCTTCAAAATATTCACGCTCTACATTTTTCAGAGCATTTTAAAGATTATACTTATTGAAATATTGTGGAATATAATGCTTTCTTAAAATAAGGTATTAAAAACTTTACTGTATCTTTCCCTTCTTCATAATTACTTCTCCGGTATCCGCAATCTCTATAGTTGCTGAGGAATCAGTTACGAAGTCCCAATGCATGCAAGATTTAGATGTTCCACCATAGCTTAGATTAGATCCGAAGGCAAGGTGTACGGAGCCCCCGAGTTTCTCATCTGTTAGAATATATCCTATTGCCCTGTCGATTGCAGGGTTGCATCCTATCCCAAGCTCAGCAATATTTGTCGTCCTAACTTCACGTTCATTAGCTCTATCGATCTCTATGCATCTCCTGAATGAATCAATCATCTCCTCTCCATTAACCCTCGCGGAGCATTCATTTAAGATAAGTCTCCCATCCTTGAATTTTAAAGTCGCATCTCTAATAATCTTGTTTGTTAATCTATCTATTGTTACTGGGCAAAAGAGAATTCCTTCCCCAAAGGTCTCGTGAGGAGCAATGAAGACCTCACCAGCAGGTAAGTTGTTTCCCGTGTCGCCGACTTTAATATCATATTCATCAATCACTCCATCATCCTCGTTTATTCGTCTGCCCTTTATTTTGCATATGAAATCCGTACCCTTCTCATCTGTCACATGGAGAATATCAGCTTCTCTAAGCTTCTCAGCCAGCCTTGAAATGTAACCTTTAAGAATAGATGTGGGCACAGCAATTCCGCCAATTATGAGTTTCTCTAGAACTTCATATTCGACACCGTAGAATTCTGCAGCTTCATGAGTCGGCCATCCAGCATACGTCCATTTCTTCCCTGGGCTTTCCTCCCCATGTAATAGTTTTCTTATGGGAACGTTAGCCTTCGTCTTGGCAGCTACTTTTTCGCGTGGGAACCTTGTCTGGACTCTGGGATCCTTAAATGGCTCGACGACTATGTATGCGTCAGCCTCCTTGACAGCTGCGAGGTAATGTTTTGGAGTTACCTCTAAAATTTCAGTTGGCACTTCCTCATATACACGGGATGAATATTTATCACTTAATGAGATGATCAATGGGTGGGCTCCTCTCTTATAGCATAGAATGCCTATTTCTTCGAGGAGTTTCTGTACATGTACTCCGCCTCGAATTATAACGGCTTCTCCTTTCTTGATGCTTGTTCCATTAACAATAGCCTCGGCGCATTTAGCGATCTCATCTTTCGTAACCAACGCTTACTCCTCCTGCTTTAAGGCTATGATCATTGAAAATATTTAATGTTTCATCGAAACTCTAATTTAAGCTGGAAGATATTTGTGGATGGGCGTAGATGATTTGAGAATAGAATGGAACGGCGGAGTCCGCATTGAATACAAGGATGCTAAGGTAGTCTTAGATTCTAAAAGGAGTAGCATAAAAGACTCGGTTTTTTTCGTTTCTCACGGTCACTTCGATCATTCAGCGGCTTTCAGAATAAAGAATGCTAAGAAATACTCCTCAAAAGAGACTCTAGAGATCGTCTCCAACTTCTTCAGTATTAAAAATTCCTTCTCGCTAAGTCTCAAAGAAAAAACCACGATAGGCGAAGTTGAAGTTATCCCTCATAATTCTGGACATGTCCTTGGAAGCTTCGAGTATGAAGTGAGGGCTCCTGAAGGAATAATTCTTTATACTGGAGACTTCAACACGGAGAAGACTAAGACAATGAAGCCGGCTGAGCCTGTCCAATGTGATGTTATGATTGTGGAGGCAACATTCGGTTCACCGAGCTTCGTCTTTCCCAAGGTGGATGAGATAGGTGAAGATATGGTTGAATGGGCTGGAAGAGTTCTGAAACGTGGGCGGATTCCCTTCTTTCGGGCGGATCCATTAGGAAACGCGCAGGAAATAGTCTGTATTTTTAATGAATGCGATATCCCAGTAATTGCTCATCCAAGGGTCGCATTGATGAATATGATATATGAACGACATGGATTCCGCCTCCGATACATTGATGAACAATCCCCGGAGGCTGAAGAGATAAAGCGGCATGGAGGATTCATCTACGTGGCTCCGAAGAATATAAAGATTTCAGACGCTGGATTCGAGGATGCCTTAGTTTCCGGATGGGCTCTGTGGAGCAGGAGAAGAGGCTTTCCCTTAAGCGACCATGCGGATTTCCACAGGATTATAAGGTTTGTGGAGGAGTGTGATCCTAAAATTGTGCTGACATGCCATGGCGGACGTTTCAATGAGACCTTAGCTAGATACATTGAGCAAAAAATGCATATTAAAGCGTATCCAATAGATCTTATACCCACTGAATTTAGGAAAGAAAAACCATAATTATTTCTATTTTGTATCTTTTGCTGGCAAGGTGAAATGTGTATGATAAAACCTGTGGTTTTTGAGAATGAGGGAGAATACATCGTCGGGATTCTCCATCTGCCTGATGGCTTAGGGAAGGGCGAAAAGACCGCTCCCGCAGTGGTGATGCTTCACGGCTTCACTGGACACAAGTCTGAGGCGCATAGGCTATTTGTCCACGTTGCAAGGGCCCTATGCAATGCCGGCTTCATCGTATTACGTTTCGACTTTAGGGGATCTGGCGATAGCGACGGAGAATTCGAGGATATGACTGTTCTCAAGGAGGTGAGCGATGCCTCAAGGGCGATAAGTTTTCTCCTAAGCTTCCCATACACAGATCCTGAGAGGATGGGAGTTATAGGATTGAGCATGGGAGGAAGAGTCGCCGCGATTATCGCTTCAAGAGACAAACGCATAAAGTTCATTGTTTTATATTCAGCTGCACTCATTCCTTTAAGGAAAAAATTTCTTAGCCTCCTCAAAAAAGAGGATTGGAAGAGGCTGGAAGAGGGTGAAGCCATAAGTATAGGAGGCGGCTGGTACCTTAGGAAGCCATTCTTCGAAACTCTTGATTCCCCAACTCCTCTTCAGATACTCGACAAGATAAAGGTTCCAGTCCTTATGATTCACGGAGACTCCGATGAAGTAATCCCCCTAAAAGAATCCATCAAAGGATACGAGATGCTTAAGAAACTCAACAGAAAAAACGAGTTATACATAATTAAGGGTGGCGACCACACATTCAAAGAGAAGAAGCATACAAGAGAAGTTATGGAAAAAACGTTGAATTGGCTTAACAGTCTCTTTTCTTCTTATGATCGCTAAATCCCAAGAAGCATAAAAAAGATAAATTAGATCTCTCCTTTAATTTAATTAAACGCTCTCCAAGGGGAAGCTAGAATATGATTAATGTTGAAGAAGTTCTTTCATTAGCAAAACCTGAGGATCTTGAGTATCCGCCTCCAAGTGAGGATCACGCTGGACACATAGTGTATCTTACATTGAAGGGCTATCCGAAGCTAGCGGCTGATCATATTTTACATAGAGAGATGCGGGGGCATCTCAAAGAGACTATTGGAAACGTCATTCGGCAACTGAACTTCAAGATCAATCACCTATTAATGCAGGGGAAAAAGGAAGAGATCATGCTTTTTCTCGGCAGAATATATGATGCTCTCATAAATATTGCCTTAAACCTTGCAGGTTTCGAGAGGAAGATAATTGGCTTCAGCGATGGAGAAGCCGAGAGATCTATAGAGATTATAAGGGAAGCCCTCCGTGGATTCGAAGAGTATGAGAGGAGAAGCAAAATAGGGGGAGGAGCCTCTTCCGTAGCAAGGGTAGTCGTGAAGAATTTTCTTTCAGAGATGAAGAAGGTGATGAAGAATTACTATAGACCTCCTGGATCTATGGTTGCCCACGTTGCGGAGGAGATCGAGAAGAGAATTGATGATGAAAACGTGCTTGACTCGTTTTTGTCATCAGCTATAGAGCATATTCAAAATAATGTTTACTACAGGATGAGCGCCGCGGAAATATGCAAATTCGGAAACGATTATGCTCTAGGTCTCAGGTGGCTTCGTCACCTAGGATTTGTTCAAGTATCAACGAATCCATCCCTAGCGGCTATCGCTTATACTGATGACCCGACTCAGTGGGAAGGATTCAGAGAGGAGGATTTATGCTCGGATTTCAGAGGGATAGTTGAAGAGCATGAGGAGATCCTCAAGGATCCAGAGTCCTTCGGAGATGAGTTAGCCGCTTACGGAACGGAGGTGAGCATATGGCGGAATCTTGTCGTCTTTAGGCCGATAGCTATAGCCTCAAGAATGAAGCATGGCATGATAAGCCTTCAACTGAACCCGAACATAGCGGATGATTATGAAAGAAGCGTTAGGGACGCACTTAAATTCTATAAAGACGCTGAAGTTTTCCTTAGAAGATACGACTCATACTTGCTGTGGGGCTACTCGGAAAACGAGGAGAGAGGAAGACCGAACATCGTATTTAAGGTTGCTGGAAGCTCACCGGCAGCCATCGACATTACAAGGAAGCTCGAAAGCCTAGGCATAGGCACAAACAACACTGTTACTTTCACTGTCTCCCAAGAGACAGAGCTGATACTGGCTAAGATGGAGGGGCGGGTTGAAGCTGTTAAGAAGGGTATACCGCTGACGACCGTGTATGAAACGAACATGGGTGGTAGACTAGATGATCACCTGCGAGAGGTTCAAGTTGAGAAGCTAATCCAAAGAGCTCTAGAGAGATTCGAGGATAAAAAGTTTGCACTTAAGAATTTAGCGACGAAGTTAAACGCGTGGGAGAGTGTTAAGGATAAAGAAACCTTGGATGAGATGGTTAAGGTGATCAGTAGCAGGAGATTCCTCCGCCCAATGAACAAGGAACCTCTTGTAGAGTTTCTCGCCGAGGCCGGCGTTCCCTCAAGTTCAAGGGAGGAGGTAAAAGAGTTTCTAGATAAGATTGAACACGACATAGAGCACTGCGGAATCCTAGTTACTAAACGCGTTTATGAGATCTTCTTTGCTCCTCAGAATCTTCCCCTGTGGATCTCTTACTTGAAGTCGAAGTATGGACTTACAGATGATCAGGCAGAGGAGGTTCTAAGTGGAATAGATATGTTACCAGCTTCGAAGAGGCACCCCAGAGAGACCCTTTTAACGCTGAGTGGGAAGAATATGACGCATACGGAGTTTCCGAATCATCAGATGAATGTGTACTCTACAAGTCTCAAGGAAGGCTTTAACATTGAAGAGTATAGGGAATCCGTTCTTAGGGAGGTCGATCCGGAGATCCTGTATAGACTTACAGAGAAATGGATGGACATAAAAGATGAATTCATAAAGTCATATGAGCTCACTCCCCATCAACAAGAGATTCTGAAGGAAGCTGGGATTCCGGATAGAAGTAAATATGGAAATCGTGGACTGAAACCTAAGGAGTGGAGAAGCTTCGGCGCTACCGTAAAGACGATGAATGAATTCTCAAATAGCTACGAGAACTTCAAAAGGAAGTGCATAGAATTCGCAAAGAAAATTAAAGAGGAGAAATAACCCCTCTTTATCAGAAACCCTCAAGATATTTTTCTTAGCTTCTCTCTTATTATTTGCAAAGCCCGCTTAACAACTGCTTCATAATCGCCTATCCCATTAACTCCGGCGGCTGTTGAGTGTCCACCTCCCATTCCATGAAAGTATTCTCCGAGAGGTTTAGCAAGATCTCTTCCCAAATGGAAACCTGTCTTCTTATAGAATTCCATATCAGATCTTATGCTTATCTGAAGGTTATCATTCTTCTGTCCGCCGACTAATGCTAAATGCGCCCCTAGCCCAATGAGGGCACGTGCCGCTGAAGCCTGAAATGAACTCACATGTGAGAAGACTATTAGCCAATTGTTTATCCTGATGAGATGCATTCTTCTGCAAGCCTTAAGCCTAGCTATGCGTTCGGAAAGACTTGTTGGAAGCGTAAGCCTAGAGATTATCTTCTGAGCGTCTACACCAGCATCAACTAAGGCTGCAGCAACCTTGAATGTGCTAGAATTTGCCAATACAAAGTGTTTAGTATCGAATGTTATCCCTAAAAATAATGCTTCAGCCTCTTCCCTCAACGGCTTCATGCCTATTTCCTCATAGAACCTATAGACTATCTCACAGGTTGATGATGCGTTTTCATCGCAGATCATGATGGATGCTATGCTTTCGGTTTCCGGATGAGCTGCGTGATGATCAATCACCACAAGCGGAGCCTCTGTTTTCTTCACATTGTTTTCCCATAAACCCAGCTGCTTAGTCGTATTCGTATCCAGCATGATGATTATATTAGCTGTAAATTTTGGATTATCCGTCGTAATCTTCATTGGCAGAAGATCTGATACTGCTTCGGAGAGTTTACTTATTCCATCGGGGGAGGCGACTTCGACCTTCACTTTGGGGTATATTCTTTTCAGAAGCCTTGAAAGGGCGAAGGCTGATCCCAACGCATCTGGATCCGCATTTTGGTGACAGAGAAGAAGAATACGTCTAGGCTTAACCCTGTGAATTAAAGATACGATATCTTGAAACGACAACTGTATCCTCTCATCTTCAATTTAAAGATGCAGTGACGTTTAACAGTTTTCTATAAGCATATTCTCTGGAAGCTTCTATTCATCCACCAGAATTCACGTTTAAGGCTTCGTCAAACCTGAGGTAGTTAATTAGACTAGTAAATAATGAGGTATGTGAAGGCTTTTGAAGCAGTTTCAACGTGGCGATAATGGACGAAGGTCCCTCTGGAGTTTTTCATTCAGCTCCTTTATCTGGCTTCTTATTCTCTCCTCCTGTTTTCCGAGGACCGAAATCCTCATATTCGCTAATTCCTTTCTCTCAGCAAGTTCTTTAGTAATCTTTGATTTTTGAGTCTTTACTAAAATTGAGCCGACGGATTTATAGATGACTTCATCATCCGGCGTCTTCTTAAGCTCCTCTAAAGCTCTATCGACCTCTAGAAGTTCAAGTTCAACTTGTTGCTTCTGAGCAAGAAGGCTCTGAAGGGTCTGCTGTAGCTGTTGAAGCCTCAGCAACCTTTCCTGAACGGCTGGCGGAAGCTTAATTTCATTACTCATCTCTTATTTTTCTCCTCTCGTTTATCATGATTCCTTTTATCTCTTAATACATCCTAAAGCAACGATTAAAGCGTTTTCTTTTCCGCATAATATCTAGAAGACTTAATGAAAGATTAAACTATCGGAGTTAGGTGAATGCCATTTCTGCTGGATGACACGTGATAGAGTCCAGTTCTGGGCTGCTCTCCATAGATGAACAGATTTCCAAGAATGTCTTTAAAGACGAAGCGTGCGGCGGCGAGCTGAGTCATCATCTCTAAAGATTTCATTCCCTTTTTAGCTATTGCTATAAGCGCTTCATTATTCCTCAGCGCCCTGCTGATCGCTTCATCCAGAAGCTTCAGAGTATTCTCTGGACCATAAAGAATCTCAAATATATCTAATCCGAGAATCTCAACTATACCGGAATGTTTCCTCATCAGTTTTTCTAAGAATATAAGGTATTCTTTCCTCGACTCCATAAGTGAAAACTCTAATAGGTCAGCCTTATCCTTCCTAACAGTCTCGAGAAAATTCATGTACTCTTCAGCAGAAGGAAAGAGCTTCTCTAAGCGCCAAGTTATCCAAGATTCAGGCTTATAAGAATATATCCCATTATATCTTTCTTCAAGTTCACGGTCTTCTGGAGATATGGAGCCAACTGAGCGTAGGCGGACAACTCCTAAGCCCTTAGATGATAGGTTAATCGCTATCTGATCTAGAAATGGAACGTATCGTAATCCAACTCCTTCCTCCACAACGAAGAGCGTTAATTCACCTCTCTTCAGCCCGCCAGATATCTTGTCAAAATCTTTTATGCCGCTTGACCTGTGCATCTCATCAATGTCCGGGAGGGGTTCCGCTTCGATGACTCTTACATCCCTACTTGGTGGGAAGTACTTAAACCTTCCATTCTGCAGTGAAAATACATACCTCTTCATTTTCCTCTCTAAGCCTCTGAGCTTGTCTATCCTTATCTGTCTCAGCGTTCTAGATCTCGAATATTCTACGTATGGCTTATCTTTCACATCATGCATATCCACATCTAGGAGGGTCACTATTCCATCCACTATATAATCAAGATCCTCAAGTCTGTCCGTTTCAGATACTAGAATTAGATGAGTTCTGGTTTCATGACAAAAATCGCATATGCTCTGTGTGAATGATGCTCTATTATTCTGAAGGTTAAGACTTCCAAGCATCGCATCCCAGCTGTCAATCACCACTACAGGATTATTCATCTCTTCAGCATCTTCATAAAGCATCCTGAAGAAGTTCAAGGCGGCGTCGAATCCAAAGGGTCTGTTAAGGAAGCTTCCCGAGAGTCTTAAGGCTTCATGAAGCCTTTTAGGCGTCGCATTTATCACATTTCTTTCAGTAACTATATCCTTTATCCACGGAAATAGGTGATAGATCTTCTCCGGGTTAACCCTTGTAGAGACGTAAAGTCCATTGCGTTCCTCACATATCTCCTTTAGAATCTCAAATGACAGTATCGTCTTTCCGGTTCCAGGCTTTCCCTTGATAAGCAAGATCTGCCCCGGATAGATCTTAAAGAACTTCACTATCTCCTGAGGGATTCTATCTCCATCATTCAAGGTCCGCATCCTACATTTTCTCCATTAAAGCCTGCTTGTTCATCTTTTCATCTAAGATTTTCAGAAGGCTCACCGGTTTTATCGGCTTCATCAAATATGCATCAGCTCCCTGCTTCAACGAAGCTACAGCGTTTTCTAGAGATGGGTATCCCGTGATCATGATCTTCACCATGCTGGGAAACTCCTTATGTAGTACTTCGAGAACCTGTGTTCCATTCATGCCTGGCAGCTTAATATCAAGTAGTGCCAGAGAAAACCGTTTAGCTCTGCATTTCCTTATACCCTCCTCACCGCTCATCGCCGTCTCAACCTCGTAGCCTTCAGACGTAAGAACTTCACTTAGGCTTTCAAGAACCTCCACGTCATCTTCTATAATTATCACTTTGCCTTTAGATACTGTTTTTTCATCATGCCTTGAATCGTTCTTAAGCTTCAATGATCGTGCTGAGGCGTGTGAATCCAATTTGAAGCCTCCCAAACAAGTTCTTTCTTTAAGCCTCGTTAAAGAATAATCTTTATTCTAACTTGAGGTAAGTGTTCTAAGCAATTAAGATTTGTGGATGAAATATATGTTAATTCCGCATCTTCATGAAGAAACGCTTAATTATTCTCGATTATAAGAGATACGGAGTTATTTAAAAAACTGAGAGAAGAAGTCCATGAAGCAGCTTATCCATAATGGGGTTCTAATCCCGAAGTATGAGTGGAAGGGGCTCTGCATATCGGTTAAAGGTAAAAGGATACATTTAACTCCGAAACAAGAGGAGATGGCGATCGCTTGGGTTAAGAAGATGGGAACTGAATACGTTAACGATAAAGTATTCATCCGAAACTTCTTCGAGGATTTCCGTAAAGCTCTGAGGATCAGCGAGAAACTTAAGCCTGAAGACTTCGACTTCTCCGAAATAATAGAGTATGTGGAGAAAGAGAAGAGATGGAAAGAGAGCTTAACTAGAGAAGAGAAAAAACGCCTGAGAGAGGAAAGGAGAGCGCTGAGGGAAGATAACAAGAAGAAGTATGGCTATGCAATAGTTGACGGCGTCAGGGTGGAGGTTAGCAATTACACGGTTGAGCCCTCTTGTATATTTATCGGACGCGGAAAACATCCTAAACGTGGAAGATGGAAAGAGGGTCCAAGCGAAGAGGATATAGAGCTCAATCTTTCACCAGATGCTCCTAGACCTCCGGGAAACTGGAAAGCTATAGTGTGGAGATCCGATGTAATGTGGATCGCTCGGTGGAAAGATAAGCTCTCCGGAAAGATGAAGTATGTATGGCTCGCTGAGAACAGCGAGCTTAAACAGAAGAGAGAGATTGAGAAGTTCAACAAAGCTATAGAGCTCAAACATAATATAGAGAAGATAAAGAAGCACATAATGAAGAATTTAGACGCGGAGGATCCCTTAAGAAGAAAGATAGCAACCGTATGCTACCTGATCGACATACTTAAGATTCGGGTGGGCGATGAAAAGGATCCCGATGAGGCTGATACCGTAGGAGCTTCAACTCTTCGGTCTGAACACATAAAATTCGGCGATGATGGGAGAGTTATCTTCAAATTCTTAGGAAAAGACTCCGTTCCACACGTCTTCAAGGAAGAGTTGCCAGAGATCGTGATAAGAAATCTAAAAGAATTTTCAACAAATGCTAAGTCATCGATCTTCGACGGAGTTAACTCTAAGCGAGTCAGCGAGTTCCTCGACGAAGTAGTAACTGGACTTTCAGCTAAAGTTTTCCGCACCTACTATGCGTCAAAGGCCGTAGAAGAGAAGCTTAAGGAGATCCCCGTTAAAAAAGAGGATCCTGAATATGTGAAAAAGTATGTGGCGACGATAGCGAATCTTGAAGCCGCCAAAGTTTGCAATCATCGCCGCAAAATTCCAAAGAGCTGGAGGGCATCGTTGGAAAGGCGAAGGGAACGACTAAGGGAGAGAATGGAAAAGGCGAAGGAGAAGGAAAGAAAGATCAAGGAGAAACTTAAAGAGAAGCAGCTTCGGTATCTCGAGAGGCTTAGAAGATACGAGGCGAATATTGAATCATTGAGGAAGAAGCTTGAAGAGACTCGTCGCCAGCTAGCTCAGAGGGAGAATGAGGGAAAGCCCACGAAGACTCTGGAGAAGAGAATAAGAAGTCTAAGGAGGAGAATAAGAAAACAGAGAGAATCCATCAGAAGGTTCAGGGAGAAGCATAGAGGTCAATTAATGAGACTTCGGGAGAGACTGGCAAAGCTGAAGCAGCGGGAACGCACCTTCATAGAGAAGATGAAACTCTGGATAGACGCGAAGATGAAGACAAGAGATTACAACCTAAACACGTCACTGAGGAGCTATATCGACCCGAGGATCTACTACCGCTGGGGTGGGAAGGTAGGCTTCGACTGGAAAATGTACTATCCAAAATCGCTTCAGAAAAAATTCTCATGGGTCGAGAACTATTCAGATGGATAATAACAACGATACACTTTTTCATATGGAATAGTTTTTCCTATGAAGTCTGGAGGCTTCCTCTTTTCT
>Ga0164310_10000285_pt1 | contig 26162 bp, 20 predicted proteins | sample GuaBasSedimGuay1_FD_121795 | JGI IMG/M metagenome (GOLD analysis project Ga0164310, IMG submission 121795) | Subseafloor sediment microbial communities from Guaymas Basin, Gulf of California, Mexico - Guay1, Core 4569-9, 0-3 cm | ecosystem: Environmental > Aquatic > Marine > Hydrothermal vents... | reverse complement strand
CTCTTCTCGAAGTCTCTGACAGATCCTATCAAAGGCTTCAATTTGTTCAGGAGTACTATACATTAATCTCCTCCTTAATTGATAAGTTTTCTCCATATTTATTAATATCCACTCGTATAGGCAGATCTAAACTTTTTAAATCGTTGAGTTGATGTGGGATTTGATCCCATAGAAATTCTAGATCTTCTATCAATTCAACAATAACTTCATCATGAATGATGAGAATTGGATTGATTTTATTTTTAAAACCTCTACTCCATTCATAAAATCGTCTAAGTCCTTCTTTATGAATAGTAGCTGCCGGTCCTTGAATAGTATAATTGGCTGCTTTATAAGACTCTTCTGGTTTTAGGTAGTATGTTCTATCAAATATATCAACTATCTTTCCATTATTGTGTATTGTTTTAATACAGCGATTCATATAGTCACTAATCTCTGGATAGATTTCGTGATATATTTCATACCATTCCTTTGTCTGATCTACAGATATCAGATCATCAATAAGTCCCTGCGGATAAGCAGATCCATTTAACTCTTTAGCAAATCTTATTGGTCCCATTCCATAAATGATTCCAAAATTAATTTGCTTTGCAATATAATATTGTGAGTTAGAAGGTTCCTGTGTGCTAAAAATAAATTTAGCAGTTTCTCTATGCACATTGATTCCTTCACTAAAATAGCTAAGCATTTTCTTACACTGAGCTGTGCAAGCAAATATTTTTAATTCTATTTGCGAATAATCAAAGCCATAATTTACAAAACCATCCCTTCTTACAATACATTTTCTAATATAGTTTGCAGCTTCCTTATCTCGTTTTGGAATATTTTGAAGATTTGGATTACTTGAAGATAGTCTTCCTGTCACTGGTATAACTTGATTATATGTAGTATGAATCGTGTTTCGATTAGTTTTTCGTTTGAGAAATCCCATTAAATAAGTGCTCAATAATTTATTCCATTTTTTATACTCGATTAACTCAATAGCCGTATGATGTACTACTTTAAGTAGGGATATCTTCTGGACACTTGGAAGTGAGATATTTAATCTATCTTTGAACGCTTTTTTAGTTTGCTGCCAAGAATTGAGATTGATATCTCCTAAAGATTCTTTTAATTTTTTGCTTAGATTATTTATTTTCATTATCACTTCTTCTGCTGCTTCATGAATCTTATCAGTTGATATCTGAACACCTCTTTGTTCCATAACTAATAAAGTAGGTAACAACCTAATATCTGCTAAATAAGACCTATTTTTCAATAGAGGAAGAAAGAAATAAAATAATCTTAATGTATCACTTACATCTTCATATAAATACTTATACATAATATCTTCAGGTATTTCTTGATAAGTTTTCTTTTCAAGTTTAATCATCAATTTAACTATCTCATTAAACGGACGTTCTCGTTTAAGATATCTATTAACTAAATAATCTAACGATGGAAACTTCTTTCTACTATCAGCATTAAAAGCCATTAATTGTGTATCATGGAATTCCCTATCAGAGAAATCAAACCCGACATTCTTTAGCATTAGAATATCAAACTTGGCATTATGAAAAATAGGAATGGAGTCGCCGACGATTTCTGGTAATTTTTTAAAGTCTGATTCTTTTAAGAAATTATATGTCCCTTTATTATCTATAGTACCGATTAGAAAAGGCTTGTCTTTATGGATATCTAATCCAGTAGTTTCGGTATCTATAGCTATATAAGTCCGCATGAAAATCTCCTTTTTTAAGATAAAGGAAGGGGATAGGATAGTAATAATAGCACAATCGGGTGTACAAGACGTACAACATAAGATTCAATCTATCCTATCCCCTATAAAGATAAAGAGCATGGGACGATCGGATCGTTTGGGTTGGAGGCGTTATCATGGTAACGACCTTCACTAGAGGTGAGGGATACAGGGGACTCAAGGAAGGAACCCGCCCATGCTCTATGATTGTCAAAGAAAGGGAGGATATACTGTAGGTCCAATTTAGGTCCATCCTTAGATAAACATCCTAGGCTGTCTAAATAAAGATAAGAGTATCTAAATTCTTTTCCAATATATTCTCCCTATTTAAACCCTAAAGAGTATTATTCTTCACACAAACTGTTGACATAGATATTGATGTAATGTCGATTGTTGGTAAATACGTTCCTGATTGTTGCCCAAACAATTCGATCTTTTGCTTGTTCGAGAACAGGAATAATATCCACAATCTTTTCAGGATATTCTAAACCCATTGCGTTAAGCATGTCTTTAAAATATCCTGCCCGATCAGGATCAGAAAGGTTGTCCCATTTCGGAGGTATGGTACGAGCAAGAAAATTTGGTTCTCCAGGAGCAGGAAGCATTTCAAAAACAGTTCTTACCTGTATATCTCCCGTCTTTGGAGATTTCCTTAGCTCCATACTTTTCACTACAAGTTTATAATCTCCATCTTCAATACCTTCACGTTCCTCTCTCGATTGCGATTGATCCCATGTTGATTGGATATTCAACAACTCTTGCTCAAAATTGACCTCTTCATTTGTCATTTTAATTCTCCTCTATGGCAGAAACTTTTTTGTTCCAAACTTCCTCTAGTCTGGAATAACACGTATTAGAATCTTCCAAGATAATAGGTTCGGTAAATAAACCGCTGCGATCTTTTGATTCATACTCACTATGCATAACAAAAGAAATAGCTCTTTTATTTACAAGTTTACTTCCTATTTTGATGGGTGACATGTACATATATCCGATAAAATCGACTAAAGGTAGTATAGCTTTTCTTGCTGTAGTTCCTAGATTTGGAATGATTTTAGTAATAGTTCTTCCTTTGAATTGATGATCTTTCGAAAATTCATGAGAAATGAATCCAAGAGTAAAGCCAACTGATTGCAGCTTGCTAATTATTAGTTTTATCTCTTGTGAAGTCAGATCCCAACCTTTCCCCCATTGTAAATCTGAAGCGTGTTCAACATGTTTCAAATCGCAAACATGTCTAAAAGCTAAATCTATAAAATTATCTACAGTATCAAACCAAATAACATCATAATTCTCCTTATATTCTGGATCTTTCAAGATGCCATTAACGACAAATTGAATTTCTTTAAAACTTGTAAACACTTGATTATCATGTTCAGTCAGTACACAATCAGATGATACAAATCCTTGTCCAGCTTCTGTATAGATAAACAAAGATTTAGGAAATTGTGAAGCTAATGTAGTTTTCCCTATACCAGGTGCTCCATAAAGAAACCAGTTGCTGTTATACATAGTTTTCTTAGGTACTGTTTTCTCAATATTCATTCTGATATCTCCTCATAATAATCTTTCCAATTCGGATCGTTTTGACAAATCGGTAAAAAGACACACGGTTTAAATCCGTAGCAAGATTCCTCATTCATCCAAAAATCATCTTCTTGAAAACATCTTTCTATTCTAGAAAAATGTTTTATCAAACGATTTTCAAAATCTGTAGAATCCTTATCTCGATAAGTAAAATCCTTATAAAAATAAAACTCTGGCCGAGCTTTATAGTCTTCAATCAAACGTTGTTCAAACATTTCAGGCGTCTCTTTTTTTGTTTGTCTGATTTGAGGTTTTTTAAAAATCATAAACATGACGCCGCGAATGTCTATTCCCATATGTTTACATGCGTAGTAATAAATTGTAGCTTGAAGATTAGCTCTTAGTGCTTTTGTATGCGTAAAACGTCTGATATCTCCGGTTGTTTTATATTCTATTACAAAACATCCATTTGGAGTTTTTATTATAGCATCTATAAATCCATGCAATCCGAAAATACCGAATTGTGGTAAAGTATATGAAAAGTTTAATTCGGTATGTTGAATATAGGGAATAATGTCTTTCCAATATGGATTCCCTGCGCACATTCCTTTTAACATTCCTGCCATCTTATAGCAGATTTTACTAATGTCTGGAACATTCATATGGGTTTCTAATTCCTTAGTCACTTCTTCATCTATATATTTATAGATATCATTAAGGTTTTGATCCTGTGAAAACTTCTGAAAAACTTTATGAGCAATATGACCAGTCCGTAAAGGCTCTTCATAAGATTTTACCTTATATTTTGGATACAGTTGGAATTTTCTAGGACAAGTTAGGAATGCAGCTAATGCACTATGGCTTATTGGAATATAAGATTGGTCATTCATTATATTCTCCTATTTTCTAAATATTTTGAAACTCTTTCGTCTTCCACTGCTTCTTCAATTCCTTTAAAATAGTCATACACCAATTCTGGATCTATCTTTTGTCCACAATCAAGACAATAAGTATCAGTTAAAATACTTGGATGGTCTTTTGATAATACTTCTCCTTCATCAATCATTACAGAAGTTGATCCACAATGTTCACATATCATAGACATAATTATTCTCCCATAACTGTAAATTCTTCACCTACAGCTATACTTTTAGCATCAAAATCTACTTTAGTATGGCCTAAAGAATTTAGGATGAACAAATTTATAAGATCACTTCTACTAAAAGACAGTTTAGCACAAATTTTATCTATGACTACCAATAGATCAGGGCGTATCCTAACAGATACCGGATAATTTGTTCTAGGAGATTCGTAACCGATCAAATCTATTGCTCTCTGTATAGGCATTATACAACTCCAAAAGGGGTTTTTTCTTTTCTTTTAAGATATAATATATTTGAGCATCATATGCACCGTTACATATGAAATCAACAATAACTACTGATTTTTTCTGTCCTGATCTATGAAGCCTGTCTTCACATTGTATTCTATCTTTTAGAGATAGTTTATTTGAGAAGAATATAGCTATATTAGCTACATCTTGAAAACCGTCTACTCCCATCTTTATCTTATCTATTTGGCAAGCAAGTATTCCAGGAAAACTTTTTATATCTTTATGGGATTCAAATATCTTAAATCCTGCTTCTTTTAATATCTCTTCTTCAGCTTTATATTGATAAACAATTATTATACCTTCATCACGATTTTCTTTTATAAAATCTTGAACGACAGCGAGCTTCTGATTTTTTCCGGGTATTCTATAAATAGTTTTTTTATTGTCTCCATTCTCTATATACATAAAATTAGAACAAATTTGCATTCTCTTCTGTAAGATTTGGATTGAATAGCTAAACTCTTCAAAAGTCACTAACTCTCCATCTTCATTAAAAATTTTAGCTTCCCAATTCTTTACAATTTCACGATCTAACTTTGTTTGATCTTTACTCATTCTATAATAATACGCTTGATAGATTTTTGGAGGTAAATCCAAACATTCCTTTTTAGACAAAGTAAATATATATGGATTATACTTTAGTTTTTGTTGTATAGTTTTTCTTCCCCAATCCGTAACTTCCCATCCACCCTTGAAATCCTCTGTAAAATAATTCTTCAGAAAATAAAAATAACTATCCCCAAAGGTCCTACCACCGTCTAAAAAATAAAACGGAGTAAATACGTCTTGGTATTTCTCCGCTATAATTGTTCCAGTCATAATAGCTTTATTCTTTATGTTTCTAAATTTTCTAAGTGCTAATCTTACTGTTTTTCCGTAACCTGAAAAAATAGATGCTTCGTCGGCGACAACCATTTCAAATTTTTTAGGTTCCAATATTTCAGCCCATCTCACATAACTTTCATAAGAGCAAATTAAAATACGCGGTCCAGTATCCATACAAAAATTAACAAATCGCTCCATTTTTTGTACGACAGTTCCACGAAATAGATGAAAAGCGAATGTAGTATGTTTAAGTATTTCATTGATCCATGTATCAACTACATATGCTGGACACAATATTAATGTAGTAGTAAATCCTCTGCGTTCTATTATGTCTAATATGATACGTGTTTTTCCCGTACCACATTCACAAAGCAAAGCTACAGACGTACCGAGTACACTCGGTTTCTTGCAAACGGTATCAGCTATAACTTGTTGATGTTTAAAGGCTTGCGTTAACATATTTATTTCACCTCATGTTTTCAGAGTATTCCCACTCTAACAAAAAACTGTCACATACTCAAGAAAATTCTGAAAAATTTTAACTCCTTAGTATATAAGGAGTTATGAAGACAGTCACTAATCAATTTAAATAGATATGTTCGAGTTTCTACCTACTTATATATAGGGCTCATTTCGAGTCTGGTTTATTGAAAATACAAGGTCTCTCTGCTAATTCTCTTTTTATCTCTTTATTATCTCCATTCATTTCAGTAAGTTTAGCAATTATTGTTTTAAGATTTTCATTTTGTTGTTCATGCACAATTAAAACTCTAGCTTGAAAGGAAGTTATTTTTTCAAGAAGATTTGCTTGATAAGCAGTTACTCCATTATTTCCATTCTTTTTATCGTTAAACTTTTTTAATTTGTCCAATAGATAACCGATCCCAAGTAAAACAATGAAGAGTTGAGGACTATAGGTGAAAAGCTCATGCATGATGACTCTCCTCAAAATCTCTATCTAAAACCTGTTCCCATGAAATGATTGGGAAAGGTAAGAGTCCATAGTTTCCTAATTTAAAAACTTTTCTCTCATCCTTTATTTCTCTATATACTTTTACTAACGGTTTTATAGATGCTTTTAAAGTAGTAGTAGTCCACTTACCTTGTTCCTTAGCTAAAGTTCTAGTTTGTAAATTATGAGTATTTAATCTTTTATTTGGTCCCTCTGCACAACAATCTACTCCTATTAAGATTATTGGATTACATCCTAGTTTGTAAGCTAATTGAAAAGCCATATGTCCACTTAATTGTTTCATCAGTCCATTATAATGTTTAAAGGATCTTCTAAGATCATAATAGAATATTTTCTCTTTCTGTTCAGCTACTTGTTCTAATTGCCATGTCTTTTTTATCGACTTATGCATAACTTTTAGAGGGTAAGATTTCATAATCTTTTCAAATAAATCTCGTTTATCTACATCTTGAAACATCAACAAATCAACATGATGCTCTTTGAATGCTTCATTACACGCAATTATTATTCCTATATCTTTTAACTTATCTATATCAAAATAAGTTTTACTCCAGCCATTTCCTACAACAAATCCAGGGATATCTTTAAAATTTTCTACAAGTTCTTCTATATGATGTTTAAAAACTATTGATCTGTCGTTTTTCTTCTTGTGCATCTGCTATCATATCCTTAAACCAGCGGACCATTTCCTTATCTCCGACTTGTTTAGCTTTATGAAGCTGTCTTTTTAACTGTCCAGACCTCTTAGCGATATCAAATTTTCTCCGTTTCTTAAGTCTTTGAAGATTAAACTTATACTCTTTAAATCCAAGCAATGCTCTTTTGAGACGTATATTAAATTGAGGAGTTTCTTTATACGGATTAGGAGATGCTAATCTTTCAACTTCTGCAAAACCTCTAGAAAAAGATCTTGCAGTAAAAGCTAATTTTCGTGGGACTGGAAATTCTAAACCTATCCCGTATTGTTCTTTAGTTATACCAGGGAATATAGTTTCTTGCTGACCTTTAGGTTCTTCAATAGGCTTTCCAGTAAAAGGATCTCTATTAAAATATAGAGCAGTTGGGATTTTAAGAAGTGGATTAGCCATTTCAATTCCAGTCTGAACGGGTGCTTGAATCGCTATCAAATCCATAGCAGGAATCCAGCTCTGGAAAATATTTACATACAAATCTCCAGTATCTTTGTCTAATCTAGAAACAACTCCATACCTACGAGATACGAATCCTGGTAATAGTTTTCTATCTTGCTCATTTAATTCGCTATCCTTGTCCCAAAAATCCCTAATGAAATGATTCAATGCGCTAAATTTTCCAGGTTGTCTAATCATCATTTCTAATTGAAGTGGAATATTTTTTCTAGTCCACGAATAAAATGGCAAAAGTCGTCGAAATTTATTTTTTTCAGTTAACGTAAGTTCTGAATAATCAAAATGATACTTTTTTACAGACATCCCTGCTTCACTAGGAGTATATCCTTTTTTGAGTCTGTTAATAAATAAAGATAATCTATGAACATCTTCTACTTGCCGTCCTACACCTGCTCCAGTTTTAATGATGACGTTATGAGGATTTATTGCACTACCTATATTCTTAATTTTAGATTTTCCAAATGTAGATAAACCACGTTTCATTGTAGGCAGTTCGCCACCAAAGAATGGAGCACCACCATTTTTGACATACAAATCATAAACTTCTTCCAATGAAAGTTTAGTTTTGTCTGGAAGAGTAATAAACTGATTTTTAAGATCTTTCCACATTCCTCCAGTTAGCTTAGCTTTTTGACCTAATCTAGTAGCTACTATTCTTGACGAATTAAGATAATCAGAAACATTGATCCCAGCTAACATGTTTTGCCAAAAACTACCAATAGCATTTCTCGAATGATATCCAGGAAATGGGACTAATGTAATAGTTTTCCAAAAATTTGTAATCTTATCCCACGTTCTAACGAAAGCATTCATTGTTTGAGGATTTCGTAAATGGTCACTCATTCGATCTATAAATTCTTTAGCTTGAATGGGAATAGCCCACATAGGAACATCTATTGCAAGTCCTTCAGCTAATCGAACAGGATCTTTACCAATCTCTATAAACAATTCACGCCCCTTAGCTCGTCCCTCAATACCAAGCCACTGTTCTTTTTCTAATACTCCAATAAAAGCATCCTGTTCAGGAGTTAGGTTTCTCCAAAAACCTACATCATATCCTTTGATTCCTCTTTTAGTAAACGAAAAGACAGTTTCTCCTAATCTAAGATCATCTGCTCCCCTTACAGCTCTTCCCAATAAAGCAGTCATGGTATTGATGATTTCAGAATGAGTAATAGCCCTAATACCACTAGCCCACCTAATTGCAAATGCTTGATATAAACGTTCTGGAGGAAAAAACAAATCAAAATCTATATCGTTGTTTTTCATAAACTCAAGTCGTTTAGCAATTTTAGGATCTTTTTTAGCTACTTCTTTTAATTGTGTAATCAGCGAAGAAATGAATCCAGAATCCAAGCTTCCATTATTTATCAATTCATTAACTTCTTTCATATCCATGTTTTTAAAGTTACGTCCTTTGGAAGCCCGTAAAAAATGGGCCGCCGCCGATTCACCGTCTCGCAATGTAGTCTTGTCTAAAACATGAGCAAGTAAATCTCTTCCTTCTTTAGAAAGATATCTTGGGACATATCCCATAGCTCCAGTAAGTTTATCATTCCCAAACATACTAGCAGCTTGTTCAAGCTCCATTTCCATCATCATTTTATACCGCTCAAACTCTCTCAATTCTTCGGTATTTATTACTCCTTTAGCTTTTTTAGAAAGTAACTTATTATACTTTTCTAATAGCTTTTTAGGACCAGCTATATGTTTTGCTACAAAGAATTTCTTCAAATTTTTCTCAAATTGTTTAACCCAATTCTCTTCAGCCCATGCTCTACCTCTTGGTATTTTAGATAAATCTTTAATTCCGCTTGAACCATACGGAATAAAGCCTTCATCTACCCATAACCATCTATGAATTGATCTTTTATTTTTTAGAGGAAGCATTGAAGTGTATTCGATATAGTGATCTCTGACTTGATTGTATAATTCTTTAAAATGTTCTGGAGAATTCAATTCTATACCAGATTCTTTCATAGTCAAACTAATTAGTTTCTGTCTTGCTTTAGGTAATTTATTGAAAAAGTGAGCAGTCATCATTCCAGCTACTTCGTTTTCATAATGTCTTTGTAAAATTTTACGATCTTTTTGAGATTTAGTAATATAAGTTTGAAAAGCTTTATGCAATTCTGAAGTAGTTTTTGGACGAAAAATTTCGTGTCCTATAGCACGTGTTCCAGCTAACATCTCTTTTAAGTTTAATTCTTCAGTTAATTGTTCTAATGTCTCTGCTACTTGGGCTATTTTAGGATCTACATTTTCTAATTTATATCCATATTGATAATATCCTCTTCCCTCCATAAATTCTAAAACTTTCTTAAATTCTTCTTTGTTTGTTACTTGATCTAGTATGGGTCTTGCCTGTTTTATAAATTGCTCATAACTTACTCTAGATGCGGTTGCATTCATCGTTGCAACACTTGCATAATAATCTAAAGCCCTAATACCGCTTGACAATTTGAATACTCTATTGATATGCCTCATCATCTCAATATCACCGATACTATCTGCAAGGTTGCCGACTGTATGAGCTAATCCTGCTCCAATGTGTTTATTAAGGCTTCCAAGTACGTTAATATTAGTAAGATCTTTTCCAAATAATGATCCTAATTTAGCTAAAGGCCAGAAGTTTAAAGCTATTAAATTACGCTCTCCAGCATTATATTGTTTTGCAATAGTTACCTCTTGAATCTTCGCATTTTTCCAGAATTTAGCATTACCTTGAGTTATTCTTTCATATAATAAGGGAAATTTATTTGGATTATCTAAGACTTTTTGGACCATTCTCTGATGATATTCTAATCTAGATAATGTGCTATGCTGTCCGTGAATCAATTGGATAGTTCTAACTGGAGTCTTATTTAAGAAAGGATTCTCAGCAGCTTTTCTAAAAATATCTGAAGGATATTTTTCAGGAGGTGCTTCATTCCAGAAACGAAGATATTTATGATCTATTTCTCCAGCCAATTCCTTAATAGATTTCATAAGTTTGTAATTAATGATTCCAAGTTTTTGCTGTTCTAACCTACTTCGACCTTTAATTTTTAATAATTTTCTTTTTTTGTTTAACAGTTTAAAAAAGTTTTCTTTAGCTTGTTTAGAATCTATATCTGCTATACTCTGTAGTTTTGCTGTCTTCTTTCCAAACCAAGACACTGCTTGTTTGACTTCTTTTGAGCCTAAACGTGCAAGTTTTTGTCCAGATGCTAATGTTTTAACTACTTTACCTAAATTAAGATACATAAGAGGATCAGTTAAAATATCACCTACAAAAGCTGCTCCTTTTGCTATATAAGAATCGACTGGTATTCCAGCTTCTCTCATAATATCTGAAGTACGATAAGATTCGTCACCAGTAAAAGCCTTTTGTACTCTATCTAATGGCGAAAAATCTCCTCCATCTATAGCATCTTTAATAATACCAGCTACAGCAGCTTGAGGTCTACCCATCCATTCAAGAACAGTAAATAAAGGATTACCACCACTTTCTTCTTTTTCTACTTGTCTTTCAGCTAAATCTTCAATTCCAATCATATCTGGATCAGGTTCTGTTCCTCTCAAAATCCGAGCAACTGTTGGAGGAATAGATAGACTACTTCCAGATAATATCTTATTTACAGATGAAGAAAGTGCAAGAGCCATTATTCTGGAACCTCTTCATATGCCTGATTCGTAATCGTCGTCACATGCTTAAATTTTTCCATAAAAGCAGGAGACACATTACCTTTCTTAACTTCTTCTAAAACCTTCTTTACAAAAAGATCAAATGAGTCATATTTTTTATCTCTTTCACGTGCTAACTTTCTATAATAATCTCCTCTATAAAAATACTTTTTACTCTGTGGACGAATACCACGCTTATTTTTCACTTCAAAGTCTCCATATCCTTTTATTTCATCTTTCTCAGTCATAGGGGTAAAATCAATAATCTCTTGTGGGTACCCTGGCCTATCCATGCCTAAAAACGTCCCAAACCATTTTATATCTTCAGGATCAGTATTGCCTTCTTCAAATATTGCATTAGGAATTCCAAATTTTCCAGACACTTGAAAAAGTTCATGCATAGCTTTAAATAGATAATTATCTACTGCTTCTTGATTCTGATTAATATCTCTAGGTTCATATAAATCTCTATCATAAGATCGAGGATCGTAAGCTAAAGCATTTTTGATAAGAGTTGTATTATATTTACCAGTATCTTTCTGAATAAATTCATCCTTCATTATTCCTTTACCTATAGGTGTCGGTTCTAATCTTGGACTTACAGCTTTAGCTTTAGCTTTTTCTTCTTGTATAGATGTAAATCCTCTAGCTTCAGCAAGTCTTTTAGCTATATCACTATCTGGCTGTTCAAGTGCTGTTTGAATTATATCATTTACAAAAGCCTTTACAACTTTAGGTACTAATTTACTTGTTTCAACTTCACGGCCAGCAGCAGTAGGGACTTGCTGTATATGTTTCTGTAATTTAGGATACACTTTATTTGTAATCACTTCAATCATTTTTCCAGCATCAGTCAGTTTACCAGCATCTATTAATACAGCAGCTTGTAATAATTCTTGATTGTATTGAGAATGTGTAGTAAAAAATCCCGTAGCTTCGTTTACAATTGTTCTTTCTGTCTCACTTGTGTAATTATCTAAAGTCTCTACCTTTTTATCGTCAGGAGTTATCTTCTCTCCTCTCTTAATTTTAGCTTCTACTTCCTTTTCTTTTAAAAGGAATTCTTTATCAAATTGTCTAATACTTTCTTGTAATTTATCATACTCAATTTTATTTTGACTCTTCATCATTTCAATTTTAGATTGTTCAACTTGTCTATCTAAATCTGCTGTTTTAGCTAATGTTATCGTTCTAAATTTATTTGCTTCAGCAGCTATTTTTGCTGCACTTTTTGCCGCACTTCCTGAAATAAGTGCAGACTGTAAAGCTACATCTCTTTGAATATTAGTCTTAAAAACGTCAATAGCTTCCTCTCGTTTCTGATTATAAAATTGAGTTCTTCTGTTTTGTTCTCTTTGACCCGCTGCGTTTAGCAAAAGTCCACCAGCAAATATTCCTGGAAGACCTGCGCCAACTCCAATAGCTGAAGCAATTCCTCCAAGAATCATTGCAGCCGTCGGTACATCATTTTCTCTTTTTCTTTTCTCTTCCAGTCCCTGAAGATAAGTATTAAGATCTGATATTTTTTGAGATTCATCCACAGGAGGAATATAACTAGTCAATAAATTGTCTTCAGCATCTTGTATATCGTCATAACCACCTACTTTTCCCGCAGATTCTTCTAAAAGTCTCTCTGTAGTAAGATCTTTTTGAATAGTTTGGATATCATTTTCTCTTTGCTGTTCATCCAACCATTGAGCTTGTAAAGTAGTGCTCAAAGCACCTGTAATACCATCTCCAGTATCTTGACTGGATTCTGTTGAAGTATCTTTTATTTCTTCAGGCATTTTTACATCCTTAAATTATCCACCAACAAGTGCAGTAGCACCTCTACCAAGTGCTCCAATCATAGCTTCTTTCAATCCATATTCACCAGCGACTTTTTGTTGTTCAACTCCATATTGTCCAGAAATTGTAGGAGCTTGTAATCCGGCTACAAGACTATATTGATTCACTACAAAATCCATAAGTTGCTTTACAATTTGTTGAGACGTTTGAGCACCTTGTAAAAGTGCTTGAGGACGAAGACCAGCTACTTGAGATTCTCCAGCAGCTTGTATCGGAGCAAAAGCACCGACGCTAGCCACACTACCACCACCTCTACTTGATAAAGCAGCTTTCAAAGATTCTGCTGATCCTTCTACACCTCTTCTAATTCCTCCAGCTTGACCAGCAGCAGCTTCTTTCATCTTATTCATCCAAGCAGTATCTTCTCCAGCCAACAATGCCATCAAAACACGATTAATTTCTTTAGATCTATAGTCTTGTAATAATTGTTTTTTAAATCTGTCTGATTTAGATCCAGTAAATTTTAACATTTCAGGATCTGTATCAGTGGCACCAAAAAGTCTACTCAATATTGATAAATCTAAATTATTTCCGCCAGCCATAACAATTACCTCCAAAGGAGTAATCTAATATATCTATCTAAACTACTTCCATCAATGAAAGTAGTAGGTGTTTTTATGGTAATTTCTTCATTATTCATCTTTAAATACTGAATTCCAGATTCGACGTAGATCTCTTTTTTTGCGTACTCCGGTTTTTCAGATATAGATAAGAAGCATAAAAACCGTAATGGAATTATCTTCATTTTGTGTTTTACAGTGTATTCTGTATTTACAGACACCTTTAAATACCCAGTATCATAGTCGGGAAAGTTAGAAGATAAGAAATTCAGTTGCTCAATTATATCACTAAATAAAACATTTCGTCTATTCGATGAATCTATAAAATCTTTGATAATCAATTCACTATATCCAATAACATGATCTCCTTGGATTTTTTCAGATGGATCTATATATTCTTTAAATTTTGTCATTAGTGGTCTGTATCCAACTTAGAGCCAGTTCGAGTAACATGAAATACCATAGCTTTTATATCCAACGGAATAATACTAACCCCAGCTACTTCTACTTGTATAAATCTACTCCGTTCTCGTTGGAGACTTATATACGAAAAATCATCATCATTTTGTAATGATAATAAATATTTATTTTCTCTCTGTCCATGGTTTAGTGTTATTGTGATTCCTAGATTAATATTAAAATTAGATTGTTCATCTAAATTTATTTTATTAGTAAAGAACTCAATTTTAGTAATCAATTTTTCAAAAAATAAATCTGGGAAATTTAATACTGGAGTTTTAAAGTGGTAATACATTCCACCAAAAATGACAGAATCATATGTTCCATTTATTGGATCACTAGTTGCATTGTATAATGGAATCCATTTCTCTACTTCAGCATAATAAACTGTACCGGAATGATAGTTTATTTCACTTACCATTCCTTTCCATATAGATAAAGAAGTCGGAGTTCCTGTATTTTGTTTAATTAGAAAAACAGGAAGCCCATACATTCCATATCTACCTTCAGGCCAATTAGTATTTGGTCCATCTATAGATATCACTTTACCAGTAATAGTTACATCAGTATCTACAATAACTTGATCCATTCCTTCAATATAATTATCATCATAAACTATTCTAAAGAAAGACCCCCATTTATTTCCTAAATATACTACATATTCACCATTCACATAAGTTTCATATCCACATACTATTTCTGGAACTTCTTCAAAAGTAATCTGTTCTCTTTCAATATCATACACAATACACATATCACACGCTTTATCTCCATCTTCAACATTAGTTGATGGAACATAGCATCTAATTTTATGATAATTAGATTCATAAACTATAAAGGAACTCTCTATCTCATTACGATTAATGTTTTGTTCGAAGAATTTTCGTATCTTTTTAGAAACTAAAGTCGGTAAACCTCCGGAATACTTATATAACCCGTTATGCCCTAAAAAATAGATAGATTCGCCGACGCGAGTGCAACATCTTTGATTAATACAACCAATTTTAGAAACGACTAGTTTAGTATCTAAAATATTTGGAGTATATTCTACTATTTTATGAACTGCTTCTCGCTGAAACAATAATCCAGTATCCGCAGCTTGTATGATGCCTGTTATTTCATTCAACTCACCACGAGTTACTATTTTTAGATTAGTCTCTAGAATCTCATCAGGAATTGGTAATCCTAATACATCTAATTCACACCATTGGAATCCGTTACTATACTGTGGAGTATTTCCAACGCAAAATCTTCCTAAAACCATTCCCATCGCTTTAGAACGTGGAGGAACTGCATCTACTCCAATGAATTTTGTATCTAACATAGGTTGTTCAGATAATTTGGAATCTTCCCAAATATCTAGAATTCTATTTCCATGTCTCCTTAATAATTTATGAGACTCACCATTAGTATCTGTAAAATCTAAATCAGAATGGTATCCATAAGCATTGGGATCAACTGTGTTAAAATATCCTTCTAATTCTTTAAACTTATTGACTCCAGTCTCTACCGTTAAAAATAAATCAGACGCAGCTCCGTTAACATTTAAATCTAAGGTTCTATAGAATTTAACTCTATTTACATTCCCATCTAAGTGGGTAGAGCAATTTACAATTATAAAATCTGCCCAAAGACTTGTTCCAGACAAGTCTCTTTGAAACTTGACTCCTTGACCACTTGTAGGAAATATCGGTAAAGTACCACTTCGAGCATTATTTTCTTCATCATAATATTGAGCAGTATAGGCATAATGATAATCTCTATCTTCATCAAAAGCTCCATATGTACTACCATTTTTGATAGAGGGCCATGCTTCAGCATATATTTTATTCGGTCTATGAATGCCAAGAGTAGACCAATTATTTTTATGATTCAATTTTATAGCGTTATTACTATCCATTAAGATAAGTTTGTTATTCGCTATTGTGAAATTTATCTGTTCATCATCTACATTATCCATATTTGCATTAGGTTCTGGAGCAAAATTTTGAGTATCTGGATCATATGAATAGACTGTATTATGAACGACAACAATTAATTTATTAATTTTTCCGTCTTCAGAAATATATTGATATATTCCTCTAATAGCTTTTGGCTTAGTTAAAAAAGCTGGACTCTCTTCAGTTGTATCTGCACCAGTTCCACAAGTCACCCACTTTATTTGTAATGATGAAGTTATATCTCCAGAAGGTTGATCCACATTTTTAATATTTGCAAAAGCTTTTTGAGTTCCAAGTCTAAGAAATCTAGTTTTCTCAAGTGTCAATCCATACTTTCTACGACCCTGAATCTTGGTATCAGATACTATGACATTATGTAAAGATAGAATACCTTTCAATTGACCCCATTCTGGAGTCTCAAATCGTCCATCATCTGCTTCATAGTCAAACTCAATTCTAGACTCTAAATTATTTTGAAATGTGGTTGTATTGTAATAGGAAATGCAATGTCCATAATCTATACCGTTCAATAATCTCAATTGGCCTCTAGCCTCAGATGGCATGTAATAATCATTTCCATATGGATTATCAAACAATGTTATGTCAGCTTTATAAACACTATTAACTCGAAAAGCTAATCTCTGTTGTATAGCATACATTATTTCTTTTCCACGATAATCTGTTTGATATACAAATCCTTTATCATCCATATCATCTACATCAGTATAAAATTGATGTGGAGTTGTGATTATTCCCATAGGCTTAGTAGACACACCTAAACTAAATGGACCTAATTCAGATTCAAGAATACAAATTAATTCTTTACTAAAACCAACATCATCATCATAGATGTATCCTGGAAAACCTTTCAATCTTACTAAATACTCAATAGGTAAATCTTCGATAGAATAAGTATTATCGACATCATCTTGTGTAAACTTTGATCCAGCCCAAGCTCTCATGAAAATCAATTCAAAAGGTAAACAATGATTTTCATTTGCTTCATGGCCTCCAAGCATAGGCTTAGTGAAAAAGTTATAATCATCTCTACCAGAAGAAGAATCACCACCCATATAACTAGGAACTACTTTCTGATAACTAGCAGCAGCATTCAAATCAAAAAAAGTAATTTCATCTATAGTTTGAAGAGTTACAGAATCACCATCAACCCACATTTCAGCATTATATTTATAAGTAGGGGTTCCACCACTCACACTCAAATAAATATTATATGTAATAGTTTTTTCTACACCAATCCAACTTTCATCTACTTGTCCAGCAGTATTAGTAGCATACCAATCAGGAGTAAATGCAGAGCTATAAACCCAAAAACTACTCGGACTTCTTAAAACTAAAGCATATCCTTGATCTATAGACGAATCACTTATTCTGACAATCCAGAGATTTCCACCAATACATCCCTCTTTCAATCCTCTAAGTTTTATCTTTATTTGTACAGTCCCTTCATACCACTTTTCTATATTTTCTAACGTTCCTGTAACTGGTTTATAATCTTCAAATTTTTGATCTGGAGATACAGGAAATAATGGACCTGAATCTTCCTCACCGTCCATAGTATCTAATTGGTCCATCAATAACTTATGAGAAGAACTTTTAGAAGGTCTAGCAACACAATTGCTTCCCGTAAAAACAAGATTTCCGTCGTCGTTTACGAATGGTTCTTGAGGCGAAAAATATCCAGTCGCTTCGGTTATTTTATCTGTAAAAACTTTTCCACCACCCTCATCGAATGGTATATAGCAAACTATATAAGCATCTGAAGCAGTATAGTCATCTTCGGTTAATTGAATATTTTTATATGTAGTTAGCCACGTCTCATAATCTGAATTGCTTATCTGTCCTTGAGAAACACTTCTAGGAAAATCTCTCATTATAAATTCCGCAATAGACATATTTCCACCTTCACCTATCCATAAAGCATTATAAGAGAGATTCTCTTTTGTCTCATAAGTAGCGCCTTCGTAAGTACAAGAACTTTCCAATAGTTGTCCATGTGAAGGCATAAAAACTGCATTTAAATCAGTTGCATCTTCATAAGATTCTAAACCGTCTAAAAAATATGCAATATAACTTTCGGTAGGTCCAAGACTAAAATTTCTACCAATAGCTATTTGATGCCATTTTCCATCACAAGGAAATTCCATTCCAGATACATCTGCACCACCTATTGTTATTGTTCTTAAATCTTCTACATCTGTAGATCCTTCAGTCACACTATAAGTCATTGTGAATTTAATATATGCATCTTCTCTAGCAGCTCCTGGAACGATCTCTAATGCCATATAATTTTCAGATTTATTTGTTCCGGCAGCATTAGACCATGGATGTTTAATTCTAAAGATATATCTATCATATGGAACAACTGCATCACATTTCAATTTTAAAGTTACAAGAAAACAAAGTGTATTTTCTGCTTGACCAGAAGAATTCTTTGAAGCCATATAAAAACTATCCCAATAATCATCTACAGTTAGAGGAAAAGATGCTTTAGATCCATCAGGAAAAAATACACCAGAAGAATAAAATTTAATAGTATTATTATCTATTGTATTGCGATATCTATTACGAAGTTTTCTCGTCATTGGACGGATATCTATATTCCTACAATCTACAAGTAATCTAGGATCTACAGACCCAACCATTAAAGGATCATCATCCATATTTACATCTAATGTTCCTATAATTGGATATGGATATTTTAATGGATATTTTTCACTTATTTCCATCATAATGACTGTCTCCTTCTTTTATACCAAGAACTAACAGTCATACTTTGTCTAATTTCTTTAGGAGAATCATCACCATATTCTTCTCTAACAAGCATTCTAGCTAAATAAGCTTCATAGTCTGTATTCGCTTGTAAGATAGCATTTTTTCCCATATCCATTCTAGTGACCATTATTGCCATTGTTCGTAAAGCTACAAGATGCCACAAATGACTTGGCAATTTAGGTACTTTATCCCAGTCAGTTATTTCAGCAATATGCTCAATATACCACATTGGAAATACATCTCCATCAGCCGGCGTAGGCCATAATTTAATCTTCAAAATTGGAATAGCAGTATCTACAGAATGATCCGGTGCAACGTATGTATACCATCTCGGTTTAGAAGGTTCTACATATCTAGTCTGGTATTCTTCAAATAAAGCAGCAGGAATTTTATCTAATGGAGGATAAGTTGTATCTTGTGGTCTAAGAATTAAAATTCGATCTACATCTTCATCTAATTCAATTTCTCCAATACACAAAGGATCTTCATTATACGTAAGATCTGTTTTTCGTTGTAATGCTTCCCAATCATGTAAAGAAGTTACCTCTACAAGAGCATTTTGTATATTCTCTTTTACTACAGTAGCCATATCTGGAGAATCAAGTTCATTGATTCTTTTAAGAATCTGATTGACTACCTCCGTTCCCGTTAGGCTTAGTTTCGCCATTTAAGGAATCTCCTTCCGTAGTAGAATTACTTAAATTTACTTTCACACTATCATATTCCATTACCGGACCACGATTGACTCTAGCAGCTTCAAGTTCTTTTTTTCTCTTCTTGAGTTTTTCGATTTGTGTATCGAGACTCTGTTTAATTTTAGTTTTATTGAAATCCACTTTGATAATCAATTTATTCCAACGATTAGCATCTATACCAGTCAACAAACCATCCATTAGTTTTTCAATTTCTTCTCCATTTTTCAATTTAGATGTGTCGAGTAGATGGTTATTAAAAGTTACAGATACAGATGGAATTGGTACTTTATGTCTACCAATTATATCTATATCTCTACTCTGAAATACAATCTTTTTATTTGCTACAACACAACGATATTGTGCCATTTTTCTCTCCTTAAAAGCGGGTATAGGACTCCCTAAAAATAGGGAGTCCCGCCGCCGTGTTCCTAGCTAGTAGTAACTCCGTCAATTGCTCCATGAATTTCAGGCTGCTCAAACTGAATTCCAACCTGTGAGAAATACTGATCTTTCTGGAGGTCATCTTCTTTCAACTGAATATTAGCTATGTAATGGGTATCTCTACCACGCTTAAAAACATAAGCGAGTTTATCCATCTGGAGGAGAACCATAAGAGTATTAGGATTTCCCCAAGTTGGATGGCTCTGTCCACCCATATCCTGAAACATCTTCGTTTTGACAAGATTCAGATCAAGATGTGGAGTAACTAAACGTTTAATATTTATACCGTAAGTCTCATCACTAGGAATTGTCTGTAGATCGTCCAATCCCCAACCAGAAATAGTTGTTAAAGCTCTAGGAGCACAAAAAGCAGTTCTCATACCAGCTCCATATCTACCAATTGTTTCCATATCTTCAAATAACTGCTGCGCAGTATAAGCACCACTAGAATTTGAGATAATATTATCAGCACTCAACCAATGCATAACACCTCTACTCATATGGGCACTGTTCTGGATACTTGTATCAATGCCACGCTGACCCCACCAGAAAAGTCTTTCAATTTTCCTTGCATGTTCAACACCTTTTTTCCTACGGAAATATTCCCAATCAGGGCCGCCGTAGGTTTCATCAGCAAGCATATCACCAGACATTTCAACAGCAGTTTTCAATTTAGTAACATAGTTATAAGGCATGGTAATTTTTGTATGAATAGCTACAGGTGCTCCAGCAGCTTCCTCAACAACATTACCAATATACCAGAGTTTATCATCGGCTGTCATATATGCAGGCGTAGTTCCAAAAGCACCACGAACAATATTGTTTATTGTTTCAGAAGTAGGAGTTTCAGTAAGATAGATAATTTCTCCACTGTTCATATTCAAGAAAGCATCCCATTTCTGATAAGGAATATACTCATCAGTATCGACAGTAAGACTAGTTTCATCTGAAAAATCACCACCAGAAGAGTCATCACCAGATTTATAGGTCATATAGGGTTTTGTAAATTTGTCTTCCTGCCATTCAAACTTAGTCTGTTTACACGAACGTTTCCGCAATTTACTACTAATCACAACAAGAGGATATTCATTAGGATCAAGAAGCAAAATTTGTTCAGCTACATCACGAACTAGACGTTCTTGATTGATTGCAGTTTCCAGTCGAACACCAGTTAAGGTGTTACTAAGAGAAGCAAACTCAACCATTTTTATCTCCTACTACTTTTTAAGCAGATGAGCAGGACTACCAGTAAAATGCTGAGCAGCTTTAGCTTCATCTGTCTTAGATGCGTTACTATCAATACCCAATAACGTATCACCTGTAATTTCTTGAGGTTCTTTATTGGAAGCATTAACGGACCTAAGATTAAAACTTCCTGTTTTCATCAACATATCATGAAGAGCTTTAGCTTCAGCTTCAGCAGTCTTACGATCAAATAGATCACCTTTACTTCCTTTCACTGCCCAATATAAAGATTCAAGATCTTTAACATTATTAACAACAATTCCACGCTTCTTCATTTCTAAACCAATGTCTTTCTGGTAATCTTTAAAGTCTGGAAATTTGTTTTCCATCTCACTTAGCATTTCTTTAGTAGTCATTTCATTTACAGTTTTAGCTACAGGACTAATCATTTTCTGTACTTCTTTTTTAATTAACTCTCCAAGCATGTTTTTATCAAGTTTATTCATATCATTATCCTTATCATTGTCTGTATCGGAATCAGAATCTGGTTCTGAATTAGAGCTTTTTTCTACTCTATATCCAAGAGCTTTCATAACTTCAGTCAAATAATCCTCATTCCAAGAAACAGTCCCAGCTTCTTCATCAACCCTAAAATTAGGAGCAACCATTTGTGCAAACTGTTCTGCTTGTTTATAATCTGCTTTGGCTGCATGATATTCTCGTTCTAAAGTTTTGTAAGCTTTCTCAAGATCTTCGACAGTTTTATACTTACCCAAGATTAATTCATTCTCTTGGCCATCTTTGGGAGTATCGTTGCCGGTCCCATCATTAGGCATAGTTTATTCCTTTCCAGTTTCTCTAATCTTTCTTTCCTTCGGATCAATTCTTCGTTTCATTTCTATTTCAGTTTCCTCTAGAATAGAAATTAAAAACCGAAGACCCATGTCTTGCCCTTTTACTTTTCCTAGTTCATAAGAATTCACTTGATCTAATGCGGTTGCTTGTAAACTCATCGACGCATGTTTTAGACATTTAAGATAAAACTCAAAGAATGGATGATTTATAAAATCTAAATAAGACTTCAATTCTTCATAGGTTGCTTTTTTTATTGGGGGTAACTCATCAGGTATAAGCTCCCTAATTTTTTTATTAACCTTACTTTTACTCTCTCGTATACGTTCTCTCATTTCATTTAGATTTTTAACCATTTCCTGCTCCCATATTAGCCGTATTTCTAATAACTCCTTCAAATCCACCAGTTCCAGCAGGACCGCCAGGAGAAGCAGCTTCTCCAGTTGTAATCTGTGGAGCTTGCGGACCTCTATTTGTACCAGCACCAACAGCCGTTGCCATTACATTAGCAAATTGTCCTTTTTCCTGATTCTGTAATCTGATTGTTTCGTTAATATGAGTCTCAATTCTACGAATTGTTTCTGGATCGTTTGTACTATTTTTTGCATCAATATGACTAAAAAGATGAAGTGGATGGTTCTCTCCATATTTAGGAGGAATATAAATTCCTTCCATAATCATCATTCTATTTTCTTCAGCAGGATCGTAGTGGATAAAATTCTCCTCCTGATTGATTTCTTCTGGCAATTGAACATCCCATTCAGGAAATCCAAGAAGTTCTTGAGGATTAGGAATTTCCATGTACTCAAGCAATCTACGCAAAAAGGCTTTCCAATCCATCTGTACATTAGCATACTGACTTAAAGGTATAGCAGTCTGGAAGAGTTGTATTAATTGCGTTACTCGAAGTTCCTTGTTTCCAGCAGCAGTAGAATTTACTATCTGATAATCATACATCTGTCGTAAAGCATCAGCAGAAACATCTACAAATTTATACTTTAAAGCACTGCTCGGCAGTAGAGTTCTAACAGTAACTCCATATGGCATATACTGAGCAACAAGATTAAAAGTAAATTCACTAATCTCTTTAATTGCTCGCTGAATAACATTTCCTTTAAGACCTGTTCTTTCTAACACTGCTCTTTGAATTAAAGATATCCCAGTAGCAGTATCATTAAATCCTGTACTAGATCTAAAGTTTCCACCCATAAAATCGTTGACACCAGAAAATTGTTCAATATCCCGTCGAATATCTTCAGTTTCTCTGAAATGTCCAGGCTCAATTCCACCAGATTCTAATGGCATAACATCATCCATATTTCTAACATGAACCACCCCACCAGGTCTCCAAAGCAATTCAGATTCATCAATTCCAACTCCCATACGTAACTTAAACATTGTATTAAGAATTCTATTGAGATTATCCAACCTCATATTACGCATATCAATAAACTCTTGACACATACTTTCAATAACTTCAATATCTCCCATTCCATAAAATTCACCTTTACAATGATGAATTCTAGCATCAATATAAGGCAATTTATTATGGTGAAATGGAGTTTCTTCAGCCAATAACACAATTCCATCTTGTTCCATAGCCATATTACTTGAATAAGCTACAACACAATGCATCAATTGTCGTTTAGTTTTCATAGTAAATTTATCAGTATACTTTTCAAATCCTTTTGAAATATATCCCCAATAGTCTACACAATGTATCTTTCCTCGATAAATATAGGGACTTCGCTGATAAGATTGAATATTCAATACAGATTCACGATCTACAAGACTCTGATTTGCTTCAACCATTTCATAACCTAAAACTTTCTCTACATTCTTAAATAATCCCATTCTTTGTTTTTCAATCAATACCATAGGATCTAACCACAAATCTTCACCAGCAAATCTAGCATTACTTTTTTGTGAAGCATTTGGGTCCACAAAAAAATCAAAAATATCGACGACGCGACCGGTTGGATTGTTTTTTATGACTTGCGGCACCCGTTCTTCACGATAACTAACAAATTCATTGTTTCTATACTCCGGTATAAATTGGGTTCGCTCTTCAACTTCATATTCCCAATACGGAAAATAAATACTAGTTCCAAACATTAACAACTGTTTTCCAAATTCATACATATCGTTGTAGATATCGAAATGATTTTCAAAGAAATAATTTAACATATCTTTTACAGCAGGAGCAGATAACTGTCCTCGAAGGTTTCTTCCAGTAACTTCTATAAATTCTCCATTCGAAAAGATCATTTTCAGAAGATAAGGTAATTGAGTTTCAATTATCCAAAACACAATAGGAATAGATAAATTTGCTTCAAATGGATAACTTGTCTCATCTAAGTAAGCTTTATAAGCTCTATAAAATCTTTTCCATTCACCTTTATATCTCTCCCTATAATCGTCAGCCCATTTCCAATCTCGGCTAACAATTTTAGAGATTTCGCTATCGCTAACAAACTGAGCCATTTACCTAACTCCACAAATAGATCTTGTAGAATGTCCTGTCTGAAAATTTCTTCTATTTCTATAGAGTATTGGAGGTACCCTATAAGGTACTTTTTGTTTAACAATTTCGACTGGAACATCCATAATTTCAATAATATCAGCTAATGTATCTAATCCATCATCATGTTTAGCAGCAGGAAATTCATCCATCTCTAATAACAATCTTCTAATTCCTTTATTCAGGGTTCCATCAGGCTCTATTGGAACATATAATTGTCCAGCATTTAAGTAAGGAATTATTCGTCTCTGTCTTTCTTCTTTAGACATTTTTCCTCTTTTGATTTCAGTAGGTTCTGCATATATTCCATGTTTAATTAATTCTTTTTTCAAAAAGAAATTTAAAGTCTTTTGAAGGGAAACACTTTCAATCCCAACATCTTTTGGAATCCATTTTCTAATCATAGAAATAATATAAAGTATCTGATCGTCTGGATGCCATTCCCCAAAAATACACTCTCTTATCCAGATATTACCTTTAGTATCAACATCTGCTACCGAAATAAATGTGTCATCATGCTTTTTAATACCACGTTGTTCTTCCCATCCACCAGGATCTACTGTCATATATCTAAAATATAGTCCAGAGAAAGGCAACTTATCTGGAGCTACATTTTTATATTTATTTATTTTCTTTGTATCCATTTCTTTATCTTTATCTGGAATAGGATTATTTTGATATTGACAACTAAAGATATAAGCACCTTGACCAGAATCTTCATCTTTTAAAGCCATTAAGTATTCATAACTAAATTGTTCAGGAAATAATACAACAATTTCACCATCCTCTTCCCAATAAGATTGAGTTATCAGCACTTTATATTTTTTAGATTTTACATTTCCTTTGAGAATCCAACTGTAAAAATCGTTAAAATGCCATCTAGTCCCTACAACAATCTTTACAGGTTCTTGTCCATCTCTTGGAGTAAGAAGAGACATCATTTCTTTAAAAGTTCTTTTTACTCCTTCTCTTAACATATGTGTTTTAGAATTCTTGGAATCGCAAATGTCTTCAAATATGATTATATCATAATGCCTTGAAACAATAGCAGTATCTATCCCAAATGCTTCAAAAGATGCTTCTCTAATATGTTTTAAAGTCCTACCAGGCGTAGTAAATTTGATTCCAGTTCCTTCTTGCTTTGACCTAGTCACCTTATGTTCAGGAAACAGATCACAAAATTTAGTGTTGTGAATAAAATGTGCTCTAATTTCATTCAACATCGAAGAAGCATTATCAGATACATTAGCACAAATCGCAACTCTCCAATTAGGATGAACAAGAATTCTACGAATACTACCAGTAATAGTAATAGTTGTAGTTTTTAGATGTCCTCGTGGATGTAAATGTATTTGATTCGTATCAAAATTATCATCGAAAAATGTGCAAAGTGCTGGATGAAATTTACTATCCAACCAACTATATCCTAAAATAAAGGTTCCAAGATACCAAGTATCATTTAAAGCCAGTTTACGTTCAGCATCTCTAGACAAACGAATATTATCTCCTAAAGATATACTTTTGATTATATTCCTATAATTCTGGAGATTCATATCATTTGCCACAAGCTGCACTAACTCTTGCCTTTCGTATAATAT
>Ga0164310_10000284_pt1 | contig 26196 bp, 35 predicted proteins | sample GuaBasSedimGuay1_FD_121795 | JGI IMG/M metagenome (GOLD analysis project Ga0164310, IMG submission 121795) | Subseafloor sediment microbial communities from Guaymas Basin, Gulf of California, Mexico - Guay1, Core 4569-9, 0-3 cm | ecosystem: Environmental > Aquatic > Marine > Hydrothermal vents... | reverse complement strand
CAAACTAGATTTCCCACACCCATATTACACAGAACCAAAAAAGTTGTCATATAACGAAAAAATAAAAGTTTAAACACATGTAAACTTATCTTTAATTTTTCTAATACCAATTCTAACACAAGGACTTTTACAAATATCATACCTATCAATAGTATCAATAACCAAACCTTCATGTCCTTCCAAATATGTTTCTAACTTCTCAGCAATATCAACTCTTTCATTCCCTCTAAAATAAATATCCAACCAACTAATATAATCCAATTTTAATCTAATATCAATATCAGTTAAAACTTCATTAAATGACATTATTCTATTTACCCAAACAGCATGAGGATAAAAATCAACATATTCAGAAAAAAATACTTTAAATTTTTCCCTAATAACAGGTTCATCAGCACCTTGAAAAATTAATTCCCCTAGTTTATTAGAGAAAAACCCTTCCATCAAACCACTTCTACAAAAATTGTAAATCCGCCTTCCACAAGATGGAAATCTCTTTACTAGATTATCAAATAATTTATTTGACGTTACAAAATCTCCAAAATCTTCAAAACTAATAATCGCATATGAAGTTATCATTGCCCTATAGTATTTTTCTTCAATTCTCCATTTATATTTATTAAATATTTTTGTTTTTGAAGCTCTTGAAGCCATCATGCCTATCTGAGGCATTACTAAATCTTCTCGAACATATCCAGAAATACCATTTTTATATAATTTTTTATGATCCTTTTCAACCAATTGATATTCAATGGTATTTGGTGGAGTATACTCAATTTTATCTCTTCCAGAAACATTAATTGTAATATTTGCTCCTCGATCATCATAATTTTTTGAATTATCAACTTCTATTTTAAAAAGGTTTAATAGATCGCCCTTACCCAGTTTCTTTAATACGTCAACTATTCCCATGGTTAAACCGAAATCACAATTTTAAATATTTTTCCATGTACTCGGTATAACAAACAGGATTATCACAATACACAATATTTGATCCTGGTAGAATACTACCAATATTTTTCTTTCTTATTGAATGTCCACAACAATCACATGCTTTTGGTTTATTGTCTATTGTTCTTAAATATCCAGATTTGCTAAAACGAAGTCCTACCTTCTTAGCAATTTCATCTATCTGTTCTTCTTTAAATGCAATAAAACCAAAATTTAAATTATCTTCTGAAGTGTCTGTCATTAATGCCACCGAGTTGAACCGTTATTCTTAATCCAATATAAATTAGTTTGGTTCTAGTTAGTTAACAATGATAAACAATATATATTTTTCCATATCATTGGCTTTGCACAAATAATGGGTAAAATATAGTATTTTTTGTGCAGAATGTTGATTATTTGTGCAAAGCCGTGTATTTTAGGTTCTATGTAGAGTTTCTTCAAACTCTATGTACAAATCCTGATAATATACAATCTAAAACGTAAAATCGTTCTAAATTGCATATATACAATCTACAACATATTTTGAGTTAAAATTGAATAATTAACTAAATTTTGATTAGTTACTAATGATATATTAAAAAGAAAGAGAGAGAGGGAAAAGACTAACAAACGTAGAAGTAAATAACCTGTTGGGACCAGTAAATTTTTTTTTCAAAATCAATAGAAAAAAAGAGATATGGAAAACTTACAAAAAAACAATGATGTAAAAGGTAGGCAGAGTGTGCAGGCAAAAAAACGAGGGATTGCATTATACACACAATGCAATACTTAGATAATTATAAAGTTCTTAATAGTTTCTTTTTCATCTTTTCTCCTGTTAAATTAAAATCCCAGTAAAATTAATTTATCATTTCTCATTTTCTGATCTTTCTTTAAAATTTTTCTTCCAGATCCTCCATTCCTCAGATCTCAAAATTTCATTATGAATAAGTTTAGCATCATTTTCACCAAGATCATAAACATGTCTAATCTTCCTCCAATCAATAGATCTATTCGTTGAAGTAACAAATTCATCAATTGTTCCATTGATCTCTTTAACAATATCCTTGATAAATGTGGATCTATCTTTATCATCATTAGTAACACGATGCTTATAATCCTTCAAATACACTGATGGATCATCTAATGCTTTCATCAATAATTTTTTAGCTTCCTTATCATCAGTAACTCCCGCAGTTCTTTGATTCAATTTCTTAATGTTTATATCAATATAGAAACTAGCAGCAGATCCCACACCCGCACTAACAAAATTCAAACGTGTTTTAGGAATCTCTGTAATAACTGATTTAATACTTTCACCATCAACAAATGCGATAGTTTTCTGTTTCTTATCAAAAAATAAACCATCACCATTTTTTGTAATATCAATAATCTGAGCTGGTATATCATCGCTATAATGCCAAATACTAATGATACTCATATTGTATTTACGAGTTAACCAGAAAAAGTCAATAACATTTCGTGATTCCAATGTAGCTCCAAGAATCCGTTTAAACACTGGTTCCGCTTCATCAATTGCAACAGTAATATGAATATTCATTGGGATCTTCATTCTCAATCGTAAAAGATCACTTAGATATCCAACAAAATAAACCGATTCCTGAAACTCTTCAATTTGTTCTCTCATAGGAATATTAGCAGCAAAAACTCCATTTCTAATAAGATTGCTTTCCCCTAGTAAACATGCATAATCTGTTTTTCCAACACCCTTTGGACCTTTAACCGCAATATCCATTCCAGCACCATTAATTATTTTATGATGCTCAGCGATAAATTCATCATAAACAATTTTAGAAGTACCATAATTATGCGGGACCAATGCACCAAAAAAACCAAGTTCCGTTCTCATAAGAGTACAAATATACTCATGCATTCCTAGATCATTGTTTCCTTTAACAAATATTGAATGCAACTCTTTTAGATCTAAATCTGAAAGTGTTTTGTTTTGTTTTATCATATCATTTATGTAATCTCTAATTTTAACAGAATAAATGCTGATGATATTTTCAGTTCCTTTTCCAAGACTACTTAACATAATACTTTTCGCTAGTTCAGATCCTCGATCATGCTCCATGATCTCAAATGCTGCTCTTGATACGGTTCTTATTTGTGTGCTAGACTTCTGCCCATTCGATGAGGCCATCACTATCACCTGTTCTTATCATATATCCAAGATTCATCCATTGTATCTGTAACTCGTCCCCTTGCTCTTGTTTTAATACTAAACCATTATTCTTGGCCCAATTCCACATGTTATTATACAGACTTAACCATTCATCACTATCTGTTGGTTTTGAATTGATATTGAATTTTTCCCATACCTCTTTAAGATTCTCATCTACCAATTGAATAGGAATCATATAATACCAAATTCTAAACTCCAATGAAATTTTACTATAACTGCTCTGAATGCTTTTCCTACAAATTCTTGCTTGTTCAATAAATTCATCTTTCCAGTTTAATTTTTCTTTAATAAATCCAACAGATTCATCATCCATGTGGAATTGCCTCTGGTTTCAACTTATAGAGATCTCGGAAAACAAAACCTCGCAAATATTCCTTAACAGTTGTAAAATATTCAAGATCTCTTGTATTCAATAGATCCATATCAATTAACTTATCCCCAATGAGTCTTAATCCATTGAATCCATGTATATCAAAAAACTTATCTAATGTATTTTTCATATTTTTTATTTGTTCTCTTGCATTCTTTGAAATTTTCCTTTTATGTATGATCTCATCTGATAAAGTAACAATATTCTCCATATTTTCATTTAATAGTTTTATCTCATCTAGTAATTCATTATAACAATCTTGCTCAGTAAGATAACCTTCCATTAAACTAAGAAAACCGAGTATGAATCTCAGATCATCTTTACTGACTTTCTTACCTGATCCCTCTTCTGAATCATATGTAACCACTGGCCTATGTTCACATTCTTCCATCATTGTTAATAGTGTACTTTGGATAGTTCCCATCCATAAGTTACGTTCATTATTTTTAAGAAGAGTGTTTTGATTTTTTTCTTTCATTATTTTTTCTCCATTGCCAATTAAAAAGATATTTCAAAAACAAAATCATGATTACAACTGCAATAATTCCAACTATCAGTTTTTCAATAGAAAAAAATGGAGCTGCTGATGCTTTCTGAGATCCTAGCCACCATTCCGTAAATTTCCATTCATGAATATCAATGATCTCACAGTAAATTCCACCCTGATATATATCATCAAAAACCCATGATCCCTTAGTGACATTATTAAGAAGTTTCAATGTCACTTGTCCACCTGTTTTATCCAAATGATAAAAATGAATATCAAAAGGTTTCTTAACTTCTTTTGAAGTGTTATCAATGATTCTAGTATGATTTTCATCCCAAACAGGAGTTGTCACCCTATAATATTCAAGACTATCAAACTCAGCTTTGGCCTGTGGAAGAGTATTAAATGGATTGGATGTATCAAACCAACTGAAATAATAATCCGTTGGAGGATAACTTACAACCCATTGGACCAGTAGATCACCAGATTGACCAGCTCCTTGCCCAATAAGTTTTGCACGATACAAACCAACATCACATCTTCCAATATTGATAGTTACTATTCTTCCAGCTTCAACACGAATTGGATTAGGAGTAATTGTATCTAAAAGATTCTGTCCATTTTGATCATAAATATACAACTCAATCATATTAGGTTGCGGAATACCATTAATGTAAGCTCTGGATCTGATCTTAAAAGATACATCCTGATCATAACGGTAATCCTCCATAACATCAGTTTGAATGAAAACGCAACTCGTAGCAACTTTTCCCTTATCAGCAACAATATTATTTGACAATAATACTCCAAATAAACAAAAGAGAATAAGGGTAATTGAAAGTATTCTTTTCATGGGTTTTTACCTCCCTGATTCTAATGCTTTCAGATCATTGTAAATTGCGGTCCTGGCCTGATGAAAACCAATATCTCGTTTCATAGTTAATGAATCAGCAAGTTTCTCTGATAAAAATTCAATTTTCTTTTTATCTACAATTGATTTATAGACTTCAAGTTCCTCAGAGTCAAGAAGTATTCTACCGTTACTTTGCTCAGTCTTAATTACTTGCATGACCAAATAGATCTTATTACCAATCTTTTTCATATTACTAACATTAAATTGAAGGATATCATGATTCCAAGTTTCAATTTGTACAAGATCATCAAAAACATCATAGCTCTTTGGCCTCCAATAATATTTTTCTGGTCTATCCATATGTTTCACATCAAAAATAATTTCAGGGATCAATGGTTTCAAACCAAGAGTGATAATAATTGCTAAAACAGCTATTCCAAAAACCTTAATGAAATAAAAGATCATCTCTGCTAAACCAGTTAAACCTTTCATCATGTAATATGTGAATGCTTCTGTTGGAGTGATAATGTAAAAAACAATAATGAGAACACCAAGAAACACCATAAAACCAATTAAAAATTTATAGTACCAGGGCATTGTATGATCAGGATCTTTTTCTGGTTTCAATATTATATCCTGATATATTGGATCTACTTTAATTTTAGAATCAATATCTCTATTTAAAATAGCATCTACTTTATTTTCAACATTCATAAATTTTTTTCCACCTTCTACATTCAACATTCAATTTTTATTCGATGGTTTTTTCTTAGTTATAAACAATTTTTCTCTACTGGTCCTTTCATATATCTTAGATACACCAAAGACATTTTCAATAGTTTTTTTCAAAAGATCATAAGATTCAAGACTATCCGATCTTCCGACAATCCCAAAATTAAATCTAGTTCCATCTGTATTTTTTTCATTTTCCATATTCAATTCACCAATTCAATTTTTAATAACTATTACCGTAATCTAATCCAACAGCTCCTAGATCTTGAAAATTCACTACTAGATCATCATTTACATCTTCCCGTCCATCAAAAGGATCTGAACCATATACAAGGCCCACAGCTCCAAGATCCTGAAAATTACATAAACGATCCATATTGATATCCCAATCTGCTGCAACAACCATAGATCCATTTGTAACACTAATTGAAAGATACATGGTTTCATTTGTTATTCCAGCGTTAAGTAGATCTATATTGCAAACACCATAATCATGAGAAGTGTTGAAACTGATATTTACTAAACTTTCATTACCTGTAACATTTCCAGATCCGATAATTAAACCATAAATTGTATTAATGGTCCCATTTTCATTATCAATAGTCCCATTTGAAAACATGGTATCAAATCCATTGAAAATATTTCCCTCATCAACTGAAAGCGCATTCAAAAGAGAATTATTAAAAATAATATTAAATTCATATGCTTTGAAAGGTTCATTAGGATAACAATAAACACTAACATTTATAATCTCATTTGATTCATAGAGATCATACTCAGGAATTACCTCTATGATTGATTCACCCATACAAAAACCTGAGATCAAGAAACTTGAAAGCATAAAGACACCATAATTCAAATACAATCTTTTAATCATCATTCTCATCGATCTGATCAAATAATAAAGACTTCTTATGTTCAAAAGAAAGATCTGCTCCCTTCAACTCTTCCCAATCGATCTCATCAACAAAATAACCCCGTTCATGAACTAACAAAACAAGTTTCTCTGAATCCTCATGATTAGAATGAGTTTTTCTGGAAACCATCTTAGCTTCACTATCAATCTGTTTTTGACTATGAATTTCTTTTTTTTTCCTTCTGATCCGTTTTCTAGTCACACGTTCCTTTCGTTTTAATTCCTTTTTCATTTCTGGATCTTTAACATTAGCAAGATCATATTTGAGTTGTTTACGTTTCTTTTTATCCTGATCAATACTTTTTTCAGTTCTATAAATTTTATCACGGGATTTCTGAGAACGTCTACCTGGAATATAATTTTTAATTGAAGAGTTACCTTCCCTTACCTTTTTCATTATAATGTTATGTTGTTTACGAGATCTAGTAGATTTCTTCATATATATCACATGACATTCTCTTAATTTTTCTAATTCGTTGTCTTTTTTTACGATCTGATTTCATCATTGCAGCATCATCGATCTTTCTTCAAATATGGAAGTCCAGTTCTCGCATTTTCACCAACTGAATATCCACTTGGTTTTGCTGATGGAGTACCTGATTTTGGTTTACCCTTGCAGAAATAATAAATATCCTGTTTACGTCCACCATTCAGAGTTACATTTTTTGTGTATAATGTATACTCCTTGTGTTTCATAGCTGCACCTGCTGCTTGTTGCTGCGGTCTATTCATATTTTTCATTTTTGGCATAATCTCATCACTTCAATTTACGCTTTTTTCCATCGTCCCATTTAGAGACTTTTTTACCTGTTTTTTTCATGGATTGATCTAGGTCCTTCTCAGATTTACTATTTCCATTAGGTGAATAGATCTGAGTATGAGTTTTTACATCCTCCTGACCAATCCTGTTATCTGATTTATAAAAAGAATCAATTGCTTCAACATTGCCGGCCATTTTCATCTTTGAAATATGAGTTTTAGGGTAATTTTTCAAAACTTTCTTCTGAACACTTTTTCCTTTCCGTCCAGATTTCAGATAATTATCTTTATCTTTTGGTTCAGTGATCACAATACGATCATCGATAATTGTTTCTTTTGTGGTTTTATCACTGGCTACATATCGATAATATCCTGTACCATTTTCATGTTTAGTAAGTGGTTTCTGTCTACCAACGGTTTCAGCTTCCGTCATTGACTCTTCAAGATCTTTATCTCTTCCCCTGTAATGTTTCACAGCTCTTATTTTTGGATCTCTGGTTTTATCATGATCTCGTAAAAGATGAATACATTCATGAATTACAACATCAGATCCTTTTTCATTTGCATATTTTGAATTGATCCGAATCTCAGCGCATCCAAGTGGGTTATGGTCCTTATCGGTCTGTTGACTGTAATATCCAGCAACACCAGCTCTTGTATTTCCAATAGTGATAAGATTACCAGCAATGACCTTTTTTTCAGCAACAGTAAAATTCTTTTCAATAGCTTGTGCAATATCTCCACGTTGAGCTTTTGATCCACCAACAATAAGAACGCTTCTTTTCCCTGATTTTGTTTTCTTTAATATTTCAAGGATCTTAGTTTGTTTATCATCCATTAATTTGATATCTGATTCATTAGGATGAAGATACCAGCGTAATACATCATCACGATCATCTTTTGAATCCAACTCATAAACATTCTCTGCATTGATACCAACATCTAATTTAACAGATCTAGGTCTACCAGTACGATTTCCATCAGCTAAATCAAGAATACGAGCTGCAATGACTCTTGGAGGTATAGATCCATTTTTAGTTGTTGGAACTTCAAACTTATAATAACCATCTTTATTTCTGATCAATACTTCCTGGGTATGTGCACCTTTATATCGTTCCTTGTAAGGTTTACCTAGTAACCAGATATTAGTACCAATCTTCTCAGAATATGGTAATTTTATAAGGTTTTTAGCTGAATCAGTAGCAATTTTCCTAGTTCCAGGTCGATGATATTCAGGTACAATATTAGCAGTTTGCATTCCCTTAGTTGTAGATTTAGATCTACTTGATCCGTTTCCCTGGTTCTTTTGTGCCCAATATGCTTTCCTCTGATTATCATCCTTAAATTTACTCATTTCTTTTTTCCTCCTTTTTTACGTCCAATAATGAACACAATTATACTGAGAATAATCAAAATCACACCTAGGACAATGAATAATGCGCCAATCCACCCGTAAACACTAGCAGAAGCAGCAAACACGCTAATTAAGACCAACCAAGACCAAAGAGATGCTTCTACCTCCGGTTGGAAAAACATCATCAATACATACGGTAAAACAAACCCTGTGATAATACAGATTAAACCTGGGATAAATAACCATCTTGCTCGTATCATTTTATTTTTTCACCTTCCTTAAACCTGTTTTCAACAAAAAGAATCCTAAAACACCTAAACCAATACAGATCCCATACCAAAAAATACTATTTTGGACATAATCTAGGTTTAATAACGTCCTAGTTGCCTCATAAGCATCAATAGCACCAAACGGGAAAAAATAAATCGCAATACCAAGGATAACAATTCCAATTCCAGCTTTCAATGGAAGTTTCTTATTTGATTTCTGCTGATGTCTACTAAATGCAAATATCAATACAATAGCCATCAATGTTACAAACAGCATATACAAAACAAGTCCTAGATCTGTACTCATAATTTCATGTTCCTCCTATATTTGGCGGTGAACGTGCAAGGTTCACAAAAAAATCAATGATATCAACATCAAATACCTTGATACAATACCAGTTGATCAGCACAAAAGCAATAAGAAAAAGTAGAATGATAATAATGACATTGCTTGTAGATAATCCAGATCTTCTTTTTTTTGCCATATCTATTAGCTCCCTCCACTGATTAAAGATCCAATGAAAGGAATATATCTTCCACCTGTGAAAATAGAGTTAACGATCATACCGCAACCTCCGGCCCAACATAAAATCCCAAACCATCTCCAACTTAGATTATTAACAATTTTATTGAAGGTTTTATACAATATGACAATGTAGACAATCAAGAAAATAATAGTAACTAAACTTTGAAGATTATAATCAACCTGTATGGTATCTCCAAAAGCATTTGATAGAGCTTGTGCACCATAACCTGTGAAAAACACAAAACTCATACTTCCACAAACAAACTCAAAGAAATTCATCCAAACGGATTTATCCCGTGCATTAGCAGCAACTTTAAATTTAATGATAATAAATGCAATCAATCCATAAATTAAGATCAATATTGCATAGGTAACAGGATTTTGAAATACATCAGTTACTAGATTCATAAATTACCTTTTCTAAACTATTATTTCCTATTTTTCTTTCTACCAAGAGCAAATGCAAGAATCCCGATCAATCCAAAAAATATTACAAATATCCAAAAGATATAACTTGTAGCAATACTAACTCCGGCCCAATATGATATCACTCCAACTAACACAATAAAAACTCCGGCCCAAATTGCCTTTTCAAAAGATTGATCTGATGATGCAAGAAACCATCCAGATAATGAGCTGAATGCTAAACAAACCATCCACCATAAATTAGCCATGATTAAAAACAGATAACCCGCTAATGTTGGAAGTATACCCGCAAAAAACATAACGATAAGTGTTAATGCACCAATACCAGTTCCAACAGCTAAAAATTTCTTCTTCTTTCTTGTATCAATCCATTCAAGTTTTTTATTTGTCATTTTTTATTCACCCTATATATTTTTTTTAATAACTATCCCCATAATGCAATCCAACTTCCCCTAGATCCTGAAAATTTACCTTATCGTCACTGTTAACATCTTCACGACCATCAAAAGGATCTGAACCATATACAAGGCCCACAGCTCCAAGATCCTGAAAATTTCCAGATCCATCAACATTAATATCCCAATTTCTAGCATGATTAAAAATTCCAGATAATGAAAAGCCAATACCTACTGCTTGACTACTCATTAAAGAAATCATGAGAACAATACTTACAGCAATTAATTTTTTCTTCATAACTTATCATTCCTCCTAAGTGACTCATCAATTTGATCTGTTACCTCTGAGAATGATTCGTTTTTCCATTCCTGATAAACAGATTTCTTTTTCAAAATTGAAAGAGATGGAAATGGCTTATTCCATCTATGAATTACAATATAAACCGAAATAAGAACAATAGAAAATAAAACACTAATAATCAATACAGAATTAAAACCAAAATAATCAATTCTAGCTGCTGCTGGATCAATACCCATATTTTCAATAATACTATTTTCGGTCTCTTCATCATAAATACTTAGAAATACTTTGAATTTAGGGACTGTAATAATTAATGTATCATCAATTAAAGATCCAGAATCAGGTTTACAAATGATATATGCAACTAAACCATTTTTTAGATTATTTAAATATTCAGAAGTGATATTTATAGTATAAGGTAAATAGTTTTTACAATCTGGATCAACACGAATTGAATTATCGATTGTAAACCAATGAACAAAAGGCCAAGGATTAAACGTATAATTATCCCTGATTACGCTATGAACTCTTGACGTATGATAAGGTTCAACAGTTATTGTAAAATTAACTGAAACATTACATCGGTTAAAAAATGGGATCTGCTGAGAAAATTCAACAAAATAATCATCCGTACTGTTTTTAACATATTTGAAAACATGATAACCACTATTTAAAATTCCAACTCTATCTGGAATAGTTATCTTATAATCATTTTCATTTAGATCAATGTTTTCAGCTTGAACAAATGGAAATAAAACTGACATTACCAACATTAAAAATATTACCGCAATTGGTAATGTCAGAGCTTTAATATTTTTCGTAGGTTTTCTCATTTTACACCCTAGAACTAATTCTATGTGTTTGCTTCATAAGATACAGTTACCGCAACATCTTGCGCACTGTGCTCTGCTGAAACACCTTCACTTGCTAGACCAATACGAATATTGAAGTCTTGCGTGGTTGTCCCTGTTGATGCTAGATCATTTTTCAGGGTTGTAGGACTCGCTGGAAGATCACTCCAACTTGCATCATCAAGATCAAACTCCATACTGTATTCATCAACTGCATCTAACTGAGCAACTGTAACAAGAGTTAAATCATCAGCAACATCACTTGTATTGATGGTACTGTCAATTGTAACTGTTCCATCATTGCTTAACTCAAAAGCTAAACTACCGCTGCTTCCTGGGATGATATTTCCCCAGTTGAGACCAGATGTTTGATTCACAGATGCAGATAATGATGCGTTTGGCGTAAATGTTCCAGTAATGGATATATCAACCCCTGAAACCATAGGGATCAAGGATGCGCAGATTACGAGTATACCTATTATTTTTCCAATATGTCTCATATCTTTTTTTCCTTACCTTTTTCTTTTTTTGTATGGATTCCGCCATACCCGTCAATAACACATTTTTATTTTTTTAATCTGAAATTGTTGCATTTAAATGAATATCAAAATCTTCACGATGATCATATTTTAAAACATTCTTAGGTATCCATAAACGAATACCAAAATCAAAACCGCTATTTCCAAGTAAATCATTATACAATAATGTAACAGGATCATTCCCTGATTTTGGAGCAATATTAGTTTCACTACCCCAATTGTTAATAGAAAAATTTGCAGTATATTGATCTAAACCATTACTTCTATAAGTTGCCCAATTAACATAAGTATAATTTGTATCATTAAATCCAATTAACACATCTAATGTTGAAGATCCATTCTGATGAAACATAAAGTTATTCTGAGAAAATGCACCAGTACCTATTGATCCAATATCCCAATTTGTAATATTAACTTCAATATCAATACTAGGACCAACAGTAACAGATCCACCGAAAGAAGAACTATAATATGTATATTCAATTGGAGTTTCTTCAACCGTTACAGATCCACCGAAAGAAGAACTATAATATGTATATTCAATTGGATTTTCTTCAACTGTAACAGATCCACCAAAAGAAGATGAATAATAATTTGTTTGTCTATATCCAACTTTTACCTTTAAACAATCAAGAAAAATTCCACCATAACTAATATTAAGACAAATCCTAAAATTAGTATCCGCTAAATTATCTCTATTCCAACCTGAAAGAGATGTAAAATTAAAGATATATTCTTCATCATCAGTATCCGCTTCAATGTTTAGACTTTTTGGATCTGTATATGAATCATGATCATCACCTGTTAAATTAACCCATAAAGTACAATCCAATGAACCATGTTTAGAATCAGCTTCAACTATTACTTCAACATAATCAATGATACATATATTTGATGGAAGATAATCATCAAGTGCACTTCCAGATAATTTATAAGTATGATAATCTTGTGCACCAGTATGATACGTTGGATTATCTGTATCAGAATCATCTGATGCTCCCGCATTCAAAGGATTATTCCAATCTGAAAATGTATCACCTTCTTGTGTTGGATAAAAATAATCTGTCTCTGATGCTGAAACCATTAAACATAATGATATTGTGATAAATACAACTGAAAAAAAACAGAAATAAAGCATTCTTAAATTTTTTCGTTTATCCCTATTTTTCTTATCCAAGTCTTTACCACCAACCTTGAAAACCGCCACCCATTCCACCAGCAGCACCAAGTAAACCACCTACAACAGCTCCAATACCCATTCCAGGACCAGTCCATGAAGTAATCAATGCACCAGCAGCAGCACCGGCTAATGCACCAGTAAGACCAGTTGCTGCGGTATGACCTACATCCCAACCTAAAAAACCTTCAGTTGTCCCTCTCAATGATTCGCCAATTTCATTGAAAATATTCGAGGGATCAGTAGAATTAATCAAAAATATACCAAAACCACAGAAAATAATAACAATCGATGCACCAATAGGATGTCCTGATATTATCCCTCCAATTACAGAAACTACAATCGCAAGGATAAACACAATAGTCATTAGAGTAGAAACATTAAATTCAAAATCACCCAGGTTAAACCAATTCGATGAAAAAACATCAGTGAACATAGATAGATCCCAATTATTAGCCATGTAAATCATAGCAAAACCCACAAGGATGAAAATTGCTTCTGCTGCAATAAGATCTGATTTTCCTGTAAACGTGCTAATAGCTATCGCTGGAATGAAAATACAAAGAATGATAATTCCTGCTGTACTCCAAAAGTTTAGACCTTGGAACCATTGCAAATTAATGTCAAATCCAATATAGAAACCAACAATCGCAACAACTAGAAGGGAAATACCGATTATCAATGCAACAAAAAGATTTTCCTCAAATAAACCCTCAGTATCAGAATCACTTGTCCAACCTCTTTTAGTAACAGATGTTTTTGTTGGCCTACTCATATTTTTCTTTCTACCAAACATAAACTATCATTTCCTCCCAGTAAAATATTTAATATCCAAAGCTAAAATACCAACAATACCGACAACACAACCAATAAGATAATAGATCTCCATTTCTGAATACCAAACAACAACAGCAATAACCGCAAGAATACCAACGATAAGACTACTTACAGCAGGGACCACACCAAGAACATTTATGATCTCAGGTTTCATAAAAAAAGCAGTTGCAGCAACCATAATGAAAATAATAGCAACAACCAAAAGAATCACATAAGTTGGAAGATTCAAAAGCAAAGTAAACCAATCACCACTGAGAAAACCAGAAGATCCAGAATCACCGCTACCAGGATCAGGATTTTCATCAGGAGTTGTACCAACTGAAACAGTTACCGATGTTGTATCAGTATCCGTTGATCCGACATCATCAGTAACTCGTAAACGAATCAGATATGTCCCATTAGATCCATAAGTATATGATGATTCAATACCCGTATCATCATAGACATCATCATCATTGAAATCCCATTCATAACTTACAATACTTCCATCACTATCAGAAGAGTCATATCCATCTACAATAACGTTAAGGTCACTTCCTCCAACATCTCCAATCACTGCAACAGGTGGATTATTATTGAAATTCACCCAATTTGAAACAATATCTGTTCCACCCTCATTATCAGTTACCCTGAGTTTTACATTATAATTTCCATAATTAGGAAACTCATGAGATGGTTGCATTCCAGTAGTATCATAGGTTCCATCACTATCCCAATCCCATTCATAACTTACAATACTTCCATCACTATCGGATGAACTAGATCCATCAAAACTTATTATCAAAGGTGCTATATCATTGAAAGTAAAATCTGCAACAGGATCTACATTAGGACACCAGGTTTTAAAACAAGCATCGATCCCTGATTGATTCTCCCAATCACCCCAAATAGTTGGCCAAGGCCATATAACTGATTTCTTATAGAGTGAACCTTGTGAATATGGATCGGCTTCACCAGTTGCCCATACATAAGTCGAAAATACTGGATCTGTAGTAGTTGCAGTAAGAACAATATAATATGTTTTACTTAAATCAAGTAGATTTGTACAATTCAAACGTATCCAAGCAAAATCTATCGTAACATCAGCAGGAGAAATTGCCCATGTTTTAATAACATCACCATCAGGATTGTTCTCCATTATCCTCACAGATAAATCACCCGATGGATCACCCGCAGTCCGTGTTCTTAACCGTAATGAAATACCTGTAAGAATCGATTGAGTGGGTTGAAATGATTGAGCTTGTTTAGTTGACCAATCAATATATGAAGTATTAAATTCACTTGTTTCGTCAGTATTCTCCTGATCAACACCAGCAGAAACAATATTAAAACTATTTAGAACTAAAAGGAATAATAAACCAATGAGAAAAAATGATTTTCTCATGGTCTACCTCTTTTTCCCTCCTTTTTTACCCTTAACAGGTCCATAATAAACAATAGCACCAATGATCAATGCAGCAGCAACCGCACCTATAATGTAGTAATAAGTTGTATAATCAGAGCTTGAAAAACCACTACTTCCACCGACTGAAACCGTTACACTATGGGTAACAGTGTCCGTTGCTGATCCATTATCTGTAACACGAAGTTTAATTGTATATGTCCCTGCTGTTGAATAAGTATAAGAAAATGTAGAAAGAGCTGAGCTATTATCATAACCTCCGTTATTGGTCCAATCCCAACTATAAGTTTCAATTGTTCCATCCGTATCAGCACTACCCGAAGCATCAACATCTACTGTTAAACCAGAAGTTGATGTAGTAAAAGCAGCAGTAGGTTCTTGATTACCACCACCACCTGATGAAACTGTTATTGATTTAGAATGGGTATCTGGTACTCCATTGTTATCAATAACTCGTAAATTAACCGTATATGTACCTGATGAACTAAACGTATGAGAATCTGTTTCACCTGTATCATCATAAGATCCGTCATTGGTCCAATCCCATTGATATAATGTTATTGTGCCATCTGGATCTGAACTACTTGATGCATCTACATCTATTGTTAAACCATCAGTGGTATATGAATATGCAGCAGTGGGATATTCATTTGTATAAATTCTAAAAGCCATATCTGATGCTGCATTACTAGACCAGCTTGAACCCGCATTAGGTGAATAAAAGTATTTTCCATCACTATAAGGAACTGTAGTGTTCAACATCCAATAAAAAATTTCACCCTCAGATTGATCATCAATCATTTTTACCATTACATAATATGTCTCACCAGAATCAACATAAACATTATGACTTACAGAGGCCCAAGACCAACTAGGAAAAACTGCTATGGAATTAATATTCATTGCGCTACTTGTATAAACAGATGATCCAGGTTCACCGCTATCATCATCATATATAGATACAGTAAAAGTCCCTGTTGCAGAGCTGGTTCTTGATAAAGCAACACCATATGTTGAAATAATATCTAAACTAGGAATGAAACTTTGAGCTTTCCAATTGTCGGTATCATCAAAATCGCTATTATACCAAGATTCAGGTTCAACCAAAATTTCAAGACTACTTGCTAATACAGGAGGATTTATTGAAAAAGCTGCTAAAAGTAAAAATGTAATTATTCCAATTATCTCAATTTTTCCTTTATATTTTATCAATTTTTATCGCCTCCATATCATTAATACAAAAAACATTCCAGAGCATAAAACAGCGATAATTGCAAACCATAACAACCAATTTACCTCACCATAAGTAAATCCACTTGAAGCGGAAGGTGGAACTGTAATTGCATTATATGATGATGAAGTAGCTCCCTGATTATCCGTAACAGTAAGATTTACAAGATATGAACCTGCAACAGAATAATTATGAGTTGCATTTGCTGAATAACTATAATTTCCATCCCCCCAGGTCCAAGTATAATTAGATATCGTTCCATCACTATCTGATGCGGTTTGTGTCACCGTGATATCTAAATCATCAACAGTGTAAAGAAATGAAGAAACAGGATCATAATTTAATGTAATTGAATCTGTTGTAGTATTTAATCCTCCATTATTATCAATAATCGTTAAAGTAACAATATATGTCCCACCAGTAACATAGGTATGAATCACATCTTCTGTATTAACATCAGCAGTGCTATCTCCAAAATCCCAGGTCCAAAAAACAACAGTTCCATCTGCATCTGTACTTGTATCATTGAAATAACAAAACCTAGTAGCATTGCTATATTCAGAAGTAAAACTAATTGCGGGAGGAATATTATCAGAAGTGTTGAACGTCCAAATTGGACTTTGAGTAATATCTTCACCATCTGTAACATTCACATACCAGCTATAAGTCGTATTTAGATCTAAATCTGGAATATCAAACTCAACAGTGCTTCCATTTGATACACTACTTACAGTATCAATAAGTGTATGATCATCCCAATAACAATAACAATCAAGACTATCACCATCTGGATCATCAACAATTACAGAAAAAACACCAATATTAATAGGAACATCAGGAGCATTATTTTCTGGATCTGGATCATGCGGTGGATTAGGTGGATTATTCGGTGCTGCTTCCGTTGTAAAAGTAAAAGAATCATTGGTCCATTGATAACCATCTGAAACATTCACATACCAAGTATAGGTTGTACTATACGAAAGAGTGCTAGGGACATTTGCAGTTTTACTTCCATTATTAGCATTAGATCCCTGGCTATTAGTTAAAAAACTTCCCTGAATCGTCCAATTGAAAACATTTTCAATATCACTAATTGTAACAGAAACACTTGAAAGAGATCTTGAAACACCAGATTGCCCATCAGTAGGATTTGGACTTGAAATATTTGGAGGATAATTAGATGGTTCATCCATTGTCGTAAAATTAAAAGAATCATTGGTCCAGACAAAACCATCTGTTACATTTACATAAACAGTGTAAAGTGAACTATATGATAAACCTGAAAGACTAATTGATTTAGATCCATTCGTATCACCGGTATCTGAATCTGTTGTACCATCACTACATTCAATAGACCAATCAAAAGGATCACCATCAGGATCATTAATTGTAATATTCCAATTAAGAGCAATTGCTTGATCAATAGCTCCATCATTAGGATCTTCACCCGTTAATGTTGGAGCATTATTATCACGGGTTTCAAAAGTAAACTCCCATTCCTGAGTAGTAAGATTCCCTAAATCTGTTGCATTAACAAAAACTGTATATAAAGTATCAAAATCAATTCCTGTGAAACTACAAGATTTAGATCCATTCGTATCATCAGTATCAGAATTTGATCCGACATTAGGACTCGTTTCTATACTCCAATTAAAAGTATCGCCATTAGGATCTTGAATTGTAATATTAAACTCTGATGGAAAATCAATACCTGTACTTCCATCAGAAGGTAATTCATCATCAAGATTAATACAAGGTTGATTCACTGTATCATCAAAGGTTGTATCATCATCAGTAGTATTCAAAACAGAAAAAAATCCTACTGTATCATTATAGCTATAAAAGCGATAATACCAATGCTCAGATCCACCAAGGCCAGAGTGAACCGTTTCCGTTCCTGAATTATTATAAACCTCAGTTGCGCCAGAATCATAAAGACCAGTAGGTAAACTATTTTGTTTAGCCATGATCACTGTTGAATCCGCACCAGCTCCACTTGTCCAAGAAAGACCTATTTGATTGCTTCCAGCAGAAGCAGAAGGACTTGTAGGACGACCTGGATGAACATAAATAGTTGCATTGTAAAAATTAGTAGGTTTCAATGTTGCTCCCTCGCTAGTTCCACAAGCAGAAGTAAAATTAATCCATGCAGCACCACAATATCGAGCATTCCATGTTGTATTACAGATCATACCATCTGTATTGTTATATGTAGTAGAATCCATAATAACAGTAAAAGGAGCAGCATAACCCTGATCGTTTGTACTCCAATCAGTAGCATCATCATAAAGAGGACTACTGCTTAAAATATCCCCAATATCAATAGATCCCGTTCCATTGATTAATAAATTACCAGATCCATCAACACTACTAAATGTTAGATTATCAAGGCCAATACTGTTAATAACTTCATTGATAGACATATTAAAATATACAGTAAAAGTTGAACCCATTTCAACATGACCAATACTATTTATTTCAGACCAATCACTACCAGTTGATTGAACTAATGCATAACATTCATTAGGTATCTGATCAGCAGAAACCACAGGTATTAAAAAAGTCACTGAAAGACACAAGACCATTAGAATGAAACAGCTTCCAATTTTATTTGATTTTTTCCTCATTTTAGAGATCACTCCAAATTCATATTGATTAATTGATTTTTTTCTATGGATCATAATCATTTCCATAATCTAATCCAACAGCTCCAAGATCCTGAAAATTCACCGTTCCATCGTTATTAGTATCTGCTTCTATCCAACCAGGAGTTCCGGAATCACCATAATAAAGACCGATATCGCCCATATCCTGAAAATTCACCTGCATATCCATGTTAGTATCACTATCTGATGTTTGACCAATGGTCCAATATGTTGACCAATTCGACCATTCAGGTTCATGCGGTTCTGTAACTTCCACAGATCCACCGAAAGATTCAGAATAATACAAAGTACCAGGTACATACGGTTCTGTAACTTCCACAGATCCACCGAAAGATTCAGAATGCCAAGTCAATTTATAAGGTTCAAATGAAGTAGTAAAACGATATGTTATATTTGTCCAATTGTTACTACCACCATAATTATCTGATGCATTCACAGACCAAAAATAAGTTGTACCATTACTATTCATATTTGATGGATTTACCTTAAACATACTATTCGTATTATTTCCAACATTGGTCCAACTATCAAGAATCGACCAGCTTCCACTAGCATTTGTTAAAATATATAAATCAAAATTTGAACCATCATCATTATTGCAAGTTATAGAAAGTTCAGGATTAAAAGATTGATTAATAGAATCATCTGATGGAAGAGGATTACTCAAAACAGGAGAATTATCAACTCCTGAATCTTCAACCGTTACAGATCCACCGAAAGATGATGAAGGATAATAAATATTTTCAACAGGTGAATCTTCAACCGTTACAGATCCACCGAAAGATTCAGAATAAAAAGTATCTGCTGAAACAATACTAATACAACACAAAAAGCATGAGATAAATACCAATACTACTATTTTTTTATGAATATGACCTCACCTGATAGTAATTATAACCATAATCAGTGATATTATACTGATCTGGAAGAATGAAAGTTACGTTACCATTTGCTTCACTATAATATTCAGAACCCCATTCAGCAAGACTTATATTATCAAGTTGTAAAAATATTTCAGCGTGAAAATCAGAATGATTCGATATCCGTATACTATATTCAGTAGTGCCAGGAACAATATTCCATATAAAAGTACGATTTTTATCTTGAAGATTTGTATTATTTTGTTGCCCATTTATTGAAACAAAAGAGATAGAATCAACTAATGTACCTTTTCCATCTATATTATATGAAAATAATGTACCTTCAGAACCATCAAACGTAAATTTAAGTTTAAACTCACCATCAGGAATATCATCAAGTGTATTTGATCCCCAAGAGCAAGATATAGATGTTCCATCAGTTGTTATTGTATTAAAATCAGAATTATCAAATCCTGAATAAACAGAGTTATCACTTGCCTTTAGAACAGAAATATTTAGTTTGTTTGTGTCTGTAAAATCTCCATTAACCGTGAAATTTTTAGTGAACCACCTAGGTATATTTATTGTTCTTATATAAGCTGTACTTAATGTGGGTTTTGCATAAGTTAATCCCTGTGTTCTAACTGTTGAATATGATAAACCGGAACTTGTAGCACCACTACCATGTGGAGTGTCCTTACCAGACCAATAAATTCTATCAGTGTCTCCAACAGTATGCAGTACCATATTATCTGGACGAATATATCCATCGTCCCATGTTCCACTGTTCCCAAATGGAATTAAAGTATCTGTATCTACATCAGGATTAGTTTCAAATATGTGCCAATCGTATCCATTTCGACTATAAGTTAAAAAAACACAACCTCTACCACCACTTGTAGCATCATTCTCAAGTACTTGTAATAGTCCAATATACATTTGATTCCTAACCATAGAGGACATACCATAACTACCATCATTACCTGCAAGTTGTTCACCTGTAAAACCTATCCCATCAGCATACGTCCTATGTTGACTGTTACCATCAATCATAACCCATGAATTATATGTACCATCGGGAATTTGTAAAAATAAACAACAATTTCGTGGAGTTAAACCAGTACCAGAATGCCAAATAATCGACATGATAAAATTATTCACACCTAAAGGATCATGATTTATAGTAACAGGTTCATATTCTGCTGATCCTTGACTATATATTTTTGTTATAGCTCCCCAAGATGTCTCACTACCTATTGTTGTATTTCCAACATGTATATCTTGGGTTCCTCCTGATCCACCCTCAGTATATTGTTTAATTAAAACATATCTATCATTATCTTCATCCCAACATATTTCATTTTCAGAACAGGTTACTCCAGTTGAAGTGTAACTCCCATTAAAAGATGTTCCAGTTACATTATATGAGTAATCTACCGGTGATGGTAAACCAGTAAATAAATTAAATCTGTTATTTGCATTAATAATACTAATCATATTCCATCCAGTTGAACTTAAATCATCAATCTTTGAACCATGTTTCGTTGGAGTATTCTGATGAAGGCCAATACTTGATGATACATCTATAAGATATTCATCAAAAAATTCATCACCCCAACCTGATTCATTCGTATATCGATCAAGAGTAGTGAATGTAGGATATGGTGCACTTGTATCTAAGACACCATTTAAATATATAGCATATGAATATGTTGTACTCTCATCTAATCCACGAATAAACATATGTCTACTTGTTCCACCATTTCCATAATATATGCCATTCAGTAGATCAGTAGGATCTGTATATGTTTGTATTCCGTTTGTTGGATCACTATCAGTATCAAACTTAATATATACAGTATCAGAACTACTTGGAACAGTAAAATTTACTAGAACATTTATTACACCAGAAGTAACAGCTATATCATTAATTGAGTCGGCCTTTACTAAAGAAAAACCAGTTAATGTTGTCAGAATTACTACAGTTGCAATAAAACTCACTATAATCTTATTTCCTTTCAGCACTATCACCTTATGAAATTACTCGCCATTTTACATTCCAAGATGATGAAGTGTTAAGGTATGTTTCTGCACTTGCACTACTAGATATTGCACACCTAAATCGAACTTCTAATGTTACATTCGTCCATGATTCACCATCTATAGGAAATGGATTAGTACCTCTAAACCACGTACTAGGAGAATCTTCATCAATAGTTAGATTATAATTAGGACTTGAACCTATTGCAATTGGTGTTGCACCTGCCCATGCACCATCAGATGCTTTCACAACAGCAGTTAAATTATCAGCATCAATAACAGAACCGGCTAAATCAGCAATATCAAGATATATAGCAGTACAATTATCTGTTGAATTAATATTTGTTTGTATTGTTAGAGTACCATAACTTGTTGCATTTGACCAAACTGTTTCACCTGCTTCACCAGTCCAAGTAATTCTATCATTACTATCAAGACCACTAACTGAAAAATTTGAATTATCTTCACTTGTTCCACTTGCATTACTAAAACTATCAGTAAGATTATAAAGACCTTGAACGATTTGAATATCATCAAAGTAAATGCTTATTATTGCTGATGTAGATGAACCACATATTGTAAAATTATCAAGTGAACTTGGTGTACCTTCAAAATCATTCCATTTACCAGTTCCATCGTTATTTGCACAAAGATAATCACTAAATCCACCTGCCCAATCATAATATTCAACATAATACTTTTGAGTAGACCAATTTACCTGAAAGTTATAAGTATAATTTCTGTCTGTATACCATATGTCAGTAGCAGGATCTTCAGAACCACCAGCACCAGTTGAATTATAATAGTAATTAGTTGCTCCATCTGACCATACAATACTACCATGTTCGTCCCACATCCAAGCTATTCCATCATAAATTGCAGCTGTATTCCTAAACCTTATTGCAGCTTTTTGGTTAATTCCACCAAGTCGTGTTTTAAATCGAAAAGTAAAATCTTCTGTTATTGCAGTGAAATTATCTAAAGAAACAAAGGAATCAGTATAATCTCCTGGATCTCCATCTTGATTAAAGAGTGCTGTTGTGCTTCCATTAAGAACTGTTGTATTATCATATTTGAATGTAACTTGGGTTGTGCCCATATCAATCCAGTCTGTAATATCTGGTATTTCAACTCCAGTAGTTCCACCTTCAAAATTTTTATCTACCCAAATAGTGCCATCGGCCTTTACAGTTATATCAGGCATAAACACAAGTATGCTGCTAAATGCCACTGCTATCATCAAAACTGCTACAACTGAAACTTTTGCTTTCGCTTCAATATTTTTCAAAATTTTTTTATTTTTAATACTCATTTTTTTTTCACCATCATTTTAAGATTTTCCATCTTGCATTATGAGAAAAAATAGAAAGAAAGGATCAAAGAGATCCTTAGCTAAACAACGGTGCATAAGTGAGATACAAGCTGCAAACATAGATACAAATAGTAAATATGATCCAAGCAGCAACACCAGTTCCAAATGCAAGTTTTTCTTCTTTATCCAATTTCAATACATAAATTGAAACAACGGTCACAAGGAATATTGCAAGTGAAACCATTAGATAAAGCATCCAACCCCAATAGGTAAGACCAATCCAATTCCACCAAGCTATACCAGTAGAACCATATGTCGCAAGATCAACTAACCAGAAAACAATAGCAAGTACAACCGTAATCAAAAGAAGTACAACCGCCCAGGGTAAAAATTTCTTCTCTTTTTTCTGTTTCCAAAGCAAAAACAAAATACTGAAAACAACAGCAACAATACAGAAATATAAAACTAAAAATCCAATTTCATTCAAAGGCATGTTTTCTTCAACAGATTGTGCGCAAACAGAAGATGTTGCACCAAGAAGAACAGCGGATAGCGTAATCAACAGCACCACTAAAATATTCTTTATTCCTTTTTTTCTCATAATCAAACGTTCCTTATTATGTGAGTTGTTATTGTTTGATCTGAGTTATAAAACCATAAAGAAAGGACCAGTGGTCCCTTAATTGACTGCTTAAATATTAGTTAATACAATACTAAAAGTTTTAAGAAAAAATACATTAATTATTTTTTATCAATGTTTTTATTTAATAAAATTTCTTCAATTATTTCATAAATTTCTTTATTACTAGGATTTGCATCTTTTGCAATATCTAATGCACTTTCCCCTAATTTATTAAAACCTAATTCTACGAGCATAGATATTGTTTGTTTTTTAGATCTTTTTGTTTTTATAGATAAAATCATCACTTTTGCATACAGATCAGGATCAAATTCAATTCTTGATTTAACTGTTTTTTCTTGATTCAATCTATTCACCATTTACTTGAAGTAAAGTTTCTTTCAATCGCATAATCTTTAAAATCATCATAAACAACCCTATCTCTCTGATAATCTTTTAACTTCCAATAAAAGGGTATAAAACTAACAGAATCAATATCAACACCATTAACACGAACCCACATATGACCACCTATTCCCTCATTCTTATAACCAACAACAATTTTAGTATCAATACCCATTGATTCAAGAGTATCTTCAAGATCACGGGCCATATGAGTACAAACATATGGTTCATCATTATATTGAAGATGTCTTATCTGATAAGCAATAAAAATAGATGAAGATAATACAATAATGATAATTAAAACTCTTTTTGTAGATTTTCTTAATAACATTGATCCTTAACCTCAATAAATAAGTCAGTTTTTTTATAATATGGTTTAACTTCAATATCAATCAGATCACCCTTCTCATATGGACAAAAATCTAATGCAATATGCGCAAAATGATCTGTCTTATAAAATAAATAATAAAAAAAACAAGTAACTCTATTTTTTGGACCATTTAATTTCCTAACAATTAAATGATATTTTCCAGGAATGAAACCATGAGTAGGTTCATAGTATTTTTCAAATTCATCTGGTTTAATAATTTTAACGATCTTTCCAGTTAAGTTCATTTTTCACCACCAACTTTACAATTTTATACTTAATTAATTTTAACACATCCAACTTTTCCATCGTTGCAACTATGATAAGCAAAAGGTCTGATCTCTTTTCCAATATCAAAACATTCATGACAATTTGGACATATTTGTTGTTTTTTAGTTTTAGATCTTTTCATTGATTAGATCCCCAATAAGAATATTATAAAATCCATCGATCTCAGTCATTCCCCACCATTCAGCTTTAATCAAGGGTTTATCCTTACCGTAACCATTACGAAAATGAATTTCATCCCAATCTTTTCTAATGCCATTCTCATGAATTAATCGTTTGGTCCAATAAGGTTTTACTTCACGATATTCAATACGCTTTTCACCCGATCTAATAAGATCAAACCATTTCTTCTTTAATGTGAGATGCAATATTCTTTTTGTTATTTGATCACCTTACTAATTCATATTTTTTAATCATCAAATATTGTACCCTTTTCATTCATAGTCCATTCTAAAAACGATAATGGCCTACGTCCAACTGAAATTCTTTGTTTTCTATAATTACGATACTCACGTTTCTTTCGTATCATCCTTAATTCTTTATTTTCACAACAAATATCCAAATGACGATGAAAAAGCATCATGCACATATTCGCAATATCGACAAGTTCCTCTGCTTTGTGTAATGGTCTTTCTGCAATTTCATATTCACCTATTTCATCCATCAGTTTTTTTTCAAGATATTCAATATCACAATTAACCCAACTATCACCTTTTTCTTCTTGATGAATATCGAGAGTTGACTTCATCTTCTTAACAAACTCTGTTAATCCTTTTTCTGTATTCAATTTTTTAAAATCATTAGGACAACATAATTCACAACCTTCATCCTCACCGCAACCGCAAGGATCACGGATCATTTTACAATCAGGACAATGATTGAAAATACCATCCTGATCAGGATAACGATCATGAAAAGAACATAGAGTAGAATACTGTAAACCAATTTCTTTTGCTTCCTTTTTTGTAATAGTTACCATTATCAATCATCATTCCTTGTTTTTAATTTAGTTCTAAGTTCATCTTCACCAACTTGACATAAGATTCTTATTTCACCTTCAATATAATATCCATACAAT
>Ga0164310_10000283_pt1 | contig 26251 bp, 28 predicted proteins | sample GuaBasSedimGuay1_FD_121795 | JGI IMG/M metagenome (GOLD analysis project Ga0164310, IMG submission 121795) | Subseafloor sediment microbial communities from Guaymas Basin, Gulf of California, Mexico - Guay1, Core 4569-9, 0-3 cm | ecosystem: Environmental > Aquatic > Marine > Hydrothermal vents... | reverse complement strand
GAGTCGAAGTAATGATAATCGATGTTCACACACATCCCGTTTGTAAGGATTTGACACCCCTACCCGATCCGAACACCCTCGTAAGCAAAATGTTCGGCGAAAGAGCGACAACCGAGAGATCCAAGATGGTGATAAACGGCTTCCTGTTCCTGCACGAAAACCAAACCCTCCAGGACTTCGTTAACAGCTTCACATCAGCGGGAGTGGACAAGGCTGTGATAGTTCCCATGGACATGACAACGTCCTACGGAACCCAACTCGGAACAAACGAAGACATCGCCCGAATGGTGGACAAAGCACCAGACAAACTGATAGGATTCTCAAGCGTAGACCCCCGACGAGAAGACGCCCCAAAAATCCTAGAATATGCAATCACCGAACTAAACCTAAAAGGGCTAAAACTCGTCCCCCCTCTCCAGAAGTTCGACCCAAGCGAGGAGAGGTACAACCCCCTGTGGGAAAAGGCCCTCGACCTCAACATACCCGTTTGGACCCACACGGGACACCAGGTCAGCGTCCCAACCTCAGTAGCGAAGTACGGACACCCCATGCTCATCGACGAGGTAGCAATGAGGTACCCCGACCTCACCATCATCATGGGGCACCTCGCAGCACCCTGGTTCTGGGAGGCCTGGTCCGTAGTCCTACGCCGAGAGAATGTCTACCTAGACGTCTCCGTCTGGCACACTCTCTACCCCTACTTCCCCTGGAGCGCCTTCACAGACAACGGGATCGAACACAAACTACTCTTCGCCACAGACTTCCCATTCACCTCCTTCGAGGTCGGAATACAAGCCGTCAAAAACCTCCCAATAAGCGACGACTTTAAAAGAAAAATCCTGGGAGAAAACGCACAAAAACTCCTAAACATCAAATAACCCCACCAGTAACTCCAACGGAAGGAGAAACATGAATCAAATCGCGAGGAGACTGCGAATATGGAAAAATACGATGTTATAGTTGTTGGTTCAGGCCCGGCAGGCAGCATGGCGGCGCTCAAAGCAGCGGGGGGCGGAGCAAAAACCCTCCTACTTGAAAAGCTGCGACTACCCCGATTCAAACTATGTGGAGGCGGGGTGGCTAACTGGATAATGCGGAAATTCGACATTCCCGACGACGTCATCGAGAGGAAGTACAAGAACATAGTCACCTACACTCCGCCCAGCTACGAGAAGCAGGTTTTCCCCATGCCCGGATTAGGATACTTCGGGGTTTGCAGAGACAAATTCGACCACCACCTCACCCGGATGGCTGTGAAAGCTGGAGCGGAGCTAAGGGAAGGAATAAGCGTCAGAGACGTGATAATGGAGGAGGGATACGTCAAGGGAGTCGTCACGACCGACGGCCAGACTATCAGAGGAGACATTGTGATAGGCTGCGACGGAGCCCACTCCACAGTTGCGAGAAAATCCGGGTTCTGGAACATCTGGTTCGACAGGAAGGGAGAAACCTGGATGGACCACATGTGGTTCTGCGTCGGCGTAGAGGTCAAAATGGACAGCAAAACCATCGACGAACGGTTCCAAGACTCCTACCTGTTCTTCACGGGAAGAGAAGTCGCCCCCCTGGGATACGGATGGGCGTTTCCAAAGCGAGAAGTCATCTCGGTTGGTCTGGGTTCCTTCGCGATCTCCATGACCAAAAAACCTTGGAGCTACATGGACTACTTCCTGAACAAGCACCCCGTCCTGCCCAAGATACTGGAAGGCGGGAAAATCATACTGAAACGCGGAGCCTGGCTTCCTATAATGCACGTCCAGCGGCCGAGCTACGGCAACGGTGTCCTCCTCGCTGGCGACTCGGCTGGAATGGTGTCCCCAATCTCAGGCGAGGGAATATACTACGCCGTGAGAGCGGGAATAGAGGCTGGGGTGATGGCTGCCGAGGCTGTGAACAACGGCGACTTCTCGGCGGAGTTCCTCTCAAACTACGAGGAAAGATGGTTGAGTGTAATTGGTGAGCAACTCCACTACCAGGAGAAACTGTTCCGGGAAACCGTAGGTAAAGCCCTAGAAGTTGAGGACGAAGGGCTCCGAGACGAACTATATGAGAAAAAGCTCCTCGAAGCCATAGTCGGATACACACAGTGGATAATAGAATGGATATTAAAACGCAAACAAAAAGCCAAAAAAGAGTAATAGAGACAAAAGCCAAGCTTCTAACCCTCCTGCTTTTTCGTAGCGGAGCCGATTCAGGGTTCAGAAGTTAGATTTATAAAGCGAATCCGTAAATATTTTTCAACCCGTAACGGTAGAAAGTTGAGTGCCTTAAGGGGCGTTTTCAATGGCCGAGAAGTATGATGTTATTGTTGTTGGTGCGGGCCCAGCCGGGAGCATGGCAGCCATGAGGGCTGCCGAAGGAGGGGCCAAAACCCTGATCCTTGAGAAGCACAGCCTTCCGCGGTTTAAGCTGTGTGGCGGCGGAATAGCCAATTGGGTTGTTCGACACCTGGACATTCCCGAAGAGGTTTTGGAGAGACAGTATAAGGTTCTGTCCTTTTTCACCCCCCCTGACTATGAGCGTCACGACATTAATCTTGGCGGGTTGGGCTACTTTGGGGTTTACAGGGACGCTTTCGACTATGCGCTCACGAAGCTCGCGCTGGGTAAGGGTGCGGAGCTCAGGGAGAACAAGCACGTTGATGGTGTTGTTCGTGAGGAGGGTTACGTCAAAGGAGTCACAACCAGGGATGGTGAAAAATACCTGGCTGATGTGGTCATAGCCTGCGACGGTGCCATCTCCACGGTGGCTAAGGCGTGTGGAATGTGGGATGTTTGGTTCAGGAGGAAGGGGGAAACGTGGAAGGATCAGATGTGCTTCTGTGTTGGCGCCGAGGTGAGACTGGGAGAGAAGGTTATCGATGAGCGGTTCGGGAACACCTACATGATTTTCACGGGGCGAGATATAGCCCCCATGGGGTACGCTTGGCTCTTTCCCAAGCGAGAGAACGTTTCGGTTGGACTCGGCTCTATGGCCAAAACACTGGAGAAGAAACCCACATACTACCTGAACCACTTCATGAAGAGTCACCCTGTTGCTTCTAAGCTCCTGGAGGGCGGAGAGACGGTTCTCCTGAGGGGAGCGTGGATTCCCGTAAGAAACGCGTACAAGCCCAGCTACGATTCGGGGCTGCTCATTGCGGGCGACGCTGCGGGGATGGTGTCCCCCATAACCGGTGAGGGCGTCTTCTACGCTGTGAGGGCTGGTATGGACGCCGGAGTAACCGCAGCAGAGGCGGTGAACACCGGCGACTTCTCAGCGGGGTTCCTCTCAAAATACCAAGAAAGGTGGGAAAGGTCCATTGGGAAGTTCCTAGACTTCCAGGAGCAGATCTTCCAAAACACTGTTGGAAAAATCTTGTCCCTAGAGGATGAGAAGGAGATGGACGAGCAGTACGAGAGGGGCTTCATCGAAGCCTTCGAAACGTTTGTTTCGGTGATTGAGACGTACGCTCAGGGAAAAAAGGAACTACCCAAGCCTGCTGCACAGTCCAAGAAGGATTCCTAAGGCAAACCTAAAAAATTACTTTTCTAAATCCACGCTGGAGAGCTGATTGTGGAGCTGTGTGGTGAATAGTAATGGTTGAGAAGTATGACGTGTTGGTTGTTGGTGCGGGTCCCGCTGGTAGCATGGCGGCGATGAAGGCCGCCGAGGGCGGGGCGGAAACGCTGATCGTTGAGAAGCAGAAGCTGCCCAGGTTCAAGCTGTGCGGCGGTAACATCGCCAACTGGGTGGTTGTTAAGCTTGGAATCCCTGAGGAAGTCCTGGACAGAAAGTACACTTCTATAACCTTTTGCACTCCTCCGAAGTACGAGAAGCAAAACTTCCCGGTTCCCGGAGCGTACTGGGGAGTCTACCGGGACAGGTTCGACTACCACCTGACGGAGATGGCCGTTAAGGCAGGAGCGGAAGTGAGGGATGGCATACATATTAGGGACGTCATCAAGGAGGGTGGAGCCATAAGGGGCGTGGTCACGGGTGATGGTGAACAAATACGCGCAGACGTGGTGATTGCCTGCGACGGGGTTTACTCACTAATAGCTAGGAAGAGCGGTCTGTGGGACAAATGGTTCACGGAGCGGGGGGAATCGTGGAAGGACAACGTCGCCTTCTGTATGGGAGTGGAGATGAAGATGGACAACGACATCATCGGCGAGAGATTCGGAGACTCATACGTGATTTTCACGGGAAAGGAGATAGCCCCCCTCGGATACGGGTGGATCTTTCCGAAGGATGGTATGGTTTCTGTGGGTGTGGGTTCGGCGGCGGGTATGATGGATAAGAAGCCCGACGAGTACCTGCGGTACTTTATGAAGCATCCCGCTGCTGCTCAGTTCTTAGAGGGCGGCGAGGTGGTCTTGGAGCGCGGAGCGTACATTCCGTACAGGCGCGCCTTCACTCCGAGCTACATGGCGGGTCTGCTGGTGGCCGGCGACGCTGCGGGGATGGTGTCCCCCATAACCGGTGAGGGTGTGTTCTTCGCGGTGAGGGCTGGCCTAGAGGCTGGAGTGACCGCCGCGGAAGCCGCGCAGAGCAAGGACTTTTCAGCCAGTTTTCTTTCTCGGTACGAGGAGAGATGGATGAAAACAATAGGCACCAACCTTGAGTTCCAGTCGCAGGTTTTTGAGGAAACCATAGGAAAGATTCTCCGAATGAGTGACGAGGCTCTACGCCTGAAGCAGTACGAGAAGGGTGTGATTGAGGCCTTCCTGAAGTACATTGCCTACGTTGTGGAGCGCGCATCTAGAAAGCTAAAAAAGACAGCGACCAGCTAGCCAGGAATCCAAACACTGGTTTGAACGTTAGTCTTCCAATATTAGGTGGGGGAGTATCTCCCTCATGTCCTTCAGGTTTAGAACTATTTTTGCGTGTTTTTTCAGGGCTTCGGAGGGGTTAACTGCTATGCTGCAGCCCGCCGCCATGAACATCGGTATGTCCATTTCGTCGTTGCCGATCACCACGCACTCAGAGGGGTGTACGCCGGCCTCTCTGGCTATTTCTAGGAATATTTTCGCCTTTTTCTTTGCGTCCACCGGTGGGGCGGTGAGCCTCCCGGTGAACTTCCCATCAATCACTTCCGCCGAGTTGCTGTAAACGTAGTCCAGTCCCAGTCTCTCCCTTATCGCCTGTAGGGCGGTGTTGCTTCCACCGCAGCTTATGAGAACGGTTATGTATCCCGCTTCTCTGAGTTTTTGAACGGTTTTCTCCGCTCCGGTTCGCAGCTTGAGTTCCCTCATGAGTTTTAGGGTTTCTTCAACCCCAATGCCCTTCCACTGGGCGGCTGAGTTGATTATGGCTTCTTCGAATGAGATTCTTCCCTCCCTCAGATCTCTGAGATTCTTCTTGACCATCTCGCCTATTCCGAGCTTTTCGGCAACCTCCACGCTGTGGCTGTCTCCATCGTAAAGTACACCGTCGAAGTCGAAGACAACCATCCTCAGCTCTTTACCGTTAAAGGTGATTCTACGCATGGCATCACCTTGTTCAAATAAATCCTGGATGCTTTGAATTCATAATCCCCTTTTGACTCTTATTCCCGCGTCCTCAAGCATTTCCACTTGGAACCCGTACCACCAGTCGGGCACCTGAATAATGTCCTTTTCCCTTATTTCTTCAAAGAGTTTGACTTTCTGCACTTCTCTGCCCGGTTTCAGCTCTCCGCCCACGGCTCGTGTTGAGAATGCGATCAGAACGGCGTCCACTTGGTCACCCCGATTCAGGAACCGGAAAATGTAGACGCCCAAGAGTTTCTCCACCTCCACCTTCACACCGGTTTCCTCCCATATCTCCCTCACCACCGCCTCCTCGTAGCTCTCGTTGGCTTCGGGTTTCCCGCCAGCAAGAATCCATCCGTCCATTTTCATAGGGTTTCCATAAACATCCCTTACAACCACCGGCTTTTTAATCATCACAACTCCGCCGTTCATCTTCACAACCGCGACGACTCTAATCCACTCCTCCTCCTTGAAATAGTCGAAGATGGACCTCACAACGGGTATCTCTATGACTCTTTTCCTCGCGTTTCCGTACCGTGAGAGAAGAGAATCCAAGGACTCCATTTCGATCATCCGCAAACACTTGAACAAGAATACATGTAGAGTTCATCTTGTAAAAGTTTTATGTTTGCCTTTCCTCCCTCCTGCCAGGATACATGTCCGACTTCGGACCGTACTCCCTGATGACCCTTCTGTACACCGCAAACACCGCGAATAAGAAGAATATAATCACCGTGACTATGGTCCAGACTGGTTCAGTGAACCTTAGGAGGGTTATTCCGAACCCCAGAGCGTACCCGGTTGGCACTCTTATGTAGTTTTTACTCTCCCTGCCGAAAACGCCTTGCGTCCACCAGTCAACCATCGCTGGCAGGGCGAGGCAAACAGCCAGAAGCAAGCTTATCCTGGCTTCCAGGTAGGTTATAATCGAGAACGCCTGCAGGAGGATGCCTGTGATGAAACCGAGCGTGAGGCCGGTGCACCTGGCGCAGATGTAGAGTCTCCTGCCGAAGAGCTTAATGCAGAGAGCCCTGTCAAGATGCTCCTCGGTGTGATGCGATAACAGGTAGAGTAGGACTCTCTTCAATTCTTCCCAGTTGACCATTAAACCACCGTTAGCAAGATTCAGAACAAACCGAGCCGAACCAAGCCGAGCAACACCTAACCTAAGGTACGGGCTGACTGCCCACTGGTGACTGGTGCGGTTTTATCCTAATGAAAAATTAGGCTCTTAAAAACCTTTTTAAACGCAACCGATCCGGGAATGGTGTGCGGCACTCGTCTTCTTTTCGAAGTGTGGGTGAGTGAACACAGTTTTCTCGGAGAAGTATAAAAATATAAAGATAAAAAATAAAGGGTTTCTAATATTATTGTGGTGCTTTTTACTCTCTTACGACTAGGTAGATGATTAGTCCGATTATGCCTGTTAGGATTACTATGATGAGCCATAGTGCGCCGTTCATGCCTCGCGATTCAGCGTCCTTGTAGACCCAGATCGCTAGGATAATGCCGATGATACACCAGACGACGATGATGATCCACCAGAGCATGCTTGCACCAAACATGTCGAACTGTAGGGGTAACATTAGATTTCCTCCTTAGTTTTGGTTAGTACGTGCATCTGATTTGAATTATATAAATGTTACTAATATTTATTTATTATAATCATTTATTATTAAACTTTTTAAGCAAACTTATGTCTTTAATCCGAATAATACTTGTTCAACACTTCAAAAACCATCCTATTAGACATATCAGTCAATGATTTACCTCTCAAAATAGCTATCATTTTAGATTCACAAAACAAACCTCAAAATCGTTACCTATCCAAAAATTATACACAAAAACTCTCCTCTTTCAATTTTAAATAATTGAAATACCCCTATTTCAAATTAAACCACTTAATCTAGAAGAAATTTCAAAAACACAGCAATTTCACACCTCATAACTTTTATAACACCCTCCGCAGGCACCTTTCTCTACTTTTCATCATTCCACAACAAAAATAAGTTAAGCACCGGGTAAATTTTTAAAAAGGGCAAACGGATAGAATCAAAACAGCTGATACAATTAGTTTTCCAAATAGCCAAATCCCTACGAAGAACAGAGCCAAGGAGTTCACCGACACCAACCGTGATTGTCTATTATTCCGGGAGAAAGGATAATATGAGAATTATTCCCCTAGCCTCTGAAAGCCTCGGCACAAGAAGTATGGCAACCTACATTGAAACCCGAGGCTGCCGCATTCTAATCGATCCTGGTGTTGCTCTCGGCCCGTGGAGGTACGGCCTCAAGCCCCACAAAACGGAACTGGAGAGAAGGTCACAGCACTGGACGGCGATAAAGTCATACTCGGAGAACTCCGACATCCTCATCATCACCCACTACCACTACGATCATTATAACCCTAGGGAGCCGGAAATATTCCGTGGAAAAACCGTTCTGGTAAAGCACCCTGAGAAGAACATAAACTTCAGCCAGAAGAGGAGGTCCGCCTATTTCCTGAGACGGATAGAGGGCCTCCCTCTCGAGGTTAGGCGAAGCGACGGGCAATCCTTCGAATTCGGAAACACGGAGATAGTCTTCTCCAAGCCTGTGTTCCACGGAGCGGATTCCAGGCTGGGATACGTAACAGAGGTCGCTGTAAAGGAGGGGAAACAGGTCTTTCTGCACACCTCCGATGTGGAGGGACCCTGCCTCGACGCTCAAACGCTCTTTGTGATAGACCAAGACCCGGATATCATTTTCTGCGACGGTCCCATGACCTACATGCTGGGAAGTCACTACTCCCCGCAAAACCTGCGGGATTCAATCAGCAACATCCTCAAAATAATGGACAAAACACGGGTAAAAAAGTTCATACTGGACCATCACTTTCTTAGGGATCTCAACTGGCGGGAAAGCATCAGAGAACTCTTCCCAGCAGCCGAGGAGAAGGGACTCGAAATAATCAGCGCAGCGGAGTTCAGAGGCTTGAAAAACGACCTGCTGGAAGCTCGAAGAAAAGAACTCTGGGAAAAACACCCCGAGTAGTCCATCACCACCACACTCGCCAGACCTCGTCATTCAAAGGACGAGCAAGTAGGCCTAAAGCCTGTTTTTAAGCTCCTTTTTTCTTGATTTTGAGAGAAGGTCTGCTAGCCTTAATGGTTCGGGGATGCGAAGCCTTGAGGTTTCCAGCACGATTCTTATGGCTGTTTCTAAGGAGATTTTGTGCCCCACGCTGACAAAGACCGGCTTGGCTCCAACTCGGGTTGTGACCGCTGCTCCCACCACTCTGCCATCAAGCATGATGAGGGAATACCGTTCCCCCCGTTTCCGAGGTTGCACCTCGCCGCAGAGCAGGGTTTTAGCCACGCCGATTACCGGTTTATCTACGAGGATTCCAAAGTGGGAAGCGGCTCCGAGCAGGTTGGGGTGCAGTCTTCCGTTTGAGTCCACCATGAATAGGTCCACGTGGCTCTTCAGCCTCCTGGCAACCTCGATTATTGCCGGCGTTTCCCGAAAGGAGAGAAGGGTGGGTACGTACGGAAAGGTAACCCTCGTGTAGGCCACCTCCTCCTCGATTACGCGCATGTCTTCACGGCTCATGACAACCGCACACGCAATCGCTGTGTCACCGTGGTACGCTACGTCTAAGCCACAGATGTTCTCAACCCTCTCGAACCTGTCCTCCTCGATTACCCTCAGAGCTAGTCTCCTCTGGAGCTCCCTAGCCTCCCTGAGAGTCAAACCGATCTTTTTCAGCTCCTCGTTCCAGCTGCTACCTTTCCTCAACCTCCCAGAACGCAACAGTAACCCTTCTCAAACCGTGATGCACACAAACCTTTCTCCTTCGGCCGTACATTTTCTTCGCTCGGACCGAAACCCAGATAATCATAATCCTCTCCGCCTCTTATAAGATTTTCAAAAACTCCTTTTTGAGGGAAAGGATTCAATGTTAGGGATGGTTTCAGATCCATCCGACCACTGCGGGTTGGAAGAACACGAACGGAGTTAGTGACAGAACCTGGTAGGTTATACTGTTTTTCTGCCCCGGGGTCATAACCCACACTCCCTGAAGCTCCCCCACGACCGCCAAACTGTTAACGGGTTTGAAGTCCTGTAGCCAAACAAGGTGAGGACTCATGTCCTGACCGTCGCACTCCACCGTAACCCTCACATTCCAGAAGTAAACCGTCACCATGAAGGGGCCCAGGGGTACGATGTATGCTCCGTCCGGGGTAGCGAAGGTGTAGGGCCACTTTGCGACCTCAACGTGCTTGGACCAGGAGGATGTGTCGGCTATCTGGTGGTAAGCGTCCAGCGCGTTGAGCAGCCCGTACCCCGAGGCTGGGTCCCAGCCCGGCAGCAGTATGTCGTTCATAGCGGCGGCTCTTATTATGGCTGCGCGTATTCTGAGCGACCACTCCTCCCGGGGTATGCCGAGCTCCTTGCAGGTCTGGGCGAGCATTGCTGCGACGCCCGCGGTTTCCGGACCAGCCAGGCTCGTGTGGCCGCTTGTGGACGGGGCTAGAACCTCGGGCTTGGGTCGGCAGTCCCATGTGGGCCCGAAGCTTGTTATGCTCGATGGGAGGCCGAAATTGTTACACGCTCCCGACGTTATGGCGAACTCTGCGTCGCCAGGGTTTGAAACAGACCTTATCCTGTTGTAGTTGTTCCCAACGGCCACGCAAACAACTATTCCGCAGTAGCGGTAAACATAGTTCATCATGGCTGTTAGTGTTCTGCTCATACGGATGGGGTTGTCTGTTCCGTCACTGAAGTTGATTACGCTGATGTTGTACTTGTCCCTGTTGGCTGCACACCAAGCCATCCAAAAGATTAGGTTCGCGGGATCATAGCCGAAGTCCCAGTCAATAACCCTGATGTCAATTATGTTTGCACCCTTGGCGACTCCCCTGTTGTCACCCCCCGCTGCTGCGCCGGCGCAGGCGGTGCCGTGGTTCACTCCGTAGGGGTGAATGTCCGGGATGGGATCGTATGTGGTGTTGCTGGTGTCAATGACTATTCCCGTTGATCCTTCTATGTTCAGTATCACCTCGCCCTGGGTCTTCGTGAAGTTTCCCTCCGGGGTTTCGAACTGCCAGTCGTCTATTCCCGCATCGAGGAAGACTATGCTCACACCCTGACCCGTTATGTTACGCCCGTTTAGCTGCAGGCCCCAGACCTGGGGGGCTTTGGTCAGCGCAACCCACCATTTTGGCTCCGCTGGCTGCTTTGCGTCTTTTGACTGGTACACTTTCCCATCCACACCTTGGGAGCTCATGGTCTGTAGTATCTCCTCTGTTTCGTTGACTATGCTGGGGGACATGTACTGCCTGAAGTTGTTTTCCACGTACATTATCTTGTTCTGGTAGCGTTTGGTGAATTCCTCCAGCTTGTCGTAACCCTTAATGTCACAGGGAAGAACGTGTATGTCCCCCAGGTTTACGAGGAAGGGTTCCCCCTGAGCGTCGCGCCTGACTCTCAAATAGCTCAGGTTGTCCAGCTCCTCCATCAAGCTCTTGTTAATGTACTCTTTGAACCGTACCATTACGGGTATCCATTCCCCGTCTAGGCTCTTCGCCATTTGTTTGATTTTGGGGTCAATGACCCAGTTGGAACTTGCTTCACTGGTTGGAAACCTGATAACGAGTGGAGTTGAAGGTTGAGTGTAGAAGAAGAATGGGAGAGTCGATATTAGAAAGATGAGTATGATTAGGAGGGCAGTCATCCCCTTTTTTGACCACACGCTTGATGTAGCCATTTCGGTCTTGCTCCTGTCCTTCCTCCAACTTTTGGAGGCTATACTATTTATTTTATGTGGTTTGATTCTGAACGAATCTTGGAATGTTGACGTGTTTCTCCTTTTTCTCTTCAGGCTTCTTTGGCTTTTTTTGGCGGGTTCTGTTGTTTGCGTTTTTGTGTTTGTTTCTTGGTTTGGGTTTCTTTTCGGTCATCCAAATTTAATATGAATTTGAGTAATATTTATCTATGAAAATATGAGCGAAAGGTATAAATACCTGTAATTCGATTAGTAAAGCCATACAAACATCTGTTGAGAGTGCAGGAATGACATTAACACGAGTGACGTACACAATAAAACAATCCAAACTCACAATAGAAACAGACAACCCCAGAACCGTTAAAATCGCAATCAACTCCGTCAAAAAGAACCGCGAAAAGCTGGAAGCCTACATCAGAAAAAACCCCGAATTCCTCACCTCCCACACGCCACTAGAGGTCAGGGACGCCCCCGAAATAGTCCACACCATGGCGAGAGCGGCACTCGAAGCGGGCGTGGGCCCCATGGCAGCCGTGGCCGGCGCCCTAGCAGACCATGCGGTTGAAGCGATGCTACCCTCAGCAAGGGTGGCCGTTGTGGAAAACGGCGGCGAAATCTCCGCCCAGTCAAACACCCAAATCATCGTGGGCATACTGGCCGGTGCATCCTCACTCTCGGGTAAGATCGCCTTCAAACTAAAACCGAAAGACTTTCCCATAGGAATAGGCACAAGCTCCGGAACCGTGGGCCACGCGATTAGCTTCGGAGAGGCAGACGCAGCCACAATAATCGCAGACAACGCGGCTCTCGCAGACGCCGCAGCAACAGCGGTGGGAAACGCTGTCAAGGGCGGCGACGTCGAAAAATCGGTGCAGAGAGGATTGGAAACAGCCGAAACCATTCGGGGAGTGAGAGGCTCACTCATAATTCGTGGAGAGTACGCTGGCATGGTGGGCAAGCTGCCCCAGCTTGTGAGAATTGAGGGCGAAACACCGAGCAGCCTGAGGAGTATTCGGGATTATCTTCCCCCAAAAATCAAGTTCCTCTAGGAGGTGCGTGGAAAAAATGACCCATGAAGGAAAAAACAGGTTGATTCTGGAGATTCCCGGAATGAACATCTCAGAACCGTCCGACATAATACGCATCACACAACACGTTAAGCGAAACAGGAACCGTGAAATCCTCATAGTGATAACCGGTTCGGGAAACATCTCCGACCAGTTAGCCAGCCTAGCTTACGAGTCTTCCAGCAACAAGGTAGAGTCTTCCGAGCTGGACGAACTCCTTGCACTGGGTCAGCTTCTCGAAGCACAGCTCATAACCACAGCTCTAAAATCGCAGAGTGTAAACGCCACATATGTTGACCCCTTCAGACATAATCCGATTAGAACCATCGGAAACTCCGGAAACCCGCAGGTGGCCGAGGTGGAATCGGTGAGAGAGATTGAGAGGGAAATAGGTTTCAAACTCTCAGAGCAGACTGTGATCCTGTGCGGGGCGGTCGGGACCAACGAGGAGGGAAAAATAACCATAATTCGAGACGGTCAAGAAAAGGTTCTAAAAATACTTAAAAGGGCTTTAAAAACCCAGTTGCACCAACGGGTGCAGTGAACGAGGTAAAGCTGCTGCTATAAGTGGGCCGGGCTGCTCTTTGTCGTGTTAGATTCTGATTTCTTGCCTTCGGGTTCTCCGTCTCCTGGTTCTGGTTTTCTTTTTTGTGTCTTTGTGTGGGCAGTCTAGGATCTTGTTTATTTGTTCCTGAACGTCTGGGGGTAGTTCGTTGTTTGCTATGGCGTAAACCTTTGAGATTACAAGGAGGTCTGATTGTGAAACGTCTGGGCTGCTTGACCAGCCGGAAGACGCCAGAACCATGCAAACCTTCTCTTTTCTTACGCAGCCCCTTTCACAGTTTTCGCACTGGACTGGCTCCACGTAAACGTCGCCGCTTTTTAGGTCGACTGTGTAGATGGCTTTTTCATCCCTCAAAACAACCTTGTCATCCTTGGTGTCGAACCCCATGGCTTGCAGCGTTTCTTTTACGATGGGAACGTTTATCGGGGCGGTTGGCAGGCTCTCCAGTCTCCTCTGTCCGAGGAGCTGAGCGTAGGTGGGGAGAACACTGTAAGACAGCCTCAGATAAACGGGCTCGGTCTTTCCCTCAAATATCTTCTCGGAGATGATCTTTAGGCTCTCCAAGGGGTCTTCGATGAAGCCGTCTCCGTACTCTTGGGCGATTTCCTCGGGGCTTTTTTCGCTCACTATGATGACTAGTATTGGAACCCTTCCGCAGTACTTGTAGATCTCCCTGATGTACCTTGGTGCTTCGTTCTCGATGCGCTCGGTGAGGAGAACAATCGCGCCGTAGGCGCCCTTAGAATAGTGGTGGAACATGGATTTGAAGGGTGGTGAGTCGTAAACGTCCCATATCTGAACCTTGACCAGCCTGCCCTTGACGCTGACGACGTTCACCTGCAGGCTGACGCCGACGATAGACTTGAAGCACTCCAGAAAATAGCTGTCCGGACCCATGGACAGAAGGAACCGGTCCTTAACCTCCTCCCTTGGGCCAACAACCAATACCTTGAAAACGAACTCTGATTCCAACATCAGATTACCTCTCTAGAATTTAACTCCAGCACGCTCGTCAGAAGGGTAGCAAGCCTCCCTCTTTCTCATAAGAACTATTGGGAACCTCCCAGCCATCCGCATGAGCCACGGGGCGGCTCCCTCGCCATGAGTCTTGGAAGGGCTTAACAGCCGCACCCATGGGACTCTTAAAACTGAACCGCTTGGATTCACTAGTATTGTCGCCCATTACTTCACAGTCCATTAACTTACAGAGACCAGGTAAAACGGCGTTAGCAAAAAATATAAGCTTTGTGTCGTGAGCAACGATGGTGTCGCTTGGGGTTTGCTTTGGAGGAGTTTCTCCCATGTTTCGGGTTTTGGGCGTCTCTAACACTTTCTTCTAACCGTTTTTCCTAAGCTATTTTTGCCAGGTTGGTTTTCCTTCGGCTTCTTTTCTGCGAAAAAGACCGTAAAACTCCCGCTCTTTGTGTGTGAAGGTTTTTCAATCCAGGAGGGTCGAGTGATTGTGGTGTGCTGGTGAAAAGTTAACTTTTTCCCGTTTTGTGGTAGTGGGTTTCAAACTTCAGAAATTTTTGGAACGTGGTTCGAATCAACTTTAAATACTTGTTCAACATGATTGATGTTCGTCTAGAAGAAGGGGTGAATTAGAAGCAATAGGCACCGTTGAGATGGAACGTGACGGAGCCGATGTTGGACTCGTGCTCTCAACTTTTCCGATCCAAAAGGAGGGGTAGGTTGAAATGTGGCTTGTTGAAGTTCTTCCAGCGGTTGTGTTGGGTTCCCTCATAGCCAGTATTATTGTTTTTGCTTCCTTTTTAATTCTTGTTGCATGGAGAACTATGAGGGAGCGTAGAGCGTCTCGCGTGGAGAAACGTTTGGTTCGAACTCTCGCGTAAGGAGGGGTGGATTCAGACGCTGCCTCATCTGAGTTAGGGTTTCCCCGCTTCGTCCACTGTCAGTTTCACTTCACCCCTTCTACGAGCGGGGTTTTTATGGTTTTGACCGGAATCACTTGGTGAGTGCGCCGCGGAGGATTCTGCAAATCCGCGGATGGAAAAAGGGAAGAGGCCTGAGAGATGTCGAAGACGACTGAATTCTTGAAGGTTCTTGAGTGGAATGGCTTCTCCAGCAGGTACTCTGCACTGTTTGAGCTGTGCAAGTGGTGCGGATGGTACCAAAAACTGGAGGTTAAAACTCTCCTGGGAACCCGAGTCAAGCGGCCATACAGGAACTGTCCCAGTTGTGGCTGTCCAACCACTATAACACCTGACGAGATAGTGTATGCTTGTGGTGTTTGTGGAAGAATAATCATAGAAAAATTCGTGGTGTCTCTTAACAGAGACCGCAGAGTGTCATCTGTGGATTACATGTACGAGTGCTACAACTGCGGGAACACGTCGAAGATCACCGCGCTTCACCTCTGCGGCGATGGGAAACTTGGTGAAACCGATGCTCTACTGCTAGAAGGAGAAGGTGAGCCGGTTGGGTTCGAATGTATAAGATGCCACAAAATTTACACCAGTTACAGACCGGTTCTACGTGTCTCTGAATCCAGAAGCCAGTAGTGGCTGTGTTACGCTTTTTACCTCCGGATCTAGTGGCAGAGGATCTAGTGGCAAAAACCAATTCCCCCTCTCTTCTTCAGGTTAGTCATCAGCGTGACATACTTTCAGGGAGCCATGTCTCCACCTCAGCCCTTTGGGTTTCTCCACCCGTGTATTGGTAAAGACCGATCACAACCCTCTCCGCATTTTCAAGTGGGGTGATTTCACCCGATGGGTTTATATATGGTTGTTGGACAAGAATGTGTGTGGACTAAAGAACAGAATAAAGGTGGACGTGAGTGGCAAAGCAAGAAACACAGCTACAAACACTGGCGGTTAGATGGCAGCCGCCGAATAGGTATCCACTCTCTGCAGAGGATAGTCCAATAAGCACGCCATACTCCGCAGAAACGGCGCCACTGAAACAGCGTGGTCTGTGCCACAGCGACGCTCAGGGGCTCAGTAACCACAGGGAATCCTTTAACTGAACCGCGTCTGACCCAACTCAACCGTCCACCCGGAGACTGTCCACGAGCGTTTTTTCTCGAGTTTAAGTCTGAGCAGAGAGGGGATCCACTCCCCTGCGACATTTTCGGTGTTTTCCACGAGGAAAGTTTTTCGTCCTGAAGGTCTGTGAGGGGTGGGCGTGTTCGGGGTTTGGTGTAAGGGTAGCATCAGGGGCTGTAGACCCCTGGGTGGCGGTTCAAATCCGCCAACTCCGACCATTTCATCCAGCGAGGCTGTGTGTCCGTTGAATTGGGTTCTGAGTGTGGAGAGGCTTAAGGAGCGCTGGAGCTTCTTAGCTGTGGTGTTTCTTTGGGTTGTTGGTGTAGTCCGGCTCAGCATATGGCACTGTCTATGCCGTGACGGGGGTTCAAAGTCTCCACGGTTGCGTGGAGTATGGAAATCCCTCACAACCCGCCAACCACCGAAACCCACAGCGGACTCATAGAGCAGGGGTTGTAACTCTGCTCGGAAGAGTGGCCGACTCCAGTTCCCAAACCATTGGAGCGCGTCTTGAAAGACCGCTTTCCGCAAGAGGGTTTGGAAGGAGGTATCGGAAGGTCGGAGGTTCAAATCCTCCCAACCCCACCAGGCGCAGACTCAGAGGAGTGGTAGCTCAGTCGGGAGAGCGTCTGACCGAAGCTCAGACCGTCGCAGGTTCAAGTCCTGCCCACTCCACCAGCGCGGCTGGACCGAGGTTTGAGGTCAGACACGATCTCCACTAACCGCGGCTGAGGGTTTAACTCGATTCACCTGTTCAATCAAAGATTCCAACGGATCATAATCCGGATGTGTCTGCATCGCTGGTGTTAGTGGTTAGCACGGCTGATTGCCAGTCAGCAGGGAAGAGTTCGAATCTCTTGCGATGCACCAGTTGGGTTGGTAACTCAGAAATCGGTAGAGTGCCTCGCTGTTGAGCATTCTGCGCAGCGACGAGGAAGTCGTAGGTTCGAATCCTACCCAACCCGCTTGGCAGGTTTCCATAGTGGACGGAGCCGAACGGCAGGGTGAAGGTTCGACTCCTTCACCACCCACCAGCGGTGGCTGTGAGAGAGTGGACTGGTAGCTTAGTATGGATGAGCGGCGGGCTTTTATCCGGGAGCCTACAAGCTCGGAAGGAGACCCGAAGGTCGGGGGTTCGAATCCCCTCCAGTCCGCTGAACACTGTGCGTGGATACCCAAACCAGGAAACGGGGTCGGACTTAGAACCCCTAAAGGTCCGAGTTCCACCCTTAACATTTCAAGGGTGTGAGAAATCCGATGCGGCAGCGCTTTGGAGGTTCAAATCCTCCTCCACGCACCACTCGTGGCTCTGTAGCCAACTTGGAACGGCGTCTCCCCTGTAAGGAGAAGATTGAGAGTTCGAATCTCTCCAGAGCCTTCACACCCTGGTTGAGGATAGTGGTGTAACGGGAACACACTGGACCGTGACTCCGGAGTTAAGGGTTCAAATCCCTTCTATCCTCCTCAAAGGAAAAAGGGTAGAGGGTTGGTGTAGTGGTCAAGCATGGTGGACTTTGAGTATGGTCAGCCACAGTCTGATTGGCCACAGGAGAAATCCACCGACATCGGTTCGAAACCCGAACACACAAACAATGTGTACGGGGCGAAAATCCGATACCCTCTACCACCCTTTACCAATCGTTAGCCTCGTTGGTGTAAACGGTTAAGCACAACAGATCCTCGGTCTGTGGATAGGAGTTCGAATCTCCTACGAGGCATCAAAAAAGGGGCAACAGCACAGCAAGGGTTTCAACACCATGAACACACGGGGTTCAAACTCCACATCAGCGTTGGTCTCAAGGCACCTGAGATTTTCCAGTCGTCAGACGCCAGTTGCCGTGGCGTCTCTGCTATGAAGAGCCGGGATGAAACGTGACGGTATGAATTAGGACACCGAATACACGGTTAGGGCGGGTATCGGTTCGAGTAGAGGGCCGGTCCTCTGTAGATTCTCTAAGAGAGCTGGAAGTCGTGAGTTCAACCCTCCCCCCTCTTACCACCATCCTCCAAAGGATTGAAGCGAGAGAATCAGAGTTTCCTAAAGGGTGAAGAATCGAGGTTCAATTCGCTCACCGGTTTTGAATCGGTGCCTCCGTATTGTAGCCCGGCAAGCATACCGGACTTTCGATCCGGAGACGCGAGTTCGAATCTCGCCGGAGGCACCAGGGGGATGGTAGCATAACTTGGATAGTGCCCTTGGTTTGGAACCAAGCATGTGGAGGTTCAAATCCTCCCCATCCCACCACCATCCTGAGAGGCGAAGGCGACTCACCAAACTAACAGTGATGCGCAAGCGGTGGACGTGTAGCCTAGCTCGGAGTTGGGTGCTTGCCTTCTAACAGGCTGGGAGGCTAGGAAGCAACCCAATGGAGATAGCAAGAGTACGCAGGTTCAAGTCCTGCCACGTCCACCACTTTGGATGTGTGGACCGGTGGACGGGGCGCTTGCCTGCGATTCGCAGGGATGGTGCCTGCTTCGTCGATAGAGGCGTAATTGGAAGAAGAAAGCAAGAGATCTGGAGTTCGATTCTCCCCACATTCCCCAAACACAAACAAGTAACTGGGGCCTGGCGCTCCAAGCTCATTTGCGGCTGCTCGTGGAACTCCTTCCCAAAGCGCTTGGTGGGCTCTGATACTGGTGAGTGAACACAGGTTAGGGAAGCGAAAAAGGTTGAAAACGTGGAGTGGTAGCCGAGCCAGGTAAGGCGACAGACTCGAATCAAAACGATTCGAAGTGAATCGAAGCTGGAATGCTGAAGCTCAGTGGAAATCTGTTCTCCGTTGTGTGGAGGCGGCGGTTCGAATCCGCCCCACTCCGCCATCACCAGTTCGAGAAGAAAACAGGGATGAGCATGCAAAAAGAACCACCCACATCCTTTCCAGAGATTAAACCCCAAAAAGGAACGCAACAGATTTCTATACTCGGGGTGGAGATAGGAAGGAAAGATTTCCGTTCCGAAGCGGAACCCACCTTTAGAGACATATTTTTTATAAGTGAGGGTACTACGATTATTATAGGTGTTTAATAGGGTGTTTACTTTTGGAGTTGCTGAAGGCGAGGTTTGGGGAGAGGCTCGTTTCCGTGGTGGTGTTCGGCTCGATGGGTCGGGGGGCGGCTAAACCAGAGAGCGATGTGGATGTGCTTGTGGTTTGCGAAGACTTCGACAAGTCTTTGCACCGCAGGATGGATGAGCTGGTTGACATCATACTCCAACTAAGAGAGAGGGAGGGTAAACCACCGGAGAAGCAGGTCTGGATTCAGTTTCACCCTCTCCGCCCCGAAGAGGCTCTAATAAATCGCCCGATTTACCTGGACATGATAGAGGACGGAGTCATAATACATGACAGAAAACACTTCATGGAGAACGTGCTAAGAAGGCTGAGCGAACGGCTCAAAGAGCTCGGCTCCCGAAGAGTTTACCTCCCAGACGGATCATGGTACTGGATCCTCAAACCCACCATCAAAAGAGGGGAGATCCTGGAAATATGAACACCGAAACAATGGCTAAAGCCTATCTCAGGGATGTCCACATCAACAACCCTTAAGTCATTCTTTCCGTATAGCAACGCGGGCTTCAAAAAATATACCTCCTATCAAACCGGCTTATAACAGAGTTAAGTATGGTTCTCAAATATTCTCTGAATTTATTTAAATTATTCGATAAAAAATTAGAAATAAGATTGAGATGCTTAATCACGCAGCCCCGATAAGCTTCCAGCTTTTTCAACGGATACATCACCCAATAATCACCTATTCACAAGCACAATTCTCTCCATGAAATATTCCCATCGCGACATGAAAAACACGCCTACAGGAAAGTGTCAACTTATACCACTTTTGTAACTTCTTAGCTAACCACCAGATAGGACAGAGCGGAGAAACAAATAATCCCTTTCGTCCAGTAATTCCACGAACCCCTTTATCCCCTGCTGCACCGGCCCATCTGAGAGACGATTCGAGAAATAGGGCCTCGTTTAAAAGTGTCCAGGAAGAAAATTTTAAGAAATCAAACCCACCTATAAAGATAACCAATCGCCCACCTATCCGAAAAAGTAGGGAGGGCTACCCCCCAGAGAGTGGTTAAATGAAGTACCGCATGTTTCTAAGAACCGTTTCAACACTCTTTTTTCATCTTGGCGGTTTTCCCAATTCTACTCTGGGTCTTCCTGCACGCAAACGCGTTCATACCAATCATCATCTACTTCCAGCTAATAGTAATCTGGGCCCAGGCGGAGATATCACTACGGCAGAGCGACCTCATCACCGGACAGTACGAATCCACCTTCGAAGCCAAACTCAGCGCCTCCATCCGCCCCGACCTCGATGAGCAAGTCATAATACTATACAACAGAAGCGACAACCCCGCATACGATTATACCTAGAAAAAATAATAGACGAAACCGGAAAAACCATACCCCGGGAAAAATGGCCAAAAGACGTAAGAACAATCCCCATACAAGGCATCGGACCAAAACAGGAAGCCCCAATCATCTTCTTCAAAAACATGAACTTCATGAAAAACAAAACCTTCGAAGTCGTATACCACAACCGATTCGTAAAACAAAGAGGAGTATCCATCTACTTCCTCGAAGGAGGAAACATCTTCCTCCTCCCAGAAAAAATCCCACCATCAAGCTTCCTCCTCCGACTATTCGAAGACTTCATAGAATCCCTAAGATAAACAACAAACCCCCGCACCAAGAAAAAAATTAAACACCCATCACCTCAAAACCAAGCTTTACAAAAATCCTCCAACGGAAACTCTCTCAAAAACAGTAGAACACACCCAACACTCTTCCCATGTAACAGGTTTCTTGAAACCACAGTTACCAGGATATCCAAATAAGAGAAACGATGAAAAGGCGAGACTAACTGGAGCCACAATCTTCCCAAGTACGCATAAAAACTCTTCACACAGAAGAATTAAGGCGTTCCACTTCAAAAGAGACCGGTAGTCTCTAAGAAATTCAACGGAGGACAGGCTCTCTAACAAGTGAAATCTCCCACAAACTTTCCATCCATTACGAACATTTAAGGGCGTATTTCCACGCTAACCCTTCAAGAACGTATTCACCCTCATTAATTCTAGACACCCATCAATTTTTCCTCGAGATACTCTTAAAATTCCTCATAGGAGTTATTATAAAAAATTAAACCTTTCAACAGCTTGAAATAACTCGAATACACCAGCATGAGCGCTATTCTTTTATCTGCTGAGGTATTTATACTAATGAGAAAGTTCAAGAGGACAGTTACTGGAATAAAATACGCCGTTTGAGGCGACACTAATGTCCAAAGACGAAAGCATGGAATTCGACAGGATTACAATTGACCCTAACGTAATGGGCGGCCGGCCCTGTATCAGGGGGCTAAGGATACCAGTAGCTCTCATCGTCCGCCTGGTTGCCATCGGAAAATCCTTTAAAGAAATAATCGAAAACTATCCGCAACTTGAAGAAGACGACATAAAACAGGCCCTAGAATTCGCGGCCTGAGTAACCAGCAAAAAAGCCACCCCGATCGAAAATAAAGCTCCCGAAAATGTCTTCCCCCAAAAACAGCCTAATCCTCAAAGAAAAAATTGTTACCAAGCATGGTACGCTCTCTTTTCGAATATACCTTCTAAAGAGGAACCCACAGAATAGAGGTCTGATCCTAAACCCGTCTATTCAGTGCCCAAAGAATAGAAGGATGATTCTTTAATTCTTCATGAAATATCCCTTCTTCATCAATTAGATCTGGTTCAAATGTTTTGAGTTCAAAAAATCGGTCAATCGCTTTAATCTCATTTTTCGTAAGGCTTTTTATAACCGACCGGCTGAAATCGGCAACCCGTTCCGCCAATTGTTTAAAGTCGAGCTCTAAAAATTTCTCTGTTTGTAGAAGATTTTTTAAACTGGAGTTTATGGCTATCTTTTTGATAGCTTCATCTATGTTTATTTATAGAGTTTTGGTTTCCCACGCATTAAACTGTCAACTACAGCGCATTTTCGAAAAACCGTAATATCCATATCCATAATTTGATAAACATCAAAAAGATCTCTTGATGTTCTCCGATAGAGGAGAGCACACCACTTGTTTGCAAAGAGTTCCTCCCTCCTAGGCGTCTTTATCGGAAACCTTTCCTGCGTACCTATGTGTTTAAAGGCTGCCAGCACATCCTCCTTAAGAATCGGGTACCTTCGTATATATCCAATCTCAACTTTGAAATTATCCCTTAACCCTTGGCTGCTAGAATATCGAACGGTAATTCTAACCAGCGGATAAGTCGGGCTTATAGCCAAGTCGGATTCTCGGTATCCTTGCCTGTAAAGGACGTCCTTTATTTTCCTGTCAATATCCTTTCTTACTTCTCCCCAGTCCTTCGTGTCCACGTGCCGATAGTTGAAGTCGAGGTCTATAGAAAGGCGTAAAAGTTCTTCGAAGTGAATAAAGGATAAGGCGGTTCCACCGTAAAGGGATAAACGGTCCCTAAGAAATCTTACATAAGATATATCCTCCACCAAATCCGATATCCTACAAACCTTCTCCATCACACGCACATTAAAGCCATAATTCCTCGCCAGCTCATCAAGATCATATTCCCTCTTCAATTAGATACCTCTCAATTTTTCTTCGAACCCCTCGGGAACGTACAGGTTCCACCTTCTGTTCAGAAAACCCTTCTCTCTGTTCACAAGATAACGCGGCGGGCCACTCGCCTGTCTCTCAATATCCCTTAAAAGCTCCTCGGTTACATGTTCATAGAACGGCGAATACTCCCTAAGAAGCTCAAGAATGTAACCAACCTTCTTAGCGAGAGTAACGTTCCCATAAGTGGAGAGCAGATACGGAAGCTTATCCACATCCAGACCCCCCAAACCTTCCAGACTCTTAAGACACTCCTCCCAACCACCCGCATACCGAACCCTATCCACACACTCAACAAACGTCCTCTCCCTACTACTAACCCTAACCAAGCTTCCACGATAACTCTTCTCCTCAACCTCAAAAGCGGTATCCCCAACGAAAACCGGCCTAAAACTGAAACGCCCATACCGAAAAGAATCAAACCTATCCCTCGCTTTAACGCAGACATAGGCCTCATTAAACAGCGAATTAGCACAACCATAATACTCCAGAGCGGTGTGAAACCCCAAGTAGTAATCATCCCGAATCTTAGAGGCAATCAAAAGCTTGTCCACCGCGTGCCCACCCGACTCCTCAGCGGGAGAAAGAACCACATACAACCCCTTCCGAATCCTCCGAAGCCTTCCACTCCTAACCAACCTATCCACATACTTACGATAGACATACCCCCGACTCGGAGCCACCCCAAGAACAAGCGAAGCCTTCTCCACGATATCGTCAAAACTAACCACCGAAAGCGGCAGAAGAGCCCTGTAAAGCGCCTCAGTCTTCGTAACCATCTCTTTTCACATTTTTTAAAACAGTTACCCCTTTTATGGCATATAACCTTAAAATATTTAAAAATAACCCAAGCAACCTCAAAAATCACAAAAAAGCAGAAACAGAATCGGAAGAACGGAACGAAAAACCATAATACAACTAGATGAGTCCCTTCTCCTTCATCTCCTCAACCTGCTTAAGCTTGGCAGGCAGATACTCGTCCACCACGTAGGTCAAACCGTAACGGCTGAAAGCCTGCTGCTCCGCCTTCTTCCTAATCTTCAGAAAAGTCTTAAGCTCCTCCTGCCAGAACTTAGACTGGTACCGAGGATCCCTAAGAAGATCTTTGCACCTCTTAATATCAATCTCGCTCAGCTTATCACTGGGAAGGTTATACCTCTCAATGTCACTAGCCCACACACCCATCCAAACGGCATCCGGCGTAGCCAGACCCAACAGGTGGGCAGAACTCGCACTCCCGCTTATGATGACCATCGCTATTGTGAAAACCCCCGATTTACACTAAACATCTTTGTTGTAAGAAGGCCATCAAATGGTTCGAAAACATTTTCCAAACATTTTTCAAGAAAAACAAAACTAGAAAAATTCAAAGCAGCTTACAACAGATATTCATAAAATTCTAGGCACGATGTATTTGGTATGTGTTTTGCTTGTGTTTGGGTTTGCTGGCGTTTTGTCTGGTTCCCTTCTTAAGCCTCTATTCGCGGAAAGAAGCCCCCATATAAGTTTCCCCTTCACGCCGCTAAAACACATATCCCAGCCAAAAACATACTTACCAAACATCCCAAACATGAAAAGAAGTACAATGTAACTCCCTTACTTTCAGAATATAAAGTGTCAGAGAACTTCTAAAGCCAGAATTTTTTTAAATTTTTAATTTATGAAAAATTCTGGAAATAATATTTGATGTTCATAGTTTACTTCTCAAGGAGTCAATTTTGTCTTGAATTGCTTTAAGGAGAAAAGTGAAATAATGCGGATTATGCTCTGTTCCAAACTTCCAAGACCCATCTCTAAAATCAACAAAAGCGCACTGTAATCGAAGCTTAGGCGAAGCCTTCACGTCTGGGGCTCCTAATCTAAACGGAATCCTAACTGGAAGTCTAGATGAATCTAAATACAGATTTATACCCAATACTTTCTCAGCTGTTTTCATTTTATATTCGTGATCTTCGAAAAGTTTTTTAGAAACTCCTATGAAGTCTCCGTCACTTTCTTGTTTAAAATGTTCGAATAAAATGTATGCTTTCGCCATTTCTTCACACGCAAAAATTGCCATAACCACAGCATGCTCAATACTTCTGTTCTGGCGTAGCAACTCCAAGTCCTTAACGTATCGTTCAGCGTTATCAAGGCATAACTTGATTCCTTCCATAACCATATTTCTCGGAATCTGGACAACCACCACCGTTACCATCCATATACGCTCTTTATTGGACTAATTTTTTATCCAAGAAGAAACTCGAGTGTAAGATTCAGAATTGAAGAGGCTGCTCTTTTCGTTACCTCTTCTTCCTTAGGATGAGCTGAAAAAACTCTATAAGTGTTACAAAGTTCTAGAAGAGGTTTGTACTTTTTAGGTATAATATGCTTGTATTCCTCTTCTTTCTCCAAGTATTCATGTATCAACTGCTCCAGAGTGAGTCTTTCCAGGTCTTCTTTTTTATCAGGGTTCGCTTCTTTCATCATTGCTAACAACTTGGACTCCACAGCGGAGACAGACATTACTACACTCGAATAATAGCATCCCTCTAAAGAAACAGTGGATAGCCTCATTTAATCTTTTTTTCTCCTGCTCACCCAAAGACTCGTTAAGTTTCTTCGTTTCCCTTCTTATTCTCACAAAAAAATTCTTAATTTTACTAACATAAGTAAGAAAACTACGTTTTGATTTAACTTTTTCAGGATCCTCCAACCAAGAAACTATCCTACGTAAACCCTCTTTGTTCTGATCAAGAAGCTCTATTCCGAAAACATCACAAACCTCAATAACTCTCTTAATCAGCTCAAAAAACTTACGATAAAAAGGCATATAACAGAAAAATATGTTTTTTGCTATCGCATCACCACCAACAGTCTGAAACCATACACCCGCAACATTTTCTTCCAAATCATCACATATCCTATCCACTTTTGAAGAAGTTGTACGTATTCAATCAACATTTGATAACACCTTTCCAGCGTCTCCTAAGTAAAGTGAGTAGGTTGCGGATTTACAAATAAACATTCCCTCCACCACAGGTCTAATTTCAAATCTTCATCCATAAGTTATAATCCTTTCCCTTTTTTATAGTTTGATTTAATTATTTTCAATTATCTGCAAAAGAATTTTTAGAACGGAAAATAAGTATCTAATTGATGACGCGATGAAAGGCATTAACGATTCGGAAGACGAGGCGGAGAGAAGACATAGAGTTGCTGAAAGCAAGATTATGGGCGCTCTCATTGAGGACATCGAGAGGATAAGGAAGCAATCTTTGATTCATTCAATAATTACCAGACTAACCTTATTATACCGACTCATCGGAGATTTCTTCCCAACGGTAAAAGCGATGGGAAAAAAGGAAGGTCCACTGACACCCGCTCCCATCTACACTCTAGAGCAAACGAATTCTCTGATAAGAACATACAACAGCATAATTGAAGACATTTATATGAACCTTAAGAAAAAGGACTCGTATGTAAACGAATTAAAGAAATTTGAGCTAGAAGAACAAGAAAAATACTCCATAAACGAAGCCGCAAAAACCCTGTACATAATGTCAATGAACATTCTACAAATTATGGGCTACATGCTTAGATGGAAAAAATAAGCCCTAAAAGATAACTTCCATACATAGTTATTTATTAAAAAATTAATAATGAAATATTGAAGGAATAATCTTACATGCAGGGGGAAATTATGATGAGTTATGAGAAGGGTCACAAACTCGAAGAAG
>Ga0164310_10000282_pt1 | contig 26267 bp, 18 predicted proteins | sample GuaBasSedimGuay1_FD_121795 | JGI IMG/M metagenome (GOLD analysis project Ga0164310, IMG submission 121795) | Subseafloor sediment microbial communities from Guaymas Basin, Gulf of California, Mexico - Guay1, Core 4569-9, 0-3 cm | ecosystem: Environmental > Aquatic > Marine > Hydrothermal vents... | reverse complement strand
TATGGGGATAGATACCTTGGAACCGAGAGGGGCATAAAGGAGGGCTTCTCGTTCAGGTTGATGCATTCATACTCCAAGTCCCGTGGGAGTCCTTATAGTGTTCAGTCGCTTGGTGGTGATATAGAGGCGAGTTTGACCAGAAACTGGCGAATTGCCTATGCAACCAACTATGATATGGTGGAGAAGAGATTTCAGAGGCAAACCTTCAGGATATACCGCGACCTTCACTGCTGGGAGGCGGAGGTGCGGATAACCTATGAACAACGTAATGTTACTTACTGGTTTGAATTGCGTATCAAGGAGATACCAGAGGTCAAGATAACCGGAATCCAGCAGAGGAGAATTTAGATAAATGTATCTATTCTACTTTGAGGTTATATCGCTTTGTTGAGTATGGTTATTACAGGTGTTAAAATTAAGATATGAGGTGGTTGAGAGAGAGCGCGCCTCTGGTTCTTGTTTTTGTGTTTCCGGCAATCTTCTCTACTCTCGTTTTTGGAGGGGATGAGGCATTCGTTAAGCCCATAGTAGTCCTGTTCCCCGTCATCAAATTTGACTATGAGTTTGACTATCTTACCCTTGAGATGTATGAATTAACCACTGATGATGTTTTAGAGATGTTTATGGACTATATATCAGGCGGGTGGGAGGATAGTGCAGTATCTGAGGGTGGAGAGGTCGTTATGGTGGGTGAGGAGGAGAAGCCAAAGGCGATAATAAAGAGCCCTTCACTTATGGTCAAGCCTGGCAGATACTTCAAGCTCCCCGAGCCAGAGTGGATTACATACAGAAAACCTGTTATCAAACTGAGGGTGGAAATGCCCGCCTTTATGCACTTCATCGGCGAGTATTTAAGGGATTTGAGGGTTGATGATTACCAATCACTGTGGTCAGTCAATAGGGGTTATGAGGAGACCTTTGACCTTTCACAGTTGGATTTGGCGAAGAGACGCTACGAGCATATCAGGATGGTGAAAGGGGAGAGTGGACTTGATGAGGGTCTCGTGCCCAATTTTGAACTACCTGCTGAATCAGAGATAAAGATATCGGGCAGAAAGTTGGTCTCTATAGGTTACTCAAGGCAGAAATATCCAGAGAGTTATTCTTATGGTGAGGACGATACCTCAGGCAATGTAGAGATGGAGCAGGAATTACAGGTCCAGGTGGAGGGCGTTGTGTCAAGGAAGACCCACATTAACATTGACTACGACGATACCCGGGAGAATGAGAGCAGGAACAAGATATCTGTGGTCTATCAGGGTGATGAGGACGAGTTCGTCCAGGAGGCGGCATTCGGAGACATAGTGCTCTCGGTTCCATCCACCGAGTTTTTGAGTTATTCGTCCAGCAGGTCGGTCTTTGGGGGAAAACTGGATGTCAAGAAAGGACCCTTCAAGTTTTTAACAATCGCCTCCAGAGAGAAGGGCAAGACCCAGAAGGATGTGTTCACCGGGGGTAAGGAGTTTACGGTGAACAGGATAAATGACACCAACTATGCGGGCAGGAAATACTTTACGGTCAATGCAGATGGGCTTTATATAGGCGAGGGTATTGATGTTGAGGAACATGACAAGGAGAATAATTTCAATAATTATTTTTTTAATAATGATAGAAGCATAATGATAAATGATAGTGTTGACCCTCCTCAGCCATACTTGGAGGTATTTACCTATACAGCCGGCTATGACCATGGCGAGGGAAACTATTACTCTATAACCGCATACCGATATGATGATTCTAAGAGTTTACAGGGCGGTTCTGAACCTGAGAAGAAGATAGAAAGTGATTTTATCAGCAGTGAGTATTTTAAGAAACTCCAACCGGGGGTGGACTACACCCTTGATGTTAATAGCGGTATAATCACATTTACTTCATCAAGGGGGCAGTATGAGTATCTCGCAGTTGCTTATAAGATTGCGGATGATAATGGTAACTATCTGTATTCCATTGGATATAACGGTGATGATGTTGACTATGGTTCACTGAAATTGATAAAGGATGATAAGGCAGGTGGCAATCTCCAGTATTATGAGTTCCATAATAGATATTTTCTGGGTGCAACTGATATTGATAGAAGAAATTTCGTTCTCAAGTTGTTTGACACCAATAACAGCGAGACCAATAATGAAGGCGAGAGGTATATGGTTTTATATGGTCTTGATGCGAACAATGACCTAAGGTTAGATGAGGGTGTAATTGACTATGACAGTGGTATTTTAATTTTTCCAATGATAGTTCCCTTTGACTACGATGGTAATAATAAGGTTGAGGGACCGGATGCCTATGAACCGGACCAGGAACATGAGATGTATATCTATGTGGAATACGAGGCAATAAGGAATGTTTATATTCTAAGACCAAATATAATCCCTGGAAGTGAGGAGGTGAGGGTAAATGGCATTTTATTGGTAAGGGACCAGGACTACATTATAGAATATGACTCCGGCTATCTGGAGTTCTTAACTGACCTGATATATGAGCCAGATGCGCGGATAGATATAACCTACGAATATAGCCCATTCTTCGCAGAATCGTCAAAGGTTTTGGCAGGGGTGAGGGGCGAGATTGGACTGGGAGAGGATTCTAATGTTGGTGTTACCTATCTGGGAGAGTGGGCATCCAAGCCAAGGCACGGTGAGATACCATCTATTGACAATGCGCCCACCACACAGAACATACTTGATACAAACCTCCGTTTATACTACCACCCTGAGTTTATGACCAATATGATAGATGGTCTGCCCCTCATAGAGACAGAGTATCCGTCAACACTATCTATAGAGGCGGAGGTAGCAAGGAGTTTTCTCAATCCAAATGTTGTGGGAACAGCCAATGTGGACGATATGGAGGGCACCAAGATTGCCCCCGGCTTTCCCATGAGGTATGAGGCGTGGCAACCCTCAAGCCCCCCGGGAAACCAGTTGGTTTATAACGAGAAAAACAGGGTATTATTATCACAATCCGAGGTTAATATAGAGCAGTCAGAGATAAACAGCGACTTTACCGATGATTTTACCTATGTCTTGGTTCTGGGTAATCTCCCCAAGAATCCCTTTGAGGGCGAATTTCCGGAGAGGTGGGGTGGCATATGCAGGAACATCTCTGTGCATGGGATGGATTACATTGAGAAGGAGTATAAGTATCTAGAGATGATGGTATGGTTCCCTAATAATATGGATGGTTTGTTTCATGTTGACCTGGGGGAGATAAGCGAGGATGCTGACTCAGATAGTATTCTGGATACAGAGGATACTGGACCAGGTGAGAAGGGTGATGGTAGATTACAGCAGAGCGAGGATGTCGGATGGGAGTTTGACAATAGCAAGGCGGTTCCTCCGTTTGAGCCGGGCAATGATTATGCTCTAATTGGTGCGAAAAACGGATTTCTTGATACCGAGGACTTTGACTTTGATGGAAACCTTGATACAATCCAGAACTACTTTGAATACACCGTTGATATAGGAGAGGTGACCGCGGGATATGGAAATGAAAAGGGTCCCGAATATGTTACAGATTATATGAACTGGTATGAAAATGGAAGGTGGGTATCAATAAGAATTCCGCTTGAACTTGAGAATGAAAGTAGGGAAGAGAATTATGGAAATCCGGACCCAACCGCAATAAAGCACATAAGGATATGGGTTGAGGCAGAGGATGAAGGTGACTTTAGCACAAATGACCAGATATGGCTTGCATCCTTAGCGGTAGTTGGGAATAGGTGGGAAGAGGCGGTGGTTGACCCGGCTACTGGCTTGAATGATGCATTGATTGAGGTAATCAGCAATAAGACCGATAGTGAATATATCCCTTTAAGAGAGGAGTATGACGAGAGAGGGTATTTGAAGCAGGAGTCGTCGCTTGCTTTGAAATATGTGGTCTCTGAATGGAATGATGTAGGTTATTTTGGGGAGGATTCGTATGAAGATGAAATAAGAGATGAGGATATCTTGATGGGTGTGGTTAATGATTCCGATGGAGTGGCGGATGCAGAGAGGAGGAGATTTCCATGGGGCGCGGGAGATGGAATACTTAATACGGAGGATAGAAATCACAATGGAGTCCTTGATGAGGGTGAGGATGTAGGGTGGGTTCATGATGGTTATCCGGGCAATGAGACAGGGGCTGGAAATGGGAGGTTAGATTCTGAAGATGAGATATATGCTTATACTAGATATGAGAGCAGTTATCTACCTTATGACTTCACTGGTTATAGGAATATGATAGTCAACTTTTATCCGAATAAAACTCAGTTCAGGGGGGATGATGAGGGCGAACTATTTTTCATTAGATTTGGTTCCGACGATAATAATTTCTATGAATATTTTGTGAATGCGACAGATGATAGTATAAGGAATCCGGATGCCAGTGGAGAGTGGCGACTCATTAAGATAGACCTTCTTGAGTTGGTAGATATCCAGGCGAGGCATTCTAGCGAACTGGCGGATGGAGAGATAGTCACCGAGGGGAATGTGAAGGTAAAGGGTGACCCATCACTATACAACATACTGGAGATAACTGTTGGTGTAAGAACAACTGACCCGATGTTCTACTCCAGGGTGGACGATAAATATGCTGAGATTTGGATAAATGATATAGCACTGGAGGCGCCTATTGATGAGAGTGGATACGCAAGAAGAGTGAAGGTTGACCTGGGTTTTGCCGATTTCATTACAGTTGGTGGTGAATATAAGGCGATAGACAGTGAGTTCCAGTCAATCGGGCATATATCTTCATCTAAAACCGAGAGCGACTTTAAACAAGCATATTCCACGCTTGAGATATCAAAGTTTATGCCTGGAGAATGGAAGGTAAGCATGCCTGTAAGTGTTAGGTGGTCAAAGAATGTAACATATACCGAAGATAGATATGACCCTGAGAACAGTATCTACAACTTGGGAAAGATAACAAGCATATCAAGGCAGTATAATCTCGGGTTCAGAAGGGTGTGGCTACCGACATGCAACCTGGGATATTCTCATACAGAATCAAAAAATGAGAAATATGAAAGGAGGACTATAAGAGATACATATTCAACCAGTTTTGGTTATGAGTTTCCTGACAGGATTGCTTATCTACCAACTAATATTAGTGCTACTTTCAGAAGGTTTATTGATAAGACATTGTATTATGCAGAGGTAAGAACTGACCCTGATAAGATAGACCACACTGACCATTTTTCATCAAGCATGCGGTTTGAACCACTCAGGAGGTTTGAGTTCAGACCATCATACGGATACAGTTTGACAAGGGATAGAATAGAGGACCGTCTTGATTACTTCTCTGAAAATTACGGGTTCTCGTCTTCTATGAGCAGAGTAAGCGGGATGAGACCGAGTTTTTCATATACAAGCAGTTATTCTGAGGATAGGGATTATACAGATAATACCATGAAGGTATCGAACTACTCATCACTGACATCTTCTTTTTCTATTGAACCTGGGCGTTTGGGTGGTGGTAATATTGGTGCAATCAGCTCAATGTCTATATCACCAACATACACATTATCCAGGTCAAGCACTTATTACGATATAACCTCAAGACCTGGTTTTAAATACAGGTTTGGCTATGACCCGATATTACACAATATGGAACCAAGAACCGCTATGTTCAAACATACCCTCAGCATATCAACGAGATTTAGACCGTTTGAGTTTATGTCATATAAGTATGGGGATGATGAGAACCTTAGGAGTTGGGATTGTGTTAGCACCACCTTCTCCTTTAAAATTACAAATACCAAGCAGTTGGTAACCGGCTCCTTGACCAAGTCAAGGTCAATCACATTCCCCAGTATTCAGTTGAGGATTGACGGTGTCAGAAACTTCCCCATATTTGCTAATATGCTTGAGAGGTCATCTGTGGTGTTGGGTTATGATAGGCAGGTATTGGAATATTATGGTTATTCGCACTCTGTTGACCATTCACCCTCCTTCTCGTGGAGGGCGACATGGTCAGAGAATTTGAAGACCATAATTGACCTTGATTATACTATGGAGAAGAGTAAGGATTTTGACCTCGGGACATCAAGCGTGACCACCACGGTGAGACCGAAGATTACTATTGATTATAACCTGAGGATGCCCAAGGGATATACTATTCCTGTGCTGGAAAAGATATTCAGAATGAGAAATGAGCTTGATTTTATTGGGACGGTTACATATACCAGAATTAGAAACTTGAAAGCGATGGAGGATGATACCAATAGATGGGATGCTGACGTATCAGCAGGTTATTACATAACATCCAATTTAAGAATGACTATATCCGTTGGTTATACGAAGTTTAAGAACCTGAGCGAGGCAGGTCTAGATTACTCTACAACGAATGTATTCTTCACCGCTGAAGCATTATTCTAAAGTTTCAATTGAAGTTTTTGTATGAAGGGACTTTAATTATGAGAATTTTATTGTAGGTTCGCTTTATATCTTTCATTATGAGATTATTATCTTTTTTAGTGAAGGTGAAATTGTTAGCGCTTACTTTATGTATATATACACAGTCACCATATCTGGAACCGCCATTATCAGAGAGTTTACATCTGGTTTCATATATACATTGTGGGACTTAAGCATCGGGTATAGTTTTAATTATTTTTATTAGAGAATGAGAGAGGAGGAGACAGAATGGAGGAATGTGTATTCTGTAAGATAGTAAGAGGAGAGATACAAGCGGATACAGTCATGGAGACAGATGAGGTGATAGCATTTCGGGATATAAATCCTCAGGCACCCACGCATATCCAGATAATCCCAAGAAAGCATATTTCTTCAATAAGTGAGATAGAGGGAAATGAGGATGTGCTAATGAGAATGGTCAATGTTGCCAACAGAATTGCCGAAGAGGAGGGGATAAAGGAGAGGGGTTATCGGCTGGTGATAAACTGCGGTCCAGAGGCGGGTCAATCGGTTATGCATCTCCATATGCATCTTCTTGGTGGTAGACCTATGAGGTGGCCTCCGGGGTAGAGAAAAGCTGTTTATGATTTTTAACGACAGTTGATGTGATAATAGGTTCTTTTTCTATTTTTACCCGGTGAGAGACCTGGGTGGTGTTGTTCAACATGTTTGAGATAGGGCAGTATTTATGTGCTGATAGTTCTACAGCATGTTTGATTTTTTCACTGTCTAAGTTGTGTCCTTTGAAGTTGTAAACAACCTCAATTTTAGTGAAGACCCTGGGGTGCTCTTCTGCCCTAGAACCTATAACTTCTATGTTTAGGTCTGTTACCTCCTGTCTCATCTTTTTAAGAATTGATATGACATCCATCCCGGTGCAACCTGCAAGAGCAGTAAGAAGGGTCTCCATCGGTGTTGGGAAATGACCGCTTCCACCTACAGAAGGTGTTGCATCCATTTGTATGCTTCCGTGCTCTGTCTCTCCAACGAATTTCAGATTGCCAGACCAACGAGCTTTCACACCTATATCTTCCACAATTCTAACTCCTCGTATTCTTTTCATAATCGGTGAAAGACAACACCATAGCCAAGTATTCTGAGGTATAGTGCCATAATGGTAATAAATATGGATACTGAAATCAATATAATATCAAGGGGTGTAATCTTGTATTCCTTTATGAATATAGGATGTTTTGAATATCCGAATGCCTTAGATTCAAGCGCCATTGATATATGATTTGCATTCTTTAGCAAATACAGAATTGTTGGAATTATTAGGGGAATATACTTCTTTATTCTACTTATAGGTCCTCTACCTCTGATAGTATAGCCACGTGCTCGTTGAGCCATCTGCACAACTGATATGGTTTCAAAGAGAGCGGGTAATAGCATCAGTGAATAAACAAGTGCGAATGTGACCCTCTGTGGAATTTGAATTTTCCTGAAGCCATAGTTGAGGTCCTCATTAGATGTGGTGGAAAGCAGTATCACTCCTGCGACTATTACAGTAGAGACCCTGAATGACATTCCTATTGAATAGAGGAATACATCTATAAAAATCGGGTAATTATAGATATAGAATGGATGAGTTTTACCTTTTAATATGATGTTCCAGAGAATTATGGTGAATAGCATTAGTATTATGACAAGCGGTAGTATCTTTCTCAGGTTTGTAATAGCACCTCCGGATAGTGAGAGCAGGATTAGGGAAATAAACAATATTCCTAAGGGGAGGGGACTATTGAAGATGATGGTTAACAGCATTATTATGAACATGAAGATTATCTTTAATGCAGGATTGATTCTGTATAAAATTGATTCTTTTTTGAGCTCAATAAACCTTTTATACATTACTCAATTTCAATATTTACAAAAGTTACCTTACCTGCCTCAACTGATATATTTTTAACTGGCTTCCAAGACCTTAGCTTTTGTGTTCCGATAAAACCGACAGCATCGATTACCATATTGTGTCCGGGAGTTACATTCATTATCCAGAACTCACCAACGGAGTTCGTCTGAACTTCTATTATTGGTTTACCTCTTTTATAGTCCTCAGGTGTTGAGTATAATTTCACTTTTATGCCCGGAACTGACATACCCTCCATAAGCACTCTACCACTGATTATTCCCGTGTTCTCAAGTTCTGTCTCAACCTGGACTGATATACCATACTGTCCTCCTGAAAGGAGGTTTGGTCTTATTTCTTTTATCAGAGATATGAAGGTTGGAATATAGTTCATGTATAGTTCCATAGGGGCACTGCAGACAAAGGCATAACCTACATTTCCAACTAGTGAGTAGATAACTATTGTTCTGTAAGGTATATTCTGGTCTATTAGTGTGTCGTATATGTATGTTCCTATGGTCTGTATGGGTAGGTCTTCTTCATCTACCTTCTCTTTGATTAAGTGCTCAATAACTTCCGGGTCTGGTTCATTATCATACAATAAAAGTTCATAGGGATTTTTCAATTCTCCGTTCTGGTCTCTTATCATATCTGACTTTTCAACAATAAGATAATCTTGATTTACTAAAGCATCTTTCAGAGGCATACCCTTTTCCCCGTTAAGGTCTATATGTGTTTCCATAATGTTTCTGAATTCATCAAATGGTTTTTCTTCTGATAATATAATTGCAACTACAGAGAAGGAAGCCAGTTCCAAAGGGTCATTGAGTATGGCAAGATAGCTAGGGATGCCCCTGTTAAGTTTCCACCCCTCAGGGATAGTGAATGAGAGACCAAATTCCCAGTTTGAGAAGGTTTGTAGTTCAGGCAGGTCATTGGAGAAAATAGTTGTAATAGAGGATAGTAGCATTAATATACTTATCAGGTTCTTCATAGTGCTATTGGTGATTATATATTAATTTTTATAATTAATTGCATTATATATTGTTTGATAAAAAAAGCCCCCTGATTCTGTTCAGGGGGCTCTTAGTGTATCAAAGGGCTTTCATATTATTCATAATCGTGAGGTTTATAGATGTAGAAGTTGACATCATCCTCAGAACTTGCCTCTAATGGTCTGCCAAATTCTATAGTCCATGTTCTGGTAGATGGTTCATAGGTAGCAAGACCGAGGATGTCTCCGCCTCCGCCAAGAGCAGACCTGTTCACATAGCCGGGAATAACTGATTTATAATCCTCCCATGTAAATTGGTTCTGATATTTATCGAACTCAAAGCAGTCATTCAGCCACATATAAGGGTTACGCACGGATGGGTTTGGCTCAGGAATGAAGTAATCTATACCTAATGCCCAGGGTATGTAGTAAGGTCCAACTTGTTTTGAATTCTTTTGGTAACCTGGTGTTCCTTCATCTTTCTGGAAGTCAAAGTAGTTAGAATCTAATGCAGGTTTTAAACCTTCATCATCTTCCTCCTCAAAGTCGTTTCTATCGCCCCATACTCCACCCTTGTTGTCAATAACACCATCAAAGATGAATGCGGGTGGCTGAGGTGAGTCCTCATCTTCTGCCTCTCCAGCATAGTTAGTTCTGGTTGAGCACCATACCCAGAGGTCTGATACTTCAGATACCTCTTCTCCGGTGAACGGGTCATTCATGGTTTCGTTCAAATGATATGGATGGTCCTGATTGTGGCATGTAGTAGCACAGCCAGTATCCTGGAAGTCGTTGCTCATCTCCCCAAGGGCGTCCCGGTTTCCTTTGTCATTTAAATGCCACTTCCAGGTGCTCCACATAAATGCTACCCAGTCGGAATCGTAATCAAGCATATATATCCATTCTTTGAATGGCTTATCACTCCAACCATCTTCTTGGTAAGCCCATACATTCTTCCAGTAATGAGGTTCGTCAGGATATTCATCGTTGATGTTATCTATCTGGAACTGAATTAAGAAATATACTTCCCCAATGATGTTGTTAAATACCGCCATCATCTTAAGCTCAGAGATTGGAGTCCCGGATGTAATTGGAGTGTCCTGAGCTACTCCGTCGTCAATTACATCTAAATTTATGGTTGTCCAACCATATGTATTGAAGTATTCCTGCCATGCCTTGTCTTTTGGGTCTCCATCCGCAAGAGGTAGTGTTCCATTGTAGTGAAGGACTGGTAGTTTTTGAATGTTGGCTTCTGTTGAATCACCGTTCCAATCAAGTAGAACTCTGGTGGCACCTGAATGCAGTGTGTTATCACCGTTGCCTGCTGCTATGCCAAATACCTGGTCTTTAAGATTCAATGTGGGCTGTGTTGGTCCTGTTTCATCTTCACCACATCCTAGAATTAGGAAAGACAGAAATACAGCCACTACAAAAATCAATATACTGGACCTTTTGCCCATCAAATTTCCACCTCCTCATATAAAAACATCTTATCTGAACCTTTTCACGGTAATTTATCATACTGAATATTTCAAGTCAAGAATTATTTTAAGAGTGAAATATATGTTCTTAACATAGAATATTGCTTTTCCTCACGGGGTTAAAGATGGGTAATCAACGAAATCAACTATCTTTTTAAGTAGGATTAAAAATATAAATTTCACTGTATTAGTGTATTGTTTAGCATATTAAAGAAATGTGGTTTATCTTTTAAGTCCCCTATCATCTCTAATGATACTGTTCCTGTTCCCTTCATAGTAACACTAAGAGCTGCTGCTAAATTGGATAGGTAGACGGATTCAATAATGCTTAATCCTCGGGCGAGAGATGAAGCAATTGTTGCTAAAACGACATCACCAGCACCAGTAATATCTACTACTGGAATTCTGAATGCATCTATATGTGTGATTTCTCCTTTTATTGACAAAACCATTCCCTTGCTTCCCTGTGTTACTAAAAGCCACTCCAGACCAAGGAAACTCTCTGCTTCTACTGTTCGTTCTTCAATTTTGCCACTATCGGTTATTTTGTATATTTCATTGATATTGCATATAATACCCTTCACACCCTTAAAAGCAGTTGGGTCGCTCCTGGTGTTAACTACTATGTAATGGTTTTTCTCTAATGCTTTCTTTACGCTGTCTTTTGTTACGACACCAAGAAGGTAATCAGATATGCATAGAATATCTGCACTCCTACAGGTGTTTAATAGGTTGTTCCATATCTTTCTGCTTATCTCAGGAGGGCATCTCTCTTCTCTGTATGTATGTAATAGATGATGGTAACCCATCTGTTCATTTTCGTGGACTATTTTCATTCTGTGGGTTGTTCTCGCTTTGCTTTTCTTATAACTTACTAATTTGACACCTTTATTCATCAGCAATTTTTTTAACATCTTTCCAGTTTCATCTGCACCTAAATATGTGTGAAGCGTTGTCTTGCATCCTAGTGATGCACAGTTTGACGAGACATTACCTGCCTGACCTGGTTCATATACAACCCTATCAATAAGTAGTGCTGGTACTGGGGCTTCTTTAGTAATTGAATTCACATGTCCATACACATAATGGTCAAGGCATATATCACCAACAACATGTATCTCTTTTGTGGATTTTGAATTGATGAATTTGTCTGTTAAGTGTCTATACATACAAAGTGATTATATTTATAATGATGTATTAGAATCAATATTATAATTTGAATTTCGGGTGTATTGTGTTGTTATATTGTTAGGTTGTTATATTATCATTTTTTTACTTGACATTAAAATATGGGTTTGATATAAGAATGGTATAAGAAGAGTAGTTTTGAAGTTAGGGAAGTTTAGAAATGCTTATGTTCCCAGAAAGGGGGTAGAAATGAAAGAAATGCGTCTAGTCTGGGGAACATTGTTGCTTTTGCTGTTCGTAGGAGCAGTTTGGTCTGGAACCACTGGAACTGTTTCTGGTGTGGTGACGGACCAGCAGGGTAATCCCCTGGCAAATGTTGCGGTCATGGTTTTAGGAACCGGCCTCGGTGCATTTACTAATGCAAGTGGTTATTACACAATTGTGGGAGTTCCTGCAGGAACATGGGATGTTCAGGCACAGCTCATTGGATATACTACTGGAGTAAAAAGCAATGTTAATGTTGTGGCTGACCTGAGGACTCCTGTCAACTTCAGTCTGAAGACAGAAGCACTTGTTGGTTATGATATTACTTCTTATGGCGAACCTTTGATAAGGGAAGACATAATGTCAACTCGTAGGACTGTTACCTCAGATGAGATGAATAGACAGGTCGTTGATGAGTTCCGCGAGGTTATGAACCGAACAGCAGGTATCGTAACTGAGGGAAATACCGATGCTGGTGAGTATTACCATGTTAGAGGTGGAAGGGATACAGAGATTGTTTACATCATTGATGGTGTATCAGTGGTGAACCCCATCACCGGTGGAGTTGGTATGTTTGTAAACACAAATGCTATAGAGCAGATATCAATACTAACTGGTGGCTGGGACGCCCAGTATGGAGAGGCACAGTCCGGTATCATCAACATCGTTACTAAAGAAGGTGGTAATGAGCATGAGGGTGCTTTCACCTTCTCTAAGGACATCTGGCAGGACAGATGGACCTGGGATTCACAGATGCTACTTGAATCCACGGGAAAACCCGACCCCAACCAACCACCGATTACATGGACAACTTCAACCCGTCAGCAGAGGAGAACTAAAGTTGAGGGTAGTTTTGGTGGTCCTATAACCTCCAAGATGTCTTACTTTGCTTCAGGTGACTGGTCTCATGATTGGACCATATATCCTGTGAAAGACCCCACTATTGAGTGGAATGCAACCGCCAAGATTGCCTACAGGTTCAGCCCAAAATATAAGCTGACATTGAGCGGTAATTACTGTGATACGAGAATGGACAGATATGATGTTCAATTTCAGTATCTTATGAAAGTTCCGGAACCGGGTTATCTTGATTATATCAGGCGTTCGTGGAGGGCATCAATCAACTGGACACAGTATATAACTGACAACACATTTTATATTTTAAATATCGGCAGGTTTGACCGTTGGGCAAAACAACATATTCCGGGTGCGACACCTGATAGCTATAAGATAGATGTTGATAAACCACCAGAGGAACAACGTTATCTGAATAGAGAGCACCTAGACCCCACGGGTTTCTTCTTCACCAAGGGAGCAGAGAGATGGTATCACACTGAATCAGTTGACTACAATACTGCAAAGTTTGACCTAACAAGTATGCTCAATGATATGAATGAGTTAAAGACCGGATACGAGATAAAACTATACAATGTTGATTATTACAGCCTCCAACCTCTACCATCTAACTGGTATACTGATGTATATTCCGCAGAACCATATTCCATGGCTGGATATATCCAAGATAAGCTGGAGTATAAGAGCATGGTTGTAAACCTCGGTGTAAGGTTTGACCTTCTGAACCCGAATGTTGAATACCCCGACAACCCACTTGACTATAAGGAGCGTGACCCATCGAGTCAATATGAAAGCTGGGAAGATATTCCAAGGAAAAAGGCGACTATAAAGTGGCAACTATCACCGAGAGTGGGTGTATCATACCCAATCACAGAGAGGGATAAGTTTCATTTCTCATACGGTCATTTCTTCCAGATTCCAGCATTCAGATTCCTCTATATGAGCACACAGCAGGAACCACAGGGAGCATTCCCACTGGTTGGATACCCCGACCTTGAACCCCAGAAGACCGTTCAGTATGAGTTAGGAGTGGAGCATATCTTCACTGAAACAATGGTTGGAGATGCGACTGTATTCATCAAAGACATCAGGGACCTTCTTGATACCGAGAGGTTGGATGTTAAGGTTGGTAATATTACGAGGTTCTGTAATGCTACATTTGGTAATGTGAAGGGATTTGAGGTAACACTTGACAAACGGCTCTCCAAGATGTTTGCAGCAAAGGTTGGTTACACATTCTCCATCGCAAAGGGTCTGGCATCCAGTTATCGTCAGGGTTATGATTACGCTTATTATGGTTGGGTCCTCCCCCAGACGGAGAACTACCTTGATTGGGACCAGACACATACCATTGACTTAACACTTGACATCAGGGATGTTGAGAGATGGGGAGTCAATGTTACAATGGTTTATGGTTCGGGTATGCCATACTCAACCAGCCCAGAGATAGGTCAGCCGAAGATTAATGATAAGCGTATGCCCTGGACGCTTGACCTGGATGTCAAAGCAAACTATGACATCCATATGTGGGGCATGAAATACTCTCTCTTTGCAGAGGTCAGGAATCTTCTCAACAGAAAGAATGTTCAGAACCTAGGTGCTGATGAGGGAACCGGCTCTGGCTCTGACTGGACAACATGGCTATACAGATACAACGACCCTGATGGACCATACGACGATATGGAAGTATATTGCGCTCCAATGGTTATAAGAGGTGGAGTAAGCGTAGAGTTCTAATATATTTATATTGGGGGGTAGGGCGATATCCTTACCCCCCTAAAATTGTAATATATTTGGTTTAGCGAAAATGGAGGTATTGATATGAGGGATAAATACAAAGGACTGGTTCTTGCAACTATTGTCCCCCTGTCCATTCTGTTAGTATTTACAGCGGCAACTTTTAATATGAAAACCGGATTAGAAGGTATCAACACCTATGCCCCCTGGAGTGTTAGTAAAGGGCATCATGATGCAGGTCTCTTCTGGATGACTATATGGAACTGTATGGAAGAGGGTAATGTCCAGGATGATGATTCAAACTACCATGGTGAGTGGCCTGGCGGTTCTGGTAATAACTATCACTTCCATTCAACAATATGGGTTGGCTGGCAGGATGAAGGAGGAAATGTCTATGTTATATCATCATACACCTGGGATGCCAATGTAGAATGGATACCAATAGAAGATGCAGCAAGTCATATGTGGATGAGCGACCAGGAGGGTTGGCCAGATTATATTGAGGTCGTATCAGACCTTGATGGATGGACATACTGTGATGACAGTGGTGCAGAAGAGGCAGGTCCAATTGGTCTTGAGTGTGAGAGGCACAGTTATCAATGGGGTGTTCCAGACCACGATGACTGGATAATATATCATTACACACTGAAGAATGTGTCAGGAAAGACACTTGATAAACTCTATATTGGCTGGCCCTATGATTGCGATGTCGGTGGTTCTCTTGACTATATTGACGACCTGGTTGGCTATGAGGGTAATGATAATACCGATGAGTGGACCAATCCCACAAATCCTGGTGAGGTATGGTCAGTTCATTCACCAGATGGAATACCTGATGAGTATGATGCAGTGAACTATGACACACCACAACCAAGGAGCACTTCATATATGTTTGATAGCGACGGTAACTTCCCCGGTTATACGGGTATAAGACCATTCGGTTATTTAGGAACATATCCTGATGGTGAGTTTGTATTCGCATCATCACAGCACTCCTGGGACATAATGAATGACCCACAGAACGATGTTTATAAGTATGGTTATTTAATTGACACCGGTGTATATGAAGAGATAGATACACCTTATGACTGGAGGATGTGCCCTGCATTTGGTCCTCTTGACGCATTACATGATGGCGAGTCAATTGATTTCTATCTTGGTCATTGCATGGGTGCGGACTTTTCAGACCCGAGCAGAAGCATACTTGAACTGAGAAGGAATCTTGACCAGATGTTAGCGGACTGGCTGGGTGGCGACGGAATTCCTGGGACAGATGATGACTGGGTTGTTGCTGGTGCTCCACCATCACCGAAGTTAATTCTTGTCCCTGGTGATAGCAAGGTTGATATTCACTGGTCAAGGGAGTATGAGCCAGGTAAGAACCTTGAGCAGGAGCCTGATTCGTCAACAGGTGTGGTGGACTTTGATGGTTATATTCTGTGGAGAAGTGCTATTGGTTTTGACACCGGCTGGGTTGCGGTAGCCTGGTGGGATAAATATACCAGTGACCAGACGAACTGCTGGAGACCCTGGGGCTGGAGGAACAAGAGTGGACCAGAAGACAGGCAGGAGAGAGTTCCCGATGGTATAGTAGATGGTTCTGACCCTCCGAGAGAGTCCACTACTGAGCCAGACCTTAGGATGGCGAAGCAATACACATATGAGAATGACCTGCTTCCACAGTTAGATGAAGGACCATATTATTACTTCATAGATGATGGAACATATCCTGAGAACGACCCTGAGTGGACGGATAACCGTTTGAAGAACGGCTTCAGGTATTTTTACTCTGTGGTTCCTTATGATTTCGGTAGTTACAGAGACGAATTGGTTATTGAGCCTGTGATGGGTGGTAAGGTAGCCAATCAGGCATCAGCGGTACCTGCTCCCGAGGTTGCATCTGACTTAAGCAATGTGAAGGTAGTTCCCAACCCGTATATAGGAAGTTGCGATTGGGAGGGCTGGGCGCCATCACTGGTGAGAGAGCAGAAGATAGCATTCATAAACTTACCTGCGAAATGCACAATAGACATATACACATTGTCAGGTGAGTGGGTAGATAGGATAGATTATGCAGATAAGGTATATGGAGTTGCCTATTGGGGTCTATCTAACTTCTCAAAGACAGGAAGACCTGGATTGGCAATAGCAAGTGGAGTATACATTTATCGTGTATCCACACCTGATGGTGAAGAGAAGATAGGTAAGTTTGCGATAATTGTGGGTAGTGATGAGGAAGCAGAGTAGTGGAGGAAGGAGGATATAGGATATGAAGAGATTAATCATATATTTTCTGGTTCTTGGTTTAATATTTACTGGAGTATGCTTGGCACAAGATGATGATGAAGAGACCAAAGAGAGAGGTGCAACAAGGGCTGGAACGGCTGGTATGCAATCATTGAAGATAGGCATTGGTGCAAGGGCTGTAGCATTGAGCGATTCAGTTGTTGCATTGGTTGATGACTCCACTGCTACATATTGGAATCCAGCGGGTCTTGCGTATGTAGGAGGAACGGATGTAACATTCACTGACATTGAGTGGCTTGCGGATATAAGAGTAATGAATGGGACATTTGCAAGGAAGTTTGGCTTTGGGACGATTGGCGCTCTATTCACACTGGTAAACATTGGTGAAATTGAACGAACGACACCTGAGAATCCTGAAGGTGATGGGACAACATTCAAGTGTCAGGATATGATAATCAGTGGTTCATATGCGAGGTGGCTCATACCTAAATTTGCATTTGGTGGAACTGTGAAGTATGTTAGAGAGAAGATAGACACTTACACAGCATCAGGTTTTGGCTTTGATGTCGGATTGATTTATGAGACGGGTTTTAAAACACTGAAGATGGGTATTGCAATAACCAACTTTGGTCCTGATGCAAACTTTGACGGGACTTATGTAGAACTTCAGAGAGATAAGTCAACATTAGAGAAGAAGTTCAAAGAATTTTCAATGCCTGTTTCTGTAAGGTTAGGTATAGCATATACTTTCTTTGAGGATAACCCGACTCATACTCTTATTGTATCGGCGGACGCGCTTCACCCCAATGATGGTCAGGAGAAGGTCAGCGTCGGTGCTGAATACTGGATAAAGGATATGCTTGCATTGAGAGGTGGATGGTTCCGAGAAGTAGGGGAGTTACGCGATTACAATGTTAGGAGCTATTCATTTGGTGCAGGTGTGAAGATATCTAAAATAAGAGTTGATTATGCGTATTCCGACTACTCAGAGCTGGATAAAGTTCACAGGTTTACATTCGGTTCGGCATTTTAGGCGGATATAGAGCAGAAGAAAGAGGGACGGGTTATATTATTCCCGTCCCTTTTATTTTAGGATTGAAAGGGTAATTCTATATGATATAATCCTGTGTTATGAGATGGATAATTCTTATATTTTCTTTAATTGCATTTTCTCATATTGTTGTGATGGCACAGGAAGGTGGATTGGGATTTATATATGATTATTCTGTTTTTCCTGTGCCGGATGGAAGTGGTGATTGCTATCTGGAGATATATTTTGGGATACCATGTAATCAGCTGACATTTGAAACGGTTGAAGGGAGTTTGGAGGCGAGCTTACTGCTTGGTGTGAGGTTGTTGGATGAAGATGGTAATGTTGTGCTGGAGGATATAGAGGGTGTGAAGAAGAGTGTTAGTTCATTAGAGGAGGCAGAATCAGAGAGATTGATACTGGAACAGTTGACATACAGAATAGAAGGTGGATACTATAGAGGGGAATTGGGTGTGACAGATGTTTTGTCGAAAACGACTGGAACTAGTATAATGGAGATAGAGGAAATAAAAGATATAGGTGATGGGATTATATATGACCTACAGTTGGCTTCAAATATATACACCTCTGAAGATGAACAGAGTATATTTTTCAAGAATGGTTTTATAGTTTTACCAAATCCCTCAAGGACATACAGAGAACCGGTAAATATACCTTTATATTTTGAGGTTGACCATTTTGGAGATGGGGAAAAGGTAGTTGAGTATATAATTGCCGATGCAGCGGGTGAGAAAAAATGGGCTATGGAGCGTAGATACAGTGTCTCAGGGCATTCAATTTTGGTGGATACTCTTAAGGTAGGAGAGATTGGTGTGGGTTATTACCAACTCATAGTGAGGATAGAAGGAGTGGAGAAGAGAAAAACATTTGTAGTTTATTCTGAAGAATATGAGGCAGAGCTTGCTCTTCTTCTACAGAGCAAGTCGCTAAAGCCATATACGGAGGAGGAATCAGCCCGGATAAGGAAAGAGATAAGTATAATTGGTGACAAAGAAGAGATAGAGTTATATGACAGTTTACCACTTGAGCTGAGACCATATTTTGTAGAAAGGTTTTGGAAGAGGAGGGACCCTACGCCTGAAACACAGTTTAATGAGTTGAAGGAAGCATTTTATGAGAGGTTAGAGTATGTAAACGAGAAGTTTTCTATATCTAACAAAGAGGGTTGGCAAACAGATATGGGGAGAGTTTATTTGAAGTATGGAGAACCGGACGAAATATCAAGTCAGCCAATGGGGTTGTCTTCTATGGTTGGGATAGATGTTAGCACCTTTGAGACAGAACCGACAGAAGCGTGGGAATACCACTCAGGTGGTGAGTTCCACACTGGTGCTATATTTATATTTGTTGATTATGATAACGATGGAGAATATAATTTCTTTGGCTCGACTGAACCGGGATATGGTAGGTTGTTAAAGATTGGTGGGGGAGAGAGCGGATATTGATTTAAGATGAAATGGACACTATCTGGAGGGTATATATATGAGAATAGAAGAATACAAACCAGTTGCAATTATTCTTATTTTATCTTTGATATTTTCACCTGTCATTTTCGCAAATGGTAATGATTTAGGTAAGTATAAAACTGACGGTGAAGCCATAACTATGGCGATGGAAGATGCATTGCAGGGACTCCTTGAAATAAAAGGCATAGAGTCCATAGAGATAAGCGGTTTTGAGAATCTGGAGGATGTTTCAGACCTGGATAATACATTCATTTATGAGAGGTTTGAAGATGTTCTAGCAAGGGTGTTCTCATTGAGCGGTTTAAAGATGGGTATGAGGGTTAATAAAACATTTGGGGAAAAGGGGAGTGAAGAGAAGGAAAGAATTACTGAGGATGAAGGTAGTGTTGGTGGTGGGGGAGATATTGATATAGAAGAGAAGATTAAATTGGATGAAGAAATGAAGGGGGATTTAGAAGCGAATGAAGGAGTTCAGTTTGATGAATATCAAGCGGATGAATATCTCCTTAAATACAGATTGCTTATAGCAAAGGTGGATTACAATAATTTGGGGAGTGGAATGGTGAGAAGGGTAGCAACCTCTAAGATTCATGTGAGGATTGAAGATGTTGGAACTGGTCGTATATTCTGGGCGGGAGACATTCATGGAAGTTATGAAGATATTATACCTAAGAAGTATAAGGATGACTTAAAGGATGCAAGATATGTCCAGATAACTAAAGAGGAAGAGGATAAGGGCAAGAATCCAATAATTGAACCACTTCTGGTAAGTGGTATAACAGCAGGATTAATAATGCTCTTTACATTATCTGCTAGGACTGATTAATATCCATGATATTTCTGAATAAACAAGGGTATATAGGGTCAATAATTGTTTTGTCTTGTATCGTATTGATGTTCTCATGTGGTGGTAAGAAGATAATGGTCAGCTATGATATGAGTGCTGAAGCATCGTTTGAGGAGGGTATGAAGTTGTATGATGAAGGGCATTATGATAAGGCGATTGAGTATTTTTTGAATGTAGTTACATTTAATCCTTCGGCAAATATTGCTGATGATGCTCAGTTCATGGTTGGTATGAGTTATTATAATATGAAGAAGTATGAGGATGCTATAGCAGAGTTTGAAATGGTGATATCAAATTTTGCCAGAAGCGAATTGGTTGATGATGCATATTATTATGAAGGTCTTTCCTACCTGAGGCTTTCCCCCCCTTACTACCTTGACCAGGCACTCACTAAGACAGCAATAGACAAATTCAAGACCGTGATTGAGACATATCAATACAGTAATGTGATAGATGATGCAAAAAAAGCACTGTATGAATCAAGAAATAAACTGGCAAGAAAGGAGTATGAGGCGGAGAGTTTCTATATGAGGAGAGGCGAATATAAATCTGTAATTGTATATTCTGAGTTGATAGAGAAGGATTATTATGATACCGAGTGGGTGGACGATGCGATTTATCTTAGGGCTATTGCTGAATATAAACTGGAAATGTATGAAGATGCAAGAACCACAATAACAAAGTTGATTGAGAAATATCCAGATTCAGAGTATGTAGGTGATGTCAGGAAGTTGTTGATGGAACTAGATAGTAAGATTTGAAAAGATAGTAAATGTCAAGCGATAAAGTCGCAGTATTAGGCGGAACATTTGACCCCATTCACATAGGACATCTGATAATAGCTCAGTCAGTAGTAGAAAAGTTAGACCTTACTAAATGTATTTTTATTCCTGTAAATATTCCTCCTCATAAGGATGATACAATGCTTACATCTGATGAGAGGTTGAAATTAGTAAGAATGGCAACAGAGGGAGACGAGAGATTTGAGGTAAGTGATGTAGAGGTTGTGAAGAACGGTGTATCATATACTTACGATACTCTGAATGAGCTTGAAGTTGTTTATGGAAGGGATAATATGTTTTTTATTGTTGGCTCAGATGTATTGTATGAGTTCAAGGATTGGCACAGATATAACGAATTACTGAAATTAGCTATTATAGTTGTAGTTCCGAGAAGGAAAACCTTCGTTCTATTTCAGAAGTTCTCAAGGTCAATTGACAGAGGGAGGTGGCGTCACGATAAGGATGAGGGTTTATTGCACCTTGTGGAGAATAAAAATAGGGTAGTATGCGTCAGGACTCCGATTATAGAGATATCATCCACAATGATAAGGAATAGGTTAAGAAGTGGTCTTACTATAAAATATCTTGTTCCTGAGAAGGTGGAGAGATATTTGAGTGAGAGGATAGTCAGTGCTTAGATATTATGGTAGATTTAAATGTAGAAAGTAGTATGACCAGATGGGATATTGATAGAATTATCAATTCTTTTCCAGTAAGTGAAGTTCTAAGAAGACATATGTATGGCACAGCACGGCTTGCCAAGGAACTCTCTCTGAGGTTTTCTGAAAATCCCCAGAAAGCATATATAGCGGGTTGTCTTCATGATATATGCCGTGGGATGTCAGACGCAGACAGCAGGGAATATGTGGATATAAATGGCATTCAGGTTCTGGAGATGGAATATAAATCAGGCACACCTCTGCTTCACCCTATAGTAGCGCATCACTTTCTCAGGGAAAAGCAGATAGTTGACGATGAGAGAATTCTTGAAGCTGTAAGGTATCACACCACGGGACGCCCTGGTATGTGCAACCTGACAAAATTAGTAATGGTCGCTGATATATTGGAGGACTCAAGGGATGGGGATTTTGAGGAGATGAGAAGCATTTTGGATTTGGATAATATTGATGATATGGTAAGGGAGGTGTTGAGATTTAAGGTTGATTACATAATGAGTATTGGATTAAAAATACATCCCTTAATGAGCGATACCTTGAAAAAATTAGAGAAAGGGGTGATTCTCTCTGGAGGATAAAGAGATAATTGATGAGATTGCAAAGGTAATTGATGAGAAGAAGGGTGAAGATATAGTGGTAATGGATTTGACAGGGGTATCTGAAACGCTTGATTATTTCATTATAGTCACAGGCAGTTCGCAGATGCACAATAAGTCAATGGCGCAGGAGATAATTAATAGTTTGAAGAAGAAGGGTGTAATGATGTCTCATTCTGAGGGTTATCCAGAAGGAGAATGGATTTTACTTGACTATGGAAGCGTAATAGTGCACATTTTTATGGAAGATATGAGACGGTATTACCAGTTAGAAAGGCTCTGGGGCGATGCAAAATTTACATACATTCAAAACAGTAGAACAAGCAATAAATAACGCAATAATAGACCATCTTAAATCAAGGTATGAGATTAATGATGATGATTTGAACCGCATAAAAAGGTATACACTTGTAGAAATACCATCAGAGAAGGAATATGGTGATATAGCAATAACGGTTGCAATGCGCCTAGCGAAGCACCTCAAAGAACCACCCTCAAAGATTGCCGAATCTATCGTCAAAGCCGTAGAGGGTTGTGGAATAACATTTGAGTCGGTTGATATTGCAGAGCCAGGTTTTGTGAATTTGCGACTTGGATGGAATATATTGCTTGATACATTATATGAAGCAATAAATAACCGTGAATATTCTTGCTGGGATATCCTGAAGAAAAATGATGGAGCCCCCCTTTCAATACAGGTTGAGTTTGTCAGCGCAAATCCGACTGGTCCATTGAATATCGTCAATGCAAGGGCTTCAGCTCTCGGTCTGGCGCTTTCTAACCTGCTTGGCAAGATGGGAGCTGAGGTGGAGAAGGAATACTTTGTTAATGATAGGGGCAGACAGATAGACCTTCTGGCTGAGTCAATTTTAACTGCTAAGAAGATAGAAGATGGTGAGGATGTGAGATATCCTGATGAAGGTTATAAAGGGCGCTATATTGAAGAACTTGCCAGTGAGATGAATAAAGACCTGTACAGGATGGGAGATATAAAGGGAATTGGTGTTTGGGCTTCAGAGAAGATACGGAAGGAACAAGAAAGGGTGTTGAGGGACTTCGGGGTGGAGTTTGATAGATGGTATCACCAGTCATACATAACTGATGAAGAGTATAACAATGTCCTGAATACATTGAGGGATAGAAACGCATTGTATGAAGCTGATAAAGCAGTGTGGATAAAGACATCAGAGTATGGTGATGTTCAGGATTGGGTGCTTATAACCTCTGATGGCAGATATACTTACCATCTCGCAGACCTTGCATATCATATTAACAAGTATCGCAGGAGGTATGACAGGGTAATAAACATTCTTGGTCCCGACCACCATGCTCATATGGCTATGATGATGGCGGGTGTGAAGGCACTGGGTATTCCAGAGGGGTGGTTAGAGATAATCATAGCCCAGCAGGTTAATATTGTTGAGAAGGGGAAGCGGTTGAAGATGGGGAAGCGCCTCGGACGATACATTACTATGGAGGAGTTGATGAAGGAGGTGAGCCCTGATGTGTGCAAATTCTTCTTCCTTGATAGGGCACCATCTGCTCATATTGACTTTGACTTTGAGGTGGCAAAGAAGACATCGCTTGAAAATCCAGTGTTCTACATTCAATATGCGTATGCCAGAATTGAAAGTTTGAGGCGAGAGGCAACGAGGGCGGGTATTCTTATTCCTGATAATCTTCAAGTAAATATGGGATTATATGGCGAAGAGGAGAAAGAGATTGCCAGAGAAGTGTTTTATTACCCTCAGGTAGTAAAGATGTCTGCTATGGGTAGGAAGACACAGTTATTGACTTGTTATCTTCATAATCTCGCTGGCAAGTTCCATAGATATTACACAAGAAACAGAATATTGGGAGTTGACAGAGACCTTTCTTATGCCAGACAGTTGCTATCTTTATCTGTTGCTTCAGTTATAAGAGATGGTCTGAATGTTCTTGGCATAAGTGCACCTGAGAGAATGTAGTTAAAGCTGTTCGGTTATCAGTAATACTTTATTAAGAAGGTTTTCAATACTATCTGCCAGTATGACTACAATGGGCTCAAATCCCACAAAGCCAAGATGATAGAGAGCGTCTGGTGTTGTGTCTGTATCAATCCCATCTATCATCTGCTCCACCGCTGGTGCGATGGTATCGCCTTTTATCCTGGCTGTTGTCAGTCCGCATTTCTTTATACATTCCATTATCTTATCATTCATCTTTATGTTTATTGCTGATTGGATATTTGACCACCTTTTATTGCAGGCAATAAGCGTTCTTGCTATATAACCAGTATTATCAACTATTGCATGTGGTGGTTCTGTAAACCCGACACGCCTGTCTCTGGTTATTCGTCTGTCAAAGACAACTACACTCTCAAAACCCACTTTGTTTATTGCTATGGTTCCTGCATTTATACCAACTTCTGGAATAATTTCGTGTAGATTCTTTATAGAGCAGATATCAACAGCAAGTTCGCTCAGGTATTCTTTCGCTTTATTTATCTCTGAACCAATGTATTGTTCAAGACCGATATTAAGCAACCATCTGTTATAGACAGAATAGTTCATAGTTTCATTTAAGTATAACTTTGCTTTTGATACTGCTTCTACTATGTCGTATCCGCGGGCAAGATAACAGGCAATAGCACTTGATAATACGCCACCCATATCATGGAATTGATTATTAGATTTTGGACAGCTAAATTCGTGAACCTCTTCTCTGGCAATTAACAGGTCGGTTATTATCTCGTTTGATTCTATCCCGGTTAGTAGAATAGGTATTTTCAGTTCTCTGTAGGCATCAGAAAGTGCTTGGTGGTGGTCAACAATTTCATATTTGTAGATATTGTTAAATTCTTCCTGATTAGCAACTATGATTATTGGCATATTCCTGAGTGCATTTGATAACTCCTGTGGTTCAATCTCAGATATGGAATCTCCACAGGTTGCTCTAAATACAGGGTCAACGACTATGTAGTTCTCATATTTATTTTTAATTAGGTATTTCTTTATAGTATTCAGAATATAACCCTTACCTACTATGCCTATCTTAATTACCAGTGGTATGAATTCATTGAAAATAGCATCAAGTTGGTGCTCAATCTCACTCTGTGGTAAAAAGTTTGAGTTTATTACACTATCTCTGGTTTGGGATATAATCCCAGTTATTACACCACAACCATTGAAGCCGAGCGATGAGAATACCTTAAGGTCCTGACCTACTCCAGCACCACCAGAAGGGTCATATGCTGTAATGGATACAACTATCTCTTCACCGACCATAGATTTGACAGGATTTTTTAATAGCCCCTCTCAGAGGAGAAGAATATGAAGGGATATATGACAGTTACATCACCTTCAGGAATGGGTGGAAATCTCCAGTTGTATATCAGATTGATTATATCTTTTTCAATTGCTGGTAAACCCATAGTGGATGATATAATCTCTACACTTGAAACTTGACCAGAGGGGCTGATGGTGAACCTGACTACTATCTTACCCTCAAGGGTTGGGTCTCTTTTTAGATATTTTTTGTATGTGTATTCAATTCCACTTCTATGCGCCTCAACGACGCTTCTAATTATTGCAGAGGACCTTTGACCTGAGCCAGCACCTGCACCGGTAATACCAGATGGTCCGGTTATTTTCACACTACCCTCTTTCTTTAATTTTATAGTGTTTTCGGCTCCACCACCACCTCCACCGAGTCCTGAGATAAGGTCATCAATTCCACCCCGGCCGCCACCCAGACCCAGGCCACCCCCAAGTCCAAACCCACCTCCACCTCCTCCACTAGTAGGGAGACCTGAGGTTTTGAGACCACCTAAACTACCCAGGATACTGTCTATATCGCCACTTCCGCCGCCAAGCATATCTGCAACTGTCCCTCCGGGTCCAACTTTGGTTATTAGACC
>Ga0164310_10000281_pt1 | contig 26381 bp, 30 predicted proteins | sample GuaBasSedimGuay1_FD_121795 | JGI IMG/M metagenome (GOLD analysis project Ga0164310, IMG submission 121795) | Subseafloor sediment microbial communities from Guaymas Basin, Gulf of California, Mexico - Guay1, Core 4569-9, 0-3 cm | ecosystem: Environmental > Aquatic > Marine > Hydrothermal vents... | reverse complement strand
GCTCCACAGAACCTATTATCCTGCAACGACTTACAAGCCTGCAAGGTCTTGCATACGTGTGAAATAATTCCCCCTGTTGGCACGCTTCTTGAACGTCGACCCAGCCCCGGTCTTTGTTGTAGCTTTTGTACCATAATTACAACAACCCCCAAATTACAAGTTAGCTAATGGCAACAACTTAGGTTTTCGCTGTTATCCCACTACCACCCAACGCCGTAAATAGTTCGGCACGATCTTTGTACAGCCCAAGCCCCCTAACGGAATAATCGCTGTTTGCCGATCTGGAAGCGCAAGGCGTCCAGATATATTCCGGGTATTTTCGCTTTAGCCGCCCCAACAGAGGGGGCTAGCCAGGGGTTTCGAGGCGTTCTAATGCTCTTGTGGCTCAGGTCATAGATCATACGTAGGGCCGGTTTTCGCTTGCCGCCTATGACTTTGAATACCCCTTCGCTACGGGGTAACCCAAGGAACACATGACTACCCTTAGACTTGGCCGCAACCCGGATAGCCGCCGCGGTTCGTTGCTGCGGTGTCCATTTGCCCCGCTTATTCTTGTAGCCGCCGCCGTATTTCAGCTTGATATTTCTGAGCTTATTGGACTTAACGGGCAGTTTCGTACGTGGTTCCTGGTGCATCGGCAACCGGGCTGAATATGACGTAGCCAACGGGACGCCCCGCTTGCCCTTTTTAGCCACCGTGCCGCCGAACTCCTGACGTTCCATGTAATCATCAACCGAGCCCACTGCGGCGACCTGGCGCGACACCCGCAGGCCCTTGGCCGGGTTAACCATGACCCCCCGCACAGTGTGCTTATTCCTGAGCACCATGCTAGATCCGATTTTAGTCCGGGCCTCGTCTCTAGCCTCAAAAGCCGCCGAGTTTATCGTGTGCCGCGTAGCGTACGGGTACGCCTTTCGAGCGAAATCTTTTAAATCCCGCTCCAAACGTTTTAATTCGCTATCATCCATTTTTATCATACCCACACCTTGCCGCAGATTGTTCTTTATGTCAAGCGGCCCGAACCCCGGCCCGAACCAAAAAATTATAGGTCTTTGTGCCGCTTGGTCTTACGTCCAGCCCCGACCTAGTGTGGCCCGTACGGCCCTTACGTACGGGCCACTCGTAAGTTATTATTTAGCAACCCCTTACCCCCTTATATATCTCTTATGCCCTTATGTATGGTTATATTGTGTGTATATAATAAGGGTACGTACGTAATTATGGGGCATGCCCGCGGGGGATATGGCGGGGGTAGGGGCCGGTACGGGCCACGGGCCGCGGCAGCCGTAACCCCAAGCCGCTTAAGGCTTTACCCGTGGCCCGAACGGTTTGGCCCGAACGGGCCTCCGGGCTAACTTAGCGTTAATTAACCGCCGTAGCACCACGAACTAACGTTAGCGTTAATTTACGTCTATAATAATTAGTATTATTTTACTTGCGGTCCGCAATTAGATGGGTTATATTGTATCTATGGCCGGGACGAAAAACACAAACGAAGGGAAACGAAATGACCGCACGCCAGATAAACCGCAAGCTTGAAGACGCCGGATTTAACATGGCCGTCGTTATTGCCTCAGGACGTAATGAGGTTGAAATTCTGGTCACTGACGATAGCGACGCCACAACCGAAGCAAAAGACCACGCCGCAACGGGCCATGATTCTTGCGACACCAGTAACCCCACACACTACTAGAAACCGAAAGGAACTGACGCCGTGACTCACCGTAACGAAATCAAAGAAGCCGCCGAAACTATCGCTTGTACTTGCTGGGGGCGGGGCGGTAGCCTTGACCAGATCCAACTTGAAATTCAGAAGGCGTTTGAATCTGACGGTCCTGCCGAACTGCGGGTAGCCCTTGACTACGCCGAGGAGTGGGTAGCTTGTATGGACGTGCGCGGGGATATCGGGGCCGCCAACAAAACGTCTTTCACCCCCGAAGAGGCCGAAATCATCATAAACAACGCCACGATGTCAGACCGCCATAAGGCCCGTTTGTTGGGGCAATGCCGCCGAGGCGAGTACGGTACTACTTTGGTTCTTATGGGCCTCGTACGTAATCAAAGAAAGGCGTAATGACAATATATACGAAAGAACTCGCAAGGATTATAACAGATCATGGGGCATGCCTTGTGGACTCAAGCATGGGGGCGTGCGCCAACCTACGGTACGCCAACCTACGGTACGCCGACCTACGGTACGCCGACCTACGGTACGCCGACTTAGATTTTTTCGCGTGGCCGCTTTGGTGTGGCTCCCGGGGAGTTATCGTAGACTCCAAGATTGCCGCCCAACTCGCCGCGCATTTCTGCGCCTTAAGTTGCGAGGACCCCGATTTCGTGGCGGCGAGAGGCGCTATAATAGGCTTCGCGCGAACGTCACACCGGGCGCGCGAATTGGGCATCGCCGAACCGGAAGCGGGGCTGTAACCATGGATCTAGTCAAACAATTAGTAGCCCGCCTCGGTAGTCAGAAAGCGGTCGCCGAAGCGTTGGGGGTAGACCCCGCTCAAATTAGCAGGTACCTACGGGGACAGAAGCCGAGCAGGACGGTTATCCTGTTAGCTGAACGTATCTTAACCGAGGGGGGCGTAAAGCCATGAATATTTGCGCGAAATGCGTGTTTCACGCAAAAGGCCGCGGGACCCATCTTTGTTCGTACCAAGCCGGGGCCCTGGATACAAACTCCGTCACGGGGAAGCTCAAATACGACGTGTATTGCTCTGAGCGGAATCCTTGGGGTGAGCGCCCGTTTTACGTCCCGAGCACTCTCAGTTCTCGGTTTTTTAAACTGTTGGGGCGTCACTGGCGAGGGTGACACCGAATCGGCATAGGACCACTATAGTACCCACCTGCGGCCCGGAGTCACCCCCGGGCCGCTAAAAACCCGTTGGGGGCCTTTGATTCGTCCCGTTGTTGGGCCCTCAGATACGCTAAGACGGCCTCTCCGGCGTCAGCTATCATCTGATCCGGGTGCCCCGACCGAACGAACAGCCGCGGTTTGCCGCCCTCCTCCATGAGCACCTTCGGCGTTCGGCCGCCCGGTAACGCCGGGTGCCAGTCGTAACCGAGGCTCTGCAGCATTTCACGGCGGCGGTTACGTGGGATAACCCGGTCCGCCCGAAGACTCGCGAGCATACGTTCAATCGCCATCGACGATATCCAGCCACCAGCAAACCCGGGCTTCCCCTCCTCCACAAGTTCCAGTATTTCTTGTTCGATACTTCCGAGGCTTTCAGATACAGCCGCGTCGGTACTTGACGTTTGCGGCGCCCGATGGCAGGCCCCCGCGGGGTTTAAATGCTCCGGAATCGGATACGTAGCTAGATAGTCCGCTACGATGGCGTAACCACCGCCACGTAGCCAAGCGTAAAGCCGGGGGAAGTAATCGCCGTCCAAGCCATCCCGGGCCAGGTCGTCTATGCGTTGCTGCGCGGTGAAAAAGACGGCGAAACGTCGGTCATTACGGGTCTTTTGTATGGCGTCGCGTCGGTTAGCGTTTAGGACGAAATTAGCTCTATTGTCCCCGGTCGTTTGATCCGCGCCTTTCGCGTGGATCTCTATCCGATCATTAGTTATGAGCGGTTTTAGGGCTTCCAGCACCTCCCGTTTACTTTCGGGGACAAAGACGTCTTCAACCCCGATAAACAGCTTTCCGCTTATCCAGGCGTTGAATTTATTATCGATATCCGCCGCTTTGGGTAAATGGGTGTAGCGGTTTCCGACGGCGTAAGCCACGCAACGCGTAAAGAGGGTTTTGCCGTTACCGTCCGCCCCTTGGATAAGAGGGCACCATTGGAATTTGACGCCTTTGTGCTGGACGCACGCCGCAAGGTAGGCCAGCAATATAGCTTGGTCCTGTTCGACCGGCAGGACGTTGGCCAGATGATCCAGAAACGGCGCCGGGTCGCCCGGCGCGCGTGGCGTTTCGATAGGCACATAGATATTAACGAGGCGGGCGCCCTCTTCGGTAATGATGCCCCCAGACGGCAGCTCCGGCCGGAAACAGATACCTTCGGCTTTAGGGTATCGTACAACTTGGGATTCGGTAAACGCTTCCCATGCTTTCCGCGTGGACGCCTTGCCGGCGTCGTCTCGCTGAAATTCGTAGCCCCCGTACGTAGCGTTAAATTGATCTGATTTAAGGAGCGCCCCGTTCGGCGTAAAGGCCCGGTGTAGGTTTTGCACGTAAACACACCCGCGGAAATGGTCTATCTGCGCGTCCGGCCCGAGGTACTGATAGCCCGCGAGCTTTTCGGGGCCCGACGTTCCGAGCGTTGGGCCGGCCTCTTCGATTCGTTCGCGGTTTTCTTTGGGCGTATAATATTGAGTTTGCACCCCGGCCGCGTTGGTAATCGTGCGATATAAATAGTCTTCACGGCCCCATTTTTCACGCACCAGGCCAGAGGCCCACATAAGACGGTGGATCTGTTCGCAGTCCCCGCCGGTCCAGAAGGCTAAATGTTGAGCTAAGGCCGCGTCTGCTTCGCTATCGCCGTATGCTTTATGGGGGCTCTTCGCGGGGTAGAACTGCGCGAGGCGATCCGGATCCGCGGCCCATAGGTCGGCAAAAGTACATTTTGCCCCGAAGGCTCCGCCCGCTGATTTAGACCGTAGGGCCCGTTTAATCAGGTCCTTATCGTCGGAGACGCCCGCGCCGGCCTCGGCGGGCTCGGTCGTCCACTCCGCGGGGGCCGTGCTTGCTGCCGGCGGCGGGAAGTGTTGCGCCGCTATAGCCGCCAGGGGCGCGGTTAGGTCCACGTCTGCGGACCCCATGGCCCGATCCCCGGTAAGGGCAACGAAACGCTTTGACGTGTAGAGCTCAAGCCCGAGCAGTTCGTTTTTCGTGCCGTGCACGAGTGCTGCGGTCCGGCCGAAGACGTGTAGGCCCTCGCCGGACTGTGATACCTCAACCGCCGCCCCATGTAGCGCCGCTAGGATACCGAGGGCTGTAGGCGACCACCCGCCGGGCTCGGCGCAATGATCGATATCCAGGAAAAAGAACGGGTCCGTTTCGGTAAACGTAAAGCCTACACCGAGGCCGGCGAGTCCAGCTGCGGCTATCGCGTCAGCGGCCGAGAGCCAGATAGCCGGATCGTGTGCGCTCGCCGGCCGCCCCGTCCGGTGATCGATCGGGACCTTGTCAACGCGATCCGCGCGCTGGACCCGTTTCCACACGATGAACTGCTGATACGCTTCTAGCGGCCGGAGCGCTCCCGGTAGTGTCTTCATATTGCGGCCCCGCGGGTTAGTTGGTTATCGATTTAGCCGCTTCTGAACGTAAATGCGGCGGGGCGCCCTGAGCTATTTTATCCCCGGCCGCCAGGCCCTGCAGAACGACCGCAACGTTACCCTTCCGCACGGCCTCAAGCATGATCTGGGTTCGCAAATACCGCATGTTTGCGAAATACCGCGTAACGAGCGCCGGGCTTATTCCCGCTGCTTCGGCCACCCCGAGCCGTGTAACGCTCATATACCCGACGGCCTCGGAAGCTCGCAGCGCCGCGTCAAGGATCGACCCCTGACGCGCCTCAGGAGCAACCCGCCGCCGTGTGATCAGCCGGCCCTCGTGCATCGGGTCGTCTGGTCCGAGCGCACGTATAAAGTTAACGAACGTCCCCCCAACGATCCGGTTGAACGACCCTTCCGGTACGCCGGCGCGTTCGCAGAGGTCCGCCCGGGTTATGTTGACAGCCCCAATTTCAGGATCGGCGGCCATTTCGCGCGCGCATTGCAGGATTTTTTCCTTACTCACCGTCTCGCCTTTCGTTTGTTTGTCATAACGTCCCCGGTCCGGTTGCGAAAGCCGCGTCTCCGCCGAGTGATAAAACTAACTCCAAAAACCGCTGCTGCGCGGCTTCGCGCGGGGTAGCCCCGAATTTCCACCCGGGGGCTTTAATTTCCCGAGCCGTAAATTGGCCGACAATCGTGCCAACGTGCCGAGGTTCGATAAGTAGCGGCCGGACGCCGATAAGGTCACTTGATTTTATCCGGGCGTTAACGGCCTTCGAGACGTTCGCCAGGCCGTACCGCACAAGGCGCCCGTCATCTGTCATCGCCGCGCCCACGTTATTACGCCAGAGCCGCATCCTGAGGGTTGACGCTTCCATCTGTACCAACTTCTGCGCTTCGGCCTCGGTGTCCGGCAGCGCTTTTATCTTCGGTTGCTCCGGCGGTTCGGTAAGTAACGCCTGGAGGTCTGCTATTGCGTCGGGGTTGATGCCCCACTTACAGGCCCAATCTGTCAGTGTCATTTGTTGGCCCCCGGTTTTTTAGCGGGGCCTCGGCGCCCGCCCCCCCCCCAACAACACCACTTGGATTTATCGCCGGAACCGCACGGGCACGGGTCGTATTTGCGCGCCCGAACGGCACCCCGTTGAAGCTTCCGCACTTGCCGTGCTGTTATCTGACGGACTAATTTTCTTTGAGGGTAACTTAGCATTTACCGACCCCCTCTGTTAGTAGCCGTTAGGCCAAGACCTAAATTTATGCGTTCGGCTAACGATTCAGCCGCCGCAGTGTTTAGCGCCTGCGCGCTCAGAACGTCAACCCCAAACATGTGGTAAAACCGCCTGTAACTTTCCGAGTCCGGGTGGCCGGCCGCACGTTGATGCCCCGCCCACCAGGCGATAGCTGAACGTAACACGCCCTGCGCGACTTGTCGCCCGGCGTGACGTTTGACGTGCGCGAGTTGGCCAACGTAAGGCACGTTCCGGGCGATGAGCTGCGACCGGTACGCCTCAGTATCTTGGTCGACGGCCGCCACGTCCCCGCGTAACCGGGCCAACGTTTCGGCGTCCAGCTCGCATAAATCCCCGTCCACAAATTCCGGGCTACTGCGCGCCACCGGTTCAGGCTTATAGCCGCAAAACGGACAACTTACGTGGAATCGCTCATAAACAGCGGTACACTCTGGGCACGCTCGGATAGGTATTCCGCCGTCGTCCTGTCGGGCTTTACGGGCCCGACGTTCCAGGGCCCATTCTTTCGGGGAATCTGGTAGGCCGTGCCGGACAACGTTACCGACGTGGTCAATTATGACCGCGTGGCTTTTGCCCGGCATAGGCCGCAACGCCCGGCCGAATTGCTGAACGTATAGGTTATACGATTGCGTTGGCCGGGCCATGCTTACGACTTCAATAGCTGGTAGGTCAAAGCCCTCCCCGAAAATATCCACGTTTACGAGCTGTAACAGCTCCCGACGTCGGAACCGACGTAAGATAGCCACCCGTTCGGCGTCTGGCGTTTTCGCACAAACCATACCGGCGGGCACCCCGGCCGCGTTAAACTGATCGGCTATATCTGTAGCCGTTTCTACGTCGGTGGCGAACGTAACCCCAAGCCGGCCGGGCGTGATCCGTTGGTAATGTTTGACAACGTCACCGACGATACAAGACTTTCGGACGGCCGATTTAAGGCCAACCCGGCTATAGTCCGCCGTGGCGGTGCTTATTTTCACTCCGGATAAATCCAGGTCTGAAGGCGGGGCAAAAATCCGGTAGTCCGTCAGGTAACCCCCCGTGATCAAACCCCGCATATCCGGACCGGCGGCCATCGCATCAAAGACGCCGCCCGTGTGACTGCCGAGGCCCTTCCCGTCCGCCCGTACGGGCGTAGCTGTTACGCCGAGCCCGCGCGCGTTCGGGAACATAGAAACAGCGGAGTCCCACTTATTCCCCGTGACGAGGTGGTGTGCCTCGTCCTGAACCCAGAGCGTGACCGTTTTAGCCCACGAGGCCAACGACTCTTTACGCCGGGTTAGGGTATCCACACCGGCCACGGCGCACGCGGCCGCGGGATCGTAAAAACTTCGCCGTACTTCCGTGAGGTGAATATTTATGCAAAGTTTCACAACGTTTTTTGGGCCAATTATACGGTGCGGGACGGCGTCCCGGGCCAGCGCCAAGGAAATTTGTGACACGAGCTCCTGGCGATGCGCTATCGCGCACACGGCCCCGGCGTTATGCCGGATAACATGCGAAAATAGAACCGTTTTACCTGATCCAGTGGGGGCGACTGCGAGCACGTTACGGTTACCCGTTTGCCACTCGGCATAGATCGCGTCCCTTAGATTAGTTTGATACGGTCTTAGTTGCATCGTTCGCCCCGGTTAAAATTCCCTATTGACGAAATGGAAACTAACGGTTATTGTCCATGTCGTCAACAAAAAGTTTTTTAACTGAAAGGTGGGAAAGATGGAAAAGATCAGTATTTCAGTTCCGAGGTTGCCGGGGGTTCTTCGAGCCGTGGCCGCTATGTTTGAGGGCCTGGCCGAAGATGCCGCAACGGCACCTTCCGCGGGGTACGCCGCCGAGGCGCAAGACCTGTTGGACCGACCCAAAGACGCGGACCCCGGCCCAACGATCCTGGGGCTTGAACCCACGCCGCCCGCCCCCGCGGAAACGTTCGCAACGCCGGGAGTCGTACCTATCGGTGCCACCCCCGAGGGCCAACTCATACCGGGTGTACCCCCGTCGGCCACCGAAGAGACGGCCACACCGCCGCCCCCGCCGCCGGCGAACGTTGATCTGGACGCCGACGGCTTGCCGTGGGATGAGCGAATCCACTCGCGCGGTAAGACGAAAACGAAAAGCGGCCAGTGGCGAAAGCTGCGTGGGGTCGAACCTGAGTTGGTCGCCTCGGTTGAAGACGAGCTGCACGCTCTTATGGTTGTGGGTCCCCCGCCAGTACCGCCCGTGGCTCCTGAATCGGCACCGCCCGTGACCCCCGAAACGGTCACCTATGGCGATCTCATGCAGAAAATTACGGCTGGTACGGTCAAGCCTGACCGGGTTACCGAGGTTCTGGCCGCCCACGATGTCCCGAGTCTGGTCCTGCTGGCCTCGCGGCCGGATCTGATCGCGTCGGTTGACGCGGGGCTATTCGGGGGCGTGTAAAATGGCACACTCTCTGATACCACCGTCCTCGGCTCATATCTGGGCGCCCCGGCACGGTTGCCCGGGCTGGGTGGCAATGAACCAAATGTACCCCGAAACTGAACGATCCGAAGCCGCCGAACGAGGCACCGCGGCGCACGAGCTGGCCGCCCGTATGGTGGAAGCCGGGGCCTGCGGGGGCGCCGGGATGCCGTCCCGAAGCGAAACCGTTGAAACCGCTGCTACGAACGGGATTATCTTTGATAACGAGTTGTTCGATTCGGCCGCCGAGTACGCGAGCTACGTTATCAAGCTCATGCAGGACCGGCGGATCTTCGGTGGCGACTGCTTGGGGGTTGAAGCCCGGGTAGAAGCGGAAGTGATCCACAAGGATTCTTTCGGTACGGTGGATTTCTACCTGTATGATAAGGCGACAAACGAGCTGTTTATTGTAGACCTGAAAAACGGATATGGGCTGGTGGAAGTGTCTGAAAACTGGCAGCTCGTTAACTACGCGTACGGCGTACTTGATACGCTCGGTTTGCTAACGCTGCCGGCCGAAACCCTGGACGCGATGAGACTCAACCTTGTGATTATCCAGCCAAATGGATTTCATCGGAACGGGACGATTCGGCAGTGGTGTACGACTCTGAAATCTGTTGAATGGATGTTTATGGAGTTGGTCGAAGGCGCTCGTCGGGCGTTGGCGGCCAATCCGGAAACCCGAAGCGGTCCGCACTGCCGGTACTGCCGTGCTCGGCACTCCTGCCCCGCGGCCTTGGAAGCCGGGCCGCATCTGTACGAATCCGTGGCGGACGTGTCGCCCTTAAGTCTTACGACGCCCCAAATGGCCAGAATGTATACATACGTAACGCGTTCGTTATCGCATATGCGTTCGCTGGCTATCGCTTTCGAGGAGCAACTAAAAGCCGCGGCCGTGGCCGGCGAGATAATCCCCGGTTACCGGATGGAAACGACCACCGGCCGGGAAGTTTGGACTAAACCATACTCCGAGATCGCTAAACTTGGCGATTTGTTGGGGAGGGAGCTGCGAAAAGACGAATTAATCACCCCAACGCAAGCCCGAAAGCTTGGCGTTGACGATAGCTTGATGAGCCTGTACGCCAACCGACCAACCGCGGGGGTTAAATTAATCCCTGAAAACACCGACCAAGCCAGAAAGGTTTTTAAGTCATGACTACACCAGCTACGCAGATCGTTACGCCTGTCGGCCGCCTTGTAATGGGCAGCCTCAGCGAACCGCAAACGAAAGACGCGGACGGCAACCCGCTGCGGATCAAACACGGTCCGAACGAGGGCCAGGCCCGGGTTGAGTATTTTATGGGTCTCGCGATCCCGAAAAGTGACCCCGGGTACGCCGCATTGTGGGCGCAAATCCACCAAGCCGCCCGGGACGGCTTCCCGACGTTATTTAACGCGGCCGGAGAGCTGGCCGCCCCGAAATTCGCGTTTAAGGTTATCGACGGCGATAGCCAGGTACCGAACACCAAGGGCGCGCGTCCCTGCGACAAGGAAGGCTTCCCGGGCCATTGGGTCCTGTGTTTCTCTTCGGGCTTCGCCTCGAAATGCTACAAAGAGGAGGCCGGGTCCTTTGTTGAGTACGACGCCGCGAACGTTGACTGCGGCCATTATATCCGGATCGCTGGGACCGTTGCTGCGAACGGGTCCCAGCAAAACCCGGGTGTTTACCTCAACCACTCCATGATCCAGTTTATCGGGTACGGTGACCGTACCGTTACGGGCCCCAACGCGGAAAGCGCTTTCGGTGCGGCCCCCGTCGGCGCACTCCCGCAGGGCTGCAGTTTGACGCCGCCCGCCGGCGCCCCGATGCCCACCGCAGCACCGGCCGCGTTGCCCGGCGTTACGCCCGCCCCGGACTTCCTGCAACCGCCTGGCGTAGCTGCAGCCCCGCCGGCAGCGCTCGCGCCCCCGGTAGCTGCAGCCCCGCCGGCAGTGGTTGAGGTGCAATATATCGCGTCAGACGGTAATCCGTACACCGCCGCACGACTACGGGACGCGGGTTTCACCCCAGAGCAGATCCAAGCTCTCCCGACGGCGTAACCCACACAGCGGGGCCCTGGACTTCAAGCGTTCGGGGCCCCGGCAAGAACTCTAGACGGAAGGCTCACGGAATGATGAGACTCAACAAAGAATTACGTAAACAGATTGAAAACGCCCTGATAGAAAAACAGTTCGGGCCGAAGCGAAAAAAACTAACGCGTCGTTTTGAGAATTTCGCGGACGAAATATATCGTCACGCACACCCACCGAAAACACGCGAACTAATGGATAGTTTACCCGAAGGTTTTCTAGCCACAACGGATAGAGTGCCCACGCATTTTACCGGGTTAATGCGCGTCCACTTACGTATGACCACCGCCCGGCGATTCGCCGCGATCGACGCCCACCGCGCGCAGGAGTACGCCAAGGACACGCCTCAATGGCGTAAGTTTAACGCTTTGACGCAAGCGCGTCGTGCCTTAGGCGACACCGAGGACGAAACGCGGCGGGAGATCCGGGCGGTATTACATAGCGTAACGACCGTCAAAAAATTACTTGAGGTGTGGCCGGAAGCCTCCCCGTACGTACCGACCGAAACGGCCCCGCAGTTACCCGCCGTCTCAACTGAGGCGCTTAATAAAGCGTTAGGGTTGTGAGACGCCCCGCAGGCTGCGGCTACTCGACCGAGCTCCCGGAAATGGATTTCGAGACGTACAGTGAAGCCGGGTATGTTTTCGACGAGGCTACAAACAAATGGCTGTCTATCGTATCGTCACCACCCCACGGCCTTGGTGCTGTCGGGGCCGCGGTTTACTCGGAGCACCCGTCTACAGAGGTGCTCTGCCTCGCGTATGATCTGAAAACAAGCCGCGGGGCGCACCTGTGGGCACCCGGCCGGCCGTTACCTGTGGACCTTTTCGCGCATATCGCCGTCGGGGGCCTGATCGAAGCGTTTAACAGCGGCTTTGAATATCTGATCTGGAAAAACGTTTGTAACGCCCGTATGGGCTGGCCGGTCTTGCCGCTTGAGCAATTACGTTGCGCGATGGCTAAAGCCCGGGCGCACGCACTGCCCGGCGCCCTCGGCAACGCTGCAAAAGTTCTCGGGACCGAAGACCAAAAGATGACCGAAGGCCGGCGTCTGATAACTAAATTCTGCAAGCCCCGAAACCCGACAAAGAAAAACCCCGCTCGGCGAATACGTCCGGAGGACGACCCCGAAGACGCGGCGAAACTATACGCTTACTGTCTCGGCGATATTAAAGCCGAGGCCGCAGTGTCGGCCCTGACACCGGACCTAAACCCGGTAGAGCTCACGCTCTGGAAGCAAGACCAGCGGATAAATGATAAAGGCGTAGGCGTTGACGTAAGAAGCCTACGCGACTGTCAGAAGATCGTAAGCCAAGCTACCGCCCGGGCGGTTTCGGAGTTGCCCGGGCTTACCGGTGGCGCCGTTATGGCCCCCACACAACTACCGAGTATTAAGACCTGGATCGCTGCGCGGGGGGTCCAGACGGACACCTTAGACGCGGACGCGGTAGCCGGTCTACTTTCCGGCGATTTACCCCCCGATGTTCGCCGGGTACTTGAGATCCGGGCAAGCCTCGGCGCTGCGAGCGTCCTAAAGCTCAAAGCTATGGCCCGCCGTATGAGTGGAGACGGTCGCCTTCGGGGGCTGTTTATGTACCATGGCGCCGAGCGGACGGGGCGTTGGGCCGGCCGGGGCGTACAGCCCCAGAACCTACCGAACAGCGGACCCGCGGTAAGCCGCTGCCGGTGTGGGCGCCACCACGCCCGTAAATGGATCGTGTGCCCTTGGTGTGGGTCCGCCGGCACGAGTGCCCCGGTAGAATGGGGCCTCGAAGCCGTGGAAGACGTGTTACACGTAACGAGCTCCGGTAACGTGGACTGTGTTGAATATTATTTCGGCGACCCGGTAGCGGCCGTTTCCGGGTGTATACGGGGTCTCCTTTGCGCCGCGCCAGGCCATGAGTTAATAAGTTCGGATTACTCCGCTATTGAAGCCGTGGTACTGGCGTACCTGGCCGGCGAGGAGTGGCGGCTAGAAGTATTCCGCACGCACGGAATGATTTACGAAATGTCCGCTGCGAAAATAACCGGGGTACCTTTTGATGATTTTGTGAAGCATAAAGCCGAAACGGGCGAGCATCACCCGATGAGAAAAAAGGTCGGAAAAGTGGCCGAACTCGCCAGCGGTTATCAAGGTTCCGTTGGTGCCTGGCGCGCTTTCGGTGCGGATAAACACATAGGCGACGACGCGAAAATTCTCGCGGCCGTCCGGCGTTGGCGTGAGGCGTCTCCAATGATCGTAAAATTTTGGTACGGGTTACGGGATGCCGCTACTGACGCTATTAAAAACCCCGGTCATTGTTTTTCGTACCGAGACATAACGTACGGCGTAAGCGGAGACGTTTTATACTGTCGGCTTCCGAGCGGACGGCTTCTGAGTTATCACACGCCGCGTCTTATCCCGGGGGCAGATCGGTACGGCCGCCCGGTTGAAAAAATTACGTTTATGGGCTGGAATACGGACCACACGAAAGGCCCTAAAGGCTGGATCCGTTTTGACACCTACGGTGGGAAGCTTGCAGAAAACGTTACGCAAGCGACCGCCCGTGATATCCTGGCGCACGCGATGCCGCAACTCGAAGCGGCCGGCTATCCGATCGTTATCCACGTACACGATGAGCCCGTCAGCGAAGTTTTAACCGGCTTTGGCTCGATCGAGGAATACGAAGACATTATGTGCCGTCTGCCGGATTGGGCGAAGGACTACCCGATTCGTGCTGGCGGTGGCTGGCGCGGTCGTAGGTACCGCAAAGATTGAGGCATTGGTGCGGGGCCGGCCTCGAAGTGATACCCCCGCGTGATTAACCGAGGAGTAACTAACATGAGGAAGATCACAAATCCCGTAACGCAAGCTATCGAAGGGTACAAGCAAACGGTACTTACGACTGCGTGGCAGGAGCCAGTCCAGTTGCACAATGTCTTAATTCCGTTTCTTTTGATGCAACAGGAATTGTTCCGGGAGGCCGGCGACCGGGCGGCCCTGATATTAGCGCCCCTATCAAGCTATCGGGAGTTTCTGACCACGCATGATACTGTTGACGGCTTGTTTTTATATCCCACGGCGAGGCTTGAACACCAGATCGTTGACACCCTTGTGAATATCGGTGCAACCGAAGAAGAGGCCACGTTAGGGGGTTGACACCGCCGGGGTTATCCGCTATTGTTCGTTCTGTCAGTAATGGATAACCCCTAAACGAAAGGACCGCCGCCCATGGCGTATAAAGCAAGACATTTAAGACTAATCGTACCGAAAGACCAAAGGGCTTATATCCACCTGAACGAAAGTGGCGCGCTTTGGGCCGGGCCGGGCGCGTTTATTGTTCGCCTTGAAGCCGATGAACTCCCGCCCGCGTACCGTTGGCTTACCCCAAACGAGCCGGGCCGGTTCAGCACTTCCAACCAGGGGCCCCTCGAACTAGTTGATAAAACAGACACGTTGAAAGAACTTCGTGATAGCGCAGCGGCCGCTAAAGGCGGCCCGATCACCATTACCGACGAAATGCACTTTCCATGGGGCGCCCGTAACGTATCGGCCTGCGTGCGGATACTTACGGACGCGCGCGGCGGCCGCTATCATTTCAGCAACCAGCTACTGTCAGCGATTTACGCTCTTGTAGACGACGGCGGGCGCGCTCAAATCGCCCGGATTGAAGCGTCTATTGTGCTCGGGAAAGAAATACCGGCTGCGGTATTTTACGACGCCGAAGACGAAATAGTGGCGGTCCTTTGTGGCAATCGTTGCGATCGTCACAGCTTTTTGGCCACGCTAAAACAGAAAGGTAGCCGATGAGGACCCCCCGTAATTTTGACGCCAACGGTGCGGCGCCCCCCGCGTTAAAAGATTTACTGCCCCCGGGCCGAAGCATTTCTTTTGAGTTTAACGACGGCCGAAACCATTGGGTTCGGGCCGCGTCCCGGTGGTCGTACGACGGCATACCTTCGGCAAGGTTGTGCTGCCGGCCGGGTGTCCGCCACGATCACGCCGTTGATCACCTCCGCCGTATTATGGCGACCTTTCGGGTGTCTCACGATGTCCGCGTAAGGTCCGTCGCGTACTTAGCGTCACTCTGGTTTACTGACTCGGGAGAGCGGTAGTGGTCGACCTTAACGCCGCCGTGTACCGCTGGAAGCTTAGACGTGCGGTCAAAGAAGGCCGCGCGCCGGCCAGTGTAGCCCGGGAATTCGGATCCGAACCAAGTAAATACAAATGCGGAATCTGCGGTATGCGGCACCGGCTTAAATCGTCAGCGGAAAGTTGCTGTTATGTGGACGACACCCCCGAATTACCAAGGGCCGTCGAAGAGGGGAAAACTGAAAGAAAGATTTACCGGTAACACTATTCGTCGGCTTCAAGTTTCTTCAGTTCGGCACGGTGTTTTTGATAGTCCATCCGAGCCCTAAATAACGTCGTGCCGACCAGCACTAAAGATAATAAAATACCTACCGCCGTTGCGAGCTTCCCTATATCGTCCGGAATCCAATTAAGCCAGTCTGCTAGCCCCGTCCCTGTCGTTGCCGCACTCACCGTTGCGCTTACTTTAGTATTCGCTAGTCTATTCATCGTCACCCCATCGGGACTTAAGATAATGACGCAGGACGGACGCCACGACCACTGCGAGACCCAGGGCGCCGTCCATGCTGTTGATCAGATCCCACATAAACTGGAGGGTACATTACCCCCCGGATTTTTCAACATTATTTCCGAACTGGTGGGAGACCCACAACAGGAGGCCCACCACGAGCATGGGCGGCATGCCGTGGACGCCTAACGACTCCAGAAGCGCCGTTATTTGCGCCCCCGCGGCGGCCATAGGCGAGGACTGCGGCATGATCATGCCCAGCACTTGCGGGAGCCCCACGGCCGCCATGGGCGCCGCTATCTTATGTGGCCGGCCAAGGCCCCGGTCTTCGGCCATGTGGCCGGCCTTTTTCACGAGGGCAGTACCGCCGAGGACCGAAGCTGCAACAGCGCCCGCGGCCGGGCCGGCTGCAACGGTAAGCACTGCCGGGGCCGCCGTCTGAATTAATTTCCCGAGCACTTTTAGGGGTTTGAAAGCCATGTTATTCTCCTATCGTGATTTCGTACCCGTCGGTAACGTCTCCACCGGAATTCACCACGAACACATACGCCGTTTCAGCATCGGCAAAGGTCCCAAGATTTGTATCAAACGTTATTTGCGCGTCCGTCCAGGACGTTGGTAACTGTATCTCCCGGTGTGTACAATCTTCGAAAACCGTCGCGTCGCCCACCTCAACGCGCGCCCGTGTCGTATCGAAGTACATTTCTGATACGTGTTGCTTGAGTGTTGCGCCGCCCTGGAAGCTATCGTATGAATGCGGCGCCGCGGTGCCCTTACTACCGAAGCCGACGCCAGCTATGATGACCGACTCGCCGTCTGACATCTCACCTGTTACGCTCGTTATGTTGCTACTTCCGGGCTCCGGGTCTGGCGCAACGTCCGCAGCTTCCCCGCGGTTTTCGTAGGCGCCAACGTCAATAACCGGCCCCGTCTCCCAGTACCGGCCGGTATAGTCCGTCTCCGGAGCGTACGCCCGTACACCCTTACCTATGTACGTATCGCTAATCGGGATCATGTTAAATAAAGACGGGTCTGTACCGACTTCATAATTGACGAACCCTGTAGGCGGGGGGTCGCCGTATTCAACGTTCCCACCGTCAGTAACCCCGGTGGCTGACAGATCCGTCTCCCGACAGATGTTATTCAACGCGTAGCAACGTATGGCGTCACCGTCCATAATTACGCGGGGGCCATAGTGTGTCCCAGAGTAGGCGTAAATTGGCACGGCGGTATTGTTGGCGATACGGCAATCTGTGACCGCCCCATTAAGTTGCAGCCCGTAGTAAAGCCGACCGGCGATAACAACATTATTCGTCAGGTACACCCGTTCCCACGGGCCCCCGGTAAAGTTTATCCCGTTCAGATCGCCCAGTTCGTCATCGTCCGTAGCCACACGGCGAATAATATAGTTCCGGTCTACCGATATCTCTGTGAGCCCGGACGACGTGTACCCCTGGATCAAATCGTTATGATTTGTGGACACGTCAAAGAAGTTAGCCAGGTAATTTTGACTAATTGATAGCGTATCCGCTTCGGTAATCATACCGTCAGCGCATATGCCATCTATGCGATTCCCCACAACCTCGGTTATCGCCGAGTCTATATTATGCACCCCGAAATTGACCCCATAAAACGTGTTGTCTTGTACGAACAGCTTACGCATGTACTGGGACTTGAGGCCATTCGGGGCGCGATCTGCCCAGTCTGACACCGACCACCCGGACCAATCCGCCGTTGACGCGATATCGAAATCTTTTATAACGACGTGGTGTGCATCGTACGTGCTATGTCCGTATACGCCAACAAACGTCGGCGCGTCGTCATACCCCGTCCCGGGCGTAGGCCAGGCCGAACGGTATCGCCGGGTTGACTTCAGGCCCTCGAAGTAAAAATAGTGCCCGCGGTACAACTGTAACGAGTCGAAACGTACGTCATGGCCGGGCATAGGCGTAACGCCGACCCAGTCCCGGTTGAAGTAGTTGCTGAAAGAGATATCTTCGTGGTTGCCCCCGAGCAAAACGCAAAGGTCCCCCGGCCCAACTACCGGACCGTTGACGGCGTTCGTAACGGCATTTGTGGCGTAGTCGCGTTTTTCTATCGTACTGTCACTGTCCGCCTCTACTGACAACGACCGGAACGGGGCCCCCAAAGAACCGTCCCCTTTGGCGGTCGCTTCGGGGTCAAAATAATAAACGTCCGCATCCGAAAAATCGATATCTGGGTTCCAGTTCCGGCCGGCCTTTAAATCAGCCCCCACGGCCGCCGCGTCTATTTGCTCACGCGGAGGTGTGTACTCGTAGGCCCCGATGTCCGCGTACGTCTCGCGGGGCCTGGTGGCGCCGTTCGCGTCAACCGTTGGCGGGGCTCGGTCCGTGCCAACGTTACGGGCGGGTGATGTCGGAGTCAGCCGCAAATCGAAACCCACCGGGCCAACATCGGGCGCCCACGAAACGAAACCGGCGGGAGTCATATCCCAATCCGTATATTCGAGGTTGCCTGATTTCGTCGCCCCGGCAACAACCGACACTTGCGTACAGATATTATCCACGGCGGTACAATCGGTGGTCGTACCGCCACTAGACGTATCAAACGAGATAAGCGGGGCGCCGCCCCAATCAGGTTCCGCGCCGTTGCTGTATATGGGGACAACTGTATTATTGCGGATCGTGCTACCGTCCCCGTCCATAATTTTTATGCCGCCCCAATCACCTGCGATAATGACGTTATTCGATACTTCTGCGTCATTGCTTGGCCCGCTTGAGTACAACACCCCATTCATCGAGCCTGCCAGAGGCTCGGTTATATCGGTATTGGAGACAATATAGTTTCGCGTAACCGAGGTCCTGAAACTTTCGTAGAAAAACTGTAGAAGGTCTACGTGGTTGTTGTTCGTTACCCGCCAATCCCGAAACGTATTCTGCGTGATTTCATAATCCGTTGCCGTGCCGCATTTCGCCCCGTCGCCGTTTAGGTACCGGACGTGATTGTTGATTAACGTAACGTCTTCGTTACGTGGGAGGTCAAACGCATAGTTTACGCATTCGAGAGTGTTCCCCTGCAAATGGATGTTAAACGAGTCATCTACTCGGATACCATTTACAGATCCCCGATTCCAACCGGCGCTGTCCCACGTAGCTGCGACAGCCGGCGCGACTGATCGCAAAAGACAATCTTTTACGATAAAATGCCGAACATCACCGGAGCCAGTAGTGTCATCGCGAGCTATGATAAGTGACGGCGCGCCGTCATAGTTGTCCAACGAATCGGCCGCTGTTAAATTAGCCCGGGCCCACTCGTGCCGAGGCCGCTCCGAGCTCCGCAGCCCCTCAAGGTACCAGTAGGACCCGCGGCGTAATTCGAACGCATCGAAACGGACATCTTCGCCAGGCATAGCTACAATGCCGTAATAAAGTTCCTGCACTGTAGCCCAATAGAATTTTAAAAAAATCCACCCGTGGTTACCTTCTCTTAAAACACACACGTCCCCGGGCTGGACCACGCCCGCGCTCAAAACAGAGCCGTTATAGTGGTACTGCGAGATAATACCCCCCGCATCAACAGCCGCCCCGAAAGCCTGGAACGGATCGCCTATTGAACCATCCCCGCCGGGGGCCGCAGACGGGTCGAAGTAATACTTCGTTCCGTCGCTAAAATCCACGTCTGGTGTCCAGAACTCCCCGGGGGTTATGTCCTGGCCTAACGTAGCTAGGTTAACGTCATGCGGTGTGTAGCCTGGGGTCCCGTAGGACCCCCCGTTACCAAGAGCCACCATAGCCACGCCGCAGACCACCAGGCACACAACAACGCACACTGAGAGAAACGCACGCATATTACTACCGTTCTTTTGAGAGTGTCACGATAACTTCGGTCGCAGTCGATAGAACAACAAAAAACGAATCCGCTTTTACCCCTTTTAGGCTCATTTTACGGGGAACCCCTTGTTTAGCGGAATACAGGGCGCTACCCAACGCACCGCCCGCCGGCCACCAGGGCGCGATCGTCTCCGGGTACACCAGTGGCGTTACAGGGCCGTTATCCTGGAGCCTGAAAAGCGCGTCACCATCGACGGCGAGCACCTCTATCGTATCCGGGTTTTCGTCGGAAGCATCGCTGCCAGCGTATGTATACGTACCGGTGGCAACAACAATAAACTCAACGCTTGGTAACGTATTCATTCTTTACCCGCTTTCCTCGGCGGTATCGTCGTCCGCCGTCACCAACTCGCCGTCCAACTCAACGACCAACGACGGGTCCGCCAGGAGGGCCTTGGCCGTCATAACGTCCTTTGCTTCGGATACAATTTCGGAAATCGACCCTGTGGGGACGCCGCGCCGGGCCGCGTCACGCACGGCCGCGAAAAACTCTGCGGACTCCTCGCACACGATACGGGCCGCTTCGGAGCGGTCACCAATCTCGTCGATACCCCCGGAGATTTTCCCGCCAGCGACCATATCGCCTACAGGAATAAGGGTCTGGAACATGATTTCGAGCGTTGCTTCTGAAAATTTCATGGTCACGGGCCTTTCGTTAATTGTAGGCAGGTTAGCGCCCTGTGTACCCAGCCTAAAAGATACTTTTTAGACGCTTCGCGTTTAGACGCAATATGAACATATCTTCGTATCCTTGCCAATGTAAAACTATCCACAAGGGCGGCAACGTCACCGTAACCCGCCACGGCCGCCATGGTTACCGGCCCGAGAACCCCATCCGTGTGGACGCCCACCGAGGCTTGCAACATCCGGACCGCAGCCCCGACGCCCTGGTTAACCCCGGCGTCTAGCAGGGGCAGAGCCAAAAGCGCGGGGACGCGGCCGCACCGGAGCGGTAGCCAGTAATCCTTAAAGTAAATTATTTTCGCTTGCTGCCGGGTGAGTGCCTTAATTTCCCAATCCGGGTACGCCCGCTTCGAGATACCAAAGTTTGTTTCGCCCCCGGGGTCGTCCGGGTCATTGACGTATCCGCCTTCAAACCTGAGTACGTGGGTTATCGCCGCGTCAGATTGCATTATACCGCCACCCAACCTGTAGCCCCAGCCCCCGTAATCTTCACGTACTGCGCGTCGCCGGCCCCCGTAGGGGCCTCGTTCCAGTACCGCGAGCCGACCACCGCAGCAACAACGCCCTCAGGACTTCCGGAACCTGTATAAATCCGGAGCCCGTTAAGCTCAAACCCCACGTTATCGTCTACTGTAGTCGTTGCCGCTTTTTGGTACGGTGTGGGCTCCGGCAACGTCCAGAACTGTTGACGCGCGATAAATTCCCCCACGGCTTTTTTAGCGGCCGGGCCGAAGTTAAACCCGTCGGTCGTATACCCCGGTTGCCGGACGATTGACGCCCCGTCCGAAGACTCAAGCACTTGGTTTATATCAATAACCAGGGGGTACTCCGACTTGAGCCACGCATTATACGCCTGCCGAACCCCGTTCAAGTCGCCATAGATGCCCCTGTGTGGCGACACCGTGAGATAGACGGGGGTGTAGTTGTCCGCTGCGGCCAACGTAGCCAACGCTGCGATAGACACCTTAAGCTTGCTAAGGACCGTGGCCGAACTATCGCCGGCCTCAAAGTTTGTAATCATATCGTTGGCCCCGCCCTGGATAATCACGTAGTCAGCATAATACGCCGCCATCGGGGTCATATCCGTAGCCCACCGAGCCGCCATATCATCCAGTGTGTCGCCCGCCATAGCCCGGTTGAACGTTCGGGCGTTTAGCTCCGTTTCGACCCACCGACTCACCTGTACGGATCGTATATCATCCGGCCGGCCCGCCGCGCGAATCGTGTTACTAAAAGCCGGGTAGGCGTCCACACCGGCCATAGTCTCATCGCCGATTAGCGCAATGCCGTCGCTGGCCAGATGGCTGTTGTGCATACGCTCGAACTGGAAGCCCCCAATATAGACATCGGCCAGATCGCCTACGAGCGCCGCAAGTTTGGCTTCGAACCAGTTTATATCCCGGAGCGTACCGCCGAAGTAGCCCCCGGATGCGCTATCACCCGCGTAAACTTCCGTCGTATTACCCGCTAAAACTTTCGTCCACACGCGCCGGGGCTTATCCGTCGCTAAACGTTGCCCGTGGCCGGGGTTGGAAAGCGGCGGGCCAACCGCTCGCATATGGAACCGCGCTTCACCTTCGGTTGCGTTAAGCACGTAAAAAGACATCATGTACCAGTACCCCGCGGCAAGCGACGGCGCGCCAGGCGCCGAGCTATACGCAGTCTTAAATAGCGTGTTGGCGGACGTGTCTTTAATCCGGGTTAACGTTACCGGGACGCCGTCCACGTCAATATCAACCGTATCGGCAGTATCAAGGGACGCTGAAGACGACACCAACGAATACCACGAGGCGGTACCCGGGGTTTCGCTATATTGCTGTATGTTCTGCTGGCCTCCGAGCTTCACGTTTTTTACGATATACTGTGTTGTCGGGGTCTTACCGTAGTCCGGACGTACCATAGGATAGTTGTTGTCCGCTATCCGGTCCGCCAGATCCACAGCGCCGGCCGCTTCCACAAGGGCCAACCGGTCCCCCCGCTGGGCCCCCGCCATAACGCTATCTTGCGCGTCGTCCTGTAACTCATAAACAAACTGAATTGTAACCTCCGTTGTCCCGTAAATTTTCCTGGCCGCATAACCGAGGGCCATCGCGCTCGACAGCTCCGGCGCCTCGTCAACCACCGGAACGAAACGCGTAGCGCCGGCCGGCACGTCAACCCACGCCGTAAGGCGGTACTCCATATCGTCGGGTTGCGAGCTGGACGGGCTTGGATCTGCGTAAAACGCCAGGCCCGCGATATCGTGCGAGCCCTTATTACTAACCGCAACGCCTGTTAGTTTGGCACCAACAGGGAAACGGTACCCGGCCGCCGCGGGGGCGGTCGTGCTATACGTCCCACCGGCGAGCAAAAAATACCCAAAATCCGCCGCCGGGAGCGCCGCGAGATTCCCGGACCAATCGAAAAGATAACTCTTCGTAATGCGCTCGGCGTACCGGTTCGCGTCGTCAGTGAACGGGAACAACCGCACACCGTCCCCCGTAACCGTGCCCGTCTTAACCTCCGCAAACATAAATTCGGTGTCTTCGGCCACAACGGCAATGGTGCCGTCCCGGAGCTCCGAGCTATCCGTTGACTGCAGGTCAAAAATGTTTACGAAAACGGCGCCGAACAACCGCCGGCACGCCTGGTAATACTGCGACGCGCCATACTCGTCTGCGTTACCGCTCACCAAACCGCCGCCCGGAATCAGGCCCTCGTACAAAAGCGTCTGGAAAAACCCGAACCAATCGTTAACCACGGCCTCGTCCCACGGCGTGCCCGTACCGTCCCCCGGTGTGGTTATATTCTGAGCCTTGCCCAACGGGTAGCCGCTCGCCGGGAACGTGACCTTTCCGGGGAAAGAAATAAAAGGTAGAATAGCCATTTCAAGCGCTCCTGTTTAGCTGTAATTGACCAACATTCCGAGCCAGTTCTGCGCCGGGCAGACGCCCAAACAAAGCGCTTCAAACTCGTCTTTTCGGGCCGTCGGAACCGCCGCCATATCACCGAAAACCCCGGCGCCGATATAGATAAAATACGGCCACTTACTTGAGTCTACCGGCACCGTGTAGACAACACCCGGGCCTCGGTTAACCAACGGGTACCCCGGGGCCTCAGTCCCATTACCACACTCGGCGAAAACCTCGCCGCACTCCGCCAACGCTTCGCCGCAGTCCACCCCCGAACGTGTCGTACCGGAGTCGCTCTGTAGCCATAAGACCGGGCTTCTGGCCGTAGCCGCCGCACTAACCCCTAACGGGGGTTCTGTTCCAGGCTCCCACCATTCATGGACATATACGTCAAACCCGGCCGCCTGTAGCGTATCCTGGATGTAGCGGGGGCTCTGACCGCCCGTAGCCGCCCACGCCGCCGCCAATCGATCTCGCCGCTCCTGTTCGGTGAGCACGATATCCCGCAAGCCGAATTGACGCTCCCACGCTTCAAGCTCGCGCGTCGTTTGCGGCCCGATGTCACTCCAGACGCCATCAATAAACGCCCGTACGTCCACCTCTAAACCCGACAAGCCAACGAAAAACTGACGTAACTGTTTTTCCGTCGTTATACGCCAAGCCCGGGCCACCGGTAGAAGATGTTTAGTTATCATGCGAACGTCACCGAATCTAATTTAGCCTTTTCACCCACACCGAGAGTATACAGCGAAAATGGCGTGGACGACTCTTCGACAGTTACCGAGGTGAGCACACCACCGGCCGCGCTTGTAATATCGTTCACAACCCCAGTAACCCCGCTATTAGTCACGCGGTCAAGCCGCGGCAAGATCGAAAGCCCGGAGATAAACGGCGCCCGCGCCAGGAAGTATTCCACAAGGGCCGCTTCGATATCCGCTTGAACCTGCGACGGGTTGTCCACCGTGAGCCCTGTAACCGTAACGTCAAATCCAGTCCGCGTTATCGCTAGCGCGTTCGCCAAGGCCGTAGCGGGCCGCCGTGTAGCCAACCCGTTCTGATTCGTGTTTATGGCGTCTAACACCGCTTGAAGCTGGGCGTACGTCGGGATCCCGTCCGCTGATCCTGAGCTTTCTTCTGTAGCCTCGGCGTAAACGTCGACTTGGCCCGGGTTAACGCTCGTGTACGGGTAGATACTGACGATCCCCGGCACCTCTTCGCTCCAAGCTTCATAGTCCGCGTACGCCCCGCCCTGCGGCCGCTTCTGGAATCGATCTATCACACGTTGGCGGTAGACTTCCACCGCTTCCGCGTCAGCGCCTGTAACAAGCTGCGAGTCTACAATCGTGTCTCGTGCTACGTTCGCAAGCGGGTTCGCAAACGATACGACCGCCCCCGCACCGAGGTTGCCGACTGCCCCCGCGCCGCCCGCGCCGGCCGGATCTGACGCTGCCCGGGCGGTCACCTGGACTATAGACGCATCAAGCAAAACAGCATTTATCGTCAAGTACGTTACGCCATTATCCCGGCCCACTAATTGCGCCCCGGCATCCAAGGTCCCACCTTGGAGTTGCACGGTGACATCTAAAACGAGCTCCGCCCGGGTTGCCGCCGTAGGCTCCCCGACGCCAACCAAACGCCCCCACTGGATCAAGGGCTCGACCGTCACGCCGTTAATATCTGTCCGGTTTATCGTAGCGGTCTGCGGGAAAATCTGCTGGAATATAAACCCGGAGTATTTATATAAAATCACGTAAACGCCGGCCAAAACCTTAGCCAGCACCCCCATAAAAGACTTAGGAAGCAGCGGGATAGACTGGTTTAATTCCGCTTCAAGCCGCGAAATTATGTTTTCGCTTATCTCTTGCGTTGTCGGTGTCGTCAAGCTCATACGCTGGCCTTCCAATTTTCAATAAAGGCAAAATCCGTAGCTAACCCCCGCGCTACAACACTAACCGCAATGTGGATTTTATTCAACTGCGGGATGGCCGCGGTGGCCGAAACGGTTGACGCCACGCCCTCGGTAACAAGCCACGCCAGGTCCCGGTTAACGGCGTCCTCAACGCGCCGTAAGTTTTCTGACGTAGCGGCCAGCGCCTGAAGCAAATGTTGCGTTTCGCTCCGGTACCAGTCGACCGGATCAGTCTCCGAAAGATTCGCCCACCAACTTGAGCCCGCGTCGGACCCGCCCGGGTCGTCTTCGTTCCCCCCGAAAAGCGATAGATAAACGGTCGTACCTAAACCGCCGTCCATCGCCATAACACCGCCCGTTACGGTAACGTCTCCGCCGTCGTCCGTCTGGTATAGCATCACGTCGCCTTGCTGGCTCATAAGTTCGGCCCCGTGGTTCCCGGCGCTGTCGTAACGCTATGCGTATGACCGGCAAGCTCCTTAGTTGCGGCGATAACCGACGGCGCAGAAATCGCCCCAGTCGTTGTTATGTTGCCGGACGTATCAATCGTGACCCCATTTATCGTAACGTCACCAGAGGCGCCCATGGTGAAAGATCCGGCCGCCGTTGCTATAATGATATCCCCGTTATTACGTAGCCACACCTGGCAAACCGTGGCGCCTGTCGCGGGGTCCCGGGCGTAGATCCGCTTACCGCCGGCCCCAACTGAAGACTGATTTACGGGGTCCAGATACGCAATAGCAAGCTGGTTACCTTCGCCGGTCGTTGGTATCGTCGCCACATAGTCCCCCGGTAGGGGCTGCGAATCATCGCCCGGGGGCGCCATGTGCCGCGCCGTCAGATTGTACCCCCCGCCGGTATCGGCTTTCACGTCACCGACTACGATACCGTTATACAACCGTTGCACAAATGAAAGTGTTTTGGCTAATCGTCCCACGGTAGCGCCTCCGGGATCTGGCCGCCGAGTGACCCCGGCATAACAAGATTTAAGATAGCGGATTCCTTATCTCGTGACCGAGAAATACCCACCGATCGAATCGTGAAAGCGTACTCACCATAAACCATGGCGTCTGGTGCCTCAAGCGTTACTGTCGTATCGGGGGCCCACAGATTGCCCGCCGCGTCACGCATCGTCGCCACTTTTACGCTATACGCCACCGCATTGGCGAACATCCGGCCGGCCTTTGACTCAACCGCCGCAACCGCGGCCGCCGCCTCGGCGTCCCCGATATCAAACGTTGACGGCCGCAGCACCCCCGTAAGCCGTTCGTTTCGCCAGGGGTGCTGATCGCCATCAAGCCCGAAAAAAACCGGCTCCACCCCCGTTATATCGCTATAGTACGCTTGCGGACGGAACTGAGGCGTTACGCTTAATAACGGGCCTTCGCCCTGCCGGAGCCTCGCAACGGGCGCGGTCGCCTTACCTGGCCGACGGAACAAAAGGGCACCCCCGGGGGTGC
>Ga0164310_10000280_pt1 | contig 26475 bp, 42 predicted proteins | sample GuaBasSedimGuay1_FD_121795 | JGI IMG/M metagenome (GOLD analysis project Ga0164310, IMG submission 121795) | Subseafloor sediment microbial communities from Guaymas Basin, Gulf of California, Mexico - Guay1, Core 4569-9, 0-3 cm | ecosystem: Environmental > Aquatic > Marine > Hydrothermal vents... | reverse complement strand
CTCTTTTGGGTCATTTTATTTTTTTTAGTGGGATTCCTTTTTTGTTTTCCACCCCAAATTTTCATTCATCTACCCCCCCCCCCCCGTTTCTTCTGTTGGGAGAGTTCCACACGAAATTTTGCCATATTTTTTTTATTCTTCTACTTCTATTGCCGACTTTTCTCCACACGAAATTTCTCCTGGAATTTTAATTCTCCAATAAATTTGATGTTTATTATTGATTCCTGTTTCACCAAATGAATTGCATTTTGAATGATCTTTATAAATATGGATTATTCCAGAATTATGAAAATTTGTTAACCATGAATCTTCTGATATGCCGTTTTTAACCAATCCAAAATATGGACACATAATATTACTCCATTCATCTAACGACATATCTTTGTTTTCCAAATTTTTTTCTTTAATCATCTGTAATAATTTTTTTTTGTATTCTGTCATTGTTACATCTTCAAAGGGATCGTTTCTTTAGGTTTTGATATTTTTAAAGATTTTTTCTTTGTTTCTTCATTTGCTTCATTCAATACTTTGTTTATTGCAGATACTTTTGTTTTAAGATCATGTTCATCTTTAAATGGAACTTCTTTGCAATACCATTCTTTTGTTCTTGCATCCTGTCCTGCAATTCCGTTTTCGCTTATTTTTATATATTTATTTATTTTGTCTAACATTTTTTTTCAACTTCCGTTTTTCTTATTTTTAATTGTCTTTTCATTTCTTTTTCATAAACTGATAGGGATGTATTTCTACAATCAAAACAATTGTAATTACTTTCTTCTTTTAATTTTTGTGTAAATATTTTTACTAAATGATATACTCTTTTATCACCTGTAAAAGTATATTGTTTTCTATGTATAAAATTTTGATAACATACATCTATTAATGTATGCAAATCTTTATGTGTTAAATTTATTTCATGTTTCATTTTTTTCCTTCCTTTGCTTCATATCATTATATAATGATTCTAAAAATAAATATACTGAAAACATACTTAACAACAAGCAAATAAGGAATACTGAAAAGTATGCCTTATCTACTGTAAAAACAAATGCACCCCATCCCATTAAGATTCTACATCCCCTTTTTTAATTAATCTCTTTGGTAAACCGATATAATACCATGTTAATAATATAATTATGAAAGTTATTAAACCATTCCATATAATAGCCAATACTAATATTTCTTCCTGTGGTTTATCGATACCAATCCTTATTGTATCCCATTTCCATTTGATATAAATATATGAAAATATTTGGTTGATGTTCATTGATAAAATCGTCATTGCCCAGGTGAACAATCCACACCCGAACAACCTTATGAAATGAAATTTGGTTATCATACTTTTTTTCAATCCAGGTTTTCTTCTTAAACCTATTGTTTTGATTGATCTATTATTATGTATTGTTTGTTAAGTTACAATATTAACAAAATAACGGTTTCTATTTTACCAAGTCATTATTGTTGCCATATATACTATATATAGTTAAGTGTAACGTAAAACAAGAAGAAAATAAATGAAAAGAAGAAATAAAAATAAAAAATCAATGGTTTTTGTGGTTTTGATTTGCTAAAAAAAAATTAAAATGCCATGACACTTTTGGCCGATCCAATAATTATTTCATTCTTATTTGATAGTTTATATTACTATATAGAAACCCATTCTTTTGATTCCACAATGTCCTTATCTTTCAGAAGATCATTCCAAGTTTTCTTTTTATTCATACGGTTGTAACGATCCCTTAATGGTTTATACCAACCATAAAATCCTTCGGTTTCAACTACTTTTCCGTTCCGATCCTTTTCGTATATCCCAGGAACATGACTATCAAACGGTTCTTCCCAATCGTTTTCTGTTCCTGTTTTCCCTAAACGATCACTCCAATAATGATATGCTTTGGCCGTTCTTAAATGCCGTTGGGATGGATAGGGCGAACTTGGCCTTGATCCTTCTTTTGTAATATCAATAACAACACATGATTTGAAACTTCTTATCTTATTAACAATATCTTCTTTTCCAATTGCACTAAAAATAATACATGCCCAATCCGACCTTGCCGTTTGAAGATACTTCCCAACACTTTTTACAAACCTGTCTTGATAATCCAGGGCATTAAGCCATGATCCCGCATCATCCCAATGGTAAACATAATCTCGATGTTTCATTTTTAACCATTGCTTGATAACATGGGCGGGGTGAAATCCAAGATGTGATTTAAAAAGTTTCAAATTCCAATTGGCCGTTTTCCCATTGCCACCCCATTTCTGTGTATCCCGATGTGCATACACTTCTGCAATGATCCTATTGGCATAACTTGTTTTGCCATAACCATTTTTTCCATTGATTACAAATATTTCAAATTCATCATTATCATATAATTCTAAAACTCTTTTTGTTGCATCTAACATATTTATTCATCTGCCATCTGTGAACCGCCCCGCACCTTTCTGCTTCCATAAAGAAGGATTCTTTTTTTTGCAAGAAGATTCTTTATAAATTCAAAAAGTTCTTTGTAATATGCGTTTCGCAAATCTGGTTCGATCATGGCCCGTTTCCCTGGGTGAAACCAATAATCGGGATTTTTAAGAATTATTTCTTCTGTCTTTAATCTATATTTTACTTTTAATTGTACGATAAATTCTTCAATGATCTTCTTTGCATTAAACCCTGGGTATGTTGCAGAAACACATGAATAAAGAGATTTAACAGTATTTGGATATCCTATCTTGCCTTCTGCAAATATACATGCTTCAAGGCATTTGTGAATTGTTTTCCTGTAATCTGTTTTATCAAGAACAGATGTTGCCGTTGCATATGTTTCTTGCGACATATTTATAATTCCATCATAATGCTTTCAACGATCTTATCAAGATTCTTCAACATCTGCCGTTGTGGTGCTTCAAGTTTTTCTTCTTCTTCTTTCTGTTTCACCCTGTATTTAATAATAGTATTGCAGATGTTTACATCGCCACTTTGAAGGGCCAAATCATAAATAACACCCAATTGAGTATTTACGAATATGAATTTGTCCTGTTCATTTAACAATGGTAATGTTTGGCTTATTTCTTTCTTGATCCAATCGATTCGATATTTTATTTGTTTTTTTATTTCTTCCATTTTAAAACCTTCCCAATGCATCCAATATTTTTGGAATACACACAATCAATAATACAATAATACACCCGATAACAAATAATAACACCATCGTATCCATATCTGCCTTTACCAATTAATACCCCCTGGATAATAACCATTTGTCATAAAATATTTGGTGTGCAAATTTTGAATGTTTTTTTTTCATGTGTTCTTTTACTTCTTTTATTTTATGTTGGCAAAGAAAACCAAGATCAATAATTTCTGATCTGAAAAATAAATTTTGTTCTTCTTCTTTAAAAAAGGGAATTTTGAATGCCTGTGATTTAAATACGTGTTGAAAATCTGGAAGAATTTCATTTTGTATTAATAATAATATTTCATCAACATGCACCCCAAATTCATGGGCCAATGCATACAATGAAATTTCGTTATCTACTTTTTGCAATCTTTTTTGTAATTTGTTTTTATCCATCTGTTCACCTAAATAAATATCTTAATTTCTTCTTACGATTTGTTTTATCTTTTTTCATAAATCCAAGGTTTTTATCGCATAATGCACTTCCTTTCATTACCGATTTTCTTCTGCATACTTTGAAATAATTGCATTCTGTGCATTTTGATTCTTTCATGTTTCCCCTGGGTGCGATGTAATGATCTTTCCTTCAACTACTGTATAATGATGCAAACATTTTTTGCAAAAGAAAATTGGTGCAAAACTATAAGATTCTTGATCTTCAACCAATTCCCCACCGCAAAAACATTCACTCATGTAATCATACTCAAAAACATAAGGCCAATGACTATTGCACCAATGATTAAACCGATCACAAGAATATATGGAAAATCGTTTTTTCGTTTAATTGGTTCATGGCATTTTTTAACATCCAATGCCGTTCTTACTGCTTGTTTAATCATACTTGGAACAACATCTGGTGTTCTGATAAACCACCATTCCGCATCATTTCTTAAATCAATGTTGAAAATTCCATCCGTTATTTCGATAACTTCATTTCCATCGGTATCTTTATGTGTAATTCTAACTTTCTTTTCTGTTGTTTCTTCTCCATTTTCATTTGTTTTTGTGATCTTAATTCCTTCTGCTTTAACATTTAAAAATCCTGGTTGTGGTAAATTGTTTTTTATCTCCATTCCTGTTCTGATCTTTTCACTTATATGTTGAACTGTTGGTTCTGGTGCTTTGTTTGATATTCCTTTTCTTTTCTTTTCAAGAATTTCATCTACGTGTTCTTCCATCTTTGAAAAAGAAAAGTCTATATCTTCAAGTTCATCTTCTGGTTTATTTTTTCCACTCAATTGCTTTCACCTTCCCTTTTTCTTTTGCAATTTTGTATCCATCAACTCCATTTACAACATGTTTTTTCATGTATTTTCTTGCAACACTTCTTTTTAAATCAAGGCCCGTATTTAACATGTCAAAAACGATCATTGCGGGATTTCCATTTATTGTTCTATATGGAAAATCCGATGTGTCCATAAAATCGGCATCGTTTCCATAACAAATTGTTTCTGCTTTGCCATATGTTCCCTTTGGTGCTATCAATGGAATAATGATCCCATCTTTTGTTACTCTAAATACGACAATTTCATCTGGTTCTGTTGGATCAATTAAAGGAACTAATCGATTTCCCCCGATCTTTGAAAGAATCCAAATGAAACTTACAAAAAGGATCATAACACCCATTAACAACAATGCAAAGAACCAGATTGGGATTGTTTCTCCTTCCCTAAATACAACCATTGATGCAATCCAAACTGCAAGTAATATTGGAATTAAACCTGTAATAAAAATTGCAACGCTTTTTTCTCTATTTCCAAATTTTAATCTTATGTTATCCACTCCTTGGTATCATTCCAGGTTGCCCCAAATATTCTGCGGTTTGCCTGGTTGTTTGTGTTTGTTGCGACATTGGGCCTTCAAATAAGAACCGCCCTTCAACACTCATACTTAAACCCAATCGGCTTAAAAAATAAGAAAGTTTAAGCAATACAAAATCCAAATCGTAACCAAGATAATCGATCTTTTCAAGTAAATTATATATTTCATCTACCTGTTCAAGATAACTCCACAAATGGCTTTTTGGGATGTTTGCCAAACTTATTTTGTTACCTATTAAAAGTTTTACGGGGGATTCAAAAAAACTTTTATAGGGTTCTGGTAGTGTTTCCGTGAGTGGTTCAAGGGCCAAAACAATGGCACTCCACTTTCCTTTCATTTCTTCAACGGGTGAGTGTTCCGTAACTGTTACCGACACTATTTCACCTTTCTTCTTCCATGTTTTTTATTGTAAACATATGATAACCAGATTGTGAAAAATCCGAATATCGACATAAAAAAATAAAATAATAATCCGCCTGTTAATACTGCAAGGATCATAAAGAAAAAGAAACCCATCATTGGCAAAACTAACATACTCATTAATTCGCTTATATATTCAAATCTGCCATAATTAAGGTCGTTGTCCACAAGGGTTTGAATGTATTCACTTCTTCCTTTGTATTCTTTCCCAGGGCCAACTTTGAAATCATCGATTACTTTGATAGTTGATACTTTTAAAGAAATACCTGGATTTTTTGAAAAATCTTCCCCACTCATAAAAAGAGTAAAAAGAATTGATACTATTTAATTCTATATCGTTATATAAAAAAAGAAAAAAGAAGGATGTTATTAAAACATCTGCCTTCTTGAACCAACTGCCATTACTGCAAGGATTGCCATTGAAAGGGCCGTAATTATGATAACTACGATTTCAATATCTACAACGCTTGAAAATCCAGTTGTAACATTTCCAATTAAGGAAATGGTTGCATTTTCTCCTGCCGTTCTTGATCCTGCCGTTCCAAAACTTTCTTCAAGGGTACTTCCAATTTCCCCAATGATGTATGCACCAATTGCCAGGGCAGAAAACCCAACAATTATCGCCATTGTCATTGGAACAATGAACGAAAATGCACCAACATCTTTTTCAAATTCTTGGAATTTTTGATTTGCTTTCATGGTTCACCATTAAAACATTTGCCGTCTTGATCCAACTGCCATTACTGCAAGGATTGCCATTGATAATGCTGTAATTATAATCACAACTATTTCAATATCTACAACACTTGAAAATCCAGTAGTAACATTTCCAATCAGATTGATTGTTGATTGTTCGTTTTGTGTTGGCGATGCACCAAAACTTTCTTCCAGGGTGCTTCCTATTTCGCCAATTATGTATGCACCAATTGCCAGGGCAGAAAACCCAACAATTATCGCCATTGTCATTGGAACAATGAACGAAAATGCACCAACATCTTTTTCAAATTCTTGGAATTTTTGATTTGCTTTCATTTCTTTTTCACATCTCCATATTTTATATTTGTGAAAAGCAAATCTGTTTTTATCCCATATAACTATATATCGTTGTTATAAATTGACACCAACAGAAAAAACATTTTTGTCATTTCTTGACAACTTCTTCATTTAAAACATCTTTTTCTTAAATAATATCTTTTTTTTCTTCCCTATTGGTTCAAATTTCAATGAAACACCCTTTGGAATGCTTACAAAACCACTTCTCCGCCATCTGTTTGTTGATATTGGGTTCATTAATCCATTATCGATTAAGTTATCGCATCGTTTGCTTATCTTAACGCTTACCTTTTGCCAGGTGTTCCCGTGTATTTCTGCTTTGTATTCAGTAACAGGGTGTTCTTTAAGATCGTTAAATATTCGATCCAAGGCAATATCTTTAAAAGGATCAATTAAGATATAATTTCTTCCTTTCTTTTTTCCCATTGTATCCCTTAATATTGTTCTTCATACCATATTGTGCTTCGTTTTCCGTAAGATTCAAGCATTTTTTGCCAAGGTTTTTCATAAAATAGATATAAACAATAAAATGTGAACATGAGATTTATATATACAAATAATACAAATAATAAACCAAATGGTGCAACAGTTGCAATTGTGTTTGAAACAAGTATCCCATCGCTATCGAACCCGAACAGATCAACACCAAAATATGATAAGGCCGTCATAAAAGAAAACACCATATTGATGAAAGATAAGATCATTGCAAAGATCACTTTATTAAAAGTTGTTTCTTCAAAGAATAACAATATTCCTGTAAACAGAAATAAAATTATTGCCAGTATTGTAAATATTAACGTCATATCCAAGGGTATTCCCATTTTATATCAACTCCTTAAAACATTTTCTTCCTATAAATATTTAATCGGTTCAAGGCATCTTGATCTTTCGGCCTTCTATGATCTGCCGTTGGATCACGTAATGATTTTTTAAGATTCTTTTCAATATGGTTCAAGGTTGGGTAATTGATCCCCCTTATTTTTTCCCTTCTCAAACCTTTGGGTGTTGGTGTATAATCTGCATAAGTTTCATCTGTTGCATGTGCTTTAACTTTCCATGTTCCAGGGTGCTTTGCTTCCATAACAAAGAAAAAATCCCCGCCCATTAATTTATCAAGGGCCTTTTCTGTTTCCCTGGCATCAATATAAGGTGTTGGTGAAAAAATATCAAAATCTTTTGTATGTCTATCAAGATGTTTTGGAAACCTGGCATTCAAGGCCCTTGCACCATAATGTGTTTCTCTTTTATCTGTTCGTTTGATAATTACTTTGCCGATCTTGTGTTTGTTCTTATGAAATTTATTTGTTTCTTTTAAAGATAAGTTTCTTCTTTTATCACTTACTTTCTTTTTGAATAATTTCATTTTACCAATCCCTTTTTTTCTTTAAAAATAATCCCAACATGAGAACGGCCACACAAAGAACTGCGATCAAACTGAATAATAAACTGATTTGCGAACCCAAGGCCGTAAGAAAACCTTTCTTGAATCCAAATGCACCAAAAGTTAAAAGAATTGCCACCAGAACGCTTGAAACGTGCTTTGTTGATCCCCAAGTCAATGCAATAACACCCAAAAAGATGAACGGCCATATAAGATCATCAATGTAAACTGTGAATGGTTGTAAACCAAATTCTATTATGGAATTATTGAAATCTGCAAAGTTAAAAATAGATCCCACTATGCTAATCATTGACATATTAACTCGAACTCCTTTGGCCAGATGCCAGATCAACAATTGTTATTACAAATAGGATTAAAACACCAACTGCAAACATTAAAACAAGATATTGAACTGATCCCCCCATATCTGCAACCAAACTATCCAATACTCTTTTACTGTTTGCCCACATCGTAGTAAAAACAACACCGATAATCATAAATGCAATTGGTGTTGTGCTTCTTGTAAGAAACGATGCCCCAAAACCAACCAATATCAATCCGCCCAATATGTATCCAAAAGTAAATTGTACTCCTGCAATGTTTGCAACATCCCCTGTTACTGAATTTGTAATAAAAGCCGTAAACATATCATCTGGCGATGGAAGATTATTGGGATCATCTAAATTATAACTATCATCTGAAATTATATCCCCATAAAATGTTGTTGGGAAAAAGTTTGTTGATGCAACAAAGAAACATGCCATGTTGAAAAATAAAAAGAATATTACTATCTTAAATATTAATCTCATTCGATCACCTTTTTTCCTTGAACCAATATCATTGTTATAAAACCAATAACAAGGGCAATCCCTGCATAAACCATTATTTTTCCTTCTTCTGGAACTGCAAGATACCAAGTTAATAATCCACTATATAAACCACTTGCAATAATTCCAAATCCTGGTTGTTTTATTGCACCAAAACCAATAATTAAGATTATGGAAGGAAGATACCATAAGAACATGATTACATATCCCATTTCAAAAGTTCCAAGTTCTCCAATAAGAAGATTTTCCAACCAATTTCCAGAATGTTTGTTTGAACCAATAGGGCTTACATATATTTTGAAATCTTCAACAAATCCAATTTCTGAATGATTCATATAAACCCTTATCATATGAGTTCTTGAAGCATTGGCAACAAACCATTGTTCAATATTTGTTTCTGTTGTTCCAGAATATGAACCTATCAACGTAAAAGTGTCATTATAATATTCATATACATAAAATTGAAAATCTGTTGTGTTACCAGATAAAAGATCATATGTTAATTTTAAAGTATTGTTTGAATAGATCGTTCCTTCTATGTTTGTAATATCTCCGATTGTATCAACAATTATTTCTGGTGTTTCCCATATCAAACGGAATTGATGGGTTAATATTTCCATTCCAGGTGTCCAACTGTCATTTATTGTTGTATATCCATCTTTGCTTATTATAAAAATATAATTTTTCAATGGTATTAAATGCACATCAACCAGGCCAGAACTACTTGTGTATAATGTTGAAACATCAACAAATGATTCATTTACTGATCTTTTAACTTCAATGAATGCATCTTCAATTGGTTCGCCATATTGGTCTACAACTTCAAGAAGATATAATTCTGCATTTTCAACAGGGGGTAAATAAGCATTCAATAAATAAAAACTGCTTTCATCTAAGTCTTGGTAATATGTTCTTGTTTCATATTCTTCATAAGTATAATTAACAATGATCTTATTAAATTCTGGCGATGCATCTGGTAATATTGTTATAAGATCATCTTCCAGGGTGAATGGTGGGTAATAATTTGTTCCGCTTGTGGTGTTTATAGTTGTAACATTTGTTGTTACTTTGCTTTTTGGATCAAGTAATAAAACAATATATGTGATTGTGAAATTTTCATCTATTGCATAACCTGTGAATGTTTCTGATTTATCCGAATAATTTTGCGATGCACTAAAAACAAATCTTATCTGATCCCCCAATGGTAATTGTGAAATATTTAATGTGTGTGGGTTTGTGTTGTTTCTGCTTTCATAACTTTGTGATCCATCTTGATTAAATATGGCAACGTCAAATTCCAATGGAATGTTTGTTTCTTCGTCATAACAATTTGCAACCAACCCCCCGACTTCAACATCTACCTTTGTTGAATATGTTCCGTTTGCATAACTCCATAAAGAATAATGATAATCATCTTGAAAAAAAGAACTTGTAACTGTTTTATCTGTTCCATTATAAACAAGATCGCCATCGGTTGGCCCTGTTGGTAAACTTCCCTGTTTTCTTCTTACCATTGTAGTTCTTGCCCCTGTTCCATTTGTCCATGTAATATCAAATGTTGTTGCGGAAATAGTAATAGCAACACCTGTTGGCGGATCAGGGGGAACAGAAATGTTTGCAGATGCATTTTCACCGCTAAATGGGTTTGCGTATCCCCAACACTTATAAAAACATCTTTTCCCTTGTAAATTACTATCTGTATAACTGTTTCCTGTGCTATTGTAAACCTGTGTTCCGTCATCTGGTGTTGTTGGGTAACTATCATATTTTCTTGTAATAACTGTTGTTCCTGAATGTGTCCATGCAATATTAACACCACTTGCCGTTGAATTTAATGCAAGTGTAAAACCTGTTGGAACAACTGGAATGGAAACAAAACTTACTTGTGGACCTGAAAAAAAGAAAGATGCATTTGAACACCATGCTTTCACATAATAAGTTGTTCCTGTTGAAAGACCTGTAACTGGATAATCAAAAAATGCACCCTTTGCCGTTGAACCGCTTGAAACATTGGCAACTGCATTTGCTTCTGTAACAGGCGATGTTGTTCCATACCAGAAACCACAATCATAATTTCCAGATAATAATGCACTATTTGATAACCACCCATTTAATGTTGCGGTTGTTGTTGCAATATCATCTACTGATTCGGTAACAACAAAATTTGATGATTCTCCAAAAACCATGAATCCATCTGTTTCATTAAACATATGATATAAATTTCTACTCCAACCATTATAATTCATATAATCATAAAATATTATTAATGTGTCCATCCAACCCGTTAATTCATTTGCAGATGCTTCGTTTGCCCCTATTGTAAAAGAATCAAATGCACCATCAAAGGCCGATACATCGCCTGTTGTCCCCGTTCTGAAATCTTCCCCTTTTGCCCATGTTACTTCTGGCGAACCATCATTTCCGCCCCCGCCCATCCAATAAGCAGGGGATTGCGTATTATCAAACACCATTGAATGCATTTGCCAAGTATAATCTGCATTATTATATCTTGAAAACCAATTTACATCCAACCCCCAACCAGGAGTTCCATCTATTCTCCATTTATGGTCTACTTGAGAAAGTTTTATTGTTTCGACATCTGCATTGTAATCGTAATAAAAATAACAACTATGTTCTGGTGAATTTTGGATTATTTCGGATACAATTCCGCCACCATCGGCATTTAATGCATCATGGCATTCAGAAGGTAAATCAATGAAATCGTTATTGCCATCGAACCATTGGCAAATTCCTTTTCTGGTTGTGTTCCCTGTCGGCATACTCCCCCGATATGTTCCATCGTTATTATTTCCCGAATAATCATGCATGGTTGTTCCAGTTGTTTCATTCATATAATAGACCGCACAATACATATCATCTGCAAAAGTTTGGTCATTGTTTTGGTTATCTGTTGCCGTTGGGTTTCCATAATACATATAAAAAACATGATCTTTGGATGTGTTTATTGTTGAAACATTAACCCAAACCCAATTAAAACTTGCAGGATTCCATGTTTCCCCCAATGTATAATAATATTCAGTATTCATTGGGGAAATAAATCTTATATCCTTTGCATCATTTGAACAATTTGCAGATATTTCGGCACTAATATTAATTAACATGGCATAATTATATGCAAATGCACCATCTGTTGAAAATGATTCGTTTATTGTAATTCTGGTATTATAACTCCAATCACCATCCCACCATTCCGCTTGAACACTTGCGGATGTATTTTTTGATTCAATACTGTAAACATCTGATAATGTCCACACTCTATAAAAATAATAATGTCCTTCTACAACATCCGCATCTGCATAAGATGTTCCTGTTCCAGAATAAATAGTTGTTCCATCGGTTGGCCCTGTTGGTATTCCTGTTTCACTTCTTTGGATTTGTATTGTTCCATTTCCATCTTTTACCCATGCTAAATCCACTTCATAATTCGATTCATCATAAGTTGCCGTAAAAGAAGAAACAACCAAAGGAATTGTATAAAAATCATCATAAAAACTTGAAAGATTCCAATATGTTGCGTTATACATCCAACCCGCAACATAAAATGGTGTTCCTGTATCCAATCCAGTAATTGCATAATTATATTCTTGATTTGATGTATAAGAACCAACAGTAATATTTCTTAATGCATTTGCATCTGTAACAGGATATTCATTCCCAATAAGAAAACCACAAGTGTATGCACCGCTTGGTGGTTTATCAGTATCTACCCACCCATTTAATGTTGCCGTTGATGTTGTAATATCTGTTGTTTCGTTTGTTCTTACCCTAACTTCAAAAGGTAAATCTGAAAATGTAATAAAACCATCTGTTTCATATAATGATGCTTTGAATAAATCTTTTGTAGTTTCGTTTGTATTCATACAATGAACCATAATGGCATCAATTTCACCCCAATGTTCATTGTCATTTGAATAATTTGCACCAACTGTTACACTTGAACCACCATCCCATGTTCCATCTGGTCTACAAGATGCATCATGTGTTGCCGTTCCATAATTTCCGCCTTGTTCATATCCAAATTCCCCTGTTCTCCAAGATGCGGTGTCTTTATTATATCCATAACCTTGTCCAAAAGAATGAAATTTATTTGCACTCAATCCAACATTGTATCCTTCTGTTGGGGTAACTTCTCCAGAACCATTTGTCCATAATCTTGGTCTTAATCTATATGATGATAAACCCCCTGTATTATCAAATTTAAAATAATCATCTCCCGATGTATAATCTTGATAATAACATCTTGTCGGTTCTCCTGAATCGTAAAATGCATATGTCATATGCAACATAACCCCGCCAGAGATTCCTTTTTCTGTCCATGATACACCTTGCGGTAATTTTATATAATCCCCTGTTCCATCAAAATACTGGCTATAACCCCAACCCCTGTTTTTCAATCTTGAATCGTTTCTGGTTGGTAAACTTCCATAATATGTTCCATCATGTTTCTGTGCCGTTGCATCATAAACAGTTGTTCCAGAATCTTCATTTAAAAAATAAACACCCAACCATTTGCTATTATCAAAAGTATGGTTTGATTGTCCATTTGTTGCCCCCGCATTACCATAATACATCATAAAAGTTGTATCATAATCTGAATAAATATCTGTAACATTTACAAAAACAATATTATATGTTGAATCGTCAAAAGGCCTTTCCAATTGATGATCCAATATTGTTGAATTATCTTCTGCCGTAAATCTTAAATCATCGCCATCTGATTGGCATAAACTCGATATTTCGGCAGAAACATTAATTAAAATTGGAAAAGTATCAATGTATTCATTTGAAACTGTAAGAAAAGAAGAATCCAATCTTATCATTTTCCTATATTGCCAATCTGTATCCCACCAAGGATCAAGATCGATATATCGATCATTGGCATATGCATACTCCCATGTTTCATCTGAAAATTTCGCAAGGAGATTCCATTTTCCTTCTGGTGTTGGTGCATCATATTCCCATTTCAAACGATATTCAACATTTTGTATAATGTTCCATTCTTCATAATAATAATAATGTTTACCCAAATATTCCAGATGATCCATTTCAACTTCTACCCATTCACTACCCGATAGATACCAGATTTTCCCATATGACAATGCATCGTCAAATCTGAAAGCAATATCTATTGTGTCGGATGGTAACTTCCATTTAATCATTGCCTGTTGTTCCTGCCTTCTTCCAGTTCCAGAAGATGTATGGGGGGTTACTTCAAATCTTCCAATATTGCTTTCCCAATAAATCATATCGCCATCAATAACACCGCCAGATGGTTCGCCTTTTGCAATATCTGTCATTGGTGAAAAAACAATTATTATATTTAAAATTAATATTGATATTAAGAATAAACTTATTTTCTTTTGCAAGTGTTTTCACATCTCCTTGTTTTTGTAATTCATAACAACAATAATTGTTGTTCCATCTTTTCTTTTAATTGTTACTTTTTTTTCTTTTTTGTTTTCTTTTTCTTTCTGCAAGGCAATTTTAGATTCCCCCTATTCATACACATTTGTGTCTTTACTGAATACATCGGCAAGATAACAAATGATTGCCAGAAACATGCATACAATTCCTGCAATACCAAAACCAGAACGTAAATTGCTTTGTATGCCATCCCACCAGGAAACATAATTTGCATTAAATCGTTCATGTGCAAATTCATTTAATGTTGTTTCCACTCCACTATCTGGATTGTATAAAACCCAATTCCAAACAATGAATAAAGAGAAACATAATGCCATAATAATGATGAATAATAAAGAAGCACTTGCCCATCTCATTGATAAACCCCCTGCGATTTTTCTTCACTACCAGATAAAACCATGCATATGATCCCGATTATTAACATGAGTAACGGAACAATATTCCAACCAATATCCATTACATCCAAAAATCCAGTTCCTTCGATCCAAAACATTTCTTTGAGTTCATAAATCAATGTTTCTTTAAGTAACCGAATTAACAATCCCCCAACAAATAGTGTTAAACCGAAAATAAATAATTTGCTAATAGATTTTCCAAAGGCCATTTTATTTCATCTCCCATATTTTATTTAAATAACTCCAATCAATTAATTGTTCTGGTTCAATATCAAATATTTCTTTTTTCTTCTTTGTTTTCGTAACCATTTTTTGTTTATGTTTCTTTGCTTTGGTTCTTCTTTCTGCAACCCAACCCAATGCACTTATGCCTTGTTTTTCTCCTTTCGAATCGATCCTGTGGGTGGTTTTTTCAATAAATATATTATCATTCTTTTTACGATAAAACTTTTTTTCAAGTTTGCTAAAAGGTACAAGTTTAAAATCCGCTTCTTGTGCCATTTTCTTTGAAGGTTTTATCTTAAAAGATGCACCCGCGGAATTGTCGATTGCATTGGCTCCAAATGCCATGGCATCCCTTTCCGATAACGCTTTTTTATTTATCTTAATAAACTTTCCTGGTTTCTTTTTTGTTCCTTTAAAGTATTGCCGTTCTTTCGCATAGACATTATATCCCTGTCCTGGTATTGGTACAAATATTCCTTTTTTTGATTTGGGAATATCTGGCAATTTTCTTTTCTTTGGTTTCTTTATTTCTGTTGTTTCTTCTTCTGGTTTTCCACTCTTTTGTATTCCTTTGATCTTTTGAAAATCAAATCCTGTTTTAAAAATCGTATCATAAATAGATGTTGTTTTAAATTCTTGATAAAATCCCTGTCGTTGCCCTTGATCTATAAACTGTTCCTGGAAAGTTTTTTGATCTGTTTTAAAACTATAATCATTTAATGAATCCTGTATTGATTTTGATATGTTTTCCTGTTTGCTCTTGCTTATTCTTGTTTGTATATAATCAACTTTTCTTTTCCGTTTAAGAATAGGATAAAATGATAACATATCTTTTTGCGTTTGTATCGATGGCTTTGGTGCCGATCTCCATTTTGGTTTTGCAACAGGTTTAAACATTTGTTCCATCATTATTCCATATTTAGGTAATGTTTTAACTGTTGGACTAAATACATTTAATGGTTTGATAACAGGATCAACATGCATCTTTATGGGCTTTGTTTCCACAACTGTGGTTGTCTTTACTTTTGTTTTTGTGATAATTATCTGCCCATCTTTTGTAACCTGTCCACCTTTCGGTATCTGCTTTTGTTTATACAAATCTTTTAATGTAAATGATTTCTTTTTTGGTTTTGTCTTTACTTGTAATTTGTTTCCATAATCTACTTGTATTTTTTTATTATAAACCCAATTTGGTTGATCTCCTTTTGCTAATTTTTTATTAAAATCTAAAACTTTCTTGTATTCAATTAATTCTTTTCCTGTTGGCTTATAAGGTACAACTCTTCCATACATATCTCGTTGTTTAGGATACTTTGTTAAACCCTTTCCAATTTTCCATTCATCACCCTTTGCCAAAAACTTTGATTGATAATTAACTTTGATTTTGAACATATCGATAAATGATTGATCTCTTTTAACATCTAAAAAGCCAGACTTTCTTTTTGCCAATGGATAAACCCTTCTTTCCTTTCCCGTTTCAAGAAACTTTCTTCCATATTTTTCAACAGAAACAATACCATCTTTTGATACTTCAAATCTTGTAACAGTATCCTTAATTGGTTTAATCTTTAATGGTTTCTTTTTGAATATTGCATCAAGTGTTGGGACTTTCTTTTCTGGAACATACGGCTCAACTCTTCCAAACGCATCCCGTCCTGCATCTGGATGTCCTTTCAATCCTGTTTTAGGTTGCCACTCTTTTCCTTTTGTCAAATAATCAAAAACTGGCGATCTGTAAGGTTTAATATATGCTTTTCTTCCAATACTTTTCCAGTTTGCAACATGTGATTTAAATGGATCGATTCCTGTTTTGGGTTGCCATCCTTTTCCTGATCTATACCAAACTTTTCCTTTCCATTCCATTGTTGAAGGAGTGATTTTATAAGTAACAGTATCAATTATTTTTCTTTTTGGTTTCAATGATAATGGTTTCTTCTTAAAAATATCTTTAAGTGCTGGTGTTTTATCAGGTGTAATTGGTTTTGCTTTCCACATCGCGATACCTGTTTTTGGTTGCCATTCCATTCCTGTCGTTAAATGTTTTGAAGCAAAATCAACTTTTTGTTTAAAAATATCAATAAATGGTTGTTGTTTTGGAATGGAAAGAAAACCAGGCGATCTTACAACCAATGGTCTTAATGCACCATATGTTATTCCTGTTTTCATTATACCAGAAGCGCCACCAACTGCGCCAACATGTACTTTTCCTCCTATTCCGCCCATTCTCGAAACGATCATATCGGAACCAACCTTCGAGGGCTTCCATGTTGGTGATTGTGCAATTTCAAAAGGATCATATGTAGGTTTTGGTGGTGGTTTTGGAAATGGTGCTTGGGCTTTTATCTGTGCATATGTTTTAAATTTAAACGCTTTTGCTTCTGCACCTAACATACCAGTTTGTCCATAAACTTTTACGGGTCCCGTTCTCGACCATCCATAATATGATGGTTTCCCATACGGCAAAACTGGTTTCCCTCTAATAGTTGTTAAAAACTTTTGTGTTTCAATAACTCCACTTTTTGTTGGTCTAAAACCAACAACTGGTTTATACGATGTTGCAAATTTATAACCGGCACCCATTGAAGCAAATTGGATTCCATATGTCGATATTTTACTTGCCGTTGCACCTGGTCTTTCGATGCCATGTTTTTCCTTTGCCATTGTAACTCCAATATCGGTTCCAATGATTGTAGGAACGGCACCATATTGTATTATTGATCTTGTACCACCCAATACAATTTTTGTACCTGGTGACCATAGATGTGAGGTACCTTTAAATAACATACCGGCTCTTCCTATTAGGGCACCACCGGTGAAAGGAAGTAACACATTTGTAACAATAGGAGAAAAGGCAATCCTTTTACCATATTGAAGCATACCACCTTCCTTAACATCTTGCTTCGTTTCGTATTCCCATCTTGTAATCATTTCTTGGGCTCTTGCCTGTCCTTCTGGCGATCCTGATAATTCCTCCTTTATAAAATCTGGATTCGCAAAACCAGTAAATAATCGAGCCGTCCAATATCTCGCGCCCTTCTCAATAAAATTTAAATTTTTATATTCATCCTCTTTCCATTTTGATAGATTTGGATCCGTATAAATATCTCCAGATTTTGTTACTTTTAAATCCATATATGGTTGATCTTTTTGTATTTCTTTCCAAGTTTTATCTCCATCAAATGTCATATATTCTTTTGCATATTTTAATTTTTTAGATGGGGGCATTTTTCCATAAATTTGTTTTGCAACGACCTTATACTGTTCCTCATTTCCGGATAACACCGCTTCTTTTAATCTTTTATTTTGTTCAGGTGTTGCGCTTACAAGTAAAGAATATAAAGCAGGTTGTTCCGTTGGAACTTTCTCCCATTCGATTTTTTGTTGCGCTTCAAATTCACTTTTTAATTTTTCTTGCGCCTTTTGATCTTTATACCATCCAACCAAACCTTCTTGGACAACTGTGCTTTTATCAAGTTTAACAAATCCACCATATGTTGGATGGGATGGTAACTTTTGCAATGCTCCACCAGGATACATTATTTGTTTTGTTGCAGGAAAAACAACGATTCCGGTATCGTATTCGATTCTTAAAACATTTCCTGATCCATCGGTATGTGTACTAACAGGATTTCCATATTTTGTTTTTGGTTTTTTATAGAATTGCAATTGTCCTTCATGTTCGCGAATCTTCCATCCTTCGGATTCTTTTTGTTTAAGTAATGCTTCCTGTTCTGCAAGGTTCGATTCTTCTTTTAAAAGTTCTTTTTCATATTCGGTAAATTCCCCGAACTTTGTTCTTATCCCTGTGATCTGGCCTTTTCTTTCAAACCAATCTTTTGGTTTTGTTTTAGGATGCACCCTTCTTAAAACTTCGATTTGTTTTAAACCAGATTCTCTTTGTGATCTTATAATATCTCTTTGCGATGCAATTTTTGTATGACTTTCTTGGATGCCCGATCTTAAAGTTTTATAAGAAACATCTGCCATTAATTACACCCGCTATTATAAATTAAAAAAGAAAATATTTGGTAACTATATTTTAAATTAATTAAATCTCCTGCCTTTTGAATCCCCAATATTGTAATACATGACAAACTATATTTATTTTTTTGAACTTGTCCAAAAAAAGAACAACAGGGAAACACTACCAAGGCAAAAAGGAAAAATGAACCATTGTGTATCAAAACAAAAAATTATAATATCCCCAATTAAAAAACATATAAAAAAAATACAAAAAAAGGTTTGTTTATCGTTTTTCTTCCATTTTATTGAATTAACTTGCCTTTGAATGGTGTTTTTCCATCGTTCCCCTGGTGTTTCATGTTACAAACCTAATAATAAGCCAATTGCCACTCCTGTAAACATCCAAATAAGTTCATGATCCCGATTGGCATATCGATACATAAAACGGTTGCTTTGTTGTTACAATGTGGGCAATTGATCTTAATATGATACTTTGATCTATATTTTTTATATGATCTAATTAGTTTTTCTTTAATACTTTAAACTCCCCTGCCTTGATCTGTAAAATTATTCTTTCCTTAATCATTTCACTTATAGATCGATCAATGATCCGTTTTCCTTTTTTATCTTTTGTATGGTTTGGATGTTCATTCCAAAATTCGTCAATTGTAAAAACATATCCGACTTTTAAATTTTCAACCCATTTTTTAATGTATGGTTTTTTCTGTGGATATATTCTTTTCGCATTTTTATCTGGAATCCAAACAATGCCTTTGTATTTTATTTTTGTTGGAATGCTTTCCAATTCTTCAACTTCATTCATAATTTCACCAAATTTTCCTTTAAAACCTTAACCTTAAATGTTTATCAAAATTCATATACATGGCAATTAAGAATGCAACAGTTCCAAATATAAACCAGAATAAATTATATAATTCCGCATTCATTTTGTATCATCCTCCATTAATTCCAATTTTCCCCTGCAATTATACATTTATTTTTCCCCTATTGATTCAATTATTGTTGCCGTTCCAATTAAAATATTTGCGATCCCAACCAAAGAAGGTAATACGGCCCACAATGATTCTTCCCATGATTGGCAACCAATGCAACTATCCGCACATGTTCTCACACCAGAAAAGATAATTAATATCAATAATCCACTAATTGCCATTATTGATCCAAGGATAAATTCTTTTGTGTTCATCATTTGATCCCTTTTCTTTGGTATCTTTTTTTAGTTGCCCTTAACTTGCTTAATGATCTTCCTGTTTCCTTACGATAGCATTCCCTGCATGTTTTCCCCGAACATGGTTTCCCGCACAACTGGCAGGGCTTTATTCTTTTCCCATGCCGTTTATTTGGATCAATCATTCTTTCCCTTTGCTTTTGGTATATCCGTTCTCAACTCTTTGGAAATACACCATTCTGTTTTATTGCTTCTTGAAACTTTCCATGATCCACAAACAGGGCATTGCAATCTGGTTCTTTGTTGTTGCATTGCCACCACTTGATGCTTTTTATATCTGAAATGATACTTACATTCTAAACATCTTAAATATTTCATATCTGTTGCACCAACCTTCAAAGGAAAAAAATATACCATGCCGATGAAAGAAGAAGGAATGCAATAATTATTGTTATTGCAACTCTTAATGCCATGTTCATTTTTTTTCACTCCTGCATGTTTTAAACGCTTTTTCACCACCAAAATAAATCCCACTACCAACAATAAAACCATACAATAAACTTAACTGCCATTCCATTGAAAAAGAAAAAAGGATTGAAAGAATAATCATTGTTGTAATGTAGATCATGCTATCTTTGTATTCAATTAATGCCATTTGATCGCCTTGATTCATTTAAGATCAATTCATCGTATTTTTCTGGATGGAATTTTTTTAAGTATCCCTAAACTTTATTTCATAAAAAGGAAGATCATTCTTCATTATTCTTCACCCAAATCGTTTACAAAATCTTTAAGTTTTTTTCGATACGTATTTTTTTCTTCTGCTTGTTTTTCTTGTAATTCTGCATAATCATCTCTATCAAAATGTTCTTTGATGATTTGTTTAACCATTGCTTCAAGTTCCTTTGGTTCGATTGCATCAAGTTCTACAACATCGCCACCACTCCAAGAACGTGATCTACTATCCGATGCCTTGGCAGGAACACCAGGGAGTTTATATTTATCGATCTGTTCTTTGTTTAATGCAACTTGTTTCATTTCCACATTGACACCCATACGTGCAAGGTTTTCTTTGATTGATCTTGGAATATCTTTTCCAGATGGATCATAATCTCCAAAATACAAAATGATAAGATTCTTTCCTTGATCTTCTGCTTGTTCAAATCGTTTTGATGCATCATTCAAGAAAGTAATGCTTGGATACCCTTTGCATGGGGCAAGGCCCACATCCATTCTTCTGCAAGGCCATTCAAAGACACCTTGCAATGCTTTCTTTTCAATCCATACTTCAATATAATTGTCCTGGTTACTCCATTTATTTAAACGGTAATGTTGCATCCATGCTTTGATTTGTTCCTTCCCGTTTTCAATTTCTTCTTCAAGGTCTTTTTCATCAATTTCTGTTCTTCCATACATTGATCTTTCACGATCAATAAATGCTTCCATTTCAATGATGCCATCCCATCTTGAAACACCCATTGCCTTGACAACCCGTTTGTAATGGTTTGTATCGTTTGTCATTCCCCTGGCAACCAACCTATAATGCAATTGTCTAATAGTGATCCCGCTTGAATATTCTTCAAGAACTTCTTCTGCATTTTTAATAATCCAACTTCTATTATATTGATCTGTCGTTTATTCAACTCCTAACACTTCGGATTGTCTAACATAAAAAGTTCCTGTTCCTGTATATCTCACAACAATCAATCCTTCTTCTGTAACATCTTTAATGATCCTGGTTTCTTTCTTTGGAATCCAAGAACATGCACCAACCTTAAATGTAACTTTTTTTCCAATATCTTTTATTGTTACTACAAAAGGAACTTCAAAACGATTTTCCTTTTCAAAATATGCCCCGTTCACCATACTGTATTCTGCATAACCAAATAACCAATTCGTATATTTCAAACCAGAAGATTTAATGCTTTCCACATATGCAATTCTACATGATGGGTTCTTTATTGTTTCTGTGAAATCTGTTGCCTGTTTTACTTCTTTTTTATTATTCATCTTTTAACACACCTTTCTATATCTATTATGGGTGTCATGGCACTTAAAGGTTTCGTGTCATAATGTCATAAGAAAAAACTAACAAATCAAACAAAGGTTCGTTTGTTTGGTGTGTGATCTTATGTCATTATTTTGTGGTATAATTTTAAATACTAAATTAAGAAAATGGTGGGGTATCCTTATTTTGTTTTGAATATCTTCTTTTGTAACCATCCGTTTTTCTTGGCCCTTGATCTTTGCCCCGTTTACCTACTCGCTTATTATGCTTCAATGCAAGTTTGGTTCTATCACTAATCAAACGATGTTCATATTGGGCCATGATTGCGATCATGTTAAAATGCAATTCACCCGATGGTGTATTTGTATCAATGTTTTCTGTCATACTATCGAAATGAATATTCCATTTGCGAAACCAATCCAGAATTTTAATAAGATGTTGCAGGGATCGCCCCATCCGATCCAACTTCCAAACAAGAACAACATCAAACTTATGTTCATGTGCATCCTTCAACAATTCATTCAAGGCCGTTCTGCTTGTTGTCTTTCCCGATATTGTATCCTGGTAAACTTTATACACCCTATAATTTTTTTTAAATGCATGGGATTTAAGTTCTTTCACTTGATGATCCAGGTTTTGATCTTCTGTTGATACCCTGGCATATATTCCACACTTCATATTTATTTCCCTGTATAATAAAACCGTTCTTCATTATCTTTATTATGGGAATGCCAAACCCAATCATCCCATATTGTTTGTTTCGTTTGCATGATCTTTTCCTTTAATACTCATCTACCATTTTATTTTATCTCCAATACCATGATGTACCGTCATATGTTCCAAATAAATTTGTAGTTGTATTTAAATAACAACTCCCTGCAACTGCCGTAACAGGTGCGGAAGTTGGTAATATTAACTCCTGTGTTAATAATTCTTTAATAAAAATTTCATCAGTTCCACTATTCACCGTAAAAACTCCTACTGTATTATCAGTATTTATTACTATATCAACGTCGTTTCCATCATCATTAAATATAATTTCATCTGAATCTCCCTGTAATGTTAAATAAGCAACATCATTTAATACAAACTCTATCAAATCATTAAGACCAAAAGTCATTTTACATGATTTTTCATCTACGTTTCTTATTTGATCTTTAACCATTATCATACTGTTAAAAGTTGTATCACTATTAAATGTATTATAACCTGTAAATGCATTTTTACATGATAACCCTGCCAGTGTTGTCGTTCTATCTGGTAAGGTAACTGTTACATCATAAGTTTTAACATTCGTATTTGATTTTAAAATTGTATCTGCATTACCAAAACTTTGGTCATTAAATGTGAGTGTAGGTTCCCCATTTTTTTCTAACGTCAATGTTCCTTTTACATCTATATTATCAGATATATAATCCCCTAATTCCATGTTTCCTCTATGCCTTGATAAAGATGAAACAGTTAATGCACCTGTTGTAGTGGTACCACCTACCCCTATATTTGTAAATGTTGTATCCTGTTGAAAATTTGCACCTTTTGGAAATATCGGTATACCCCAATATGAAAACTCTAAAACAGTAGCCCAATCATTACCCCTAACAAATTTAGTTGTATCTACTACTGTATAATTTTTAGTATTAATTGATTCTGCATTGAATGAACCAGATACATTTAATTTATGTTCTGTTGTATCATTTTGTCCAATATTGACATTCCAAGAATCGTTAATCATAGTTATAGTATCATTATCCAATACCTGCCAAATGTTCCCTTCAATGGTTTCTGATACATCATAAATTGATCCAGATGTACCCAATGGAACGCCAAGGCAAGTTCCAAACAATACTGCAATAACCAAATATGCATATATTTTTTGTTGCATGATTATGCACCTGTTTCCACATACATAATTTTAAAACCATATTGTTTTATCTGCCTTAAAAAATTTTTATTTTCTGTTTTCCTTTCCTTAATACTGTATGACATTTTTTACATCTCCCTTACTACATTTAAAAAGGTTGTTGTGGGCCAAAACAAAAGGTGTGCTATACATGAGATACATAAAAATAACTGCCTTTGGCCCACAAGATGGTATGGGTGTTGATTTGAGAAGGTGGTTATGAATTAAGGAGAGATCATTCGTCTTTTGAATGTTTTTAAAATAATTCATAATTTTTGTTTTCAACTCAAACACCCAAACACCATGTAATACATAAGTTTCTTTTATAATTTGTTTATTCTCCACTCATTGTTTTATTCAACTGTTTCCTTGCATCTTGCAATGCTTGTTTTTGTTTCTTGATCTTTCTTTTAATTTTTGAGTTTTTACAAATCTGTTTATGACATTCTTTGCAATGACTTTGTTTACCATCTGGCGATTGTTTATGATTGTAAAAATTATCAAACGGTAATGTTTTATTGCATTTACTACATAATTTTTGTTTGATTTCTTCTTTCTTTGGTTCTTCTTGGATGTTGGTTGTTTTCATTACTGTTTGTTCAACTATGTTCTGTTGATCCCCGCCAAAAAATGGAAACATCAAATTCATTATTTCCCATTCTGCTTTGCTTAACACTTGCCTTGTTTCAAACCATTTGTTTATTATTTCTTCTATTTTATTTTCTTTCATTTATACACCATCTATTTTTTTGTTTCTATTTTTTTTTCTATTGTATTAAAATATTTTTCTAAGCTGTCTTTTACTGTTTTAAAAAATTTTTCCGTATCCATAAAATTTTGATTTACTTCAATTATTAATTCATCACCAAGTTTGGTTTCAGTTTTGTTTTTATTATAATCAATTTTATTTTCATAATCATATTTGTCTTTTCTGCAAACGATTTTTATATTACTCATTTTGATTCACTTCCTTTTCTTCATTCGACCTTTTTTCTTCAAATTCTTTTGCCAGGCCTGTTATGATCTTCAAAACTTGCCTTAATGCAATTTTTTTTCCAAGTTCATATGTTAAAAAATTTTTAAAAACATCCCAATGAACCACAAACAGATTGGAACTAAAATGGTTGTAATAAGGCCAATCACAACCAGGATTTGTTCTTCTACTAAAATTGCATCCCTATGTTCAATTACTTTATTAAAAATTGATAAAATCCAATAGATTGGTAACAAACATACAACAGATGGTAAAACAGATGCAATTGTTTTGTTTCTGAATGTAAAATAGTTTTCTAATTTTGTAATCCGATTATCTTTGTCTTTGATGCAATTTTTTTGCATTTTTATTTCTTCTGTAAGCATTCGTATATTTTCATGGTTTACCATATCATCATTTGCTTTTTCTTCCTTGGTTCTTCTTACAAAGTCTTTTTTGTAGACCAAATTTTCTTTTTCTTCCGATAATTTGTTTTCACCTGCATAATTAACATTATTTTCTTTTCCTTTCATTTCATCTTTTATGGTCATATTATACACCATCTTTTTTTATTCTTCTTCTGTTTCCTATTGTTCCCCTGGCATTGGAACAAAAACATGATCTGCAATAAGTACCATTGCATGGTTTCCCGCACATCTTGCAGGGCCTTCTTTTATCTGGCATGAAATTCACTTTTCGTTGCCCCACCAATCATATCTTGGTTCAAGGGGTTCTTGATCCGCATATGATAGTTTTTCAACTTCTTCTTCTTCTTCTTCTTCTTCAAAACCTTCTTCTTTTTCAAATCCTTTTTCTTCAAAAGGTCTTGACTTTGAACCAACTGCCATTACTGCAAGGATTGCTATTGAAAAGGCCGTAATTATGATAACTACGATTTCAATATCTACAACAGGTTCAAAATTATCTTCAATGTTTTTTAATGCTTCAAATGAGTTCATAACACCACCTAACTTATATCTGTTACAACCATTCTTTTTCTTCTGTTGATTAAAGTTATTTTTTTATGGCAATCATAACACATTGTAATAAGATCATTTTCAACATCTTCATTGTATAGATTATCATAATTTTTATGATGAATCTGTAAATGCTTCGATCCCCCGCATTCCCTGCATTTGTAGTTGTCCAATTTTAATCTTTGTTTCGCCTTTTCCTTCCATGCATTACTTCTTAAATAATGCAACAATTCTTGTTTGTTATACATGATACACACCTTTTGATTATTTGAATAAATTTAAATATAAAACAATGCATTGGGGGGATTCTTCGCTTTAGTGTGGGGTATATTGAGATAATAAGATTATCTTTGTTTTTGGCAGAATTTTTTGATCCTATCGCAAAGTTCTGGTGCTTCTGAATAATAGATATATATTCTATCTTCTTCTTGATCTGTAAGTATGAATCCGTCATAATCGCCTTCTTTTATTTTTATGTCGTTCATTTTCACCACCTTTTTGAGTTCCACACGAAATCAGGGTTTCCCCAATTATTGTTTTTTTGCAAATGTGTTATTTGCATTTACTCCATATGAGCCATGTAATTTATTTTAGGGGTATACCTTTTTTGATTTCCACACGAAATTTCATGTCAGAACCCCCCCCCCCCCCCTTTTTTCTTTTTGGGGGATTCACCCAGAAATTTTCCCATATTTTTTTTTTTTTTTCTTTTTTTTTTCTTTTTTTTT